>Ga0335397_10003317_pt1 | contig 21577 bp, 17 predicted proteins | sample MAT04_FD_205740 | JGI IMG/M metagenome (GOLD analysis project Ga0335397, IMG submission 205740) | Freshwater microbial communities from Lake Fryxell liftoff mats and glacier meltwater in Antarctica - MAT-04 (spades assembly) (version 2) ... | reverse complement strand
GCGGCGTTCGCGTATTACGCGATGTGCCAGGCGCAGCAGCAGTCGGCGTCGCTTGGTTACTCGCCGATGCCGATCAACCTGGTCCAGGCCAGTTTCGATCAAATTCGCAAGATTCCCGGAGCGGTCGTGCAGGACATCGACATCTCGACGTGCAAGAACCCGACCTTCGCGGCCGATGGGTCGAACCTGCTCGCTGACACGGCACCGCAACCCAAGTCCTGCGACAAGCAGGCTCAGGTCAGCCAGTGCCCGGATGGCACCGGTGGCATGTCGAACGTGCAGACGGCAGTGAAGTCCGGCGGCGACCCGGCCGCACCGACCGCGACCGTCCAGCCACCGACGGCAAGTACCGCGCCGCCCGCGGGTGGTGGCGGGGCCACCGGTGGGGGTGCCACCGGCGGCGGAGCCACTGGTGGCGGTGGCACCGGTGGGGGTGCCACTGGTGGCGGTGCCACCGGCGCCACACTCCCCGGGGCCGTGACCGACAGCACAATTGCGGCCGGCGACCCGACACTGCCGGGTGACACCGTGCAAGTAGTGCCCGGCCTCGGCGAACCGGGCGACATCTCGGTGGACGGCTGCGATCCCGACGCCGGGTGCGGCGCGCAAGCAGGCGTGGCGCAGGTGGAAGTCGGTGCCATCACGACCACCACGCTGAAGGCTGAACCAGGCTCGCTTCCGCTCATTCTGCTCAACATTGTGCTCGTGCTCGGCCTGATCGTCGGGCCTCCACTTGCGTGGAAGCACTTCTCACGGAAGTCGCCGGCGTGACGCGCCATCGGTATCCGAGCGCGTCGTTCGTCGGGGCGATCGCGCTGGTCGTCCTTGGCGCTTCGCTGTTCGCCGGGTCGTTCGCGGGCACCGATCCGATCGTGTCGGCTGCGGCGGGAGGCGCAGGCAGTCAAGGCTTGGACACGTCGCTGCCGATGACCGATTCGGCCTTGACCGTTCGAGGCCGCGGCCCGTTCGACAGCCTGTCCCTGACGGTGAATCAGACGCAGCAGCTCGCCAATCAGGCGGTGTCGATCACGTGGACCGGTGGCGCGCCGACGTCGAGCGAACGCGGCCGCTTCACCGCCAACTTCCTGCAGATCATGCAGTGCTGGGGTGACGACGACGGCACGCACGCCGATAACCCCGGCCCGCCTCCGGAGCAGTGCGAGCAAGGCGCTGCGTACGCGGACCCGTCCGGCCCGCCGACGACGCTCTTCGGCGACGGCACCACGATCAGTCGCATCATTTCGCGCACCGACTGGGGGAACTACGACCCGAATGTCGGCGTCGTGTACCCCGGTGACAAGGCCGTATGGCTTCCGTTCCGCGCCGTGGATGGCACGGTCGTCGACATCCAGACCGACCCGACCTACAACCCCAACGTCGGTAGCAGCTTTTGGGCCAATCCCTACTTCAACTCGATCACGACCAACGAGGTCCCTGGCGCAGTCACAGCCGCGGACGGCACGGGGGCAGAGCTGTTCCAGACCGTCACTGCGAACGAGTCGTCGGGCCTCGGTTGCGGCCGCAAGGTGCAGCCCGTCGGGGACAGCTTCGTCGCACCGAAGTGTTGGATAGTCGTGGTTCCGCGCGGCGATCAGGCGTTGGAGAACGTCGGCACGCCGAGTCTCGGGTTCGGTGGTCTCGCGCCGGTCGCGACGTCGCCCGTGTCACCCGCCGCGTGGGCTCATCGGATTGCGATCCCGATCGACTTCAAGCCGCTGGACTTGTCCTGCCAGTTCAGCGATACCCAACGACGGCTCGCGGGCAACCAACTGGCTGTACCCGCCGTCGCCAGTTGGCAGCCACAGCTGTGTGGCCCTGGCGGCCTGCCGCCGTTCGACTATGCACCGGTCGCCGATGGCACAGCGCGGGCGCTCCTCACGCAGGGGACCCAGGGTGGCCCAGGGATGGTTGTCGTGTCGCGGCCGATCTCGCCGGATGTGCTCGCACCCGACAAACCGGTCGTGTACGCACCCTTGAGCGTGTCGGGTGTGGTGATTGGCTTCAACGTCGAGCGGATACCGCAGATCGGAGCAACCTCGGAGCTGCCCTACGAAGGGCTCCGCGTCGCCGAGCTCAATCTGACTCCGCGACTGGTCGCCAAGCTGCTCACCCAGTCGTACGGCGTCGCCGTCTCGATCGTGGCGCCGCCCCCGTATCCATGGATCGCGACCAATCCGTCGAACATGAGCCTCGATCCGGACTTCCTCCAGTTCAACCCGGAATTCTCTCTGCTGTACGTGTCCAACGGCAAGACCTTCAGCAGCCTGCAACTGCCGGCCGGCAACTCCGACGCCGCACAGCTGATCTGGGAGTGGGTGTTCGCCGACCCGGAGGCCTCGGCGTTCCTTCGCGGCGAGTCGGACCCGTGGGGCATGACCGTGAATCCGGTGTACAACACGGAAGCGTCGGCGAACCCGACCGGAATCGCGTTCGGCTCGCCGTTGCCGGACTCGTTCCCGAAGGCCGATCCGTACTGTTACCAGGCGCCAGGGCAGGGGCCGGGCGGGAAGATCTTGCCGCCGACCTTGTGCGGCACCGACTGGATGCCGTACCGCAGCGACTTTGTCAGCACCGCTCAGGTGACACGCAGCGCGGCCGACAAATCGCGCGTGATCAACAACCCGCTCGCGGAGAACTCGAGCCAGGTGTGGAAGCAGTCGCCGACGCAAATCATCGGGACCAAGGCGATGCTGGCAGTCACGGACACGCCGTCGGCGGTTCAGTACGGCTTGCAGGTCGCCCGACTCAGCCGCGCCGGCGACAATGGATCGGGCCGGGAGTTCGTTTCACCCGATGACGCAGGTCTTGCGGCTGGTGTCGCGTCGATGCAGCCGAGCGGGGTCGAAGGCGTGCTCGCACCGAACCCGACGGCCACCAGTGCGGGCGCGTATCCGCTCACCGCACTCTCCTACGGGGCGGTTTCACCGCTGTCGCTCGATCCTGCCGCACGCAGTGACTTTGCGGCGTTCATCGACTACGCCACCGGCGCCGGCCAGGTGCCAGGTGCCGGTCTTGGGCAGCTGCCGCCCGGTTACCTGCCGATGCCCGAGACACTGCGGACACAAGCGACCGCTGCCAGCGCGAATGTGCGCACGCTGCAGCCGTCGGCCGCGACAACGACAACGACGACAACGACAACGACAACGACAACACCAGCAACTGCGCCAGCAGTGTCGCAGTACTCACCCAATACGAACCGGCCGCCGAGCAACACACGGACTCCGACCCAGACGTCCCCGCCGAACGAGACTGTCGTGACCGACACCATCGTTGTCACCGACTCGACGCTGGCATCGGTACCGACGACCACTGTGGTCGCTGGAGCGATGACGACGACCGTGCTGCCGGCAATCACTCGACCGGTGCAGGCGGCCCGCCTGAGATACGCGGTACCTGGCCTGGGGTTGATGGCGATGGGCTCTGCGCTGGGCGCGCTCGAGATCACGAAACGCCCGCGGCGCGGCGCGCCCGGCGCGCCGCAGGGCGATGACGACCCGCTCGGGAACGGGGATGTCAGATGACCCCACTCCGACGGAAACTGATGGCAGCCGTCCTCGGCGGCATCCTCGCCGCGATCAGTGGCTTCGCCAGCGGTGGAGTCGTGGGCGCCACTGCACCGCCGAACACGCCACCTGACACGAGTGAGGTGGTGGCGCGCCGTTCGGGCGACGTGACGATCGTCGACGGCGATTCGCGAGCCATGGAGTTGCAGCGCGGCGGAAGTGCGACCGAGTTCGCGCTGGAAGCACCGCCCGCCGCGGCGTGCCCCGGCGACAGCGAGAACGACTCGTGGCGCGTGCAGACGTTCGTGATTCCCGCAGCAGACGATCCAGGGACGCTCGCCTACACGGTCATCGGCCCGGTGGCGCAGTATCAGTGGGCGGTCTACGGAACCGACTACACGCCGGTGACGGATGCGTTCACGGTTGCCAACGACGTTGCCGGGATGCCCGCTCGCATTGCCGATTTCCGTCCCATGAGCTTTGGCGTCTTTGTCCCCGGCTCCGCTCCCGACGGTACGTATCGCATCGGGATCGCGTGCACCTGGTTCGGCGCGACCGCCGACTATTGGGACACCGAGATCGTGATCACCAACGACGCGACCGACCAGCCCGCACAGCTGACGTGGCGTCTCGCCGACGCGCCGGTCAACGCGCCGTCCGACGACAGCTCGGCGGTGTGGACGTGGGTGATCGTTGGCGCGGCTGTAGCGGCCACTCTCGTTGTCCTTGTCGCTTGGCGCCGCAAGGCAACCGCACCCACCGCCCTCGGTCGACGCCCCGTCGCCCCAGCCCATCGAACCCGATGAGACACCAGGAGTCGCTATGAACCCCCCCTTGACACGCCGACGTCGCATCGCCCGTGACGTTGCCGGCGCAGCCACCGTGGCGGCTGCCGCGATGCTGATCATTTCCTGCTTCGTCGCCTTCGGTGGGCAACGGCGCGCCGACGCGGCGGCTGCCGGAACTGCCCAGGTGCTGACGCCGGTCGGTGGCAATCTCACCGGCGGCGATGTCAATACTCTGTTCCTGTTGCGCCCTCCGTCGGTTGCGGCGTGCGCGGGCGACTCGGCCACCGGTGGCTTCCGAATCCAGAGCTACATGATCTCCGAGTCGATCAGCCCGGACACGCTGACGTTCAATTCGGGTGGCCCAGCGCCCGCCTCCGTCGGGTCACCTTTCCGCCAGCCGTTGTTCTCGGGTGGAAACCCATACGTCGACGGCAACACCGCAGTCGGCACTGGTGCACTTGTCGGCATCCCGACGTTCGACTTCACGGCGTGGGCCGGGTCGTACGGCGTCGATTCAGTGCCCGCTGGTAGCTACAACGTCGGCATCGCCTGCTGGGACCTGGCGAACCAGACGCTCGACAAGTACTGGAACGCCGTGATGACCTTCGCGTCCTCCGGCACGGCGCTGACGTGGTCGACGAGCGCCAGCTCGCCGACGACGACCACAACGGTGGCAGGCGCCGCGACCACGACGGTGGCAGGCGCGACCACCACGACCGTTGCCCGTGCGACAACCACGACTGTCGCCGGCGTGACAACCACGACTGTCGCCGGCGCGACAACCACGACTGTCGCCGGCGCGACGACCACGACCGTCGCCGGCGCGACGCCGACCACCGTCTTCAACTCGGGTGGCGGCGTCGGCTCGGGCGGCGGCGGTGGCTTCCCGACGACGGGTTCCTCCTCACTTCCCATCCTCGGCTGGGGTCTCCTGATGCTGTTCCTCGGTCGCATGACAGTCCTGCTTGGCCGACCGGTGCGGATGATCCCCAACGAGCGGAACTGATGCACGCAGTCACCCTGCAGCGGTCCGGCGACGCATCCGGACAGGGCCAGCCGGCGCCGTTCGCTGCGTACAGGCGACGAACGGCGAACCGTGGCCCGGTAGCCCCGCTGACCGGCCGCATGCAGGTGGTGCGCGCGACGCTCGTGCTGGTGCTCGTGCTGACCGGCAGCCTGCTGATGCAGTTGGTGATCATCAGCGATCGCCAGCAGGCCTCGGCCGAACGCCGGTCGTTCGACCGCTTCCGCAGCCAGCTCGCGACGGGTACCGCGCCGATCGGCCCGGCGGACCAGAACGGCGACGTGTTGAAGGCAGGCGACCCGGTCGCCTACGTCGAGATTCCGTCGATCGACGTGCATCAGGTCGTCGGTGAGAGCACCACGTCGGCAGTGCTTTTCAATGGTCTCGGCCATCGCCGCGACACCCCACTGCCGGGGCAGATCGGCACCAGCGTCGTCTTCGGACGGCGCAGCAGTTATGGCGGGCCGTTCGCGCGGATCTCGAACCTGGCGGCCGGCGCCGCGATCACGGTGACCACCGGCCAGGGAACGTTCGAATACAGCGTCATCGGTTTGCGCCGCGCCGGCGACCCAGTGCCTCCCGGTCCCGCGAAGGGCTCGGCGCGACTGGTGCTCGTGACCGCCGACGGATCCCCGTACGTCCCGAACGGCGTCTTGCGCGTCGACGCCGACCTCGTCGGGACAGCGGTGGGCGGCCCTGCTCGTCTGGTGACCGCCGCACAACTGCCCGCCCAGGAACGTGAGCTGGCCAGCGACACCCGAACCCTGTGGGCCTTGGCGTTCTGGCTGCAAGCGCTGATCGCCCTGTCGTTGCTGGCCGTGTGGGGTTGGCATCGCTGGGGCAGGGCCCAAACGTGGATCGTCCTTCTACCCGTACTGACGTTGGTGGGCCTCGCGGTTTCGCAAGAACTCGCGCGTCTGCTGCCGAACCTTCTGTGAGTGCTGAGGAGCCTTTCGTGAGCATCGAACCGTCGCTGCTGCGACCCATGACGAAGCCCGACCACCGGCACGAGGTGACGCTCGGCTCGTTCCCCGGCGCCACCGTCGTGCAACTGGTGCACGGCGACGCGCATCGTGCCGACGCGGTCGTCGGCGAACTGCACAGTGCGACCGTCACGGTGACGACGCAAAAGATCCTTGCGGAGGACGGTGACATCGCGTGGTCGTGGTTGATCGATGATCTCGATGGTGTCGTGCACAGCAGCGATCGCACGTGGACGATCCTGGACACGCCGGGAATCTCCGACTTCGGTGTGATGCTGCCTGCCAACGCAGTTGATGCGTTCCGCCGCGCCCTCGCCGAGATGCCGGCGCTGCGTGTCGAGCACCAGGCCGCTCGTCCGCACCCGCACCAGTCCGAGGAAGTCATTTTCGCGGCGCCACTGCTCGTGTTGCCCGCGGTCGTCGAAGCCACTCCGCACGAGATGGCGCACGTGCAACAGATCCAGCTGCCATCGCTGGAGCCAGCGCCGACCCTGCCGAATCCGATCGTCGCTCCGGCGCCGATGCCGACGACGCATGGCGAGGCGCATTCGACGCTTGCCGGCCTGGAGGCGCTCAGCATCTCCGCCTGGTTCGGTGACCATCAGGTGCTCGATCGGGTCACGCTCGAGATGCCTGCCGGTCAGGTGACCGCACTCATCGGCCCGTCCGGCTGCGGCAAGTCGACGTTTCTGCGCATCCTCAACCGCATGCACGAGATGATTCCGTCGGCGACGCTCGCCGGCGAAGTTCGTCTCGAAGGACATGACATCTACGAACCGGGCCGCAAGCTCACCGATGCGCGTCGTGAGATCGGCATGGTGTTCCAGAAGCCGAACCCGTTCCCGGCGATGTCGATCTACGACAACGTTCTCGCAAGCCTGCGTCTGACCGGCGTGAAGGCGAGCACTGCGATGAAGGACGAGATCGTCGAGTCGTGCTTGACGAAGGCCGGGCTGTGGTTGGAGGTGCGTGACCGGTTGCGCAATCCGGGCGGTGGGTTGTCCGGTGGGCAGCAGCAGCGTTTGTGCATCGCCCGCGCCCTGGCGATCAGGCCACGCGTCCTCTTGATGGACGAACCGTGCTCGGCGCTCGACCCGACTTCGACCCGACGCATCGAGGAGACGATCATGGAATTGGTCGACGAGGTGACGATCGTGATCGTCACTCACAACATGCAGCAGGCGGCACGCGTGTCGAATCGGTGTGCGTTCTTCCTGGCTGAACTCGGAACTCCGGGCTACATCGTGGAGCACGGCCCCACCGACGCGATGTTCTCGACGCCACAGGACCAGCGGACGCTCGACTACGTCATGGGACGATTCGGCTGACATCGAGACACTCGCATGACGAATCCTTCAGACAGCCTTGAGCTGTTCATCTGACGGACAATTCGCCGTCAGATTGACCTGTCATGGTTCCCAGGTACCGCTCAACGGGCGGGCGCTCGACACGACGAAGGGAAACAACACACCATCATGCGAACTTCAACAAAGTCCAAGGGTTTCGCGGCATTGATCGCGACCTCGGCTATCGCAGCCACATGCTTCAGCGGAGGAGGGGTCGTCAAAGCCGATCCCAAGCAGTACGACCAGCAGATCATCGGCGTCGGCTCGGACACCACCGAGAACGTCATGAATGCCATGGCTGGGTTCGAGAACGGCATCTGGTACACGCCGGTGCACGGCACGTCCAACAACCGCACCATCGTCTCCTGGGACGCAACGGCGAACGGCCTCACCACCACGTGCATCAGCACCAAGACCGGCGGTCCTTCGTTCAACCGTCCCTTCGGTTCCGGTGCCGGTCGCGCTGCTCTGATTTCGACGCTCACCGGTGGAACCACCTCCAACACCAACTGTGGTGCGGGTACTACGAGCGCCGGAGGCAACATCAGCTTCGCCCGTTCGTCCAGTGCCAGTTCTCTTGCGCCCCTCACTGGTGGCGCAGCCGTTGGCAACCTGGCGTACGTGCCGTTCGCGCTCGACGCGCTCAGCTACGGCGCCTACCGCGCCAGTGGCACCGCCGTCACTGACCTGTCGACCACCGAACTGAACCAGATCTTCTCCACCGCCGGTGGCGTCGACATCGTTCGTGGCGCCAACACCACCCGCATCTATGGCTGCGGAATCAACCCCAGCTCGGGTACGGGTACCACGTGGCTCTCGAAGATCGCCGTGACGACAGCCAACACCACGTTCTGCGATGGCCTCATCAACCCTGCCACGTCGGCAGCGTTCGGGCCCTCACCGGAGAACGACGGTCAGGCTCTCGTTGACCGAGGCAATGCCGCACAACTCGCCAATGCCGGCTCGCAGGTCGTCATCGGCTTCTCGGCCGGTAACTACATCGGCAAGGCCAACTTGGTCGCCAACGGTGGCATGCCCTCGACGGTGATCATCGGTTCGATCAGCAACATCGCTGGCGGCGTGCAGCCGGTGCTCGGTAGCGGTTCCAACCGGACACCCAACCCGCTCTATTTCGTGGCGTCGAACACGTTCACCCGCCTGCTCTACAACGTTTTCCCCGACAGCGTGATCAACAGCGGGAACCCGAACTCGTTCCCTGACCTCAAGCAGATCTTCAAGGGCAACAGCACGACGGGCAACACCAACCCCGACAGCCTCTGCGCCCGGTCGGCCCTGATCACCAGCTTCGGGTTCCTCACCATCCCCAACTGTGGTGACACGACGAGGGTCCAAGGCGCCTGAGTACGTCGCGCACATCGATAGACACCGAATGCACTCACACAACAACAACTCCTTCACACAAGAACGACACAGTCACCTGAAAGGGACAAATCACTCATGAGTATCAATCACAAGTCCAAGCGGCTCGCCGCAGCGATGGTGGCAATGACCGCCGTCGCTGCGGGGATGTTCGCCACGCCTACCGACGCATTGGCGCCCAACACTGCTCCGAACGGGCTCGTCACCATGACGCCCGCCAACGGCACCGGTAACTCCACGTTCGGGTTCCTCGTCCCCGGCGGCGCAGCCTGCGCCGGCGATTCGGGAAGCGGTGGCTACCGCGTGCAGTCCTACATCACCAACACCATTGACTCGTCGCAGTTGACGTTCAATCCTGCCGGCGAACCGGTAGCTCCTTCGGGCTACGCCGTGCCGCTGTCGAATGGCGGCACGCCGTACAGCAACCAGAACACCGCGAATGCCACCGTCGCCGGTGGCACGGGTGCGATCCTCGTGGCGGGCACGGTGTTCGACGGGTTGAACACGCTCTTCCCGCAACCGACCACCTCGGGTGTGTACAAGATCGGTGTCGCTTGCACATTGGGTACCGCGATGACGAACTTCTACGAGAAGAACATCGCCATCACGGTGACCGGTGGCGTCGTCACGGCGTACGGCAACTTCGCCGTGACCACGCCGCCGACGGTGGTCAGCCCACTCGTCGCTGGTAGCGGCAGCCTCTCGGGTACCCTCACGGCACCGAGCCCGGCCCCGACGCCTGCGGTGTCGAGCTACACCATCACTGCCACTCCGACGGTCGGTGCACCGGTCGTCATCACGCAGCCAGGTCTCGCCTTTGCCTTCAGCGGTCTCACCAACGGTGTGACCTACTCGGTGAGAGCGACCGCGTTCAACGGTGCTAACAGTGCTCCGTCCGCAGCCGTGACTGGGACACCGTTCGATGTGAACGCCCGGCCGCCGGTCGTCTTGAACCCGGTCGTCCTCGGCCCGGTTTCGGCGACAGTCAGCTGGATCGCCCCGGCGATCACGCCGGACGCGAGCCCGTTCTACAACGTGATCGTGACCAACACCGTCACCGGCCTGCCGGCAGTCGGCGTGACAGTTTCGGCGCTCACCGCAGCCTCGACCAGCGTCTCGCTGACCACCCTCACCGCAGGTGCTTCACTGACCGTGTCGATCACTCCCGTGTACGCATTGCCCGCCACCAGCACGCCGGCCGCCACGCCGACGTTCATCGTGCTCGGCAACTCGCTGATCATCCAGGACATCACGGTCACCCGACCGCAGGGTGCCCTAGTCCTCACGCAGGTCTGCGGTGTGTACGGCGCACTTGACCTCGAGCCGGCTTCGCCCGGTTTCGCCCAACTGGCAGCCAAGGGTGCAACCACCGCTCCCGGTGCCCCAACCGGCCCGACCCTCGGTGCAAACGGCGCTGGCGGTGTCGACCCGAACTACACCAACGGTCTGTACCCCAGCCCGGCCAGCCCCACGTACCCGACCCACTGCAACATCAGCCTGGGGACGGCAACGCTCGTCACCACTGGTGCCGAAGCCGGTCAGTACTATGCGGCCAGCGGTCAGATCAACCAGGTGACGGTCTCCGACACCCGCGACGGTCAGAACGGTTGGACGTTGAACGGCACGATGAGCCCGTTCGTCAACAGCACCAACAGCGCAGTGACGTTCGGTAACAACTCGATGGGCTGGACCCCGAAGGTGAACGGCTTCTCGGTGGGCCAGGTCGTCACGGCTGCTGCTCGAGTGCTGCCGAACGCCCCGGGCCTCGTGGCACCCACGACGCTTGCGTCGGCCACCACCGCCAGCTTGGGCATCGCTCAAATGGATGCACGGCTGCGGCTGCTCATCCCGGTGAGCGCTCCTTCAGGCCTCTACAACGCCACCCTGACGTTCTCCGTCGCCTGAGTCAGTAGTTCCTCAAAGTCCCCCAACACTGTGACGGTGGTGTGGGGTTGCTTCGGCAGCCTCACACCACCGCACGGGTTGCTAGCGAAGGCAGTTCAACTGAATGAATGTATGGCGTCGTTTCGTCCTCCCGGCCACCACCGTGTTGGTGGCCGTTGCCGCGTTTGCGGTCCCGCCGTTGCCGGCCGTCGCATCGGCGCCACCGCCGACCGACCCGGCACCCACAGCACCGGCGCCCACCGATCAGCCTCCGGCAGACCAGGAGGTGCAGAGCTGGGCACTGATCCCCGCCAACGATGTTCCGGACCGCGGTGGCAACCGGTCCAACCTGACGTACGTCGCCGATCCCGGCGCGGTGATCACCGACGCCGTCACCCTCATGAACCTTGGAACCGACGTCCTCACGTTTCGCGTCTTCGCGACCGACGCGTTCAACAATGCCGACGGCCAGTTCGACCTGCTGGTCAGTGACCAGAAGCCGGTGGATGTCGGCTCGTGGGTCTCGTTCCCACAGGAAATGATCACGGTGCCCGCCGGTAAGCAGGTCACCGTGCCGATCACCGTCACGATTCCGCCGGGCGCCTCTACAGGCGATCATGTCGGCGCAGTCCTCGCCTCCAGCCCGACCCTTGCCGTTGCTGACAACGGTCCAGTGATCACCGTTGACCGGCGCACGGGCACACGCATCTACCTCCGCGTCAACGGTCCGCTCTTCCCCGAGCTCGCTGTCACCAACGTGGGCACCACCTACCGCCAGGCTGCCAACCCGCTGGGTGGCTCTGCGCGAGTCACCTATCGGGTCGAGAACCGGGGCAACGTCCGCCTCAGCGGAACGGCGAAGCTGACCATCGGCGGGCCGCTCGGCTTCGGTGAGCAGGAGATCGCGCTGGCCGATATCCCCGAGCTGTTGCCCGGCCAGCACGTCGAGTTGTCGACCGACATCGACGACGTGCCCGCAGGCTTCCGCAATTCGACGACAGTGAGCGTTCAGGCGGTCGGCTCGCCCGACCTCGGCGACGTGAAAGCGGTATCGAACAGCGATGTCACGTTCGCTCCGCCACTCTTCCTGCTCGGTGTTCTGCTCGTGTTGCTGTTCGGCTTGCTCGCGTTCCGCGCGTATCGCCGACGGCGCGCAGCTGGAGCACCGCCGGCCGAACAGGAGCCGGCCGAACTCGAGCCGGAGCACCAGACCGCGTGAAGCGATTTGCCGTTGTAGCGATGCTCGTTGCCGTCGCGTGGGGTGCGGTCGCGAACGCTGCACCCATTGTCAACGGTCCGACGGCGACCGCGGAGCGCCACGACGTCGAGCTCGGGTCGGACTTGCGCGTCACCGTGCAAGGGTTCCAGTCGCAGAAGGTCACGCTCGCGATCTGCGGGAACGAGGCTCGACGCGGCTCGGGCGACTGCAACATGACCTCGAGCATGGCGGAGGGTCTCGCGCCGGACGGAATGCCGACGGTGATCACCATGCGGGTGGCCGCACCGCCGACGCCGTGTCCCTGCCTCGTTCGTGTGTCGAGCGGGCTGGACGAAGAAGTCGCCGTCGCACCCATCCGGATCATCGGTCATCCGATCGCGCCCGTGGTTGACAGCCCGAACCTGAACGACCCGTTCGTGCTGACCATTCGCGCCGAGCCTGCTTCGAGCGGGGCGATGGGGTGGGTGCGTTCGAGTCTCGGCGGACCGGTGCCCTACCGAGTCACCGCGACGGTGCGCAATCGCTCGACCGTGCCGCTCGACGTCGCACGCCTCGCCGGCGCCGCGGGTCGCAGCGGTGGCGGGGATCTCGTCAGCTTCACGTTCGGCACGCCTGGGACGCTGCAACCCGGGCAGACGTGGACACAAATCGTCGCGGCGACCTTACCTGCCCCGTCGTTCGGCACGATGAAGTGGCATGTGAGCGCCACCACGACGGGCGCGCCTGTGACCGCTACCTCCACCACTGATCATCGGCCGTGGCTCTTGATCGTCATTGCGATGATCCTCGTGATCGACCTGACGTGGCTCGTCATGCGGTTCCTCGTCAGGCGTCACGCTCGTCGAACGTCCACCTCACCTCTGAGCGACCCCACCCACGACGACGGCGTTGCCGCCGAACACGGTGTGGCGGACCTTGCCGCGTAGCACGCGACCTGCGTAGGGGGTGTTTCTGCTCTTGCTGGCCAATTGCGCGGGCACCACGTTCCACTGCTGTGCCGGGTCGAACACCGTCAGGTTGGCGGGTTCGCCGACGGTGATGGGGCGGCCGTGACGGTCGGCTATGCCGGCGATGGACGCTGGTTGCCAGCTCATGGCAGCGACAATGGTCGACAGTGGCATGTCCAGCTCGGTGATTGCCAAGGCGAGAGCGGTCTCCAATCCCAACATGCCCGGCGGTGCTTCGTCGAGCGGCGCTTCCTTCGTGTGAGCCGAGTGCGGAGCGTGGTCGGTGGCGATGGCGTCGATGGTGCCATCGACGAGGCCGGCCTTGATCGCGTCGATGTCGGCGCGGGTGCGCAGAGGCGGATTGACCTTGAACAAGGGATCGAAGCCGCTGAGCTGCTCGTCGGTGAGCGTGAAGTGATGCGGCGCAGCCTCGGCAGTGACAGGCAAACCGTCCGCCTTTGCCTCGCGGACCAGCTGCACACTGCGCCCGGTTGACAGGTGCAAGAAGTGCATCGGAGCGCCTGTCAGCCGTACCAACTCGATGTCGCGAAACACCATCAGCTCCTCGGCGATGGACGGCCAACCGGGAAGACCCAGCCGACTACAGCACGCACCCTCGTGCATCACCGCCCCCTTGGTCAGCGACGACACTTCGCAGTGCTGGGCCAGCACGATGCCCAGCGGCCGCGCGTACTCCAATGCCCGCCGCATGAGCTGCGCGTCCTGCACTCCGTTGCCGTCATCGGTGAACACGTGCACGCCCGCAGCTGCCAGCTCGCCGTACGGCGCCAGCATCTGCCCCGCACGGCCAACGGTGATGCAGCCAGCCGGCAGCACCTCGCAGAACCCGGCCTTGCGACCCTGCGCACGCACGAAGTCGACGACCGCCACGCTGTCCTGCGCGGGGTCGGTATTCGGCATCGCGACGATTGCGGTGAAACCACCGAGTGCCGCAGCGCGGCTGCCGGTCTCGATGGTTTCGGCCTCCTCCATACCCGGCTCGCGCAGGTGCACATGCAGGTCGACGAAGCCGGGCGACACGATGCAGCCGGTTGCGTCGAGCACGGTGTCGGTAGCGCCAGCCGTCACGTCAGACCCGACGGCGCTGATGCGACCATCCTCGATGGCCACGTCGCCGACCCGTTGGCCGGTCTGGTCCAGCAGCGTTCCGCCGGTGATGACGATGCGGCTCATTGCCGTGCCGTTCATGATGCCGTGCCCTTCATGATGCCGTGCCCTTCATGATGCCGTGCCCTTCATGATGAGGTGCCCTTCATGATGAGGTGCCCTTCATGATGAGGTGCCCTTCATGATGAGGTCTCCGTTCGATTCAAGTCGCTGCCCGAACCGAGCAGCCAGAACAACACAGCCATCCGCACGGCCACCCCGTTGGTGACCTGGTTGAGGATCACTGAACCGGGAAGCTCACCGGGGTCGGCGACCATTTCCACTCCGCGGTTCATCGGCCCCGGGTGCATCACCAGCGCATGCGGCGCAAGGCGAGCGGCCCGTGCGGGCGTGAGCCCGTAGAGCGCCGAATACTCGTGCAGCGACGGCAGCAGCGCGTCGTCCATTCGCTCGCGCTGGACACGCAACAGGTAGAGCACGTCCAAGTCGGCCAGCAGCGAGTCGAGGTCGTGGCTGACCTCGACCGGCCACGTCTCCACGGCCGGCGGCAGCAGCGTCGGCGGCGCCACCAGCGTGACGTGCGCACCCAGCGCGGCGAACGCCTGCACATCGCTGCGCGCCACGCGACTGTGTTTGATGTCGCCGACGATGGCAATGCGCAGACCCTCGAAGCTGTCGTGGCGATTGAGGCTGGTGCGAATCGTGTAGCAATCCAGCAGTGCCTGCGTGGGGTGCTGGTGCCATCCGTCGCCCGCGTTGATGATGCTGGCATTGGTCCAGCGGGTGATCATCTGCGGGGCCCCGCTGCTCTTGTGGCGTACCACGAACGCATCGACACCCATCGCGCTGATGGTCTCGATGGTGTCGCGCAGGCTCTCGCCTTTGCTGACGCTGCTGCTCGAGACCGTGAAGTTCATCGTGTCCGCGCTCAGCCGTTTGGCCGCAGTGTCGAAGCTGGTGCGAGTGCGCGTCGAGTCCTCGAAGAACAGGCTGACCACGTTCTTGCCGCGCAGTGCCGGCACCTTTGGAATCGGTCGGCTGTTGATCTCCACCATGTGATCGGTGAGCTCGAGCAGATGGTGGATCTGGTCGGCCGTCAGGTCTTCGATGGACAACAGATGCTTCATCGGATCGTCACCCCTGCCTTGGTGGCGGCGACCAGTTCATCGCGACTGGTGGGAAGGTTCTTGCCGACGAAGTCGGGACGGATGGGCAACTCGCGATGACCGCGGTCGACCATCACCGCAAGCTGCACGGCTCGCGGTCGCCCGTAGTCGTTGAGCGCTTCCAGCGCCGCGCGCACCGTTCGGCCGGTGAACAACACGTCATCGGTGAGCACGACCGTCCGGCCGTCGAGCGTGACCGGAATCTCGGTGACACTGCCGGGAACGATGGGTCGCAGACCCACGTCGTCGCGGTGGAAGCTGACATCGAGTGTGCCGACCGGCACCGGGTTCGCAGGGTCGATGGCGCAAAGGAGTGCGGCGAGCGCCTCGGCCATCCAGACGCCGCCGCGCTGCAGGCCGACGAGAACCAGCTGCGCTGCGCCGTGGTTGCGTTCGACGATCTCGTGGGCAATGCGGGTGAGCGCTCGGCCGACATCATCGGCGCTGAGCACGGTGCGTACATCGGCGGGCGGATCGTCGCCCGGCCCGTGCGCACCTGGCCCTTGCTGGCGGGGCTGCATGGTGTATCCCTTCGAACGTATGGGCCTCACAGGACCCATTTCACGTTGGTAGACAATGGTAGCCGAGGCACGTCAACGGGTTGCGAGCGCGACCAATCTTCCGGCTTCCAACCGCAATACCTGATCGGCGCGATCGATCGCGACCGCGCGATGCGACACCGCCAGAACTGTCATGCCTGCGGCCGCCAGATTGGCCCACAGCTCGAGCTCGGTTTCGACGTCGAGCGCACTCGAGAGATCATCGAAGACCACCAGTTCAGGCACATGTACTACAGCGCGAGCAGTGGCGACCCGTTGACGCTGGCCACCCGAGAGACGTAACCCGCGAGGGCCGATCAGCGTCGCTGCACCATCGGGCATCTCGTCGATGTCGGCGCGCACTGCAGCAAGTTCGAGCGCTCGCAACAGGGCATCGCGGGGCATCTCGCCGAGGGTGATGTTGTCGGCGACGGAGTCGCTGATCAGCTTGGGCACCTGGGGAAGGAACGCGGCGTTCGGGGGCACGAAGAACGCGGCGCGATCGACAACCTCCTGCCCGTTCCACACCACCGTGCCCGACGAGGTCGCGCCATGGGTCAACCCGAGGAGCGCTCGCAGCAGCGTGCTCTTGCCGGCACCGATTGGGCCGGTCAGCACCGTGAAGCTGCCTTTGGTGAGTTCGAACGAGACATCGCGCACACCGCCACCCGTTGCGTACTCGGTCGACAGCTCACGTACCTCCAGCAGCCGAAGGGGCGAACGCTCCGGACGCATCGCTTCGATTCGCGGTCGCTCCTCGGTGCGTCCGACTGGTAGCTGGTGATGCTGGACGATGTTGCGGCGATCATTCCTGGCGACGAGCCCGCTCATGCGCTCGAACGCGACGCCGGCTTGCTTGCGACGGGCCATCACTCGGCCCACCATGCGCGGTAGAAAGCTGAGCCAACCGAGATACGCCGTGAAGACGGCCAGCTTGCCGACGTCGAACGAGCCAGCGGCCATCGCGCTGGCCGTGATCAGCAGGACGAAGCCGAGCCCGACGTCGGCGGCGCCTTGTGCGAACGCTTGCACGCCGTCGTCCAGCACGCGGTCGCGTACTGCCGTTTGTCGACGAGCGTCGACCAACGTTCGCAATCTGTTGAGCATGGAGTCAGCGGCACCGTTGACCTTGACCGTGGTGGCGGCAGACATGACATCGCCGAGGAAACCACCCACCGCTGCGGCGGCTACCCGGTCCGTCGCGCGGTATCGCTTGATTCGATTGTCCAGCGCGCGGGTGGCAACGGCGACGCCAGCAAGCGGCACCATCAGGATCGCAGCTGCGCCGGCATCGATACTGCCGAGTACAAATGCTGCGAGCACAGTGAAGACGAGTCCGGCGCTGACATCGAGCAGTCCGTCGATGAACATCGTCACGTCTTCCACGTCGTCGCGGAAGTGAGTGATCGCTTCACCGGACGACCCGACCGGTTGGCCGGCATCGGCGCCTCCGCTGGCGAGCTGAGCGGTGAGGAGATTGGCGCGGATGAGCGTCTGCATGTGCACCCACACCTGCGTCCACACCAGCGCGCCGGCGTGGATGGTTGTCATGCGGCACACGTCGGTGAGCAGCGCCGCGGCAGCGAACCAGTAGACCCGTGTGTGGTCGCCGGCTTCGAGCGCGCTGAAGCCCCGACCGAGCAGCCAACCCCCGAGCACGGGAAAGGTGAAGAACAGTACGAACAGCGTCCATCCCAGCCAGAACAACCTTGGGCGGTGCTGCGACACGCTCCACGCGAGGCGCCAGACCCTAGGCTCGCGAGTCATGTCGTCTCCTCCAAGGCCAGTGCCAGCAGGTGGTGGAAGCGACTGGTGTCGTCACCCATCAACTGTTCACGCGGGCCGTGCTCGACGAGCTTGCCGTGATCGAGTACCACGATCTCGTCAACGTGACGCAGTGTGCTCAGCTGATGAGCGATCACCACCGCGGTTCGGCCATTCATCAAGGCGCCAATGGCAACTTCCAACTGTGCTTCGGTCTCAGGGTCGACGCGTGCGGTTGCCTCGTCGAGCACCACCAGATCCGGATCGCGTAGCCACACGCGGGCGAGCGCCAAGAGCTGCGCCTCGCCGGCCGACAACCCGGCGCCGCCGGCGCCGAGTTGGCGATCGATTCCTTGGCCGACGAGCGACGACAGTCCCACCAGTTCCAACGCATGCTCGACGTCCGCATCTGTTGGTGTTGGGTCGAACAGGGTGACGTTGTCGCGGATGCTGCCGTTGAGCAGCTCGACCTCTTGGGGGATCATTGCCACCCGGCGGCGCAGCTCGACCAGCGGAATGTCGGCGATTGCGACACCTCCGAGCCGAAGCTGGCCGTCGGTTGCTTCGACCAACCGGAGGACCAGACGCGACAGCGTGGTCTTGCCACTGCCGGTGCGCCCGATGATGCCTACCGACCTACCGGCACCGATGGACAGCGTGATGTCGTTCAACACCTGCTCGCCCGCGTCGAGTTCGTACCCGAACGTCACACCGTCGAATTCGATGGCGAGAGGCCCCGGCGCAGGGGAGATGGTGCCATTGTCCAGAATCGTCGGCCGAATGGCCAGCAGGTCGATGACGCGGACCATTGCCCCGTTCGCCTTCTGCACTGTCTCCAACTGCTGCACCACATCTTCCAGCGGGCGCTCGAGCAACAGCACGTACTGGAACATGAGGAACGCGGTGCCGATGGTGATCGACCCATTCGTCACCAGGAGGGCACCGGTGACCAGCGAGAGTGCCGACCCGACAGCGACCGAGCCCTGTACCGCCCACCACAAACGGAGGAACGCCGATTCGCGACGCACCGAACTGTGCATCGTGGCAGCGCTCTCCTCGACGAATCGCCACATCGCGTGCGCGCCCGCACCGTTCGCTCGCAGGTCTTCGCTCGCCGTCAGTCGTTCTTCGATGCCGCCGTACAAGGTGGCGTAGGCACCCATTTCGTCGCTTGACTCCCCCACCGCGCGGTGACGGCCCCGAACGACCAAGGCTGCCGAGAGCATCACGTATGCCAGCGCACCGACAGCGATGCGCCAATCGACGACAGCCAACACAGCGACCATTCCCACCACCATCGCTGCTGCGCCGACCACACGTGGCACAACACGGCCGAGGAAGTCGCTGACCGAGGTGACGTCGCCGTCGACGCGCTGAATCAGTTCCCCGGGCGTGTGTCGTCGATGGAACTCGTGGTCCAGGCCCAGCACGTGGCCGGCCAGCTGCAGCCGAATCTGGTTGGTCGTGTGCCAGGCCGTCACCGTTGCGAACCACGACACGGCGACGAGAATCAGCTGCGTGGCGACAGCCAGGGCGAGGTAGACGAGTGCCAGGGAAGTCAGCTGCGCGGCGGTCGTTCCCGCGCTCGCGAGGTCCACGATTCGTCGCACCACCAGCGGCCCCGCCAGCGAAAAAGCGGAGGCGAGCGCGACCAGAAACCCGAGGCCCACCCAGCGTCGGGAATCGGGGCGTAGAAGCGCGGCCAGCGCGCGCCAGCGTGAGGTCGCAGTCGCCATTGCATGAGTCTCGTTCAATGGTTGTCGTCGCCGCCTACCAATTTCGACAGCGGATGCGGTGGCCAGCAGTTTCGCGACCTCGCCGGCAGCGATTTACTTGCCGGCGTCGGTGACCGTGAATGACGAGCGAATGCCGTTGCCGACCATTCCCGGCTTGCAGGCGGTGAAGAAGTTGCCCGGCTCCGCCTGGATCACCAGGTTGCGGCTGAGGCCGGGGCCGATGTTCTCCACTTCGCCGACGATGCGTTTTCCATCTTCGGCCAGCACGTAGAACTCGGTTGCCTGCGAACCGTCGTTGGTCACCTCGAACAGCACATTGCCGCTGGGTGCCTCGGCGCTGCTCAGCTCGCACGCATCATCGGTGCTGCTGACCTTCACTGCGCCGGCCTCGCTCTTGGTGTCGTTCTCGGTGCACGCCGCTACAACGAACAAGAGGCCGGCGAGTGCTAGAGAGGGGAGGAGGTGGCGCACGACTGTCTTTCAGGGTGCGGCGTGAGCCGGAGTCGAGGGGTTCTGCGAGGTCGCGGTACGTGGCGTCGCCGCCTTCTTGGGCCGTACCGTGAGAATGAAGAGAGTGAGCACCGGTACGACGTAGGCCACCCAAGCAACGAGCTGCAGCCAGGTCGTGGTTGCCGAGAAGTTGAACGTCCCTTTCAGCAGCGTGCCGTACCAAGAGTCGGGCGGAATGGTGGATGACACGTCGAACGCCTTGTTGGCGATGCCGGGCAAGATGCCCGCTTCCTGCAGGTCGTGAATGCCGTAGGCCAGGACGCCGGCGGCCACGAACACCAGCAGACCCCCGGTCCAGCGGAAGAACTTACCCAGGTCCATGCGCACCGCACCCCGGTAGATCAAGATGCCGAGCGCAACGGCGACCGCCAGGCCGAGTGCACCGCCGATGAGCGGTTGCGACGAATTGTCGGTTGCCTTGGCGGCGGCCCACAGGAAGAGTGCAGTCTCCAGGCCCTCGCGGCCCACGGCGAGCGCGGCGAGCACCACCAGGCTGCCGCCGCCAGCAACGATGGCCGTGTCCATGCGACCCTCGAGGGCGCCCTTCAACTGGCGTGACGTTCGAGCCATCCAAAAGATCATCCAGGTCACGAAGCCCACGGCGACGATGGACAGCACCCCGCCGATGGCTTCCTGTGCCTCGAAGCTGAGCCCTCGCGGGCCGAACGTGAGCAGCGCACCGGCCGCGAGCGAGACGCTCACAGCCAGTCCAACGCCGATCCACACCTTGGCCAGCAACTCGCGGCGGTCGGTCTTGACGAGGTACGCGACGAGGATGCCGACAACCAGCGACGCCTCGAGCCCCTCACGCAGACCAATCAGAAAGTTTGCAAACACGTCATGACCTCACATCAATGGTCTCGCATCGTATTAGGCGACCCTAACGTTCGTGAGGAGGGCTTGACAACTGCGGCGCACCGACTCCCCTCGTTCCCCGGTTCGGGCCGTGGGCGCGAAACCCTGACAAGTCCGTCCGCCGTATGTCCCACGGGCGCGAAACCCGGACCTGTCCGTCGTACCTTTCGCGCCCGGAGAGCCCTCGAATTGCCAAGATCTTGGGCTCTGGGTCAGCTACGGTGGCGTTCAGACAGTATTCGCGATTCGCGCGCCTAGGGCTTGGCGTTGCGTTTCTCGGGCGGTAGCATTGCACCTCGGCCCTTGCGAGCCTTGTCGTGCCATGTCACTTGCCATGCCACGTCGCACCGCTTGGACCGTACTGATTCCACCGACCGAGGAGGCTGTTCTGCCCAAGCCGAAAGACGACGCCATTGTGCTGGAAGGCACGATCAACGAGTCACTCCCGAACGCAATGTTCCGGGTCGAACTCGAAAATGGCCACAAGGTCCTGGCGCACATCTCCGGGAAGATGCGGATGCACTACATCCGAATTCTGCCCGGTGACAAAGTGCAGGTAGAGCTCACCCCCTACGACCTCACTCGGGGTCGCATCACGTATCGCTACAAGTAACTCGTACCGCAACAGGTCAAGACTTGTAGCAGTTCCAGTTCGTCCGTTTGTCCAACAAGCAGCACACGAAAGCACGCAATCATGAAGGTTCGACCGAGCGTCAAAAAAATCTGTGAGAAGTGCAAGGTCATCCGTCGCCATGGCAGCGTGCGTGTGATTTGTGAGAACCCCCGACACAAGCAGCGCCAGGGC
>Ga0335397_10003310_pt1 | contig 21608 bp, 17 predicted proteins | sample MAT04_FD_205740 | JGI IMG/M metagenome (GOLD analysis project Ga0335397, IMG submission 205740) | Freshwater microbial communities from Lake Fryxell liftoff mats and glacier meltwater in Antarctica - MAT-04 (spades assembly) (version 2) ... | reverse complement strand
GAGAAGGACCCTCAGCCGGCTCGCCGGTAGCCGTGCTGCCCTCCCCTGTCGACTACGCCCTTAGCGCTGCCAGCAGCGAGGTCACATCGGGTGAGGCATCCAGAAGTGCCTCAACATGGGCGCGGGTGCCTCGCGTCGGCTCGGGCGTCGGGATCCGTTGCAATGAGTCCTCGCCAGGAACATCGAAGACCAACGAATCCCACGACGCGGCGACCACCGCGCGACCGTAGCGGCGCAGGCATTCGCCTCGGAACCACGCGCGGGTGTCTTCGGGTGCATGGTTCACCGCGTGCTCGACGGCGTCATCGGAGACCAAGCGCTGCATTCGACCTGACCGCACGAGGTGGTGGTAGAGGCCCTTCTCCGGCCGGATATCGCTGTACTGGAGATCGACCAGGGCAAGGGTCGGGTGATCCCACCCCACTCCATCCCGCCGTCGGTACCCATCGAGCAGTTTGAGCTTGGCGACCCAATCAAGCTGGTCGGCCAGTTGGAATGGGTCGACCGTCAGCACGTCAAGAAGCGTTTCCCAGCGTTCCAGCAGCAGACGGGTTGAGGCATCGGTATCCGACCCCCACCGATCGTCAAGAAACTTGCGCACTGCCTCCAGGTACACGTACTGGATCTGCAGTGCGTTCATGCGTCGCCCATCGCGCAGTCGCAGCAGATGGGTCAAGCCGGTGTCATGCGAGACGTCTCGGATCTCGCGGACCGGGTCGACCAACTCCAGACCCTCGTCAAAGGCATCGGCCTCGACCAGCGCCAAAACAACAGACGTTGAGGCCAGCTTCACGAATGTCGAGATTTCGGAGAGGTTCGCATCTCCCACGATCACATGGAAACGCCGGTACTTGGCCGGATCGGCATGGGGTTCATCACGGGTGTTAATGATCGGACGCTTCAGTGTCGTCTCTAAACCCACCTCGGCCTCGAAGAAGTCTGCTCTCTGACTCAGTTGGAAGCCGTGCTCACGACCGTCCTGACCGATGCCCACGCGCCCCGCTCCGCAAATGACCTGGCGCGTGACGAAGAACGGTGTGAGATGGCGCACGATCGAGGCGAAGGGCACATCGCGTCGCACCAGATAGTTCTCATGCGTTCCGTAGGACGCACCCTTGTTGTCGGTGTTGTTCTTGTAGAGGTTGATCGGCATGGCGCCAGGCACGGCGGCTGCTCGACGCAACGCGCGCAGCATCACCAACTCACCTGCCTTGTCCCATACGACAGCGTCAAGGGGATCGGTCACCTCGGGCGTGGAGAACTCCGGATGCGCGTGGTCGACGTAGAGACGAGCACCGTTGGTCAGGATGAGGTTGGCCAGTCCGGGGTCCTCGTCGGTGAGGGCCTCGGGGTCGACCTGCCCTCGTTCCATGTCGTATCCGCGGGCGTCACGAAGGGGGTGCTCCTCTTCGTAGTCCCATCGCGCCTGCGCCTGATCGTCGAGCTCCATGGCGTAGGCGTTGACGATCTGAGCCGAGAGTGTCATCGAGTTCGCATGCGGATGCCCGGGCACCGAGATGCCGTACTCGACCTCGGTGCCCATGATCCGGCGCACGCTCATGGCTGCCTCACCCGATCAGAGGTACTGACCGGTGTTGGCGACCGTGTCAATAGAACGGCCGGCCTCCGCGCCCTGCTTGCCCTGCGTCAGGGTGCGGATGAAGATGATGCGTTCGCCCTTCTTCCCCGAGATCCGAGCCCAGTCGTCGGGGTTCGTGGTGTTGGGAAGGTCTTCGTTCTCCTTGAACTCATCCAGGCAGGCGGCGAGCAGGTGGCTGATCCGGATGCCGCGGCTCTGCTGATCGAGGAAGTCCTTAATTGCCATCTTCTTGGCGCGATCGACGATGTTTTGGATCATGGCGCCAGAGTTGAAGTCCTTGAAGTAGAGAACCTCTTTGTCACCGTTGGCGTACGTGACCTCGAGGAAGCGGTTGGCTTCGCTCTCGTCGTACATCGCCTCCACGGTGCGTTGGATCATCGCTTGAACCGTGGACCGCGCATCGCCGCCGTGCTCGGCCAGATCGTCGGCGTGAAGTGGTAGATCGGGGGTGATGTACTTGCTGAAGATGTCGCGTGCACCCTCGGCATCGGGTCGTTCGATCTTGATCTTCACGTCGAGTCGCCCCGGTCGCAGGATGGCCGGATCGATCATGTCTTCTCGGTTCGAGGCACCGATGACGATCACGTTTTCGAGTCCCTCGACACCGTCGATCTCGCTCAGAAGCTGAGGAACGATCGTGTTCTCGACATCGGATGAGACCCCCGATCCCCGGGTGCGGAAGAGCGAGTCCATTTCATCGAAGAAGATGATGACCGGCATACCCTCATTGGCCTTCTCGCGCGCGCGTTGGAACACCAGTCGAATGTGGCGCTCCGTCTCCCCCACGTACTTGTTCAGCAGCTCGGGACCCTTGATGTTGAGGAAGTAGCTCTTACCTTCCGGCCGGCCGGTCACCTCGGCGACCTTCTTGGCCAACGAGTTAGCCACGGCCTTCGCGATCAGCGTCTTGCCGCAGCCGGGAGGCCCGTAGAGCAGGATCCCCTTGGGCGGACGCAACTTGTGCTCCGCAAACAGATCGGGGTGCAGGTACGGCAGCTCAACGGCGTCGCGGATCATCTCGATCTGCCCGCGCAGCCCGCCGATCGAGGCGTAGTCGATATCAGGCACCTCTTCGAGCACCAGGTCTTCGACCTCGGCCTTGGGGACACGCTCGAGCACATACCCCGATCGGGTGTCGAGGAGCAGCGAGTCACCAACACGCAATGGGCCATCGAGCAGCGGTTCGGCTAGGCGCACCACCCGCTCCTCATCGGTGCGGCCCAGCACCAAAGCGCGTTTGCCGTCCTCCAGCTTCTCTTTAAACATGACGATCTCGCCGACCTTTTCAAAGGACAGCGCCCGCACGAGGTTCATGGCCTCGTTGAGGACGACCTCCTGGCCCGGTTCAAGCGCGTCGGCATCGACGTCGGGACTCACGGCGATCCGCATCTTGCGCCCATTGGCCGAGACGTCGACCGTGCCGTCGTCGTTGCGTGCGATGAAAACGCCAAAGCCAGCCGGCGGTTGCGCCAGTCGATCAATTTCCGCCTTGAGCGTGATGATCTGGTCGCGGGCCTGCTGCAGGGTGGCGGCCAATCGACGGTTCTGCGAGCTCAGCGCTGCCACATCGGCCGCTAGGCCCGAGAGTCGTTGAGAATCCGATCCTGGGGCGGTGGGCTGCGTGCCCGCTGCACCTGTCGGTCGACGTGCGTCATCCGACGGCGAGGGGCCGGGCCCCTGCTGCGAATCCGATGTAGACGACACCGTCCACCACCTCCTCAGGGAAGAGCTGAATTGACAGTACCTGCGCGAGCCGTATCGGGCGCCTCCGGCGAACGGCTGATCACGGGCGTGTTCCGTGTTGATCGGCGTCGACAGGACGGCCGGTGCCGCCGTTGTTAGGCTCGGATCCTCTGCATGAACGACCGCATCTCTCGGAGGACCACATCAGCACCGCACCCGCTGCGACCGGCTCGGACGAGGTTGATGCCTCGTTGGTCGGACGACCCCTCAAGGTGTGGATCGATCAGGATCTCTGCACCGGCGATGGACTGTGCGTCCAATACGCCCGCCCGGTGTTCGAGATGGACCTGGACGGCCTGGCCTACGTGAAGGACTCCTCCGACGAGCTGCTCACCGACCCTGGTGCTGTGGCCGACGTGCCACCGGACCTGCTGCGCGACGTCCTCGCGTCGGCGCGGGAATGCCCGGGCAATTGCATTCACGTGGTGACGGCGGACGACGGCGTCGAAGTCGCCGGTCCGAACGCCTGAGAGCTCGGCACCTCAGAGACCGTCTGTCTCGCCCGTTTCTGTCTCAGCCGCGACCGTTCCTTGCGCTGCCTCGGGAGCGATGATGGCTTGGGAAGCCCCCTTCGCCGGACGTCGCCGACGTGGCGGCGCAGTTACACCCGGCGCTAGCCGTCGGGTCTGCACGAGGAATCCGGTGTGACCGATCATGCGATGGTCGGGGCGCACGGCCAGCCCCTCCACATGCCATGAGCGCAGGAGTGTCTCGGTGCTTTGCGGCTCGGTGTATCCACCGTGGTCACGCAGGGCTTCGACCACTGTTGACATCTGCGTCGTCGTGGCCACATAGACGACCAGAACGCCGCCAGCCACAAGCACTTCGCCAACGGCGTCGATGCACTCCCAGGGAGCCAGCATGTCGAGCACCGCACGATCGACGCCGGCTGCTGCGGTACTCGTGGGGAGTTCTTGGACGAGATCGCCGATCGTGAGCGTCCAGGTGCTCTGAGGACCACCGAGAAAACGTTCGACGTTCTTGCGCGCGATGTCGGCGAAGTCCTCACGTCGCTCGAACGAATGCAGGTGTCCGTCGGAGCCGATGGCTCGCAGCAATGAGCAGCTCAATGCCCCTGAGCCGGCGCCGGCTTCGAGCACCCTGGCCCCGGGAAAGATGTCGCCCAGGCCCACGATGACCGCCGAGTCCTTGGGGTAGATCACAGCGGCTCCGCGCGGCATCGAGAGCACGACGTCTGCCAACAGCGGTCGAAGCGCGAGGTAAGGAACTTTGCGGTCGCTGGTGACGACGATCCCCTCGGGCTGCCCGATCAGGTCGTCGTGGCCGATCGAACCGCGGTGGGTGTGAAAACGCTTGCCCTCCTGGAGGGTGATCGTGTGACGTCGTCCGCGATCGTCGGTGATCTGGATCGATTCGCCCTCAGCCATCGGTCGATGGACGGATGCGGAAGTGGAGGTCATGAAGCGCGAGGCTAGCCCGCCGAAAGTCAATCCTTAGCGGCGGATGCCGAATGCCGCCTCGACATCGGAGGATGCGAGCAGCCCGAAAACCCGTTCGTCAGCGTCGACCACGAGGTAGTCGCTGGCCGGATTCGCGGCCATCAGGTCGAGCAGCTCGCGACCGGCGGCGCTCACTGGAATGGTTGAACCCGGAGCGATGCGTCGCGACACGGTCGAGACGCTCACCCAAGGCCGTCGCTCCATGGGCACGGCTGCGACAGCCGCCTCGTTGACCAGACCGATGGGCCGGCCATCTCCATCGACCACCACCATCGCGCGTGCGCCTGCTGCCGCCATCTGCGCAAGCCCTAGGGCCAGAGGTGTGCTCGCGGTCACCGGTACGGCCCGCCGACTCAGGGTGCGTGCCTGCAGGGTTGGGATCGTGTCGTCGATCCCGGCCGAACGCAGTGCCTGACTCGAGCCGGCCCAAATGAAGGCCGCGATGAGGGCGGCCCAGATCACCGAGAACAACGACGGCGAATCGCTTTGAAGCCCTCCGAGGATGAAGGGCAGGGCGATCACCAGAATCGCTACGGCGCGCCCGGCCCATGCTGCGGCCCTGGTTCCCGTCGTGGGCCGACCGGTCAGGGCCCACACGCCGGCGCGGACGACCCGTCCGCCATCAAGTGGTAGTCCAGGAAGGAGGTTGAAGACGCCGACGAACAGGTTCGCCACTGTGAGTTGCAGCACCAGGACAGCGGGAATCCCTTCCAGTGGCACCACGCGCAGAATCACCACACCGAGGCCCCCAAGAACAAGGGAGACGACCGGTCCGATGGCCGAGACCGCGAACTCCTTGGCTGGCGTTGGCGGCTCCTCGGTGATCTCGGACAGGCCACCAAGCAGGTTCAGGGTGATCCTTCGGACCGGGAGTCCGAAGGAGCGAGCGACCACGACATGACCGAGTTCGTGGACGAATACCGAGGCATAGAGGAGCACGGCGAATAAGAAGGCCACCGGATAGGCCCACCCGCCGATCCCGGGCACCCGATCGGTCACCACCGGTGCGAAGGTCACGGTGAGCAGCCCCGCGATGATGAACCAGGTAGGCGAGAGGAGAACGGGCACTCCCCCGACACGGCCAAGGAAAATCAGGTTCTCGCCAGGCTCACGACCGGTCGACCGAGGTGGGCGCGGGGCAGCGCTCTCAGGTGGGTCGAGTCCTTGGTCGTTGCTCACCACTCCACCCTAGGTCGCTGCGGATGGGGGAACGGCAAGCCCGCCGACACACGCTTGCCTCCGACGTCACAGGAATCGACTACGTTTCCGTTTGTGCCGGAATCGATGCTTGACGTCGTCGAGCTCCCGATGTCGCTCTCGCCATCACGGGCCTCGGACTTTCTGACCTGTCCACTTCTCTTTCGCTACCGCAGCATCGACCGGATTCCGCAGGAGCCCTCATCCGCCGCTGTCCGGGGCACCCTCGTTCACGCGGCGCTGGAGAAGCTGTACGACCTGCCCGCTGGCCAGCGCACCCCCGCCGCCGCCGCCGCGCTGATCGCACCCGCGTGGGAATCCCTCGTGGAGCGTGAGCCTGAGGTGGCCGTTGTGGTGGAGGAGGAAGGGCTTGAGCAATGGCTGGCGCGAGCCGGCGACTTGGTCGAGGCCTACTTCGCACTCGAAGACCCGCAGCGACTTGAACCGGCCGAGCGCGAGATGCTCGTCGAGGCTGAACTGCCAAGCGGTCTGACGTTGCGCGGCTACATCGACCGGCTCGATGTTTCCCCCGAGGGCTGGGTCAGGGTGGTCGATTACAAGACCGGCCGCTCGCCATCGGAACGATTCGCGCAGAAGTCGTTGTTCCAGATGCGCTTCTACGCACTGGTCCTTTGGCGGCGTGATGGTGTGCTTCCTCGCCAGCTCAAGTTGCTCTACCTCGGCGATGGTCGATCCCTGACCGACGTGCCTGACGAGGAAGCGCTCCTGGCCACCGAACGCAAGGTCCTGGCACTCTGGGAAGCGATCACCCAAGCGGTTGAGCGCCGCGAGTTTGTTCCGAACCGCGGGCCGTTGTGCGCCTGGTGCGACTATCAATCCATCTGTCCGGAGTTTGGTGGCGAAGCACCCGAGTTACCGCCGATCACCCTGGTCCCGCTGACGCGCCGTACCCCCGGGGCTGCAACCGACGAGGTGTCCGACCCGGCGATGACAGTCGTCGCCGAACCGCTGGAGGAATCATGACCACCGCACCGACCATCACGGCAGCTGCCCGCGCCGTCGGACTCAGCAAGGTCTACGGCCAGGGCGATACCGAGGTCGTGGCCCTCGACTCGGTCGACGTCGAACTCGAACGTGGACGCTTCACGGCCATCATGGGCCCGTCCGGTTCGGGCAAGTCGACGCTCATGCACTGCATGGCAGGTCTTGACTCGATCACCTCGGGTCAGGTCTACGTGGGTGAGATCAATCTGGCCAGCCTGCGGGACAAGGACCTCACCCAGCTCCGCCGCGACCGGCTCGGTTTCGTCTTCCAGGCCTTCAACCTGATCCCGACATTGACGGCGCTCGAGAACATCACCTTGCCGATCGACCTGGCCGGACGTCCGGTCGACAAGGAATGGGTCGACTCGGTGATCGATGCCGTCGGCCTCGGTGACCGCTTGGGCCACCGTCCTTCCGAGCTGTCAGGCGGACAGCAGCAGCGTGTGGCATGCGCACGGGCCCTGGCCAGCCGTCCGGACATCGTGTTTGCGGATGAGCCGACGGGCAATCTCGACTCACGGTCGGGAGCCGAGGTGCTGGGCTTTTTGCGCCACTCCGTTGACCAGTTCGGTCAGACCATTGTCATGGTTACGCACGACGCGGGCGCCGCCGCCTATGCCGACCGGGCGATCTTCCTGGGCGATGGCCACGTCGTCGACGACATGTCCGAGCCAACGGCCGAACGAGTGCTCGAACACATGAAGCGTTTCGACGCTCCCGGTCGTGGACAGGCCTGATCGATGCTGAGGTTCATTCGCCGCAACATCGGCGCCCACAAGCTCAGGCTCGTTCTGTCTGGACTCGCTGTGGTTCTGGGTGTGGCCTTCGTGGCCGGCACCTTCATCTTCACCGACACGCTCTCCAAGACCTTTGAGAACCTGTTCGGCGAAACCGCGGCCGACGTCGAGATCGAGCCCCGAACATCGTTTGAAAACAACCAGGCCACCGATACCCAAGGGGCCTCGTTGCCGGCCTCGTTGGTGGCCCAGGTGGCAAAGGCGCCCGGTGTTGCGCAGGCCGCCGGTTCGGTGCTCGTTGATGGAGTGTTCGTCATCGGCAAGGACGGCAAGTTGCTTGGCACACCCGGCGCGCCGGCATTCGGAGTCTCGTGGTCCGACGATGAAGTGATCAGCCCCTTCCGGCTGGTTCCGGGCCAAGGCGCAGGACCCACTCAGGCTGGCCAAGTGGCGCTGGACTCCCAGACAGCTGAGAAGGGCGGCTTCGCGGTGGGAGACACCATAAAACTGTCGACGACGACGGAACCGGTGACGGCCGTTGTGACCGGCATCTTCCGCTTCGGCTCGTCGGGCAATCTGGCGGGCGCAAGCCTGACCGCCTTTGATGAGAAGACCGCGCAAGACCTTCTGCTGGCGCCCGGCCGCTTTAGCAACGTCTCCGCCGTGGCTGCCGAAGGCTTCACCCAGGACCAGGCGAAAGAGTCGATTCAGAGCACGTTGACCGAGGCCGAACTGGCTGGAATCGACATCAAGACCGGCCAGGAATCCGCGGACGAGTCAGCGGCGAGCATCGGCCAGGCGCTCAGTTTCATCAACATCTTCCTGCTCATATTTGCTGGCATCGCGTTGCTCGTGGGCTCCTTCATCATCCTGAACACGTTCTCGATGCTGGTAGCCCAGCGCGCACGTGAACTTGCGTTGCTGCGAGCCCTGGGCGCTAGTCGTCGTCAGGTCACCTGGGCCGTCATGGGAGAGGCGCTCGTCGTCGGCCTTGTGGGCTCGTTCCTTGGACTGCTGCTCGGCCTGGTGCTGGCCATCGGTCTGGAGAAGCTCATCTCGACCTTAGGCGGCGACCTTCAGACCGGTGGTCTGGTCGTCGCTCCGCGAACGGTGATTATCGCTGTTGTCGTGGGAGTTCTGGTGACCCTTGCCGCGGCCTACCTGCCGGCCCGTCGTGCCAGCAAGGTGCCTCCGGTGGCGGCGATGCGTGACGATGTCGTCATTCCTCAGCGTTCGCTTCGGCTCCGGGTCGTCATTGGCCTGGTGCTGCTTGCCCTCGCAGTGTCTGCTCTTGTCACAGGTCTTGGGAACAGTGGATCGCAAGGGGCGTCGCTGGTGGGCCTGGGTGCGGCGCTGCTGTTTTTCGCGGTCATCACACTGGCGCCGTTGATCGCCGGACCGGCGATCAACGTCCTGGGGTTGCCGCTGCGTGCCTTTGGCATCTCGGGTCGGCTGGCGGTCGACAACGCGCGCCGCAATCGTCGGCGAACCGCGTCCACCGCCTCCGCCCTGATGATCGGGCTGGCCCTGGTGGGCACCATTGCCATCCTTGGTTCCTCAACAACACAGTCGACCAGAGCCACCATCGACAAGGTGATCGGTGCCGACTTCATCTTGACCGACACCTCGTTCCGCGGAATCAGTGCGCAGGTAGCCACTGACGTGGCGGCGGTCGAGGGAATTGCCGTGGTCTCAGCCATTCGCAGCAGTGTGGTGCTGATCGATGGCAAGCAGAAGCAACTGGCCGCGATCGAGCCCTCAACTGTTTCGTCAGTGATTGATCTCACGTTCACCGAGGGCACCTTGGAGGATGCGGCCACCGGGCTGCTCGTGGATGAGAGCACCGCGACCAACGAAGGCGTCAAGGTGGGCGACCGTCTCACCGTGGCGTTCAGCAACGGGAAGCAGCTCGCGCTGCCCATCACCGGGATCTACAAGGGAGCCGGGTTCTTGACGGGGTACGTCACCTCCCTGGAAGTCTTTGAATCCTCGGGCCTGACGCAGCTCGACACCTTTGTTTACGCAACGGTGGATGCGGGAACCACAGTGGACTCCGTGCGGCCCGGCGTAGATGCTGCCGCGGCCGACTTCCCCAACGTGTCGGTTCAGGATCAGGGCGAGTACAAGGACGACATCGAGAAGCAGATCAACCAACTACTCCTGATCATCTACGCGTTGCTGGGGTTGGCGGTGATCATTTCGATCCTGGGCATCGTCAACACGCTGGCGCTCTCGGTTGTGGAACGCACCAGAGAGGTCGGCCTGCTGCGTGCGGTGGGGATGTCGAGGGTGCAACTAGGAACATCGATCATGTGGGAATCGGTGGTCATCGCTGTTTTCGGAGCACTGCTCGGCATCCTGCTCGGACTGACGTTCGGTGTCAGTCTTCAACAGGTGCTGCGTGAGCAGGGCATCGAGGTGCTGTCGATTCCGTGGTTCCTGCTCGTGGTGTTCCTGATCGTCTCGGCATTTGTGGGCGTTCTGGCGGCACTGTGGCCCGCTTACAGGGCAGCCCGCATGGATGTTCTGTCCGCCATCAGCACCGAGTAGTCAGCGGGCGTTGAAGTATTTGGCCTCAGGGTGGTGCACGATCAGCGCCGACGTGGACTGCTCCGGGTGCAGTTGGGACTCCTCTGACAGGCTCACACCGATCCGTTCGGCGCCTAGAAGATCCATCAACTTGTCCTGGTCCTCAATATTGGGGCAGGCCGGATAGCCGAAGGAGTAACGCGAACCGCGATACCCCTGGCTCAGCATGGCCTGCAGGTCTCCGTCCTCCGCCGAGAAGCCCATCTCGCCCCGGATGCGCGCATGCCACATCTCGGCCAGCGCTTCGGTCAGCTGCACTGAGAGACCGTGCAGCTCGAGGTAGTCGCGGTAGGCGTCCTTGGCAAAGAGTTCGGCAGTGGCGTCGGCCACGCTCTGTCCCATGGTGACAATTTGGAACGCCACGACATCGACCTCGCCCGACTCGCGCGAGCGGAAGAAATCGGACAGGCAGAGATGGCGATCCCGGCTCTGCCTCGGGAAGGTGAACCGGCAACGGTCTTTGCCGTCGGCATCGAGGATGACCAGATCATCGCCTTCGCTGACGCACGGGAAGTATCCGTAGGCCACGGCCGCATGAAGCAACGAATCGGTGTGGATGCGGTCGAGCCAATGGCGCAGTCTCGGACGACCCTCGGTCTCAACGAGCTCCTCATAGGTGGGGCCGTCTCCCCCACGGCTGGCGCGCAATCCCCACTGGCCGAGGAAGGTGGCCCGTTCGTCGAGGTAACTCGCATAGTCGGCCAGGGCGATGCCCTTGACGATGCGATTCCCCCAGAAGGGAGGCGTCGGCACGGGATTGGTGCCGATGACATCGGAGCGTGTGACGGCCTCCAATGAACCCGCGTCCGTTGACTCAGTGGGCGCGGCGGCGGGCTTGGCCCTGACACGTCGATCGCGTGGCGCCGGCAGCACGGCACCCGGCTCACCGCGCTTGACCGCCATCACCGAATCCATCAACGCCAGACCCTCAAAGGCATCGCGCGCGTAGCGAACTTCACCATCAAACATGTCGGCCAGATCCTGTTCGACGAACGCCCGCGTGAGGGCTGCCCCGCCAAGGAGTACCGGCCAACGCTCTGCCACCTTGCGCAGGTTCATCTCTTCGAGGTTCTCACGCATGACGACTGTCGACTTGACCAGCAGGCCAGACATTCCGATGGCGTCGGCTTCGTTCTGCGCGGCCGCCTCGAGGATCGCATTGACAGGTTGCTTGATTCCGAGGTTCACCACGGAGTAACCGTTGTTCGTCAGAATGATGTCGACGAGGTTCTTCCCGATGTCGTGGACATCGCCCTTGACCGTGGCCAGCACGATCGTGCCCTTGCCGGCGTCGTCGGTGCGTTCCATGTGGGGTTCGAGGTAGGCCACCGCAGCCTTCATGACCTCGGCGGACTGAAGGACGAACGGCAACTGCATCTGGCCGCTTCCGAACAGCTCACCGACAGTGCGCATGCCTTCCAGCAGCACGTCGTTCACAATCGATAGCGCAGAGGATTGCGTCAGCGCCTCCTCAAGATCGCTCTCGAGGCCGTTCGGCTCACCGTCGATGATGCGGGCCTTGAGCCGCTCGTCAAGCGGAAGGGCGGCCAACTTGGCCGCTCGGTCATCGCTTGACGAAGCCGCATCGACACCCTCGAAGAGTTCCAGGATGCGCTTGAGCGGGTCATACTCCATCGAGCCGTCTTCGCGGTACCGGCGGCGGTCGTAGATGAGGTCGAGAGTGGCGTTGAGTTGTTCCTCGGGGATCCGATGGACCGGCACGATCTTTGAGGCGTGCACGATTGCCGAGTCGAGGCCCGCGGCGGTGCATTCGGCAAGAAAGACAGAGTTCAGAACCACGCGGGTGGCCGGTGACAGGCCGAACGAGATGTTGCTCAGACCCAATGTGGTCTGGACCCGTGGATGACGCGTCTTCAGCTGGCGGATGGCCTCGAGAGTCTCGATGCCGTCGCGACGCGTCTCTTCCTGTCCGGTGGCGATGGGGAAGGTGAGGGTGTCGACCAGGATGTCGTCTTCGGCCATCCCCCATCGCTGGGTCAGGTCGGTGATCAGACGCTCGGCCACGCGCACCTTCCACTCCGCGGTACGAGCCTGGCCTTCCTCGTCGATGGTCAGGGCTACAACCGCTGCTCCGTGCTCCATCACGATCGGCATCATGCGATTGATGCGCGAGGTGGGCCCGTCGCCATCCTCGTAGTTGACCGAGTTGACGACGCTACGCCCACCGAGCATCTCTAGACCGGCTTCCACGACCTCCGGCTCGGTGGAGTCGATGACCAGCGGAAGCGTTGATGCGGTCGCCAGACGCCCGGCGAAGGTGCGGATGTCATCGACCCCGTTGCGCCCGACGTAGTCGATGCACAGGTCGAGGAGGTGGGCGCCGGTACGGATCTGCTCGCGCGCGATCTCGACGGCATCGTCGCCACGGCCTTCGATCATGGCATCGCGGAAAGCCCTGGATCCATTGGCGTTGGTGCGTTCGCCGATAGACAGCAGATCGGCGTCCTGCTTGAAAGGAACGAAGTGGTACAGCGAGGACACCCCGGGCTCGACGCTGGGGGCCGGCCGCGTCGGCACCATGCCGGCCACTCGCTGGGCAACCTGCCGAAGGTGCTCGGGGGTGGTGCCGCAACAGCCGCCGACCAGGCCCAGACCGAACTCGCGGACGAACTGCTCCATGGCGTCGGCCAGTTCGGTCGGTGTTAGTGGGTACGCGGCGCCACCGCCGCTCAACACCGGCAGGCCGGCATTGGGCATGCACGTGATGGGCAGGGTCGAATGGCGCGAGAGGTGGCGCAGGTGCTCGCTCATCTCGGTCGGGCCAGTGGCGCAGTTCAGGCCGATTGCGTCGATGCCCAACGGCTGCAAGGCGTTCAGAGCCGCACCGATCTCGGTGCCCAGCAGCATCGTTCCCGCGGCCTCGATGGTCACCTGGACGATCACGGCCGTGTTGGTCCCGGCCTGGGCGATGGCGCGCTTGCTACCGATTACTGCGGCTTTGGCCTGCAGGAGGTCCTGAGCGGTCTCGATGAGAATGCCGTCGACTCCGCCTTCGATCATCGCGCCAGCCTGGCGTTGGTAGGCATCGCGAAGAACGGCGAACGGTGCGTGACCGAGCGAGGGAAGCTTGGTGCCTGGGCCCATCGACCCGAGCACCCAGCGCGGGTGATCGGGGGTCGACCAGCGATCAGCCACCACGCGGGCGATTCTTGCGCCGGCCAACGCGAGTTCCTCAATGCGCTCACTGATGCCGTACTCGTTCAGGTTCGCGAGGTTGGCGCCGAACGTGTTGGACTCGACGAGATCGCAGCCAGCGTCGAAGAAGCGCTCGTGGATCGAATCGACGACGTCGGGTCGAGTGATGTTCAGGATCTCATTGCATCCCTCATGATCCTCGAAGTCGCTTAACTCGAGGTCGAAGTCCTGAAGGCTGGTGCCCATCGCTCCGTCACCGACGACCACCCGGGTGCGCATCGCTTCGATGAGCCCGTTGCCAATCGATCGCGACTCGTCGGCTGAGGACGGTGCTGGGACGCTGCTGGCGGCTGATGCGGCGGGTGTGGTCATGATGGCCCCAATCTACCGGCGCGTAGATCGGTCAGCCGAGGGTGCGTCGGGTCGTGACGCGATAGCGTGATCGAGCCCGAGAAGAGGTGCGTCGATGGAGATCCTCGGACCGATCCCCGAGCTGGTAGATCCTGTGGTCGTCGCCGCCTTTGAAGGCTGGAACGACGCGGCGGATTGCGCCACCTCCACGGTGGCACACCTGGCTGAGCAGTGGTCGGCCCAGCCGTTGGCAGAGCTCGATCCTGAGGAGTACTACGACTTCCAGGTCAATCGCCCGCAGATCAGGATCGAAGCCTCAGGCGTGCGCTCGGTCACGTGGCCCAGCACCCGGATCAGCGTGGCCCGGCTGCCGCTCAGCACCCGTGATGTCGTGCTCGTGCATGGAATCGAGCCCAGCATGCGGTGGCGAGCGTTCTGCTCCGAGATCGTCGGGTTGGCGCAGCAACTCCGCGTTCAGAAGATCGTGACGCTGGGGGCCCTGCTGGCGGCGACCCCGCACACCAGGCCGGTGCCGGTCACCGGATTTGCCAGCGATTCTGAACTGGCGCGTCGGCTCGGTTTCGACCCCTCCACGTACGAGGGTCCGACGGGCATCGTCGGAGTGCTGCAGGACGCCGCCCAACGTGCTGGCATGACTGCGGTGTCGTTGTGGGCTGCTGTGCCCTACTACGTCGCCGACCCGCCATGCCCCAAGGCGACCTTGGCTCTGCTCTCCACGCTGGAAGATCTGCTCGAGGTCAGCGTTCCTCTCGGTGACCTGCCGGATGACTCCAGGGCCTGGCAGCACGGTGCTGATGAACTCGCGAGCGAGGATCCCGAGGTGGCGGAGTATGTGCGCCAACTCGAAGAGGCCAGAGATGCCACTGAACTTCCGGAGGCCAGCGGTGAGGCCATCGCCCGGGAGTTCGAGCGCTACCTGCGCCGCCGCGATCCCGAGGAGTAGCTCGTGAGCTCAGCCGTACAGGCTGATCCCCAGCAAGGCGTCGATGGCTCTGGCTGCCATCGCGCCCCCCTCGGGGGAATCCCCGTCGGTCACGCACCACTCGTCAATCGCGGCTACTGCACTGGCGGTGTCGAGATCCTGCGCCAGAGCCGACCTCATGGCCGACACGAGGTGTACAGAGTCGGGGGTGGCGGGGCGAGCGACGGCAGCAGACCATCGTGCTAGGCGTTCGGTCGCGGTGACGAGGTGTTCAGGCGTCCACTCCCAGTTGCTGCGGTAGTGCTGTGACAGCAGAGCCAATCGGATGGCCATGGGGTCGTGGCCTTGAGCTCGGAGCCGCGACACGAACTCCAGATTGCCCTTGGACTTGCTCATCTTCTCGCCGTCCAGCGCCACCATCCCGGTGTGCGCGTAGTGACGCGCAAAGTCCAGGCGGGTCAGTGTGCGTGAAATCGACGCGCACATCTGGTGATGCGGGAAGACGAGGTCGGATCCGCCGCCCTGCAGATCGAAGTGCGGATCAAGCCCCGCGTTGGCGATCGCCACGCACTCGATGTGCCACCCCGGTCGACCGCGACCCAGAAGGCTTTCCCACGAAGGGTCATCGCCCTTCTGCGCCATCCACAGCAAAGGATCGAGCCGGTTTCGCTTGCCAGGCCGATCAGGATCCCCACCGCGCTCACCGAAGAATCCGATCATGTCGGTATCGCTCATCCGGGCGACGTCACCGAACTTCGGGTCGGCCGTGATGTCGAAGTACCAGTCGTCATCAACCTGGTAGGCAACGCCCAAGCCCTTGAGCTGCTCGACCAGTTGGACGACGTCAGGGATCGATTCCACGGCGCCGACGTACTCATCAGGGGCCAGAACGCGCAATGCCTGCATGTCGATGCGGAAGCGCTCGATCTCGCGCTCGGCGAGATCCGACCAATGATCGCCGGTCATGATCGCCCGCTCGAGTAACGGATCATCGACGTCGGTGACGTTCTGGACGTAGCGCACCGCATGACCTGAATCACGCACGATGCGCTGAACCAGGTCGAAGGCCACATAGGTGGAGGCGTGGCCCAGGTGGGCCGCGTCGTAAGGCGTGATGCCGCAGACATACATGCGAAAGGGACGGGTGGCGTCCAACCCGGACAGCACATCGGTAAGCGTTCCAGACGCTGTGTCGTGAAGCTGCAGGCCAGTAGCAGGCTCGGTCACGCCATCGACGAGCGAAGGCACGTCGGGTGAGATCCATCCACGCATGGCCGGATCCTAGCGAGGCACACGGTGGGGACCGGGTGGCCGAGCAGACCTTAGAAGGCCGGCCAGGGAATGGCTGGCCAGCCATCCGTGGGATGGGCGAGTGTGTCGTCGTCGAGAAGACGGTGAATGCGCTCGAGGGTCGTCGCGATCTCGTCACCGGCAAGGTGCTTCGCCACCGATCTGCCAAGGTCGCCGCCCGACAAGGCTCCCGCCAGTTCTGCGAGCAAGGTTCGCTCGTCATCGGTGAGAGGCTCCCCCGCCCAACCCCAAAGGACCGTTCGGAGTTTGTCGTCAACGTTGAAGCACAACCCGTGGTCGATCCCGTACACGCGTCCATCGATGCCCGGGAGGATGTGCCCACCCTTGCGATCGGAGTTGTTCGAGACGATGTCGAGCAATGCCATCCGACGCAGTTCTGGAGCATCTGCGTGAATCAAAACCAACGGCCGACCATCGTCGCCCAAAGCGCGCAGCACACTTCGCCAGCCTGAGGGCACTCTGTCGGGCGCGACCACGTCGACGAGTTCGGTGGACTCGTCGACGTCGATCCACAGTTGGCACGCACCGGCACCGAAGGGACCGTCCTCGCGCCACACGGTGAGCGGAACCGGACCTGGATTCTCCTCACCGGCCAACTCGGCAAGCGCGTCGGAGACCAGGCAGGTCGCGACCTCGCGGTGCCCCAGCGTGCGGTCCGGGAAGTCCCACAACGGACGCTCACCCGCGATCGGCTTGTAGACGCACGTCAGCGTGACCCCGTCGATGGTCGCGGTGGCATACAGGGTGGCGTTTGAAGCACCAGCCAACCGGCCTTCGATCTCGATGCGCCCATGCGTGAGGACCCGCGCCGCATCGGCGCGATCGATCTTGGACACGGAGCCGTTCACGACGTCAGTGTTACCGGCGATAGCCGTTGGCGCGAGGGCAGACGTGCCCTGCCGGATCAAGGGGAAGCGAGCAGAACGGGCAGGCCGGGCGTCCAGCACCCACCACCGCCATCGCACGCTTGACGAACGCACGTGCAGCGCTTGGCGACAGAGTGACGCGAAGCAGGTCGGGGCCCTCAGGATCCTCGTCGTCGAAGGGTTCATCCTGCTCGACCTCGGTAGGGGCCTGCGCTTCGATCAAAATGAACTTCTCATCCTCATCCCAGCCGAGGGCCAGCGAGGCGGCGCGAAACTCCTCCTCTACGGGTGTCTCGAGCGGGTCCAGATCTTCCAGTGCAGCTGGCGCCATCGCGGGGATTTCGGGATTGTCTTGGCGCATGAGCTCATCGAGGAGGTCGTCGAGTCGTTCGGCCAGCACTGCCACCTGCTGCTTCTCGATGGCCACGCTGGTGGTCCGTGTGCCCGTCCGAGCCTGCAGATAGAACGTCCGAGCCCCTGGCTCGCCTACGGTGCCGACGACGTAGCGGTCAGGGTGCTCGTGGATGAAGAAGCTGCGGGGCATGAATCGACCCTAACGATCGTGTCCGGTGCCGCCACCCACCACGGCATCGGAGGATTCGTCTCCGGCGTTGCTTGCTTCGGCGCTACCAGAGGGATGAGCCGGCGGCGCAGGAGTAAACACGTCCAGCATCCCGGAGGTGTCGTTCATGCGATGGACAAAGGGCCGGCCCGGTGTATAGGTGACCACGCTCACCGAGCAAGGGTCGACGACGATCCGTTGGAACTGGTCGAGGTGCAGGCCCAGAGCATCAGCAAGTATCGACTTGATCACATCGCCGTGGCTGAAAACTGCGTACACCGCGTCGTCGCCTAGCCAGGCATTCCACTCACGGATCGCCGCTACGGAACGGTTTTGAACCCCCTGCAGCGGTTCGCCTTCGACACCGGGAAAGACAGCAGCGCTGGGATGCTGCTGCACGATCTTCCACATCGGGTCATCGACGAGGGTCTTGAGCTCTCGTCCGGTCCAGTCGCCGTATCGGCACTCCGCCACGCGGTCCTCGGTCACGATGGTGAGGGGGCGGCCTGCGAGCGCCAGCTGTGCGGTCTCGAGGCAGCGTTCTAAGGGGCTGCTGATGGCTCCTGCCAGCGGGAGGTCGCCCAGCCGCTGAGCGAGACGGTCGGCCTGCTGCCGGCCGACCTCGTCCAGGTGGACTCCCGGTGAGTGGCCGGCCAGTACGCCCGACGTATTCGCCGTACTGCGGCCGTGGCGCACGAGCAGAACAGTGGTCATGTCACGACCCTAAGCCGGGACGCTGGCGTCCAGCACTCCGGAGGCGAGCAAGATGAGCACCACCGTGCCGAGCGCTACCCGGTAGATGACGAACGGCATGTAGGAGCGCGTGCGGAGGTACTTCAGCAGCCAGCCGATGGTCAGATAACCGACCACGAAGGCGACAGCCGTGGCCACGAGCGTTTTGGGGAGACCTGGTTCGGCCGAAGCCGAAACATCGCTGAGCTGAAAGAAGCCTGAGGCCAGGACAGCCGGGATTGCGAGCAGGAAGGCGTAGCGGGTGGCCACGTCGCGCCGGTATCCGAGGAAGAGACCAACGCTGATCGTCGCACCGGAGCGCGAGACACCCGGGACCAGAGCAAGCATCTGGCCCAGTCCGTAGAGGATGGAATCACGCAATGTGAGCCGGTCAATGTCTTTGCGGCCCAGGTTGACGCGGTCGGCGATGCCCAGGATCAGGCCGAACACGACCAGCATGATGGCGATCAACCACAGGCTGCGGAATGTGGTTTTGATCGTCTCCTGGAACAGGACTCCGGCGACGGCGATCGGAATCGTCCCCACGATGACGTACCAGCCCATTCGCGCGTCCAGGCTGCCGCGCAGTTCTGGCCTGAACAGGGACAGCACCCAGGCGCGAGCGATGCGCCAGATGTCGTGCCGGAAGAAGATGATGACGGCGGCCTCGGTGCCGATCTGTGTGACGGCGGTGAAGGAAGCTCCTGGGTCAGCGAGGCCGAACAGCTGTGGCGCGATGGCCAGGTGGGCGCTGCTGGAGACGGGGAGGAACTCGGTCAACCCTTGAAGGACGCCTAAGAGGATGGCCTGCAGGTAGCTCATGCGCGTCCGTTCCTCCCGCCGCCGCCATCCTGCGGTGATCGTCAGGAATCTAGACCTCGCGTGCTTCCCCCCAGGCATCGCCACGCTTCGGTAGCGTCACGGCATGCAGAGACGCGCGGTGGGCCGGTCGGGACTCAACGTCTCGCGAATGTGCCTCGGCACCATGACCTGGGGGCGCGACACCGATGAGCACGAGGCGCGCGCCCAGCTCGCCGTCTTCGTTGAGGCCGGTGGCGACTTCATCGATACCGCCGATGTCTACGGCGATGGCGATTCCGAGCGGCTTCTCGGGCGAATCCTGGCCGACACCGGCTCGCGGGAGGAACTAGTCATCGCCACGAAGGCGGTGGGTGTCACGGGCGGCGAACGTCGTCGGGATGCCAGTCGCCGGCACCTGCTGAAGGCCCTCGAGGACTCGTTGCAGCGACTGGGAACAGACCACGTGGACCTGTGGCAGATGCACGCCTGGGATCGCCAGACCCCTCTTGAGGAGACGCTGGCCACCCTGGACGAAGCGGTGCGGTCGGGAAAGGCTCGCTATGTCGGAATCTCGAACTACTCCGGGTGGCAGACAGCGCAGGCCGCCACCTGGCAGGCCGCGGTACCCGGTCGGGTTCCGGTAGTGACGACGCAGATCGAATACTCCTTGTTGGCCCGGGGCGTCGAGCGTGAAGTGGTCCCAGCGGCCGAGGCATTCGGTATGGGATTGCTTCCGTGGTCGCCCTTGGGGCGTGGAGTTCTCACTGGCAAGTACCGGAACGGAACGCCAGCAGATTCGCGCGGTGCCTCCTCTCACTTCGGCGGATTCGTCCAGCCCTACCTGGACGACCGGGCGAACGGCATCGTCGATGCCGTCATCACCGCGGCGCATGGCCTTCAGGTGGCTCCGCTGGAGATTGCTCTGGCGTGGATCAGGGATCGCCGAGGCGTTGTCGCCCCCATCGTCGGCGCGAGGACGGCCGCTCAGCTAAGGGCCGCGCTCGCATCCGAGGCCCTCGAACTGCCCGATGAGATCAGCGCCGCCCTCGACGAAGTGTCGGCTCCGAACATCGCCTATCCCGAGAAGGCGTTCTGAACCATGGCTGCAACCAGCACCCGCGTCCCGCGCGCAGGTGAGTACGAGATCCGGGAGATCACCGTCCCCCGCGACCTCAGCCGGTCGGCCTTGGTGCGGTTGCTCACCGAGCAGGCCGAGTACGGGCATTGGGAACTCGCGCGTCTCAGGCTCTACCCGGACGGCCACCGTCGCGTGTGGCTTCGTCGGCGCTCGATTCGCGTCGCCAGGACGGCCTGAGGTTCAGCAGGTTCGCAAGAAATCGGTGAAGACATCGACGCCGAAGTGCAGCGCCGACACCGGAACGCGTTCGTCGGCTCCGTGGAACAGCGCAGCAAAGTCGAAATCGGGTGGAAGCTTCAGCGGCGAGAAGCCGAAACAACGCATCCCGAGTTCGGAGAAGGCTTTCGCGTCGGTTCCTCCGCTGAGCATGTAGGGCACCACTCGGGCCCCTGGATCGTGGCGTTGAAGCGAGGCGATGATGGCGTCGACCAACTCGCCTTCGAAAGCGGTCTCGACGGAGATGTCGTCATGCTCGTTCTCACGTCGCACAGCGGGCCCCAGCAACGCATCGATGGTGGCCAAGAACTCATCGCGGCGCCCGGGCAGGAATCGCCCATCGACGCTGGCGTTGGCACTGCCGGGGATCACGTTCATCTTGTAGCCGGCCGACAACATCGTGGGATTGGCGCTGTCCTTGAGCGTGGGCCCCACCATTCGACCGATGGCCCCCAAGCCCTGGACGATCGCCTCCGCCTGCTCGATCGCATCCGATCCCCTCGGGTCGAAGGGCAGGCTCAGCACCTCGGCAGCCTCGAACAGCAGGCGCTCGACCGAGGGGGCCAGCTTCACCGGCCATTCGTGGGCGCCGATCCGCGCGATCGCTTCAGCCAGATGAACGACGGCGTTGTTGTCGGTGCGCATCGATCCGTGGCTTGCTGTGCCATCAGCCACCAACCTCATCCACGCGATGCCCTTCTCTGCCGTTTCAATGAGGTACATGCGTTGGGCGTTGACCGTGATGCTGAAGCCGCCCACCTCTCCGACGGCTTCGCTGCAGTCGGCCAGAGCGTCGCGGTGCTCGGTGGCCAGCCAATGGCTCCCGAAGACTCCCCCGGCCTCCTCGTCGGCGGTGAAAGCGATCACAACGTCTCGCGCTGGTCGCTCACCGCGTGCAGCCAGTCGTTCCAACGAGGCCAGGATGATGGCGTCCATGTTCTTCATGTCGACGGCGCCGCGACCCCACACCTGATCGTCGTGGATCTCGCCAGAGAAAGGTGGGAAGGCCCAATCGGCAGCATCGGCCGGCACCACGTCGAGGTGACCGTGGACGAGCAGTGGAGGCCTGGTGCGGTCGTTGCCTTCGATGCGCGAGAGCACGTTCGCGCGCCCGGGTGCTGACTCCAGGATGCGTGGTGCGGCGCCGATCCCGTCCAGGACGGTCGCGACGTATTCGGCGGCCAGCCGCTCGCCGGGGCCG
>Ga0335397_10003308_pt1 | contig 21612 bp, 19 predicted proteins | sample MAT04_FD_205740 | JGI IMG/M metagenome (GOLD analysis project Ga0335397, IMG submission 205740) | Freshwater microbial communities from Lake Fryxell liftoff mats and glacier meltwater in Antarctica - MAT-04 (spades assembly) (version 2) ... | reverse complement strand
CTTTTTCCCTTCGCCATTGCGAGATGATGGATACGATATTGCTGACTACAACAGCGTCAACCCGATCTATGGCAACCTCGAAGATTTTCAAATGTTCCTGGATGCAGCACATCAGCGAAACATCCGTGTCATTATTGAACTCATTGTTAACCATACTTCTGACCAGCATCCCTGGTTTCAACGAGCCAGAAAAGCTCTGCCAGGAAGCTCAGAGCGCGACTTTTATGTCTGGAGTGATACTCCCAATCAGTATCAAGGTGTACGGATTATTTTTCAAGATTTTGAAACCTCTAACTGGACTTGGGACCCCGTTGCAAAGGCATACTTTTGGCATCGCTTCTACTCCCACCAACCCGACCTTAATTACGAACATCCTCAACTTCAAAAAGCCATTTTCGATGTCGTCGATTTTTGGTTAGAGATGGGGGTTGATGGATTGCGGATGGATGCGGTGCCCTATTTGTACGAGCGCGAGGGAACTAACTGCGAAAACTTGCCCAAAACTCACGATTGGCTGAAGCAACTGAGAGCCCATGTCGATCGCAAATTTCCCAATCGGATGCTGCTTGCAGAAGCTAACCAATGGCCCGAAGATGCAGCGGAATACTACGGGCAGGGTGACGAATGCCACATGAATTTCCATTTCCCATTGATGCCGCGCCTGTTTATGTCGCTGCAAATGGAAGATAGCTTCCCTATCATCGACATTCTGCAACAAACCCCGGAAATTCCCCCGAACTGTCAATGGGCACTATTTTTGCGTAACCATGATGAGCTAACGTTAGAAATGGTCAGCGATGAAGACCGAGACTACATGTATCGCGTCTACGCTCAAGATCCGCAGGCAAGGATTAATTTAGGAATTCGGCGGCGCTTGGCTCCCTTAATGGGGAATAATCGACGGCGAATTGAATTGATGAATAGCCTGTTGCTATCGCTGCCGGGTACACCTGTGCTGTATTACGGTGATGAAATTGGCATGGGTGATAACTTTTACCTGGGCGATCGCAACGGCGTTCGTACCCCGATGCAGTGGAGTTCTGACCGCAATGCCGGGTTTAGCCGCGCCAATCCTCAGAGGCTCTATGCGCCTCCCATTGTTGACCCAGAGTACAACTACGAAACTGTCAACGTTGAAGCACAGCGGGCAAACTCTAGCTCCTTATGGTGGTGGATGAAACGGCTGATTGCGGTCAGAAGTCGCTATCAGGCATTTGGTCGAGGCACCTTTGAAGTCCTTTCTCCTGAAAATCGTAAAGTGTTGGCGTTCACCCGTACCTACGACGGCGAACATATTTTAGTGGTAGCGAATCTCTCACGATTTGTGCAGGCGGTAGAGTTAGATTTATCAGCTTTTCAAGGCATGATGCCCATTGAAATTTTTGGACGCACCGAATTTCCACCCATTGCCGACAAGCACTATTTCCTCAGCTTAGGACCTCACTCTTTTCTGTGGTTTACGCTGCAAGTTCAGCCCAGCAGTATTTCACTTCCTAAAACTCCGGCACAACTGCCCACCTTAACAGTCAGTGGTCATTGGCAAGATATTTATAGCAAACCAGATTCTAAAAGAGCACTAGAAGCCATTCTGCCTGATTTTCTTCGGCAGTGTCGTTGGTTTAGTGGTCGCAATCGCGTGATGCAATCTGCTCAAATTGCTGATGTGATTCCGTTTAATACGCAGCAGCGACCAGAAGCTAACGAATATCACATCGTTTTGGTCAAAGTCGAATATACCGAAGGCGTTGCCGAAACCTATGTGCTGCCCCTAGCCTATGCCGTGGGAAATCACCATCCTAGTTCTCATACCGAACACGCGATCGCCTATGTCAAGGGCAACTATATTTCTGGAATTCTCTTCGATGCCTTCAGCGACAAAGATTTTCTGCCCGTTCCCCTCGAAGCCCTGACTCAAACAAATGTCAAGAAAGGGGGGCATGGCGAAATCGTGGCAACTCTGTTCGATCCAGCAAATCCACCTGGATCTGCTCCGCCCCATCTGCCCAAAGTCGAACACAACAATGCTCTAGTAATCTATGGCGATCGCCTGATCTTTAAGCTCTTCCGGAGAGCAGAAGAATGCATCAATTCTGACATTGAAATTGGACGGTTCTTAACCCAGCATTTAACGGCAAGTAACCTGTCCAATGAACACTTTGCGCCTATGATTGGATCGCTGGAGTATCGTCGTAAGGGCGCTGAAGCGATGGCTCTAGGAATGTTCCAAGGATATATTCCTGAAACCTGTGATGCATGGTCATTTACACTCGATAGTCTGCGTGATTTCTTTGAAAAAGTAATGGCGCTGTCTAGTGAAATCAGCGAAATTCAATTACCGCAATCTTCATTAGCAGATGCATTAACCCTTGAAGTTCCTGAGCTGGCTTACGAGATCATAGGAACCTATCTGGGAGCCGCAGAGTTACTAGGACAACGCACCGCTGAGATGCACATTGCTTTAGCGACAGATGAACACGATCCGAGCTTTGCACCAGAGCCGTTTACGCTGTTCCATCAGCGATCGGTCTACCAATATATGCGCAACCAGGCTGGACAGATTTTCTTGCGATTGAAGAAGCAGCTCAAAAAGCTACCTACTCAACAACAAGCTTCGGTTCGCACCCTACTCAATGAACAAGAGGCAATCTTAGATCGATACAAGCGCATAGTCGATCAACCCATTAACACCATGCGCATCCGCTGTCATGGCAACTATCATCTTGAAGAGGTGCTGTACACAGGCAAAGATTTTGTCATCATTGACTTTGAAGGCGAAGCTAGCCGTCCGCTCAGCGAAAGACGCATGAAGCGATCGCCCATTCGTGACGTTGCGGGCATGGTGCAATCTTTCTACTATGCATCGCGGGTGGCGCTCCAGCGTGAGGTCGAGAGTGGTGTCATTCGACCAGAGGCTCTACCATCAATGGAGCAGTGGACGCAGTTCTTGTATTACTGGACAAGCGTAGTGTTTTTGAAGAAGTATTTGGCAACAGCTGCCGGAGCATCATTTTTACCCAAAACAAAGCCTGAACTTCAGATTTTGCTAGACGCTTTTCTGCTTGAAAAAGCTGTGTATGAGTTGGGGTACGAAATGGACACTCGCCCAGACTGGACAGATATTCCACTCCAACGGATTTTAGAGCTACTGGGCATGGGCGATCGAAAAGTCTGAAATGCTCTCATCCCCAGCCATTCTCCCCAAAGGAAAAAGGCTGGAGATGAGGGCGGTTTTACATCTTTGTAGGGGATATTCATGCTGATCTTCCAAAACCTGCTCAACATTCTTCTGGTGCTGTTGCTGTGGTTTGTGCCGCTGCCTGCATTTGCAGAAGTAGTGCCAGCAACCATTTCAGAAAATCCTAAAAATGCTTTCCGTGCCGGAGTTTTAGCGTTTCAAAAAGAAGATTATGCTGCTGCCATTGAGCAATTTAATCAAGCGATTCAATTAGATGCTAACGATGCAGCAGCTTATAGCGATCGCTGCCTCGCTTACCTGCAACTAGAAAACTACTCAGCCGCCACTCTCGACTGCACCCAAGCCTTAAAGCTTAAGCCTAACAATGTAGAAACTTACTTAAATCGGGGCTTAGCGCACTATAAGTCCAGCGAATTTGTTGAAGCGATCGCCGACTATACCCAAGTCTTACAACTCAAGCCCAATGACTATCGCGCCTACTACAATCGAGGTTTAGCAGAGGTGGATCTAGCGGCATACCGAGACGCGATTGTGGATTACGGACAGGCGCTCCGTCAGGCTTCACCCTTAGATCGGCTGACCTTGGCAGAAATCTACAACGATCGCGGTTTAGCACAGTTGCTTTTAAATGAGCAGCAAGGGGCGATCGCCGATTTTACACAAGCCCTTCAATTCAACAATGCCGATATCCGCGCCTATTACAATCGGGGCTGTGCTTATCACCAAAAGGGTAACCGCATTGCCGCATTAGATGACTTTAACCAAGTGATAGAGCGCGATCCCAGCGATGCCCGCACGTACGTTAGCCGGGGATTACTGCATCAAGAAATGGGAGAGATGGGGGAGGCGATCGCTGATTTACGACAGGCGGCTGAGTCTTTGAACCAGCAGGGGGCGACGGTAGATTATCAGCAGGTTTTGAAGTTGATTGAAAGAATGTTGCCCGGAACGATCGCTTTTGGATAGTTTTTTGAGGGGCGATTCGTTTGCAGCGATAATGAGGGAAGATCTACTGGGTCGTTTTTACGGCTTGACTCGATGCTTGATTTGTTTCTTCTGTTTCTTCTAGGTTTTCTAGGGAGCTTCGGGCATTGTGCTGGAATGTGTGGCCCGATTGCGGCAGCGTTTTCTCTTTCGCAACGACGCGAGAATTCTGTCGGGCGACCCCTTGAGGGTATCTCGAAGAGCTCGCTCCTGTTCCACTTATTACTCAATTTGGGGCGGCTACTGAGTTACGCCTTAATTGGGGCAGGCATTGGCGCACTGGGTTCGGTGCTAATTGCCGGGGGACAGATGGCAGGGGTGGGCAGCCTGCTGCGTCGGGCGATGGCATTGCTAACGGGTAGCTTGCTAATTTGGTTTGGTTTAACGCAGGTTAGTCCAGAACTTCTGCCTCGGCTGCCATTTCTGCATCCGTTGCTTCAGGGCAAACTTCACGAGCGGTTGAGCAGCGTCATGGTAAAGATGTCATTTGGCGATCGCTGGTGGACACCCTTTTTGTTAGGCGCAATTTGGGGGCTAATTCCCTGCGGATTTTTATACACTGCGCAGATTAAAGCGGCTGGAGCGGGTAGCCTTTGGGCAGGCGGACTGACGATGCTGGCATTTGGTCTGGGAACGTTGCCAACAATGTTACTGGTAGGCGTTTCGGCTGGATTTTTGAGCCGCGATCGCCGTAGTCAGCTCTTCCGAATGGGCGGATGGGTCACGTTGACCATTGGCATCTTAACGCTGTTGCGAAGTGCCGATACAATGGTGGATTACACAGGTCATGCCGCACTCATTTGTTTGATGTTGGCATTGATTGCCCGTCCGGTTAGCCATGTGTGGATGTTTCCGTTGCATTATCGTCGCGCCTTTGGCGTAGGAGCGTTCGTTCTGTCGATCGCCCACATGTTTCATATGGTGGTGCATTCTTGGAATTGGCGTGTAGAAAAACTGTTATTTATGTTGCCTCAACACCAGCAGGGAATCATTATGGGCGCGATCGCTCTATTGCTCATGCTGCCGTTGGCGTTGACCAGTTTTGATGGTGCGCAAAAATGGCTAGGCAAGAGTTGGCGATCGCTCCACTTATTATCAATCCCTGCCTTAATTCTAGGTATAATGCATACGATTTTAGTAGGTTCTCATTATCTCGGAGGGTTGCAACTGAGTGGCTTTAATCGAGAGGCAACGGTGACATTAGGGGCGATCGGGATGATGGTTTTGTTGATTCGCTATCGGTGGATATGGTCGTTGCTTGGTTTGGGAAAGTTCTATGCTGCCCCGATGCCAAGCCAGAGGATTCAATCTGATATTATTGAAGCTGAAAGTGCTGGATCTAAACAGTAATCTTGATATGGAGTGTCTGAAGCGAAGAGGATGTTTAAAGAGTCTTTACTAAACACTTCAACCTCGAATATCCCTCTAAATCCCCGTCTTTTAAGGGGGACTTTGAAGTTCCGAAGCCCCCTTTTTTAAGGGAGGATCGAGCGTAAGAATCTTGTGACTCATTACTTTTCAGACATTGTTTTTCAGACAGTTGTTTTCAGAGATTGTATTAATAGGAGAAGCTCTGCATCCTGCATGAAGATACTGCTACAGTTAGCGTACTCTCAATTTTTGAGCCATCCGACCTTTTCTACTTTTCAGAATCGGTAGATTTGAGCTTAGAGGATGTTTGAAAAGTCTGATCAAGCACCTCAATTCTGGAGATCCCCCTAAATCCCCCTTAAGAAAGGGGGACTTTGAGTTCCGAAGCCCCCTTTCTTAAGGGGGGTTGGGGGGATCGAGCGTCAAAGTCTCGTGATTTGCTACTTTTCAAACATCCTCTTAGCACGACCTTTTTTAGGTTGACTCAGATCTTGCACCTTTCTCAATAGCCCACCCTCGAATGAATTCGGGGCTAATAGACAAAACCCATTAAAATGGGTTGAAAGCCTGTCTGCCAAGTTCTTTAGTCCGTTGAAACGGACTTCGTTGCGTTAGCCCGGAATTTCAATTCCGGGTGGGTGTTGCGAGTGGTGCAAGATCTCGGTTGAGCCTTTTTGGCAGAAGACTTAAGAAATTTTAAGGTTTTTCCTTTTTGACTTAGAACTTGCAAAATATGCTCCATCGTTAGCTTGGGCGCATCGGTTGCCGCCGCATACAAAATGGCTTCATGGGCGATCGCCCCAATTTCTCTACCGTTCAACTTCATCATCGCCAACCGATCCCAGTCAATATCGGCGCGTGGCACTGACAAACAAAACGCCTGTTGCCAAAGCTGATGGCGATCGTCCAACCCTGGCATTAAAAAGGTTAGGACTGGATCAATTTGACGCTGCCACGACATTTGAATCGATGCCGCTCGATGTTCACTCAGCAACGTTATGCCTGGTAAACTCCGCCGCTGGGTCAAAAATTGGTGGATGGCAGCATTAGAAAGCTGGGGCGATCGCCCCAACCAATGCCGAGCCGATTTGACCAGTAATACCGTCGGGTCTTGGGTCTGAATTTCTTCGAGTAGTCGCAGGTAGTCCGTCGGCTCAACCTGACTTAAATCAACGGTGCAAAGGGGCGTATTGAGGGCATGGGCGATCGCACCCGCCGCCAAAGACTTGCCTGTTCCGGGCATTCCGACCAGTAGAGCGATCAAGCCGGGTTGATAAATTGAAGGATTAGAACCGTCAAAGCCCCAAATTTCCTCAGCTTGGGCATAGCCATCCACTCGTTGCACTATATATTGCAGCGAGGTTAGTAACGGCTGAGGTAGAACCAACTTTGACCAATCGATTGCATCGACGGTCTGATCGAGAAACTTAGAACGAGCAACCGGATCTGGCGATCGCAGCAGTAATTCTAGACCCTGATCCGTAGGCTCTTCAGCCAACAGATAGTGAATCAAAGGTTCAGCGAGTTGCAGCGGACGATTGAGAAAAGTATCGACCGAACTAACCAAGTGGAGCAGCTCAGACCGCATTAAAGGAGAAGCAGCCGTCAACCGTGTTCGGGCAGCCCGCCACTCGCCATCATTGCGGCAGAGGAGCCGTAGTACCAAATCCACCGTGGGTAAATCTGTCTTATGCGCTACGTCCTCCCCTTGCAGATATCGGTAAAGGCGCGCATAGCGGCGATTCATTTCTGGAGCCAAACTCATCAGCACCACGTTTTTTTCAAATAGAGATAGACCGAGGCGATCGCGCAACTTAGGTAACGCCAACGTAATTCCCTGCTGATAGCTCCACTGAATCCGGCTTTCCAACTGCTGTTGATAGCTCACCTTCGCCGTCTTATTAGGCTGCCGATGCTCATCGTAAGCCGCTTCTCCCTCCAACGAAATCAACCCTTTCCACCAATGACTCGTCACCCGATCTGCCCGCGACTGAGCCACCCGCTCCACGTCATGGCTCTCTTTACGTTGCCGCGTCACTGCCATCATCAAAACTTGGTCGAGCCAGCGCAGCTCGGTTTTAAGATAATCCCAGTTATTAGCGAAACCTTCGGGTTGATCGGTCAGCATTCAGATTTTGTAGATCTTAAAGATGGGCAAAGACTTCTCTATTGTGGCGACAGTTTCACAAAATGGAGTGGGCTGAATTTGGAAGAATTAAGCAATAATGGACTTGCTCTGGCTCAAATTTTGCACCGAGCATAAATTAAGGAACGAGAATGTTAGAAGCCTCAGATATTAAACGTGACATTGAACAGCTCAATAGCCGCCTGGGTAAAACTCAGGAGTATCTTTGACGTACCCGCACTAACGGCAAAAATTCAAGACCTGGAGCAATTAGCGGCACAGCCCGACTTTTGGAACGAGCAAGACTCTGCCCAAAAAACGCTACAAGAACTCAATGACCTCAAATCTCACCTGCAACAGTTGGAACAGTGGCAGGCGAAACTTGAGGATGCACGAGCCATCCTGGAGTTGCTGGAGTTAGAATCCGATGAAGCGCTCCTCCAGGAGGCTGAAACTAACCTTACCCACCTCAGTCGAGAACTCGATCAGTGGGAGCTACAGCAGCTTTTATCGGCTCCCTATGACCAATATGGGGCTGTGTTGACCATCAACGCGGGGGCGGGCGGCACAGATGCCCAGGATTGGGCTGAAATGATGTTGCGGATGTATACCCGCTGGGCAGAAGACCATCATTACAAGGTGCATCTGCTAGAAAGCTCGGAAGGCGATGAGGCAGGGATTAAATCTGCCACGCTAGAAATTGATGGGAAATACGCCTATGGCTACCTCAAGATGGAGAAAGGGACGCATCGACTGGTGCGAATCTCGCCGTTTAATGCCAATGATAAGCGCCAAACTAGCTTTGCAGGCGTTGAGGTGATGCCGCTGATCGACCATACTGTCACGCTGGATATTCCTGATAAGGATCTAGAAATTACCACTTCACGGGCGGGCGGTAAGGGCGGTCAAAACGTCAACAAAGTGGAAACGGCGGTACGGGTAGTTCACTTACCGACGGGATTAATGGTGCGCTGTACTGAGGAGCGATCGCAGCTTCAAAATAAAGAACGAGCCTTAGCGCTGCTCAAATCGAGGCTACTGGTGATTGCTCAAGAGCAACGCGCTAAAGAAATCGCCGACATTCGAGGAGATATCGTCGAGGCGGCTTGGGGTAACCAGATTCGCAACTATGTGTTCCATCCTTATCAGCTGGTCAAAGATTTGCGCACTGGCATGGAAACAACGGCGATCGGCGATGTGATGGATGGAGAACTCGACCCCTTTATCGAAACCTGTCTGCGCCATAGCAACCAGATGGTCGAAAATATTGTGTAATCTAGAAAATATCATGACCCGATCGTTACATTCACCACAGGATTATTTTGATCCTGGTTTTCCCCAAGGATAGACCGTATGAGCCAGCCTTCTACCGTACCCGAATCCTCTCCTGCACCCGAATCTCCTGTCCCTGAATCTCCTGTCCCTGAATCCGTCCAAACCCCTGCTGCACCTGAGCGTCCCCCTAGCTATGTCAAGTTGGCAATGCGAAATATGGTGCGTAAAGGCGGTACATCTGTGTACCACTTCGCACTTTCGGCGATCGGGTTATTGACCCTGCTGGTTGGACTTGCCTATCTGACCCGTTAAACAGCCAACTCGTTAAATAGCTAACTCATCAAAAATTGCTGAAGGCAGAAAATAGGTCAAACAAATTGCCAGAAAATCTTTCACAAGTTTTGTCAGAAATACTGCCCATAAAGGTTGAAGTCATTATCCAAGATTGCTTCTTTCTTGATACGGGGGCGGAAAAACATCAGGCGGGGAACAATAACACTGATTCGCTCATTTCTCCCGAAACTTGGGAGTCTTGGTTTAGCCATTGGTTAGAAGTCTTGCATCTGGATCTTTCTCCTATTCAGGCTTACGAACTCAGCTTACGGTTGACGAATAATGCTGAAATTCAGGCACTTAACGCCCAATATCGGCAAAAAGATCAGCCTACAGACGTACTCGCATTTGCTGCTCTTGAGGTAGATTCTCTTAGATTAGAAGCAATCAATGAGCCGCTATATCTGGGAGATATTATTATCTCGGTTGAAACGGCTCAAGTACAGGCACAGAATCACTCTCTTGAGCAAGAACTAGCTTGGTTAGCTGCCCATGCTCTTTTACATCTTCTAGGCTGGGATCATCCGACTGAAGAACAATTGCTAGCCATGCTACAGAAACAATCATGGCTTTTGCAGCAAGTTGGAGTAACCGCGCCAGTTTACTCGATAGAAACATTCACTAATTAGAGGGGTTTTAATACTGAGGCTTCTCGTGTAACATTAATTTTTTCATGAAATCTTTGCGAATTATTTCTCAGTTTTCGCAAACAATAGGGTGGGAGTCACTTCTTGAAAGTGAGTTTCATAAATTAAGACACATATTGAATTTTTTAACGTTCAGTCCGCAATCCCTAAAGCTGTTGCCATAGGATCTATGACCCAAGAACTCTCAACAAATCCTCAAGTACAATCCCTGGAAGCTCAATTGCTTCCGGTTCCGGTGGCTTCTAGCCGCACCCTGTCTTGGCGAGTGGCATCTAGTTTATTCACTAGCTTTGGATATGCTTGGGCTGGGCTAACCTATGCGTTTCAAACTCAGCGAAACTTTCGGATTCATTTGATTGTCGGCTCAATGGCGATCGCCCTCAGCATTTTCCTCGCTCTTACCCCCGTCGAAATCGCCATCATTACCCTGACCTGCGGCTCCGTCCTCACAATGGAACTCCTCAACACCGCCCTCGAATCTGTCGTCGATTTGACAGTCCGCCAGACCTACCACGAACTCGCTAAAATAGCCAAAGACTGTGCCGCCGGAGCCGTCATGATCTCGGCAATGTTTGCCGTCCTGGTTGGAGCTTTCCTGATGCTACCTCCTCTCCTAGCGCTGATTCAAGCCAACTTCCCTCTCTGGTTCGCCGCCCTATGATTCTCGTCATCGACAACTACGACAGCTTCACCTATAACCTCGTGCAATACCTCGGAGAGTTAGGGGCAGAACTGCCAGTTGCAGCCGAGATTCAGGTTTATCGCAACGACCAAATTACCCTGGAGCAGGTTCAAGCACTCCAACCAGATGGCATCGTCATTTCTCCGGGGCCGGGTCGCCCTAATGATGCGGGGATCTCCTTACAGCTCATTGAGTCTCTAGGGGCAACGATTCCCGTCCTCGGCGTTTGCTTAGGGCATCAAAGCATTGGTCAAGTGTTTGGCGGCACCATTACCACTGCACCCGAACTAATGCATGGTAAAACCTCCCAAGTGCATCACACCGGAGTCGGAGTATTTGCAGGGCTAGAAAATCCACTGACGGCAACTCGCTACCATAGCCTCGTGATTGAACCGCAAACCTGCCCCGACATTTTGGAAATTACTGCATGGGTAGACGATGGCACCATTATGGGAGTACGCCACCGGAACTTTCCCCACATTCAAGGCGTCCAGTTCCATCCAGAGAGCGTGCTGACGACATCGGGCAAGAAGATTCTGAAGAATTTTTTGGCGGCAATCAGTCAGCCTTTGACAGCCGTTGCTGTGGGGTGATGGATGGGCTGATGGATGGGGTGAAGTCTCAGTAAATTGACATCCGTGATCCCTGTCAGCGTAAAATTGCGTTTTATACCTATCGCTTTCTAAAAGCCTGGGTGATTTTCCAAAAATGTGAGGAGCCTCATGAAGCGACGACAGTTTGTTCAATATACGGGAGCCAGTGTATTGACCACGTTAGGCATTGGCATGGTCGGTCAATCTCAATCTGCTCAAGCCCAAACTAGCTCAGTGACAATTCAATTTCTAGGTCACACCTGCTTCCTGTTTACCGGAGATGGTCGTCGCATTCTGGTGAATCCTTTTCGCCCAATTGGCTGCACCAAGGGCTATCGATCGCCGCAGGTTGCCTCAGATTTGGTAATGATTAGCAGTCGCTTGTTTGATGAAGGCGTGACGGAAGGACTGCCAGGAAGTCCAAGGCTTTTGGCTGAGTCGGGTGCGTATCAGTTCACCGGAATGCAGGTACAGGGCATTCAGACGGATCATGATGATATTGGCGGTAAGCGTTTTGGCACAAATTTGGTGTGGCGATGGAATCAGGGTGGGCTGAACATTTTGCACATGGGCGGGGCAGCGGCTCCGGTAACTGTGGAACAGCAGATTTTGATGGGTCGCCCGGATGTGTTGCTGCTGCCTGTGGGAAATGGTCCGAAGGCTTTTACGCCAGATGAAGCAAAGGCAGCGATCGCCACACTTAGCCCCAAATTAGTTATCCCGACCCAATATCGCACCGAGGCAGCTGATCAGACGGCTTGCGATATTTTACCCCTTGATGATTTTCTAAAGGTGATGGAAGGCACGCCGATTCAGCGGGTGGGCGGCGATACCATTTCTTTAGGAAAAGGCGATTTGCCAGCGTCGGGAACTCAGATCCGGATTTTGAGCTACCGAGCTTAGAAACTTGGGCAAGTTCAGACTTGAAAGCTCTTCATCTAATGTCTCTCTCAATAGAGGTTAGATGAAGAGCTAATCTCGCCATAAGATATATTCGCTAACATTGCGGTAGATTTTCCGCTGAGTTTCTTCTATGTCAATCAAAAAAATCTTTTCTATTGGGCTGCTGATTTTTGTGCCCCTGTCGATCGCGGCTGAGAAGTTGGAGTGGGGAGTGATGCCTGTTTTTGTCACTTCGGCATTAGCCATTATTCCCCTGGCGATTTGGCTAAGCACCGCGACCGAAGAAATTGCAGTGGTCACGGGCCCTTCTATCGGTGGTTTGCTCAATGCAGTGTTTGGCAATGCCACAGAGTTAATTATTGCCTTGGTTGCCCTTAAGGCAGGGCTGCTAGATATTGTCAAAGCCAGCATTACGGGCAGCATTATGAGTAATTTGTTGCTAGCAATGGGGCTATCCATGTTTTTGGGTGGATTGCGCTATAAGGAACAGGAGTTTAAGCCCATTGTGGCGCGGGTTAATGGCTCATCAATGACGCTAGCTGCGATCGCTATTATTCTGCCTTCCATGGCGTTCTATTCGTCGGGGCAAGTGGAAACGACGGCGGTTGAAAAACTTTCGATTGTAGTGGCGATCGTGCTAATCAGCGTTTATGCGATGACGCTGTTTTTCTCTTTAAAAACTCACAACTACCTGTACGAAGTAGGAATTGCGGAGCTAGAAGAACATGGCAATCACAAACCAAACCTCTGGCTATGGATTGGAATCTTAACGATCTCAACGCTTGCCGTAGCTTATGAGTCGGAGATTTTTGTGGGCGTGGTGGAGGAAGCCACTAAAGGACTAGGACTGACCCCTTTATTCACAGGCGTAATCTTGTTACCTATGGTGGGCGGTGCCGCAGAGTATGTGACGGCGGTGGGCGTTGCCCTGAAAAATAATATGGATCTTTCTGTATCGGTCGCCATGGGATCAAGCTTGCTGGTAGCGTTGCTGATTGCTCCGGTGCTGGTGCTGGTAGGGCAGGCGATGGGATATCCGATGGATTTGAACTTTAATCCGTTTGAAATTGTGGCGGTGGTGGTAGCCGTTGTAGTCGCCAATTTAATTAGTTTAGATGGCAAGTCTAACTGGTTGGAAGGGGTATTGCTGTTGGCAACTTACGTCATTTTAGGTGCTGCATTTTACTTCCAACCCGGTTAAACTTACTATCTACAAGACTTACCATCCTAAACTTTCTGCCATATCGGTGGCTAAAGTTGCAGGTTCATAGGGCGTATAAATTAGCCCCCGCACGCCTAGTTGAGCAAACTGCGCCCGAATTTGGGCGTGGAGTGCCGTGGTCAGCAGCAGCACGGGAATCGGTTGAGTGGTGGGGTGAGCTTGGAGTTGCTGAAACATCCCCACCCCATCAGTTCTTAAGTTACGGACATCGAGCACAATTGCATCAGGTTTCTCAGTTTGGGCGGTGCCCATACCCTCATGTCCAGAGTGCGCAGTCATGACTTCCCAGCCGCCAAAAGTTTCGAGATATGGCTTTGCAGAATAGCCCTGTTCATCGTTAATTAATAGAATCCGCTTGTTTGCCATGTTCAGTTCCGTTACTTCTTCAATGTCCACTTCATACAAAAGGACGGGTATTCCGAATTGAATGTGCCCTAATCTCCTTAACAAATACCATTTTTTCGAGCCGTTTTAATCTATGCATCATTGAAGTCCACGGTGCTTTCAACAGTGCAGTATTGGGCGCACTCTTCGAGATACCCGCAAGGGGTCGCTGATTGAATAGGTCCACTCATAATTTTTCGATCCTGCTAGGAGGATGTCTGAAAAGTCGTAGATGTGACATCCCAGAGTCAGGGCACGGCATTCGGACGACCATTTTTCAGTGTATCCGAGAACTTTTAGACCGAATGCCACGCCCCTACAGATGATTGGCGATACTTTTCAGATATCCGCTAAGAGACCTTGCGTTTTCAACCATCCTTTTTAAACGAACCGAGTCAACTGCACTCGATACCGCTCTTTTCTGGTGACTGCAACTTCCCCAACTTCGAGTCGCCCTTTGCCCCGAATGGCGACCAAATCACCAGACTTAAGCTGATGGCTCGACAGCGTGATATCTTTCCAATTGACCCGCACATCGCCGCCGTTGATCAGATCTGCCATTTTACTGCGCGACATGCCAAAACCCGCAGAAGCAACTGCATCTAACCGCATTGAGGCTTCAGTTGTTGTTAATTCTTTTTTCTTGGGTTCACGAAGCTTTAGCTCACTCCAGTCAATCCGGCGCGTTTTGACAGGAACCGATCGCACCTGAGTTAAGCTTTGCTCTAAAAATTCCACCATTTCTGGCACCACGATCGCCTGCGCGCCGCGTTCGCCCAAAACTAAGATATCGCCGACTTTTTCGCGCACAATGCCTGTGCCCAAAAGCGATCCTAAAAAGTCTCGATGGGTTGCCTGATCGAAGAGAAAGTTTCCGGCAATATCGAGAGCTGCGACTGCTACTTGGGACACATCTAAGGGAATATCAGAACGGGCGATCGCCACGCGCTGACGTTCTGCCTGGGGATATCCGCCCCAGGGTAGTAGCTCGACCTCGGTAAGTCGGGCAAAAACTTGTTGAACCTCGGCTAATTCTGGGGGAGATAGAAAATCAGAAGCGACAATATCCCAAGTTTTAATGGCTTGTTCGGCTTGGTCGATAACCCGGACGACCGCTTCTCGATTCTCAACACCCTTGAGGAGTTCTTCGCGTGGCAACATAGATGAGTTTGTGTAATGCTTTTCAATTTTATCGAGACTTTGGGGTTGTGCGTTAGCAAGGCGAAGAATAGTTGTGTCAATTCGATCTCAAATCATTTCTGAAGTCCGGGCTTCTTTGTTTTTAGCGCTTCCTTTAGCCGGGGCACAAATGGCACAGGCGGCGATCGCTTTTGTCGATACTGCCATGATGGGGAAACTGGGCAGCCAAACGCTGGCAGCCGGAGGATTGGGCGCAATTACCTTTGGAGCTTTGCTGATTATTGGGTCGGGCATTGTGGCGGCGGTTAGTCCGATCGCTGCCGAGGCGCATGGGGCAGGTCAGCCGCAAAAAGTGGGGCAGGTGATTCGTCAAGGGTTTGGGCTGGCGGTTTTGGTGGCTCTACCGATGATGGTGTTGATTTGGAATCTTCGACCGCTGTTGCATAGGTTGGGGCAACCAGAGGCGCTTTTAGAGCAAACGGAGCTTTATCTGCGGGCGATCGTTTGGGGCTATCTGCCGGGTTTGGGTTTTGCCATTCTTAAAGACTTTGCCTCAGCGATTTCTAAACCGCGATCGGTCATCATCATTACGCTTTGTAGTGTGCCGCTGAATATCTTGGGTAATGATGTTCTGATGTATGGCAAATTTGGGCTTCCCGCGTTGGGTTTGGAGGGAATTGGTTGGTCAAGTACAATTGTTTTGTGGGGGATGTTTTTGGCGATCGCCCTTCACATCCGCAGCCAACGACAATTTAGGATCTACGGTATCTTTCGAGGCTTCCCAAAGTTCGATCGCGGCATGATTCAAGAACTGCTTCACATTGGGTTGCCCATTGGCATCATTGCCTTCGTTGAAACGGGACTTTTTACTGTGACCACGTTTCTAATTGGACAAATTGGCGTAGCGCCCCTAGCCGCCCATCAAATTGCCCTAGAAACCGCAGGCGTCACCTTTCGGATTCCCTTAGGCATTGCGTTTGCCACAACTATCCGGGTGGGGCATTTGGTGGGGCAAAAAAATCTACGAGGCGCTCGGTTTGCCGGATATGTGGGCATTGCTTTGGGCGCAATTTTTATGGGTAGCACCGCGCTGTTATTTTGGACGATGCCTCGCCCGATTGTTGGGCTATTTTTGAATGTTCAAGATCCCGCTAATGCGATCGTGGTCGAACTGGCTCAGGTGCTTTTGGGTGTGGCTGCTGTATTCCAAATTTTCGACGGCATCCAAGTCATTGCGGTTGGCGCACTGCGAGGATTGAAAGACACGCGCATTCCAATGTTGATTGGAATATTTGCTTATTGGGGCATTGGTTTAGTGAGCGGCTATGGATTGGGCATGGTGTGGGGATATGGAGCTGTGGGGTTATGGTGGGGGCTGGCGCTAGGGTTGGCAGTTGCTGCGGGGGTGCTAACTTGGCGGTTTAGTACGATTCGTTTACAGACATTAGGGCGGACAATGGGGCAAATACGGTAGGGTTAGAATCAGTTAAGAGCAGATAAATAGATCTGCCCGTGATATTCCTCTATTCATATCCTTATCGTGTCACCCAAGTTTTTCCTTCTCCTCTCTGCCCTTACTCTTTTACTGCCTGCCTGTGCCAATAGTGTGTGGTCAGATCAGTTGTCGCGATCGCTTGCCCCAGACTCTCGCCTTAAAGATAATCCGGTGGCGATCGGTCTACCCTCTGCAACCCCCAGCCCCTCGGTTTTGCCTAGCCCCGTCACAGAGATGCCCTTCAATCTTCCTATCAAGGAAGCACCTGATTCTCAAGCAAATCTGATTCCCCAACCGGGCGACCCTGAGTTTATTGGTCCCATTCCTTCTAAAAATTTGACCCCAGGCTCCGCGAGTCCTTCCGGAAACTCTTCTATAGCGCCACCCAAACCCACTGATCTCAGCCAAGCCCCAGCCGAATTTCAGGCTTACATTACTGACTTAACCAATCTAGGAGCGCTACAAATCACTGGCTCTAAGGGGTTTGAACCTGGTAAAGCAATTACACGCCGCGAGTATGCCCGCTGGCTAGTTGCAGCCAACAACTCAATTTATGCCAGCGTACCTGCCCGGAAAATCCGTCTTGGCGCATCAAGCGATCAACCTGCTTTTAAGGATGTTGCCTCCAAAGATCCTGATTTTGGAGCCATTCAAGGACTGGCAAACGCTGGGTTAATTCCGAGCACGCTTTCGGGTGCGAGCGGTATGGTGAATTTTCGTCCTAACTCGCCGCTGACCCGCGAAGACCTCATTTTCTGGAAGGTTCCGGTAGATATTCGGCGATCGCTTCCTAACGCTACTCTAGATGCTGTCAAAGAAAGTTGGGGCTTTCAAGATGCTGCCAAAATTGATCCAAAAGTTCTCCGAGCTGTATTGGCAGATTATCAAAACAGTGATTTGTCCAATATTCGCCGGGCGTTTGGCTATACGACGCTATTTAATCCTAAGAAAACGGTGAGTCGGGCGGAAGCGGCGGCAGTGCTGTGGTTTTTTGGTGCTCAAGGAGATGGATTGTCGGCAAAAGATGCCTTGCAATCTGATCAGCCAAATTCGCAACCGAGTTCGCAACCGAGTCTGCCGATCGGACCGTAACGTTTACGATGCAGGCTTTCGTCGGTACTGGCTCACCATTTCCAACCGTGATAACGCACTCGTTGCCGACTCTCGCACATAGGCATCAGCCGACTCATCATTCACTAAAGCTGTTAGCACGTCAGCCCCCCGACTATCTCCCACTGAAGCCAGCGCGTTGACAATTGAAACCGCCAACCCCACGTTATCAGTAGTTTCCAAAGCCTCAATCAGAATGTCAAGAGAAGGAACCCCAATCTCGCCGAGTGCCATTGTCGCCGCAATATGCACCACTGGATTAGCATCATTCAGCGCCGTCTTTAGTCCTTGCATTCCTTCTTCGGGAAAAGTTTCTTCAGGATAATTCAACGCGATTTGCGCTAACGCCTTGGCACAACTACCCCGAACGGTGACATTATCGCTATGCAGCAAATCTTTGACCAATGGCGAAACGGCATCCGCCCCAATCACTCCCAAAGCTTTGACTGCTGCCCGCCGAAAGACGACATCTTCATCGCCCATAACGTTCATCAGTTGAGCGATCGTGGTTTCATCACGGTTCTCAGCAAGCTCGATCATGGCGCGATCGCGCAAATGAGGATTAGGATGTTTAAGTTGTTGCAGTAAGGCTTCATTTGACATGATGTGTTGATGAAAAAAAGAGGTGCTTTAGACAGTTGCGATCGATTAGCAGGGGCGAATTATTTGCATCAGTATTCTGGAAACGTGCCCAAGATCTTAATGTAAATGCTTCGCCTCTACAAACCCTGAACAGAACTAATTTTTGCTTCCACGAGCCAATCTGGATCGCTCCCTTCATAACCGCTCATATCTCCCAGTTTTTCTAGCGCCATAATGGCAGTATATTTCAAATCCCAGATTCGAGCCTCTAAGCATTTTTTGAGTTCGGGAATTGCCCGTAAATCGCCTAGTTGACCAAGGGCGATCGCCGCCGCCGCCCTTGATTTTTGAAACTGGGGCTGACGATTATGCAATGCTTCTACTAGCAGATCATAAGCAGGCGCATGCTGTAACCAACCGAACAATTTCATTACATGAAAATGAGCGCCGTAGTCGTTATTTGCTTCTTCTTCGTAGGTGGCAAACAGTGCAGCAGGCACAACATCTGCGTAATGGTCGAGAATGGTTTGAGTTGCCAAATAAGCACGTCCAAAATCGGTTTCGTACAAGTCTCGGATTAGGGTGACGAGCGGCGGAATTTGCTCATTGCGATGAACTAAATCTAACGTGTTGGGATGATCAAAAAGCGTCTGTTCTAAGTAGGGTTGAACGGTGGCAAACATAATTGATCCTTCAGGAATGCCCTGCTCTGCCAACATCCGAATACCGCGCAGTCGGAACACCAGCGACACGGGACAACGCGCAATCTGAGGAATGGCATCATAATACTTAGCATCAATCAAATCTTGAATGGAGAGGCGACGGGCAAAAACATTTGGATGTTGCAGAAGCGCCACCACTTTTTGCATATTGGTGAAATCGCGGGTGAACCGACAAACCGCTGCGATCGCCGCACTAGAAATAGGCGCATCATCAGAATCGACAAATTTGCGAATTCGTTCTAGCGCTGGCGGATAATCTAACTTGGTCAGCGTATGAATAATCACGCGATAAGTTTGTCCAGGTTTCTCTAAGAGCTGGGCAATTTCTTCTAAGATTTCGGCATCCTGAGTGCCAATTTCTCCAATTGACCAGACTGCATTTTCTACGGTGTAACAATCGTCATCGGCTAAGCAAGTCCGAATGACGGGTAAAGCCTGTTTTGCCTCCAATCTGCCCAACGTTTCGACCGACTTACGCCGCACAATGCGGTTTTCTAAAGCTGGGTCGGTTTGTTGAACGGCGCGCATTAACGCATTAATAGAGTTTTCAGAGGAAAAATTGATTAAATGGGAAGCAGCAATGTAGCGTGAGTCATCTTCGCTAACTTGGTCATAGGGCGTATCTAAGAGAGCGATCGCCTGTTCTTCAGTTAAGTTAAATAGATTGAAAAATCGTTTATCCATAATTAAGCATTGTGCTATGAGCTAGGTGTGCCGCCTTGACTGCGAACCATGTCTGAAACTGTGTTTCGTAGTTCTGTGATGCTAGCCGTAAGGTTTGCAATCTGCTCTTGATTAATTTCAGCTAGCCGACGACTTTCAGCTTGTCCGATGGTAATTTCAGCCAGAATTTGGGATGCCCGAGCGAGATTCTGACGGATTTCGGTACTTATAGCGTCTTGGTGAGCTATCGCAGATTCATGAACGACCAGTCGGTTTTCATGGCGATCGATCGCCCCAGAGTGATCCGTCAAAGTCGCTTGAATTTGTTCGCTAGAAACAGTCATGACGGGCGTGCAAAAAAAGAGACTAGATTGATAATACCTGCTCTAGCCAGAAAATCATTCCAAAAAACAAGGGAGTTCTGGGTCGTCGCTCAACTCAACTGAGCAAAACAACGAAACCAGAACCCCCACTGCGATTAGACTTTTATCCAATCAACTGCCTGACGGCAATTGACTAAGACAAGGAGTTGATCGCGTAGTCGAGCAATGCATTGTACTCAACCAAAGCTTGAGCCGACATGTCACGAGGCGCACAGCCACGGGTACGAGCGTAGCTCAATGCTTCAACGTAAGGAGCAGTAGGCAAGCTCAAAGCGCGATACACTTCGCGCTGACCTGCAATACCCCACTCGTCGAGGGGACCTGTGCCGCCCACGATCAAGCTGTATTGGATCAAGCGCATGTAGTGCTTGATGTCGCGGGCGCACTTAGCCTTGAAGGTGTCGTTGGAGTTGGCTTCGCCAGCGTTGTTCAAGTAAGGATACTTTTTGATGCAGGCATCATAAGCTTCTTTAGCAACGCTGTCGAGGTTAGCAGCTAGCTTTTCAGCAGCTTCTAACCGAGCGCTGGCGCGTTGGATGCTACCTTGCACTGACTCTAGGTCAGAGCTGCTGGGAAAACGACCGGCTGCATCAGCAGATGCAATTACCGTGGTCACAACTGATTTCATTGTTTGTCTCCGAATAAATGGTTGTCAGAAGGTTTGGATAACTTTGCAAACTAGCTCAGAGCTGCGATGACGCGATCGAAGTAGCTAGAAGCTTCAGCGACGAGGCTAGCGCAACGATCTTCGGTGACAATAGCGCCCATTTTACGGAGCTTAGCACCCGCGAAAGCTTCGCTAGGGGTGTCTTTGATGTGAGCAGCGGCTTGAGCCTTCATGATTTGAACGGCACGCACGGTGGAGGTAGTGGGGACGCCCAAAGCTGCGTAGGTTTCTTTCAAACCGTTCAAGCAACGATCATCTAAAACGGAAGCATCACCAGCCAATAAAGCGTAGGTGACGTAGCGCAAGATGATTTCAGCATCACGCAGGCAAGCAGCCATGCGGCGGTTGGGGTAACAGTTACCACCGGCTTGGATCAAGCCTTGGTTCTCACAAATCATTCCGGCAACTGCATCGGAAACCATGCAGCTAGCGTTGCTGGCGATCGCATTAACTGCGTCCAAGCGACGGTTGCCTTCAGCAACAAAGCCTTTGAGGGTATTAATATCAGCACCGCTTAAAGCGGAAGTGCTGGCATCTGCCGAAACTACAGATCTAGAAAAAGCGTCAAGCATTTCGCTCTCCTTCGTTGTTAAAAGATACTTCCTTGTCGGATTGACAAGACACTATTGAACATAAAAGGAAGAGGTACATTCAGTCTCGGTTATGAGAAACTAAGCAACAATCCTTAACAATAAAAATAGCCCCTTGCCTACACCTGATTGAGTTGCGCAATGATGTTGAGGCACAGCATTAGAATCAACAGATCTTTCTGGCTAGCCCGATCGCCCCTTGAAAAAATCACTCAGCGATCGCTGCCTTCAAGCTGCGGCATAGGGTTTCGATCTCCTGTAATCCATGTTCAGGTGAACCTTCTGCCAATCGCTTAACAAATGCGCTGCCTACGATGACGGCATCCGCTCCCCATTCCATGATTTGCTTTGCCTGGGCAGGTTGGGAAATGCCAAAGCCGACGCCAATGGATTTGTCAGTGATGCCTTTTAATTCGGTCAGGAGTTCTTGCACTCGGCTTTCAACTTTAATGCGCATTCCGGTGACACCTGTAACACTGACCAGGTAGATGAAGCCTTGGGATTGAGCGGCGATCGCTTCTAACCGTTCTTTCGGTGTATTAGGA
>Ga0335397_10003307_pt1 | contig 21616 bp, 15 predicted proteins | sample MAT04_FD_205740 | JGI IMG/M metagenome (GOLD analysis project Ga0335397, IMG submission 205740) | Freshwater microbial communities from Lake Fryxell liftoff mats and glacier meltwater in Antarctica - MAT-04 (spades assembly) (version 2) ... | reverse complement strand
GATCAAACGCAAAATGGCCAAGTGGCCCAAGAAACAAACCGCACACCGCCATCCGCCGCCGTTGACGAAAACCTTTAGACAATCCATCATTCTGATTATTTGAACGGTATTGCGGCTAACCGCGACGCGGAGGCCTTGCTCAGTGGAGCGCTCCGTCGGCTCTATCATCGAAACCCGGGCGGTCCGGTACGACAATGTAGAACACTTGCTCCGCAAGTGTATTTTGCACTTGCGGAGCAAGTGCTCGACATTCTGACGCATGGCCAACTGGTGCCATTCGCCGCAGCCAGAGTCGCGACGCTTTTCATCCGATGGCATCGAATTATGCCACGATTCACTCGGGATTGATGCCGAGTTGTTTCCGGATCAACGCGCAGAGGGTTTCTGAAATCTCGCGATGACGGGGCACGGGTGCTTTACGACGGGTGGTGGGATTGCGATAGATGTCATGACGATTGCCGTGGCGGTCCAACTCACAACCGGCATCTTCGAGTTCACGGATCAAGTCTTGCCGCTTCATACATTCAACTCAACGGTCTGGCGTTGAGCAGTCGACGGTGCGGCGGTGCGTTCCTGCGTCACGATCAAATCATAGGCGTCTTGGATATTGGCCCGGAGTTCATCCATCGTCTCGCCCTGGCTGAAGACTCCTGGAACTTCCCGCAAACGGCCGACATAATATGCGTCGTCCTGCCAGTACTCCAACGTAAATTGACCGCGCATGATTTATTCCCGTGAACTCCGAGTTCCAACACCATTACAACTTAGCGTACCGCTTTGAAACGAGTGCAACAAGTGGAGTTGTCCTGATCGATGTCATGACGAACTCATCCGTCTGTCCAACATACGCAACGTGTACGCCAGCGAGTTGAGCCGCGTCTGCGTGCTGTCGGCGCGCGACATGAAGACGACCGGGCAGGCCGCGCCGCACAGCACGCCGCCGAAGCGGCAGTCGGCGGTGTACATGATCGCTTTCACCGTGAGGTTGGCCGACAACAAATTTGGGAACAGCATCGCCTCCGCCGCGCCGACCGCCTCCCCCGCGATGTTCTTCTTCGCCCCGGCATCGGTCGCATACGCCAGGTCGAACGACAGCGGCCCCTGCACCACACACTCGGGCCATTCCCCCGCGTGATTGCGACGCTGCAACTCATCCGCCTCCAGCGTGTCGGGCATCGCCGCGCCGGCTTTCTCCGATGCCGACATCACGGCGATTCGCGGCTTCCATCCCGGTTCCGTCGCCGGATCACGCAAGGAATTCGCCACCGTGGCCAGATGCCCGATCAAGTCGATCTTTTGATCGAGCGTCGGTTGAATGGTGATGCCCGTATCAGTGAGCAGAAACCGCCGGCGATCGCGGAGAATCTCCATCAGCACCACCTGGGCGATCATTCGTTCTGTCCGCAAACCAGTCTCGCGCGACAACACGGCCTTCATCAAATCCGGCGTCGCAATCTGGCCTTTCATGAGCGCCACCGCCCGCCCGGCCCGCACCTCGGCGACCGCCACCACGGCGGGTGCCTCACTGTCGATCAGCCGGAACCCATCGAGCGAAATCTCCAACTGCTCGGCCAACTGTCGCGTGGCCCGCTCATCCCCCGCCAGAATCGGCGTCACCCACCCGCGCAGCGCTGCTTGCGACATCGCCTCCAGCACCGTCTGATCAGCCCCCCCCGCGACAACAATCGGAGCCGGCGCGGGCCGACAATCGGCCGCGGCAAATAACGCATCAAATCCCAACAGCGACACGATACTTCCCTTCAGACAAAGTAGCGATAGAGGAGAGTAATGGATTCGTCGGTTCTGGGTGGCACGTCCCGGAATCTTCGACGGGCGTGGCGATGGACCAAAAGACCACGCCCTTCGCAAAACCTCAGGGACGTGCCACCCAAATAGACTCATTCATGTAAGGATATTTATGGCAGGGTGGCCCAGACGTTGCTTTGAACGTCTGGGTTCACAAGAGGACAATCTCAAGACGCTCAAATCCAATTATGCAGCACCTCTTGTAAACCCAGACGCCCAAAACCGCGTCTGGGCCACCCGCCGTGATCGACAAAACATTTCAAAATCTTGTATTCGGCAACTTGGGTTGAACATTTTGTACGGTTAATTCTTTTGTCCGGTGAAGTAGGTGAAATGCGTATACTCCAAAAGCAAAAATGGCAATCGGCAGCATCAGAAGAAAGTGCTCCTGTAAGCCGGCTCCAGCGCGAATCACTGCTTGATGCGGATTTGAGGGGTTGTAATACACTGTAACATCTTCACCAACGCGCAATCCCTGAATAGCTTGAACGGCACCATCATGGATATTGTATTCGCCGTCAGATGCCGAAATGCGTGAGCCTGTGTATTCGTGCCCAGCAACTGAAAATGTATATGCAACGTCGGCGTAATAGCGATTGAATGAAGTTTCGCGGACTGCGACTTTTTGGAAGATGCCAGCGGCAGTGGGCCAGTTTGCGCTCGCTTTCGCTTCCAAGAAGATTTGAACGAGAAAGAAGCCCATGACCGGACTGCCGCAAACACAGAAAGCAGCGCCGACGGCAAAGCCAAATCGTACTATCGGTGATGATGTGGACTGCTGCATGATTTGGAGCTCGACAATATAAGCGAACTTATTAAGAGGCAGTATTCAAATTCTGCCTCTCCCAGCTGAACGGCGTCAAGTGCGAGATGGCGGCGGCTGACACGAAAAACCTCCGCCGGCCGACGCCTGTTCCTCGTAGGGTGTGGTCGAGACTTTGCGAGGCACACCGATTGCGGTCGCCATGCTCGTGTGGTGGACCTCGTCAGAGCACTCGACCCACCCTACGGCTGTGATTGATGTTACGGAAAACCGGCCCTTGTCCTGTATCCGATTGATCCCCGGCCCCCGTATGACGTACAATTAAGTGCAGGACACAGCGGGCATGACAGCGCGCTATGTCCGACCTGCCTGAATGCCCCGTGCGCTCCCGCCGAATACTCCGGACGAAAGTCAATTCGATGCCCATCCTGTCGCTGCCGATGTCGCGCCGCCAGACGTTGCAAGTTTGTGGAACCGGTGTCATTGGTTCCGCCTTGCCGTTCGGCTCGGCTCTGAACGCCGCCGCGACTGGGCAGGCGAACCGGGCGGACACCGTGCTGATCGTCCATCTCAGCGGCGGGCCGAGCCAGCTCGATACAGTCGATATGAAGCCCGACGCCGCGGCGGAAATTCGCGGCGAGTTTCAACCCATCGACACGGCGATCCCCGGCGTTTCCGTCTGCGAACACCTGCCGCGCCTGGCCCAACAACTCAACCGCTGGTCGATCATCCGCACCCTGTCGCATCCCGAACACAATCACCTGTTGGCCACGCACGTCGCGCTGACCGGTCGGCCGACTCCCGTGCCGCGCGGCACGGCGAGCGATTTGGATCGCGTCGAATCGCGCAATGATTTTCCGAACGTCGCCGCCGCGCTCGATTATCTCCATCCGCGCAGCGACGGCATCCCCAGCGGCGTGTCGCTGCCGAATTATTTCATTGAAGGCCCGCTGACGTGGCCCGGTCAACACTCCGGGTTCCTCGGCCCGAAGCACGATCCCTGGCAGATCAATCAAGACCCGAACGATCCCAATTTCCGCATCGACTCGTTGAGTCTGCAAAACGGGTTGACGCCACCGCGATTGAACAGCCGGCGACAATTGTTGAACGGGTTGAATCAGTCGCTGGTCGCGGAACGTCAGGCGCGCGAGCGGGCTTACCTCGAACAGCAGGACGTCGCGTTCTCGCTGTTGACCTCCGATAAAGTGGCGAAGGCGTTTCAGATCGAGCGAGAAGACGCCGCGACCCGCGAACGCTACGGCCGCAACAAGTTCGGCCAGTCGTTGCTGCTGGCCCGCCGGTTAGTGGAGGCCGGTGTGCCCGTGGTGCAGGCGGCGATGGGCATCGTCCAGACGTGGGACACGCATGTCGATAACTGGGGCCGCATGAAAGACGTGCTGCTGCCGCAGTTGGATCTCGGACTCGCCGCGCTGATGGATGATCTCTCGGCGAGCGGCCACCTGGAACGTACGCTGGTTGTGGTGATGGGCGAGTTCGGCCGGACCCCGAAGATTTCCAATTTGCCCGGCGAAGGCAAAGCGGGCCGCGACCACTGGGCCTTCACCTACTCCGCGCTCTTTGGCGGAGCGGGCGTGCGCGGCGGTCAAGTCATCGGGCAGACCGATCAAATCGCCGCGTATCCCTTGTCGCGTTCCTACTCCCCGGCCGATGTGCTGACGACCATGTACTCCGCGCTGGGCGTCAGCCCCGAAGCCATCGTCAACGACCCCCTCGGCCGACCAAACCACCTGATGAACGGCGACGTGATCGAGCCGTTGTACTCCGGCCGGCAGGTCTGATCGATAATCGGACAATCTGGGTGGCACGTCCCTGAGGCTCTGCGAAAGGCGTGGTCTTGGCAGAGCCAGCTTGTCGCTCGCCCTTGAACTTTCCTCGTTGATCGCCGATCCTGACTTCCCTCTCGCCACGAACCTCGAACCTCTTGCCCCCCTCCCACCATGCGCACACTCAAACAGCGACTTGCCGACGGTGAACACACCCTCATTTGCGGCATCGGCCGCGTGTATCATCACAACCTGATTCACGTCCTCGGTTTGGCCGGCGGGTTTCAGGGGGTGTGGTTCGATATGGAACATGTCGGCCTAACGACGGACCAACTCGAGCATGGCACGCTGGCGGCCCGGCATCACGGCCTCGATTCGTTCGTCCGCATCGCCCCGACCGATTACGCCACGGTGACGCGCTGCTTTGAAGCCGGTGCCAGTGGCGTGATGGCCGCGCAGATTTACACCGCGCAGCAGGCTGAGGAATTCGTCCGCTGGTGCAAGTTCATGCCGCGCGGCAATCGCGGCCTGAACAGCGGCGGTTTCGACGGCAACTTCGGCGGCATTCCGCTCGCCGAATTCTGCCGCAAGTCGAACGCCGAAACGTTCGTGCTGATTCAAATCGAAACGGCTCAGGCCGTCGAGGAAGTCGATGCCATCGCCGCGATCGACGGTGTCGACGCCCTCTTCGTCGGCCCGGCCGATCTGAGTCAAAACCTCGGCGTTGTCGGCGAAATGATGCACGAGAAAAATCTCGTCGCCTTGGACAAGGTGTCCGCAGCGTGCAAAAAGCATGGCAAAAGCTGGGCCGCCGTCGCCTGGGGCAATCAGCACGCGCAAATGCTGATCGACAAAGGCTGCCGCATGATTTCCCCCTGTTCCGACATCCGCATTCTCCGCGCGGGGATCGAGGCGATCAAAACTGAAGTCGGCAAACTCACACGCGAATAACGGCAGAGACGATTTCTCGTTCACGCCGCGCGGCGGCCACGAATTTCATCGGCGACGCCCGCGATGTCGTCCGCGGTGATGGTCGTCCGCCCCTCGGCATATCCCACCAGCAGGCTGAAATCGCAGAGGCGATCAATCCGGCGGGGGATGCCACCCGTTTGTTGCCAGATGGCCGCGAGTGCCGAGGCATCGAAAATCGGTTCCAACCGCCCGGTGATCGCCAACCGATGCAGGATGTATTCCGTCGTTTCGGCTTCCGTCAGCGACGTCAGCGTGCAGACCAGCGCCAGCCGCTCTTCCAACTGAGGCACGCGCTGCAAACGACCCAGCAATTCCGGCTGACCCGCGAACAAGACCGAAAAGCCGAGGCCCGCCCGTTCGCGATACGTCAGCAGCAATTGCCAAGCCTGCCAGACCGCGCGATCTTCAATCACCTGGGCGTCATCGACCACAAAAATCGGCAGCCGATTGTGCTGCGCGCACCACGCCAACTGCTGCTCCCACGCCTGTAACCAGTGATCCAACCCGTTCCCCGCCGGTAGCGGCGATTCACTCACCATCGACAGTTCCGTCACCAGATACCGGACGAGTTCCAACGGCGACAGGCACGGAAAGTTCACGCAGACAACCGGCCCCATGTTCTCCGGCAAGCTCGACTGGAGCACGCGGATCAGCAGCGACTTGCCGATGCCCGATGGTCCGACAATCGCCGCGGATGCCTGCCGTTGTTCCAGCACAAAGCGCAGCTTGAGCAGCGCGGCGGCATGATTCGGCAGCCGGCAGAAGGATTCCGGGCCGCTGTTCAAGCGGAACGGTGCGTGGCTGAGTTGCCAATGATGTTCGTACATAACAGTCCCCTGGCGACGATGGCTGATTAGCGGCGCGGCACGGTCACAGGCAGCGAGCGCGGGCTGGACGGGGCCGACCGAGTTGTCCGCTTCCAGGCGGGCACATTCGCCAGCGCCGGTGCATCTGGCTCGCTGTCATCCGCACTCTCTTCGATGTCACCGGTCAGCCAAGCCGCTGTCGCCGGGGCATCCTCAGGATGAACATCGCTCTCGTCCGCGCTCGGTGTTTCCGTGGCGTACGCGGCAGTCGCGACGGATTGCGTGGCCGATTCCAGCCCGGCGAATCGCACCGTCTCCACAGAGGAATCGTCCGCCGGTTCGGCCTCATGCGCGACCAGCACATGCGTCAAGGTGACTGCGGGTCGCGGCGCACGCGGCGCGTCGTCTGGCAAGACGCCCGGCTCCGAAATGGCGTCCACTTTCCAATCGTCCAGGGCTTCCAGTTCCAATGGCTTCTGCACCGTCGCGAACGCCAGCCACAGGCTCCAGCCCCCTAGAACAACGGCGAGGCCCCCTCCGATTTGACAGGCAAGCCGAACCCAGGCGGCGAAGCCTGAACGGACGGGTCGCGGCGCGGCGGTCGATTCGGACATAAGGCGGCACCATCTTCCCTGAGGTGTGAGCGCGACAGTTCGCCTCTCCTCTATCGGCAGTATCCTTGCCGACCTTGAGGATTTTGCCGACTTTGCCGCCGATTTGTTTTCCCCTCGCCCTCGCCTTATCGCATCGTCAGCTGCGCGTCTCGGAAAGGCATCTCACGCAAAGACGCGAAGAGGCAAAGTCTCGCCAAGAGTTTGGACAGAAAAGAGTGAAGTGAGTGAGTCAACACTACCCGTCGGGTGGCACGTCCCTGAGGCTTTGGGAAGGGCGTGGTCTTCGAGTCGTCGCAGCACTCTGGGGAGAGTGCGATCCCTCACCGGCGTGGATGACAGCCCTTGGTAGTAGGTCAGTTTGAGTTTTTTTGCGGTGCCACGCCCACGCGCCTGTGTTTGCCCGAAATCATGTCCGCGACTCATCCACAGAACGCCACACCCGCACTCTCGAACGCCTTCTTCATGGTGGCGTAACCCACATCGCAGGCTTCGTTCAGCGGCATGTCGACGAAACACTCAATGGCCAACGCGTCTTGAAACTTCGCCTTGTGCAGAGCTTTCACAATCGGGACATAGTCCAAGTCCCCCTCGCCGGGAATTTTGTGCGTGAAGTCGGGGTAACTGCCGGTGTGATCTTTCAGATGCACATGCCGGATGCGCTCGCCGAAGCGTTCAACGAATGTTACCGGGTCGATCCCTATCACGTTGAGATAACACGGATCGAAATTAACGCCGAAGCTTTTCGAGCCGACATCGTGAAACAACTTGGCGAGTTCGTCGTTCGTTTTGACAATCCATGTCGGCCACGGTCCGCAATCAACTGCCAGCCGCACATGCTTGGTGTCGCCGTAATCGGCGGCCTGCTTGATCTCGGCGACCGTCCGCTGCCAGACTTCGTCCGCCGTCCGGCCTTCCACGGGTCCGCCGAGATGAAACGTGACGACATCGCCCCCCAGTTCGGCCGCGAGGTCGATGGCGGCTTTGAGGTCGAGTTTCTCCCCGGCGAACAAACTGCCGGTGAGTTCGCCGTGCGAGATGATCGCCTCGATGCGCAATTTGTGCTTCTGTGCCGATTCGCGAATCACCTTGCGGCGCGCGGACGTTACCGAATCGGAATTCAGATGTTTGCCGCTGGTCGACGATTCATCGATCCCGCAGTAGCCGGTCTGGGCGATCCGCGCCAGCGTTTCCGGAATGGGCAACTCGAGCCGGTCGGTGTAACTGTAGGTGTAAAAGACCAGACGCATGGCAGGTTCTCCGAACGAAGCATGTCGCAGCGCAGTTGCCCCTAATGTAGAGTTTGGCCCCGTCTTTGGCGAGGCGACCCCGCGGGGAGTGGGCATGGGGGTAGGTCGTACTTTGACGGCGTACGAGAATCATGACTTAGCCCGGAGGGCGTTAGAACCTAGCCCAGGACGTGAGTCCTGGGTCGGCTCGTTCGAGGAATGCAGCCCTTTAGGGCGACAGAAATTTCTGCCGCCCTCCGGGCTGACATCCATCTTGAAAGCTTTCCCAGGACTCACGTCCTGGGCTAAGTTCTGCCGCCCTGACGGGCTGAAATCGCAGCTGCCATTCGCGTCAAGCACACAACGCCGTGAATGACCTAACGTCCCTCAATGAGCAACCATAGCTATTACAACGATTACACCGATTCTACGCCCTCAATCGCCGCGCGCCTGAGCGTCCGCCATGACCTATACTTGAGCAGAGGCGATGATCCAACACGATGGGGACGACGACGATGGTGCTGGGGGCGAGTGATCCCACAAGCATTCTGCTCTGGTGCGGTGCGATAGCCGTGATGCTGTTCGCCGTCGCGGGGGGATTCTTCGCCGGCGTGGTCTGCGCGCCCTGGTTGCAGGATTGGGCCGTACGCCGCGCCTCGGCCGAAATTCACAAGATGTACGAACTGGTCGTCGCTCAAGTGGAACGCGCCCAGCGCTTGTGCGCGGAACTCGCGAATGTCTCCGGCGGCACCTTATCCGCCGACGAATGGCGACGGCTGGAACGTGTGCAGCAAGACTTTCAGGACACGTTCACCCGCATCGCGCGCGCCTGCGGAATCGAAAAGGAAAAGCACGCGGCCGAGCAGCTGGCGGAGAAATCACGGCCCACCTCATTCACTGTCGAGTGGGTCCGTAGTCCGGTCGATGCCCCTTCCGGGTTACCAAGCCAGCCGGCGTATGCCCAGAATCTGACAGCCTTGTTGACGCAGGGAACCGAGACGCAGCTCGCCTCGGGTTTGTTGCTCGTGCGGATGGATAAAGCCGAGGGCTTGCGGCGACGGTTGGGACAAGAGCCGGTGGAAAAGCTGTTCAGCCGGCTGGCATCCATCGTCGTGCGGGCGGCTCGCGATCAGGATCTTCTCTGCCGCGTGAATACCGATACGCTCGCCCTCTTGTGTCCCTCTTTGCCCGCGCTTTCAGGCACGAAAATCGCGGAGAAGATTCGCGATCACGTGCGAAATTCCCATTTCCGGGTCGACGAGACCGGCGCGGAAGTGCTGGTCACGGCGAGTTTCGGCTACGCCAATTGCGGCCCCGGCGATACGGTCGAACTGGTCCTCGACCGGGCGGCGGACGGTTTGGACCGGTCACAGTCGCTCGGGCGGAACCAGTTGCATGTCCACGACGGCCAGAACCGGGCACTTTGCCGGACCTGATCTCGCCCGCGGCTACTTGCCGGGCTTTGAGACATCTGGCACGTCGATGCCGAGCGCGGTGGCCAGGTCGGTCTGGTGTTCTTGCTCCTGGATCAGAATGTCGCGCAGATGCTCCGCGATGGCATATTCGCCGAGCGCTTCGCATTGACGCACACGCAGCCGATAGTTGCGGATCGTGTCGTTCTCGTTTTCCAGGTCGAACCGCAACATGTCTTCCGCTTTCTCCGAGACCTGCACCGGTTGGACGGAGACCGTCGGCATGCCGCCCAGATAATCGATCTGCTTGGCGATGGTGATCGCATGCTGCAACTCTTCGCCGGCGTGAACTTCCAGTTCTTTCGCGATCGTCATGTACTGCGCGCCTTTGATGACCTGCGAGTAAACGACATACGCGATAATCGCCTGATATTCGCGGGAGAGATCTTCGTTGAGCAGGGCCACGAGTTCTTCCCGCGTCACTGTTACCGCACTCTGGTGGGCCGCTTGATCTTTTGCCATCATCAGTTCCTCGTCGTGGTGTTTCGTGCGTCAATCACGTCCGGCAGCTTCGTGGCACCGGAGTGCTATTTCTTATGACATTCGTCATCGAAAGGGAAGCGATTGTAATGCCATTGACGGAGATTCTGAGGCAAGTCAGACCGCGCGGCGTGCGAACTGCTTTCCAAAGATTCAGCAAGCAGCTGGAACTGAAAGCCCATTCACCGATCTGACCGCTCAAGCCTTTGTGTGGCAGGTCAGCGCCCAGAAATTGGCGAAGAAAAATTCATTGATCGACTTCGGCACCAGAGATGCATGCACCATCCTCCACGACGAAATTGGAACGATCAGGTTCCGTCATCAAGGAGGTGGGCCGTTATGTCGCAGGTCGAATCGCAGCTTGATGCTTCAGGAACGGTTTCCAGCCAGGCTGCGGAATGGTTTTTCACCCTGCCCGGCATGCCCGCTCTCAGAGCAAAAGTGGGACGCAGGGAACTCCGTCGCCGCCTACTGCATATGGTCCCCGGCGTGATCCCCATCGGGTTGCCCTTCACCCCCCACAGCGATGTGTGGGAGCCGCTGCTCATGACGGCTGCCATCGTATTTTGTGCGAGCGGCCTTATCGCGGCGATTGTCATGGCCCCTCAGGTAAAACGCCGTGGTGAGCAAAATTGGACGCAGGCCGTGTGGGGATATATTCTGCCCCCGTTCGCGGCGCTGTTGCTTTTTCCCGCCCGCGCGGAACTCGTCTTGCTGACGTTGCAGATCATCGCGTTTGGCGACGGATCGGCCACGCTGGGCGGAAAATTCTTCGGCGGCAGTCGGCTTCCCTGGAACACGCAGAAAACGTGGTCCGGACTCCTGTGTTTCGTCCTGATGGGGTCCTTAGCCGCCACCTACAGCTATTGGGGAGAAGCGCGTCCTTCGCCGCCGATTGGGCAAGCCTATCTCATTTGCCTGATCGCGGCCTTGTGCGCCGCCCTCGTCGAGTCGCTGCCGAGCCGCATGAACGACAACTTCCGCGTGGGAATGACGGCCCTGACCGTCGGTTTCGCGCTGAGTTCGTTAATGCAGGCAACCGCATGACCGAATCGCTGAGTTGCCCATGAGCGTGGGGTGTCGTTGCGTTGGATTGTCTTCCCTTCTCCCCTGGAGGGAGAAGGTGGCCGCCTCGGCCGGATGAGGGGGAGCTCACGGCGATTCGAATTCTTGTGCCACGACTTGTCCTCAAGTCGTGTGCTTCATCGAGCACGACTTGAGGACAAGTCGTGGCACGGGCTGGTAGGAGAGAGAACGCTCGATGACATCCCAGTTGCCATCGTCTTTCCAGTCCCCTCGCCCCCGCCGCGGGGGAGAGGGGACCAATCCAAAAGACTGCCCAGTTGTAAAGTCAGCCCCTTGTGTAGATACCAATGCTCCAGGGGAGAGGGGAGTCAAACCGAAACCCGCTCCTACGCCCGTGAGTGTGGCCCTCCCGCTCGACTTGAGTCGTTCCCGCGCGCCTTAGCACAATCTGGCGGAATGTCGCTCACTCACCTTAACACTCCCCGCAATTTCGCTGACCGATCGACACTCGAAAAGCTTCGCATCCCTCGGCCATAACTGCCGATAACCTAGGGAGCGACTCGACTTCTTCTGCCTCGTCCGCGGTCCGGTCGCGAAAAGGATCTGTATGGGTAGTATCAGGACCTCGACGGGTCTGGCCAGCGGCATCGACACCGCCACCTTAATCAAAGCGCTGCTGGTCAACGGCCAGTCGGCGATTTCGCGCATTCAGAACCGTCAGACGACACTGCAAACGTCACTGACCGGCATCAGTCAGTTGCAGGCGGGCCTCCTCTCGGTCACCAACTCCGCGCAACTCTTCACGTCGAGATCGACCTTTCAGACGTTGCAGTTGCAGAACTCCGATCCCACGCAACTGGCCGTCACCGCCGGCAGTTCCGCCGTGGCGGGAACGCAGCAGTTTCAATCGGTTCGGCTCGCCACCAGCGATGTCTCCGTCTCACGCGGCTTCTCCTCCTCCGATCAAGCGCTCGGACTCTCGGGCCGCTTGACCATCGCCACCGGCGGACGCCTCGCCCGACCCGCCTCGCTGGAACTGCTCAATCTCGGTTCCGGCGTCCGCCGTGGTTCAATCCGCATCACCGATCGCAACGGCTCCGCGGCCACCGTTGATCTCTCCAATGCCCTCACCGTCGATGATGTCTTATCCGCGATCAACAGCCAGACCACCGCCGCCGTGCGCGCCACATCCCAAGGCGGCAAGATCGTGCTGGAAGATCGCTCCGGTCAGACGGCGACGAATCTGTCTGTCATCAGTTTGAACGGCGGCAGCACGGCTGAAGACCTCGGCATCGCGCAATCGGTCGCCGCGACCACACTCACCGGCACCGATGTCTATCAGGTCGCCGCCGATTTCTCCCTCCCCTCGATCAATGACGGCAACGGACTGCGGCTCGCGAAGAACAGCGCCGATCTGTCCATCGCCCTGCAAGACGGCACCACACTCGCCGTCGACATCGACAGTGCCCGCACCGTCGGCGATGTCATCCTCAAAATCAATTCGCATGCCAGTAACGGCGGCAAAGTGACCGCAGCGCTCGTTAACAATCGGCTCGAACTCACCGACACCACCACCGGCGCGGGCACCCTGACTGTCACCAGCGCCACCGGCAGCAACGCCGCGCAAGTCCTCGGTCTCGATAAAAGCGCCACCGCCAATGTCCTCTCCGGCAAAGCACTCAGCGGCGGCCTGAACTCCGTCCTCCTGCGCAATCTGAATGGGGGCAACGGCATCGGTACGCTGGGAGAAATCTCGCTGACCGACCGCACCGGCGCGACCGCCATCGTCGATCTCTCGCAGGCCGAGTCACTCGATGATGTCCTGACCGCGATCAACGGTGCGGCCACCACGGGCAGTGTGAAACTGCAGTTGCAGGCGAAGCTCGATGCCCGCGGCACCGGCCTCGAAATCACCGATACCTCCGGCCAAACCGCCAGCGATCTTGTCATCGCCGATGTCACCGGCACAACCGCGGCCGATCTCAAAATCGCCGTCAGTTCCGCCGTCAACACCGTCACCACGGGATCGCTCGGCGTACGCACCGTGAACGAAGCCAGCCTGCTGAGTACCTATGCCCCGACCGGCGGCAACGTGACGCGCGGCAGCTTCTCGATCACCAATGCCGCCGGCGATTCCGCCGTCATCACACTCAGTTCCGCCCACAAAACCATCGGCGATGTCCTCGATCAGATCAACGCCGCCGGCATCAACGTCACCGCGCAGCTCAGCGACAACGGCGACGGCTTCACGCTGGTCGATCACTCCACCGGCGCGGGAACGCTGAGAGTGCAGGAAGTCGGCGGCAAGACGGCTTTCGATCTGCACCTCAATGGCACGGCTGTCACCGGGGGCGACGGCAAGCAGCGCATCGTCAGCCGCAAGGCCCTGCTCATCGACATCGTCGGCACCGATACTCTGCAAGGGATCGCCACCAAGGTCGCATCCGCGGGGGGACTCGCCAAAGCCTCCATCGTCGAATCGGGTTCGCAGATCAATCCGTATCGCCTGTCGCTGACATCCGCCGCCGCCGGAACCGCCGGTCAGTTGATGCTCGACGATGGCGGGCTGGGCTTGAATTTCACCAAGCAGACCATCGGGCAAGACGCGGTGCTGCGCATCGGCGGCGATCCGGCGACGGCATTCCTCAAGACATCCACCTCGAATACGTTCGTCAACGCCGTCACCGGTTACAACGTCTCGCTGCTCAAAGTCGGCACCACTTCGGCCTCGATCGACAGCCGCATTAACTCTTCAAAAATCAGCGATGCCCTCTCGGCCTTCGTCGGGTATCACAACCAGTTGTCCACGCAAATCGACACGCTGACCAAGTTCGATACGGCCACTTCGGCCCGCAGTGCGCTGCAAGGCGATGCCACGGTCCTGCAGATCAAGCCGAAAATCGTCAACCTCGTCAACCGTGTCACCGGAGCCGCCGGCGCGCCGATCCGTTCGCTGGCCGATCTCGGCGTGGTAGTCGGGACGGGTGGCAAGCTGACGTTCGACGCGGCCAAGTTCGAGCAGACCTTCGCCGATCATCCCCAGGAAGTGACCGACTTCTTCACGAACTCGACCACCGGTTTCGGGACCAGGCTCAACGCGACCCTGAAAGATTTAAACGATCCGACCAGCGGTTCGCTCACCACCAAGACGAAGTCCATCGAAGCGCATGTGAAGTCCCTGCAAGACCAGATCGACAAGACGACGGCCTCGCTCGCGAATCGGCGGATTTTTCTGGAACGCCAGTTCGCCCAGATGGAGTCGGTCCTCAGCGGCTTGCAGTCGCAGCAGGAAGCCTTGACCGCTCTGTCCAACATCGCCACGTCGCTGACCAAAAGTGACAAGTAGTACGCCGCAAGCAGACCGTCACCGCCACCGCATTCTCTTTCCGCAGCACAACACCTGGGGCCAACCGGATGTCCACGACCAGCGAGTATCTTGAAAATCAGGTTCTCAGCGCATCGCCCCATCGGCTGCATCTGATGGTCATCGACGGTGCGATTCGCTTCGCCCGACAAGGCCTGATCGCCCTCGAAGACAGACGTTGGGAAGCGATGGGCGACGCCTTGAATCGCAGCCGCGATTGCGTCACCGAGTTGATCGGCGGGTTAAACCACGGCGAAGATCCGAATCTCGCCGTCGATCTCAAGTCGCTGTTCGTGTTCACCTACCGCCGACTGATCGCGGGCGAACTCGAGCGGCAAGCCCATTACATCGACGATGCGATTCGCATCTTGTCGCTGCATCGTGAAACGTGGATTGAACTCGGCGCGAAGCTGCAAACCGATAACGCCCCTCCGCCCAGAAACGTCGCCCCCAGCCCCCACATGTCCCTCGGCCACAGCTGGTCGACGTGAGTGCGATTTGACCACAGTCATTCGCTTTCGACTCCCAATGATCGTGTCCCTTCTTTCCCGCTGCGGGGGAGAGGGTGATCGCCGCGACTCGATGAGGCGGCTGTCACAGCGCTCTGATTGTTGTGCCACGACTTGTCCTCAAGTCGTGTGCTTCATCAGGCACGACTTGAGGACAAGTCGTGGCACGGGTCAGCGAGCGCGTGGCCCCTCCAGGATTTCCACGCGCCGCCGGGCTGGCCGCGCGGTACAGCGCAACGTAAGCTACTCACGACTGGTCTCTTCCAGCATGGCCCACGACATCCCCGCCGACACAGCACGAATCGAATCGCATCTTGGACTCCGCCGCGGATCTCGTTGAGAACGTCTCTTCCCTGGATGAGTCCCGCCTTGAACTCGCGCGGCAATCCGCCGCGGCGGCCACAGCGCTGCGGCGAATTCTCTACCTCATTTGCGGGTTCTCGGACTTCGCCGCGTTCCTGATCATCTTCACCACCTCGCGCGGTCTCGCGGATCACGGGGCCGACCCGAGTTACCTCGGCATCCTCGGTGCCGGCCTGTCGTTCACCGCCGGCATCGGCAGCATGCTCGGCGGCTGGCTCGCCTCGCGCTTCGATGGCAAAGCCGTCTTCGTCAGCGGTTCGGTCGGAGTCGTCCTCAGCATTCTCGCGTGCAGCCAGCTTGATCCCGCAAAACTGACTTATCTGCCGGCGTATTGGTCGCTCGGAATCGCCATCGGCTGCATCTATCCACCCCTCATCGGCTGGCTCAATCAAGGGACCGATGTGCAGGCCGATCAGCGCGGCGTGTCACGCCGCCTCATCATCTATTGCGTCGCCTGGAACGCGGGCATGATGGTCGGCCAACTCACCGGAGGCACGCTGTATCAATGGGGCACGGAATGGACATGGGGCGCGGCGCTGATCGGCGCAGGCGTGAATGTCGCGCTCGCCTTCGCCGCCGTGCGCTATGTCCATCGCCTGCCGGCCTTCACGCGGATCGTCTCCTCCACGGAACCTTCCGGCTTCGTGACGGTGGTGATTTCTCCGTTGGCGACGCTGTTCAAACGCCTCGGCTGGATCGCGAACCTCGGCGGTGTGTTCGGCGCGAGCCTCGTGATTCATCTGCTGCCGAATCTCATGGTGGAACTCGGCATCTCCCCCGATGAGCATGGCTTCATGCTGGCTTTCTGGCGCTGCGTGATCATCGCGACTTATCTGGCGATGCACTTCGGCGGCGGCTGGCAGTACCGCTTCAGCATCTCGGTGACTTCTCAGATTCTCGGCGCGATCGGCCTGCTGCTGATTGGTCAAGCGGAATCGGGCATCATGCTGCTCGCCGGGCTGGCGCTGCTGGGGCAACTTGTCGGTTTCAACTATTTTTCGAGCCTGTTTTACAGCACGGCTGGGGCCGCGCAGGAATCGCGGGCGATGGCCGCCGGCATTCATGAAGCCACGCTGGCCGCCGGGATGGCGCTCGGTACCGTCGCCGGCGGCTTCGTGGGCTCGCTCATCAACCATCGCATGCCGTATCAACTCTCCGCCGTGGTGATCGCGATTCTGATCGTGTGGCAAGCCGTCGTGTGGACAACCGGCATCATGCGCACTCCCGAGCGGGGGGCGTCAGCACCCTGATTGTGCGCACTATGCCAGGTATACCGCATCCAGGGCACGACACCCGAGCGCTTCTCATGGCACTGATTATCGCCTCGAAAGACAGGTTTCATCAGTCGCGTTGAGACCGTGAGTCGGTACTGCGCAGCACTACGAAGCGAAAAAATCTGGCGTGGTTCACCAGATTTGGTGAGTAAATTCGTCCGCTCGAGCGTCTCTTTCCTATCAGTCTTGAGGAAAGCGGCTCGCGACGAATCAAAACTCCCAAACGAATTGATCGTCAAACTCGACATTTTCTGCGCAATCTGCTGTACTTGCACACATCCTGCAATCGACCCGATCGCTCCGCGGAGTTCCGGCTATGCAAAGTGCTTCCTGCCAACGAGTTTCGTTCGCCGCCGCGATCCTGATCGCCCTCGGCTGGATGGCCAGTTCATCCCCCCTGCACGCTCAACCGGCCGACGCAGTTCCCGAACAGGTTGTCGCGCAACCAACCCCCTCCTTAGTAGAGAGGCTCATTTACGTTCCATACCGCAATCTGCAGGCGGTCTTCGACAAGCAGGGGTCCACGGCTGTGCTGCCATATTCCGAATACCTGAAACTCGTCGAGGCGGCGTTGCAACACACGCTCCGCCGACCGGCGCAACCACCGATTGCCGGAGTGATTACGTCGGCCCGTTATGTCGGCACCGTCGACGCTGAGACGGTCGACCTCACGGCGACCTTGCAGATTCAGGCTCTCGAAAACGGCTGGGCGGAAATTCCGATTCGATTCGGTGACGCGGCCATCGGCGAAATCTCCAGCGACTCCGGCAAGGTGCTGCTGCGCGGCACCGGGCCGGGAACTTATGCACTGCTGATTCCCACCGCCGGCGAACACACCGTCACATTGAAACTCACCACCCGCGTCCGCACGTCGCCGGAAGGGCAGAGCCTGGAACTCGACGTGCCGGCCGTCGGCATCACTACGCTGGAACTCTCAATTCCCCAAGCGGATCAGGCGGTCGAACTCGAACCGAAACTGGTCATCGAACCGGTCGCCGGCGAGGGCAACCTGACCCGCATTCAGGCCAGCGTCGGCTCGACGGAAAAGATCACGGCCCGCTGGCATCCGAAAGTCGGCAACAAGCCCGACATGCAACTCCTGACCAACGCCACCGCGGCCACGGCGGTCTCGGTCGAAGACGGCGTGATCCACACCGACACCTGGCTGCAGTTCGATGTGCTGCGTGGCCAACTCGAAAAAGTCCGGCTGGCGATTCCCAAGGGTCAGCGAATTCTCGATGTCAGTTCCGATGCCAAGCTCAAGGAATGGGCCGCCGTCGAGGAAGGGGAACGACAGATTCTCAACGTCGAATTCCTGAGTCGCCTGACCGGCAAGGCGACCTTGGAAGTTCACTTGGAACGCGATCTGCCGAGCGAACCGTTCGATGTCTTCGGGCTGACTGCCGACGCCGCGTTCGGCGTCCATGCGCTGGATGTCGTCCGCGAGAGTGGCCAAATCGCCGTCCGCTCCGCGGGCGACATGACGCTCGCCGTCGAGCAGCAGCAGGGAGTGCAGCGCCTCGACGAAGGGGAAGCCGATGCCCGCCTGCGGCGTCCCGGCGCGCTGTACTTCAAATATTACAGCCCGGCCGGCCGGCTGCGCTTGCAGGCCAAGCCGGTGGAACCACGCTTACTCGCCCAGCACGCCACGCACGTCATCATCGGTGAAGATCGGCTGCGCACCAACGACCAGTTCCAATTCACCATCGATCGCGCCGGCATCTTCGAGTTGAAATTCAAAATCCCGGATGACCTCACCATCGAGAACGTCACCTGTGACAAGATGAAGCAGTTCGATGTTTCCCCTGACAAGAAAACGCTCACGATTTCGCTGCTGGAGAAAGCCCTTGGCGCTTTGAATGTGACCATCACCGGTTCGCGCAATGCCGATTTCGCGACACTCGCCGCTGAACAACCGGTGCCAATTCTGGAACCCGTGGGCGTGGAACTCGAAACGGGCAGCGTGCTGATCTACGCCTCCAGCGGCATCGAAGTCATTACCGAGGCGACCAGCGTCGTCTCGGCTCAGCCCGATCAAGATTCCGATCCGCTAGATCTTCCCGACGCGCAACTCGTCTCGGCCTGGTCATTCACCCGGCGGCCGGTCACCATCCCCGTGCGATTGGTGCGCAAGCCGACCCGGTTGACGGCCTACGTCGGCACCACCATCGATGTGAAGCAGGGGCAGGTTCAAGTCAAGACGCAGGTGCAGTACAGCGTCGAATACGCCGGGCTGGACACCTTCCGCATCTCGGTGCCGGAAGCCCTCGCCGACCTGGTGCAGATTACGGCGGCGGCGGGTGGTCCGGTGATTAAACAGAAAAGCCGGGCGACGGAAGCAGTCGATGGCTGGGTGGCATGGACCATCGAGCTGCAGCGCGAAGTCACTGGACTCCAGGAATTCACCGTGACGTACGATGTCACGCCAACGGTCGATGAGCAGAAGGCCGAGCGCAGCAAGATCGAACTATTGCAAGTACTCGATCCCTATCCCGACGCCGCGGCGGCCGGGAGCAAGCAACTCGTGAGCGTGTCGCGCATCACGGGTGAGGCGACGGTGTTGAAAGATCGCGCTTTGTCCGTCACGCCGGTGCCAAGCGGCGGCGATGTCGAGCCAATCGATGTGCGGGAATTGACTCGGCTACCGGCCGATGGCTTCACGGCGTATCGGTATTTTCAGCAACCTGTGGTCATCGAACTGACGGCGGAAAAATTCGATGTGCAGGGTGTCGTCGAAGTTGTGGCGTCCCGCGCGCTGGTGGAAGTCGTCCTCGACCGGACCGGGACCGCGACGTGCCGCGCCCGCTATCTGTTGAAATCCAGCGAACGGCAGCGGCTACCCATCGAACTGCCGCAAGGGGCGGAACTGTTGGGTGTCAGCGTCGATCGCAAGCCGGTCTCGTTGGAACGCAATGCCCAATCGGCGACAGCGGGCTGGGATGCCTTCTTTGTGAATGTTGCGCGGACGAAACCGTCGGATCAATCGTTCTCCATCGCCGTGATGTATCGGTTCAAACTCGAACCAATCCCCTTCGCCGAACGAGGTGGTGATCTCGATTTGCGGCTGCCGCGCCTGGGCGGGGCCGAGAACAGTGGCGTCGCGGTTCAGCAGATGCGCGTCGCGGTGTGGGTGCCGGACGAATATGCATTGGTCGGCACCCCGACCGAGTTCACGGTGGAATCTCGGCCGAACCTGACGGCGTTTTTCTTCGGCCGGCGCGGTCCGAAGTCGGGCGATGATCTCGAAGGCTGGATCGGGTCCGAGGCCGGTGGCGTGTTCGATTTTCCGACGGAAGGCCGCCGGCATGTTTACGGCCACCTGGGTCAGGCATCGATGATCAAACCCCACTGGTGGCATCTGCCGTTCTACACCTGGATCATCAGCGGGGCGATTGTGCTGATCGCGCTCGTCCTGCGCAACACCGGCTGCGAGAACAAGCTGACGATTCTGTTCCTCGCCATATTCGCCGCTGCGGCCTACGCCCTGTCGAATCGCGATGTCATCGTCTACGGGTTGGGTGTCGCGTCTTACGGGCTGCTGATTGGAGCCGGGCTGTGGTTCGTGCATGGATTGGTGGGCCGCAAAACCATGGTCTGTGCGCCGACACCGCCGGCGAGTTCCCCGCCGACACCTCCGGCCGATGGGCCGACCACGCCGATCCCCGCCAGTTGAGGAGTTAGACGCCCCGCGGGAATCCACTTCGAGACACAGACCATCGACGGACCATCGGCCATGAATTTTCAACGCTCGCTCGCCACAATCTTGATGCTCGGTTTGGCTGGATGGTTGCCGGCCTTCGCCGACGAACCCGCCGTGCCGCAGCGCCGGGTCTATGTCCCGCTGACCGACCTGGATGTCCTCTTCGACCGGGATCAGCAAGGGGTGCTGCTGACGGCGGAGGAATTTCAAAAGCTGAGCGAGCTGGCACGGGCTGCGACTGCGAATCGACCGAAAGCCCCCGGCGTGCCGCTCGCGTGGACCACTGCCAATACCACCGCGCAGGCGCTCGACGACCAGTTGCTCCTCACGGTTCGAGCCGAACTGGAACAGTTTCAACCTGGCTGGCAGCAGGTCAGCATTCCGCTCGCTCGCACCGCCATTGAACAGGCGAAGCTGGATGGTGAGCCGGCGCTCGTCGCGCGGGGGGACGATGGATCGCTGCTGCTCTTCATCGACGGCCTCGGCAAGCACACGCTGGAACTGCAACTCAGCACCGAACTCGCCGCCGTGGGTGCGGATCGCGTCGCGGCGTTCGGTCTGCTCGCCGCTCCCGCCGGCAAACTGTCGCTGACGATCCCCGCCGGCAAACGTCTGCAAATCGCCGGCCGGCAACTCCCCCGGCCGACGCCGCTCGATCAACCGGCCGAGTATCAAGTCGCGGTCGGCGGACAAGACAACGTGCAACTGCGGATCACCGACCGAGGCACCGATCAAGCGGCCGATGCGCTCGTCTTCGCCACCACCGGCTACGGCCTGCATGTGATGCCGGGCGAAGTCTCCTGGCAGGCCCTCACGACGCTGCAAGTGTTCGGCAAGCCGCTCGATAAGTTGTCGCTGACGCTGCCGAATGAACTTGAAATCGCCGACGTGGAATCGACTGGCCTGGAAGCCTGGGAACTGGCCGACGACGCCGAACACCCGGGCCGCACCAAATTGACGCTCACCTATCGTCAGCCGTTTGACGGCGAACGGAAGATCACATTTCGCGGCGTGATGGCGACCCCGGCCGACGCCCCGTGGATGGTCCCGTCGCTGAACATCGCGAATGTGACATCGCAAGTCGGGCAAGTCGTTGTCCAGACACCCGCCGGCGTGCGGTTGCAAACGGTGGCCGCCGAAGGTGTCCGCCGCGCGACGGGTGATCAAGCCCCGGCGTCGGATATGCCGATTGACACGACCGTCACGGCGGAGGAGCGCTGGCGGTTCGATTTCTGGCAGCCGGAATTCACACTCCGATTTTTGACGCAGCCCCGGCAGCGCGAATTGCAGACCGCCATCGCCGCCGTGCTGGATGTCAATTCCTCGGCCCTCGATCTCGCCGTGGCGATCACGTTGCGGCCCCGTTTCGCCTCGCTGTTTGAAGTCGACCTGGAATTGCCGGCGGAGTGGACGCTGCTCTCCGTGGAGCGTGACGGGCAGGCGCTGGCGTGGCAGAC
>Ga0335397_10003306_pt1 | contig 21617 bp, 19 predicted proteins | sample MAT04_FD_205740 | JGI IMG/M metagenome (GOLD analysis project Ga0335397, IMG submission 205740) | Freshwater microbial communities from Lake Fryxell liftoff mats and glacier meltwater in Antarctica - MAT-04 (spades assembly) (version 2) ... | reverse complement strand
CACGCGAGACGGTTTGATCGTAGAGATGCGACCGGCCAAGATCCAAGATGCCGTCGCCTACGCCGCAGGTTTCTCGAGCTATCCAGTGTCACGCACACTGACAATCCGTTCGGCCATGAGTGTCGATCATACTCGTGAGGGTTTTATAAAGGCTCGTTTATAGTTCTACATGCTTTACCATCTATATCTTTCCGATTAAATAACGGCATTGTACCTTTCATGAGTGGACGGTGTTGGTCTTGCATACTACTTCGGGACAGACTCGACCACAGCACAGTGACGGAAATACCGGCTGGGGCGGCGCTCGAAGTTGGACTGGACCTAGCCATGGCACAGATAGCCGTGGTGTCCCGGTGACAATCTCTTTTGGACGAGAAGATTCAAAGCAAGCTGGCCAGTCTATGATTGCCGATGGGCATGCGAGCCAAAAGAGTGAATTTTATGGTCCAAAGCATGACAAGCAGCACGACCATTACGATGGCAAGGGTGGTAGTACTGAACGTGGCAAATATTCCGGATAATGAGCTGATCCAGCCCCGACGTACGCGTCGGGGCTTTACATTTGACTACAGCTAGAGGGTGCCTTTTTCGCATCAGATGAGTGGCTGAGCCTATTAACTGACTACGATGATGAAGGTGCGCAGAAAATGGCTATCGATTACGGCAAAGATTTACTAGATGATTATCCCGAAGTGCGGGATCTAAAGCTATAGTATTGTAAAGATCTAGCAGGATAAACTCCATGTCAAAAATGGATAAAGACCTCGCTAGATCGCAGCTGTTCTGAATGAGCTGATTGATCAGAATAGAGAAGACGATGTTTTATTACATAGCTTGTCGCATATCACGTATTTTTTACTCACAATTCATGATATATGGGGTCAAGGTAAAGGCGTTTTTTTTGGGCTAGGCAAGTGGATAAGTTTGCTTCAGTCTCAAGACCATCCCTATGTTACGGATATGGCAAACAAATGTGGCCCTGGTATTTTGTTTGACTATCCTGAGGTCGCAGCAGCCATAAAGATATTTCATGATTAGGCTATATATTACAGTACAAGAGATAGCTTTATGTAGTGATGAGGCACTTTCTATGGCTATGTATCGGACAATCGTCAACAGGAGAAAAGTGTTGTAAAATAGATACATTATGCCATCCCTGAATGAATATCGATCTGAGAGAGTTCGTAAGCTGGACGAGCTTAAGCGCCTTGGTATTAATCCATATCCTGCGCAAGCCAAAAGGACGCATCAGCTAAGCAAGATTTCTGATGACTTTGTGAGTCTTGAAGGCCATGATGTTTCAGTTGTCGGACGAGTTGTTAATATTCGTAAATTTGGTAAACTTGCCTTTATTGTTCTTCAGGATAGCAGCGGCCAATTACAGCTATTTCTGCGCGAAGGTGAAATGGCCGAAACTTCTAGTGACTCAGGAATTTTAGGCATTGAGCTATTGCCCTTACTAGACACCGGCGATTTTCTAGAAGCATATGGAGAGGTGATAAAGACAAAGACCGGTGAGGTATCAATAAATGTACGCAAGCTGCGGCTACTCACTAAGGCATTACGACCTATGCCCAATACTGCCAATGGCTTTACTAATAAGGAAGAGAGACTACGCAGACGATACATTGATCTTTTCGCGAATCGCAACGTCTATGAACGATTTTTACGCCGTAGTACTTTCTGGCAGGCAACACGAGATTTTTTGCTGGCAGAGAGTTTCACAGAGATCAATATTCCCGTCCTTGAATTGACAACAGGTGGTGCCGATGCTAACCCATTCGTAACACACATGGACGCGCTAGATCAGGACTTTTACCTGCGAATCAGTCATGAGTTACCATTGAAGAGATTGCTGGTTGGTGGTTATGAAAAAGTATTTGATATAGGCCCAAGATTTCGGAATGAAAATTATTCGGATGAGCATCTTCCAGAACACATGGCTATGGAGTGGTATTGGGCATTCGCCGATTGGCAAGATGGAATGGGCCTAACTCAGAAGCTTGTAACTCACGTCGTCGATAAGACGTGGGGTAAGCGAAATTTTCTTTTAAAAGATGGTTTCGAGATTGATATTGGTGATCCTTCTAGGCCGTGGCCACGCATTAGTATGGTGGAGTTATTTAAAGAGCATTATCAGCTTGATATTCTGGAATGCAGTCTTGAGGAAGTGAAGACACTGCTAGCTAAAAATAACTTGGAAGTTGAAAAAAAAGAAAATAGATCGCGGGGTATCGATAAACTGTGGAAACACATTCGGACAGAGATCGATGGCCCCGTGTTCCTTATAGATATCCCGAAATTTTTGCAGCCGCTAGCTAAGACTCAGGGGGCGAAGCCTCAATTGACTGAACAATTCAATCTTTTACTGGGCGGTACGGAGCTTTGTAAGGCGTATTCAGAGCTCAATGATCCTATAGACCAACTAGACCGATTTAAAGAACAACAGGCAATGCGAGAATCTGGCGATGTGGAAGCGATGATGCTTGATATAGATTTTGTAGAAGCCCTTGAGTATGGCATGCCTCCAGCTTGTGGGTTTGGGTATTCCGAGCGTCTTTTCTGGACACTCGAAGGGGTTTCTGCTCGAGAAGGCGTAATCTTTCCACATAATCGTCCAGAAGTCAGTGATGTTACTCGGAGTATTTATCCAGATCTAAGATTATAGCTATTGAGAGGATAGAAGTGGTAAACCTCCTTCCGTTGCATATGTCGACTAGAGTAATATTCTTTGAATACAACCCATACATGTCTGCCGAATTAATTGAGCTATTAGAGAACTACCAGATAGCCTGTTTTAATGATGACGATCTCTCGCAGCTTTTATCTAGGTATGGAAATATTATCACTTACGGTAATAAATCCTTTCTGGAAGAGATGGAAAGTGATGAAGCAATGGAACTCGTGCTGTGTGATGTTAAATTTATGAATGTGATCAAGGCTAGTGATCCTTTATTTCGTGCATTGTTCTTTTATATGAATCCAATTATGGCTCGCATACTAAAACAAAAGAGTATAAAAATGCTCTTACCTGAATATGATCTTCAAGAAAATATCGGTAGTAAGTTATTACTATCTAAAATATGTGACGAGTTAGGTATTGCTTCCAATCCCAGCATAGTGTTGGCCAGTTTAACAAGAAATAAGATTCAGTCCAGCTTTAATATATGCTCGGCGAAACTTGGATTACCATTTATCGTACAAGGAGCATTTGGGGCCTCGGGCGGAGATACTACATTAGTAGCCGATCAGGCTACTTTTAAGACTCAGACGCAATCTATTAGTGGTGGTATAAAAACCTCAAAGTGGCTAACGAATAATTTGCCAATATCTGTACATGTATGTATTGGTGACGAGATAAGAGTGCGAGGCCCTTACCTACAACTGCTAGGCTTTAAGGACCTTGCCATGAATCCTTTCCAATTCTCGGGGAACGATACAAATCAATCCTTACTGACAGCAAGCTTACAGGAACGGGTTCTTCAGCAGACTGAATCGATATCTAAGTATGTACAAAAAAAAGGCTATAAAGGTATATTGGGAATAGATTATTTATGGGATCTAGACCAAGACATAGTGTATCCGCAGGAGATAAACTCTAGGCTCGTTGGTCTTACACGACTATTGACCGGCATACAGAAGGACTTGGGGCTCAAGCCCGATCTGATACAGCATATACAAGAATTTACTGATATTCAGCTCACTAAAAAAGCACTGGACTATGATGATTTTTGGCCTACAGCGCTCCCGCATGATTATTCGCAATTTATAATTCGGAATCTTTCCGCTCAGGCACTAGTTAAAAATCGTATCCCACCTAGTATATACAAGATTCAAAATAACGTGCTTAATATGGTCAAATCCTCCGTTTTTGTAGAAGATATGTCACAAGACGATATTCTAGTCACTTCATCGGCACACGAGGGGGCAAAACTCTATCCAGGTGAAGCTCTAGCTAGGGTAATACTCAAGAAAAGTACCTTGATTGAGGGTGAGTATAAGCTCAATCAGAATACCAAATTTATCATTCGCACAGTGAGAGAGCTCATCACGGGACCTCAATGCTAGTGCGCTACCGAACACAGTGGTGGACATAGGGCTGAGCAGTATGCAGAGCCTTGCATTTAACTTCGTTACCTCAAAAAGATTCGGAGTTGGAGCGCCACTTTTGATTGAGGAAGTGATGAGTAGAGGCCACTCTGTCCATGCGTTTAAGCATAGCTCCCTCCCCCCGCTACATCAATTATTGGAATGCGATGTTTTGATTGATATGAGTACAATAACGAGTGTTCAGTATTATAATGCAATTGTACAGCTGATCCACGAAGCCAAGCTGGCAGGTCGATCAGTACCGCTGCTGATCGACCCGCCAGAGGCTATCAAGCAGTCAATGGATAAGCATCTCACCCACTTACAGTTTACAGAGTTTGTGCCAGAGAGCTATCTACTCGAGGCCGATACATTTGATGCCATACTTGAACGATTTAGGGGTGACGAATATGTTGTAATAAAGCCAATTATTGGTTGGGGCGGGGAAGGTGTAGATCGCTATACCTATGCTGATATATGTGAGAATAATTCAGATCTACTCGGTAAGATCATACAAAAGTATATACCTATTACAAACGGCATCGGTAGGTTATTGACTATAAATTACAAACAGCACTTTTCGCTCGTGGGCGCATATACACGTAGGCCGATAGGATGGAAAACGGATCTTACGGGCGACTATGAATGTCTCCCAGACCATGTAAACAATCAGTTAGAAAGCTTTGCGAGAGAAGTCTCTGTACGGTCAGGGTTATATCTAAATGGGATAGACTACATCCTACATGATGATAAATATTTTCTCCTGGAGGTTAATGCTGTACCAGCGATCAGAGAGCCAATGGAGGTACTAGGGATTGACGTGCCTAAAATCATTGTTGATAGAATAGAGTCTGATGTATTAGTGACGTGATATTAGCTGGTCATTGTATCGAATACAAGTTCACCCAATGATCGCCCTACCTCATTTAAGTTACTATATCCATCTGAGATAGGGAATCGAGTAACTATGGTGCAAATGTATGATCCCGGATCAACGAGTGTTTCAGACCCATTATCTGGTAGATCATATATGAGTAATTCGTCATCTTGGTTGAGGTCTTTTAGGGTTTTCTTGTGTTTGTAACTGAGTACTCCATTTGTGAAAGAGTAGCATCCTTGCAAGAAATACGGATTAATTCTTACTTGTTCTTTCTTGTTATTTTTTATCACCATCATCGCGTAACTCTGTGGCTGCAGATTACTGAGGTTAATCTTCTCAGTATCAATAACAATATCGGGCTTCGTGAAGGTTAAAGCCTGCATGGTCAGGAGAGGTATCTGCCCAGCAATATTCTGAACCATCTGGTAGATACCGCATGAGCCACCGAATCTCATGTTCAGTTCAGTTAAGTAAATTTTATCACCTGTAATAAGAAAATCAGGGTGAAATATCCCAAGGAAACCTTGGTTGCGCAAGTGTTCACCGAGTCGAACACATATCTCCATTATGCGTTTGCGGATATTTAGGCCATATCCATTCTCAAACCAAGAGCTTGCAACGTATTGGGTTGGGTTATCAGCTAATGGGGCAGACCCAATAACCATTTCTTCAAGATGTCCACAGGCTATACTGGTTCTCATCACACAAATATCAATCGATGATGAGCGCCCAGTTATAAATTTTTTTACATTTAATCTCTTACCACGCTGTTTCTGCTTTACTGCCATAAATTCATCTTTGTTATTTACGATATAATTGCCGCTACCTCCTGCACCCTCTGCAAAATGCATAAATAGAGGCAGATTAAGTTGTTCGGCTAGCGTTTCAAAGTCAAAGTCATCTACCGTGCCGGTAACTCCACTAATCGGGTCAAGATTAATAGCGCGACTTATAGTGTCAATATTGGTTTTGTCACGTAAGCTCTCTTTTACTGACTCGGTTGAGGATAGATAAGTAACCCCATTTTCTTGACAGAATGCTTCGAGCTCAACATATGAGTCATATGGTAGTATTGCCTTGATCATATTCGTTTTAATAAACTCCTTTAGGCTACCATTGGGTATTATGTCTAAGATGAAGTTATCTACGCTTAAGTTGCGCCGTTGACCTGCTTTATTTTGAGACAATACAGGTATGGTGCTGCCCATGTTAGTAGGCGCGTAGCATACTACGGCGCCACTTATAGTAAAACTAGATTCATGTACTGCAATATCGGAGTACCTCGGACCATACCAGCAAAATGCTGGTAATCGATCGCTCCCCAATAACTCATTGAGCTCGTCTTGATTAGAAATTTTGCCCATAGTCTCCTAAACTCGCGTGATGCTATAATAACAAACAACCAAATTTTCTGATAATCTGTGCCTGAAGATAATCTTATATAGACTAGGTCGTGAAATGAATGCTTTATCAAATGTGTCTCGTCAAATCCTGCAGCGCCTGAGCGATGCAGCGGTCATAGATTTACAAGGTAAAGATATATACCCCAGGCTAGACAATGTACTTTTAGGAAAAACTATGTATACGATGAAGGAGTCAAATACTGTTTTTACAGACATGAACTTCTGCTTAATACTGCTTGAGAACGCATATGGCTTTTCCTATTTTCAGGAAGAAATAGACTATAGTTTATCGAAATATGTTAATTGTTCAATTTATGAATTGTTGGAGGATAGTATTCCGCAATACTTGCGTGTTGCGCTGGTCGATGGGCTATATTGCCAGATCAATGCTGACAAATTCGCTGTTGCCAATGTTTTTAAAGGGGATTTAAGACAGAAGGCCACACAAAGAGCCAGGTTGCTGTTCACCGATATTCCTCATGGGGCAAAGCTAGTGATATTTGGAGTGGCTACCGAGATAATTGAAGAGGCAATGAGAACCAGTTGTCAGTATCTAACACTAGATTTAGAGCCTCAAAAGATTGGATTGATGCTAATGGGTTCAGAAGTCATGGATGCTCGTAATTACGATTTGGAAGAAGTAATTGCTTGGGCTGATTATATTCTTGCTACAGGAATGTTATTTGTATCTCATTCGGCAGATGAGATCATCAATCTCGCAAACATGCATGGGACTAAGATAGTTCTCTATATGGAAAGTGGTTCTAATTTTGGGCCCCAACTAACAGGAATGGGTGTTGATGCAGTATTGTCAGAAAGGTTTCCTTTTTACGACTTTTTTGGAGATACCCAATATCTGTACACGCGAAAAGTTGATAACCAAAATGCTGTCGCATAGCCTAAAATAGGACAAGTAGTATAACCTTAGATGCATTGCCACTATATACTACTTTTCTAGATGGATACTCTAATCATAGCGCGGCGCACTCAGCTGCAGAAAAGCTAACTAATTCCTATTCGACAGAATTACTGCAGCGCTAGATTTTTAGCTACTCCCACCCCTCAGACTTATACACCGCAACCACCATCGCACAGACTGGCTTATTGCCGCTCGATCATGCTGTAAGATTCATCAGCAGTTTGCTATATCTCCGCTTAAGTGCTATAACTTGCATATCAGGAAAGTACCTTTATTTATTTCTGGAGTCGAGCTAGCTAGGCTGCTAGTAACCCTTGAGAAAGAATCCTGATTTCCCAGTCCCCGCCAAGGTCCTGAAATGGCAGAGTAGAAAGGGGAATGCTATGGGATGGTTTACGCAAAGTCATGACGGTAACAACGAAGTCCAAGTCAGGGCTGGCGAGTCAAGCGATCGCAATGATCAGGCGACTACCGAGTTTCTGTTTATCGATCACAGCAGTAGCTCGGGCAGTCATGACCACGTTGTCATTACTGACACCGGCGACGTGATCCACGACACAACTGGCTCCTTGTGAGTCAAACATCCTAGGCTATGATGGAAAACTGGCCTAATCCTAGGAGCTCATATGGATATTCATTCACTAAAGAATCTGGCCGATGTCGCTGAGTTTTGGCGTAAGTGCCTGGATGATTTAGCGACCACCGAGGAAGATTCCCGGGTCGCGTATGACATGGTACGAGTAATTGGCTCAGACTACTTTCATGATTGGTACGATGGGATCAAACGAGACCCAGTCTTCGCAAAAGCTTTTGACTATGTATCAGAACTTGAAGTGCCTCTTGGTCCGGATTATTATCGTGAAGCTAAATGGGGCATGGTTCAAGCCTTGGTCCGTAGGCTAAGCGAAAAGCATGTTCATTAAGTCCTGGCCAAGACTCAAAACTGGCCTTTCTTATTCTCAATAAACTGTAAATTCTTAACACTGATTCATGATTTGCTTGCTTTTTATTCCTGTAAATGTCCTATACCTATGTATGATTTACAAATGCGTTTGTCGATCATGAGATTTGAGATGAACAGTAGTAAGTTGGCCCAGACAAGAAGCCTGGCTGGGCTGGGGCTAGATGCAAATCTTATGACCGAGCTCGAGCTACTGAATAGCCTAGACTTCAAGTCTACAGTTAAATTTGCTAAAGAGCTTATGAGTCCAGAAAATCGTTTTAGCATTTTGATGAATATTTAAGCACGTAACGCCACTCATTTTAGTGAGAATTCAGATGCACGCCTACACACACTTGCCCGAAAAGCTATATACGAACTAATCGAGCCGAGTTCACACTAGCTGGATCAGTGATGTTATATATGATGAAGCATATAGACTAGGCAACCGACTCTAAATAATTCCTTCATTGATTAATGTAGGGTCCAATAATCGGTTACAATAAAGCTATGGCAAACACTATAAAAACACCTTACTATATATATTCACCAAATAAAATTATTGGACAATATCAAGCTTTTAAGAAAGCATTTCCATTTATTGAAGTGAAGTACGCATTGAAGAGCAATCCTCTGCCCTTAGTGGTTGATACTCTGAATGGTGTTGGCTGTGGGTTTGAAATTGCTTCTAAATCGGAACTGCAGCAGTTATTAAGACAAGACGTGCCTGTTCAAAAGATTATTTATAGTAATCCGATTAAATCACCAGAAGAGATCGCTTTTGCATATAAGAAGGGTGTTAAGGCTTATAGCTATGATTGCTTGGAGGAGCTAGATAAGCTTGCTGAATATGCGCCAAATAGTGATGTTATCTTGCGTTTGCGCGTGTATGAGCGGGGGAGTGTCTTTTCATTGAAAGACAAATTTGGTGCCGAGGATTCTAAGGCATTGGTGCTAGCAAAGCGAGCCAATGAACTTAGCTTGAACTTTATAGGACTATCATTCCACGTCGGTTCTCAGTCTCTAAAATTAAAAACGTGGGAATACGCCTTAAGAAAGATAGAGAAGGTACAAGAGCGACTTCAGATGCAAAATATATCAGTTAGAGTAGTAAATATAGGAGGAGGCTTTCCCATTAGTTATAAAAATATGAAAGCACCGTCACTAGATCAGATAGCTGAAGTGATCTTATCGCATAAGGCTCTTTTTATAGGTAGAACTGTTTATGCTGAGCCTGGCCGTTTCATTGTGGCGCCGTCAGCAGATCTTGTCGCGCGAGTAATAGGTAGGACTACTCGACGTGGGATGAATTGGCTATACCTAGATGCAGGTACGTATAATGCAGCTTTTGAGGCAATGGATTTTCAGGGAAGTGTACGATATAGCATCGAATCGATGGATTCGGATAGTACTAAAAAAATACACTACATTATCGGTGGACCAACATGCGACAGCATTGATACACTTACAGAAGACATATTATTGCCTGATGATATACAGGTTGGTGATAGACTGCTACTGCGTGATATAGGAGCTTATTCGGTGAGCTTAGCCAATAGTTTCAATGGCTTTAGTCAACCAAAGATATATATCGAAGACTAGCCTATTTTGTTACTACTGGAGCCAAGATGGTATTGGCTTGCCAATACTCACAATCATCTGGAGGAACTACATTGCATAACTTGAAGTCTATATTCGTAAATCCAGCCTCATGTAGTTTAGCCAAATGCTTCTCGGAAAAGTTTGTTTCCTCATCCGAATAGTAAGTGAGAACGCCACCACTTTTGAGTAGTCGGTAAGCTTCCTTAAAAAACCAAAAGTGATTGGCATGAATTTCCTCCTCCTTTAGAGGATATGTATCAAATAGTATGCCATCAAAAGTATTGCCTGCTAGAAGTGGAGTTATATCCTCCCAGAATCCTGTAAGCATATGGATTTTATTGGATGCTATCTTATCCCGAAAATCTTCAATGAATTTTTTTGCAACATCTGGGTGACATTCGATTATGTAATGTGAGTCCAGTTTGTAGTGCTGGATGAATTTTGCCGATATGCCCATTCCGTATCCCACTTCAAGTACCTTGCCCTTCTTGGATGTCGCAATGTGGGCTAGCATGTGCATGTAATCACCCTCCCAGTCTTCCATCACAGGGTGCCCCGCTATTTTGAGTGTCGCCCCATCATATATGGCCTTCGATTTGATCCAGGTCTTACGTCCAGTGAAGCCTAATTTGTGTCTAGTTTGAAACGTCTCCAGGTCTTTGGAGACGCCAGTGTCTTTCACGACACGTAAAGGATTCTTAAATAGCATAAGTCATTTGTACCTGAAACAGCGTTATAAAGCAAGGAATGTTGCAATCATATGATAAATATGCTATAATTTATACGTTCGAAATAGTACCTACTATGACTGGAGACAAAATGATCCGCTCCATTTGGCAGAGCCTCATTGATTTAGCTCATTACTATCGTGTCAATCCGTTGATTTTTGTAACCCTATATCTTGTTTCATGGCCGCAGGTATGGTTATCTTGGTATTTGCTCGTAAAAGCCCACAGCTTAGGTAGCGAGAGAAAGTTCAAGCGTGCTCTGTTGTATAACAGACTAGTTACTTTCTTACCATACCTATACATTCTCTTGTTTGGTCGTAACTTTCCGCTATGGCTAATCATTACTAGTCTGTTATTTATGGCAGTTATGTCAATCATTTTCAGATATAAGCTTGGCCGAGGGTTACTCAATAATCTGGGCAGAAAAGTTGAGCCACTAAAGCAGAAATTAACTCGAATTGTACAGAATTTTGAGCAGAAAAATTGCTATTCCAACTATGAAAGCAGGAAAAAATGAGTGACATTAAAGTTTGTCTAGCTGTCGGAAACGAGCGGGTAAGTGCGCTTGCAATCGAACAGCAGGTATTCCTCGAAGAGGGGTATCCATATGACTACCGACGCTACGACTCCCAGAGTCGTGTATTCGGCGCTTTTGAAGGAAAAATTTGCGTAGGTGCTTTGCGAGTTGTATCGCAGGCACCTCTACTTCCTCCTGTTCTAGCTGATTGCCAGGTTTGGGATATTGCGGAATGGCAGTCAATGGGAGAAACTTTTGCAGAGTTGGCCACGCAAGCAGTTGTACAGGATTATCGCCACCAAATGGTTGGTCTCATGCTGATTCGAGAAGCATACACAGATGCTCGAATCCGTGGCTTGAAGGCCCTAGCTGTCATCACCGAGCCTGCAAATGTGAAGTATCTGAACGAAGAGGCACACTTTGCTTGCCGTCAGATTGGAGAGATTGGGTTCAAAGGATGGGAGTGTGCTCCATACATTCACGTCTTTGACGAAGTCGAGACAAAGCTAGCAGCAGCAGATCCCGAAAGTTTTAACTGGTTCACTTCGGGAGTGCCGGATGAGCTCATGGCAGTTCCTCGGCCTAATTAGCTAGCTACAATCAAACGGATGTAAGGAATATTCCTTGCATCCGTTTTTACTACAGAAACCTTTTCTGTATTATGCTGGTAGTATGATCAAGCTACAGCTTATATATTACATCCCTACAATTATACTTTCTTTTTTACTGGGGCTTATTGTATTCCTCAACAATAGGAAAAGACTAACCAACAGAACCTTTTTATTATTGACGGTTAGTATTTTGGCATGGCTTTTTACGCAATTTGTGGCAGATACTTCAGTTAGTAATAGTGTTGCACTGTTCTTTATTAGAGCAACTATTTGCGTATCGTTAATTATAGGTGTCGCATTCGTCTTTTTAATTGATGCACTTGTGGAGAATGAAAAGTTTAATAAACGACTATGGGTCACTTGCATTGTAATTCTGATGGTACTCATCCCTGTTGCATTCTTAAACACTACTGTCGTTTCAGTTACGGAACGACCATGGGGGGCGGAGGCACAATACGGGATCACTTACTTAGTTTTTCTTGCCTACTCGCTAAGTATTTTTGCTTATACTTTGTACTTGGCCTTTTATAAAAAAACAAACAAGACTCCACGTGCACGAGTACAAATTAGATATGTGTACTTTGGGATTGCCACCACATTATCTGTCAACGTCCTGAGTAACTTTGTATTACTTCAGTTTGGGTTGCCCCAGCAGCTAGGAGTGGCGCTGGGAATTGTTTCAGTACTATTTATTGTTGGGTTTACTGGCTTTGCTGTTATTAGACATAGATTGTTTGATATACGTGCAGTCGTTGCACGTTCTCTTGCCTATGTATTTTCCATCGCAGTTTTTGCCTCCCTTTATGCCTTCCTGACCTTCGGTCTGGCTCAAGGAGTAATCTTCAGTAATGTCCTTACCACCGAGCGCTCCCAGCAAATCTTCAACATCATCCTCGCCGTCATCCTCGCGTTCACTTTCCCCACGATCCGTCGTTTCTTCGAGAAAATCACCGACCGAGTCTTCTACCGCGACCGATACGATCCGCAGCTCCTCATCTCCAGTGTTGGCCGTGTGCTGGCCTCCGAGATCCGGCTCGATCAGCTATCCAAGCAAGTTATCCACATACTGGAGGATCAGATGCGGATCACTGATGCGAATATCGTTGTGCTCGGTGAATTGACCGAGGATGAGCTCGAGGCCAAGCCAGCCCCTGAGTCCGCTCACCACCACAAGCCAAAAACCTCTATCTATTATCAGACCCACAGCAGCAAGCTCCACCAGGCCTACCATCTCGATGATCTATCGACGATCCGGCTGCCTATATTGATTGCCGACGAGCTGGCCGTCAGTGACGAGCGGGAGATGCTCGAACGACACCACATTCGGGCGGCCCTAACATTGAAGACCCGTGAGGCTTTCGTCGGCTACCTCCTGCTTGGCGACAAGCGCAGCGGTGACATCTACAGCACCCAAGACATCCAGACCTTGCGCATCATCTCAAACGAGCTGGCTGTGGCGATTCAAAACGCCCGCTCCTACACTGAGATTCAGCGATTCAACGAAACCCTGCGCGAGAAGATCAAGCAAGCCACAGCTGATCTGACGCACGCCAATCACGAGCTTAAGGCGCTGGACAAGGCCAAGGACGAATTCATCTCGATGGCTTCTCACCAGCTGCGCACGCCTCTCACGGCTGTGCGGGGCTACACCTCCATGGTCATGGATGGCGACTTCGGCAAGATATCGGGGGAGCAAAAAGACACCCTTAAGCAATCCTTCGACGCCGCCACCCGGATGACGCGTTTGGTCGATGATCTACTGAATGTCTCGCGGATTCAGTCGGGCAAATTTAGGATCGAGCGGGCCGAGGTCGACCTCAATAAAGTCTTGCCCGAGGAGCTCTCACTACTCGAAACGACGGCCGGCACAAAACGGGTCAAGATGAGCTACCACGCGCCCAAGCAGCCAGTTCCAAATATCATGATTGACGAAGGCAAGACTCGCCAGTGTCTGATGAACCTGATGGACAATGCCGTCTATTACTCGTCGCCTAATCCCGACGGGGGACAAGTCCAAGTCTATCTCGAGAATGACGAGAAGCATGTCATATTTCGGGTCGTTGACAATGGTATCGGCGTGCCGCGTGATCAGCAGAACAAGCTGTTTAAGAAATTCTACCGGGCGCCGAATGCTCAAAATGCTCGCCCCGATGGTACCGGTCTCGGCCTCTTTCTAGTCGGTAAGGTCGTCCATGATCAGGGTGGCGAGATCATCTTCGAGAGTGTGGAGGGCAAGGGCTCGACGTTTGGCTTCAAGCTCCCGCTCAAGCCAGCCGGTGAGGGGCTTGCTGACTCCAAAAAAGCCTCGCCTGTCGAGGAAGCTGTCGCCAAGCGGAAGGTACACGCGTAGGCTATACCTCCAGTTGAGAGTATACTGATAAGCATGAGCGAAACACCTGCCAACGCAGCCATACACCCTGACGTAATCGTCGTCGAGGACGATCCTTTCATCTCACGCATGTACGAAGTCAAGCTCTCAAAAGCCGGCTATCACATCGCGATGGGTGGGACGGGCAAGGACGCGATCAAGCTACTCAATCAATATCATCCGAAACTCGCCCTGATCGACATCAATATGCCCGAGATGACTGGCATCGAAGCCGTCAAGGAGCTCAAGGCATCGGGCTACGATTTCTCGAAGACCTCGATAGTCTTCCTGACCAACTCAAATAATCCTAATGATATCGAGGCCGCAAAAGCGTTGGGTGGAGACTATCTGATCAAGGCCGATCAGACACCCCGCGGTGTGCTCGAGCTGATCAAGAAAAAACTGGCTGAGATATCATCCTGATGTGGATGGTATAAAAGTAGCTAGTCTGTCTCGCGAAGCATATATTTTAAGCATGACTGGCTTGCTCCTCAAGCTCGCTATCGGTAGACTGACTATATGAGCATGGTTGATTTCCAAATATTTTTGCTTGTCTTCTTCGTTGTTTACTTCGTCTTGGCTGTTGTTATCAACTTTATTCGATATTTGACAAAATCTTCATCAAAAAAATATCGGATTGCCATCGCCATTTTCGCCTTGCTCGTCGCCGCAATGTTCACCTATTCAAACCTTGGGCGTTCGACACTACAGTACTACTCGATCCCAAATCAGCAATCAAATTGATCATTCAATAAGCAAAGGAAGCCCACATGACACTCAAACGCCTCGCAGATTTAGCCGTAAAAGGGAAGCGCGTTTTTTGTCGGGTAGACTTCAATGTACCATTACACGACGGCAAGGTGACTGATGCCTTGCGGGTCGAGGCCGCCATGCCAACAATTCAGTACTTACTGAAGGAAGGCGCCACAGTCATTCTGGCGAGTCACCTCGGTCGACCAGATGGCCAGGCGGTCGAAAAATACTCACTTGAGCCGGTGGCAATACTCTTGTCAAAGCTCCTCAATAAAGAAGTCATCTTTGTCCATGATTGCATTGGCCCGAAGGTACAAGCTCGTATCGAGTCGCTCGTTCCAGGCCAAGTCGCACTGCTCGAAAATCTCAGATTTCATGCTGAAGAAGAAGCCAATGACCCCGACTTCGCCGCTCAGTTGGCGAGTCTAGCCGACGTCTATGTCGATGATGCCTTCGCCGTTGCCCACCGTGCTCACGCTTCCGTCGTTGGCATTCCCAAGCTACTACCGTCGGCGGCCGGTCTGCTTCTGCAAGCCGAAGTCGATACGCTGACCGGCCTCTTGCGCGCCCCGAAGCGACCATTTGTGGCCGTCATTGGTGGCGCCAAGATTAGTGACAAGATAGCCTTCATGCAAAATTTACTCAAAAAAGCCGATACCATTATCATCGGTGGTGCCATGGCTAATACGTTTCTAGCTGCCCAAGGTCACGAAATGGGGGCCAGCAAGCAGGAGAAAAAAGCTTTCAAGGAAGCCCTATCAATACTGAAAAGTGCCAAACAGCATGGCGTCGAGGTAATTTTGCCAGTCGACCTCGTCGTAGCAGATAAGCCCGAAGCTGACGTCAAGACCCGAATCGTCACCGTCGGGCAGCTTGAGTCGCACGATATGGCCCTCGACCACGGACCAGCCACCAGTACTTTGACCAATGAGGCTCTGCACGGCGCAGCCACTATTTTCTGGAATGGCACCCTCGGCTATACTGAGCTACCAGAGTTTCGGGCTGCTAGCCAGGCACTAGCCCAAACCATGATGCACTCCAAGGCGCTAACGGTCATCGGCGGCGGTGACACAGCAGGATTCGTCGACAGCTCAGGCTGGCATGACAAATTTGGCTTCATCTCGACTGGTGGGGGAGCCGCCCTCGAACTCTTAGCGGGCAAGCACCTGCCGGCAATTAGCGCACTCAGCTAAATTCGGAAATACGCATATCATATACGATAGCTGCTGACTTAAGGCAGCTCATAGATGGTGGGCGATTCTTAGTAAGGAAAGTCAGGCGCTTGGACTGGGCCGGCTGGCGTCACGGCCGCGGCGGTGTGGGACTGGGGGATAGCGAAGGTTGGTTTCGAGATCATACTGTTGGCTGGGCTGATAGCGGTTGCGTGGGGACTGTGCATGGGTTGCCCCATAGTGTCGGCCGTGACAGCTGCAGCTATGCCACCAGAGGCTGGTTCGTAGCGGTGCAAGGCACGAGCAGCCTCATCAGCTATGCCGCCGGGAGGGACATGCAAGTCGGTGGCGGGTAATGGGAAGGCGGCTGGGGCTGATTGGCTGGCCGGTGCAGGCGTCGGAATGAGCCCACTAAGTGGTCCAGGGACGGGGTCAAGGTGGATCGGTCCTGGGGCTTGCTGTGGTCCTTGTTTTTGGTTCATGCCAGTCGGCATTGGCTGCTGGGTCTGGGTTACAGGCGCCATAGCTGGCTTAGCGGCGGCTACAATCACCGGAGCTGACTTCAAGCCGAGGTCTTTTTCGAGTTCGAAGAGACGATTATATTTTGCGACGCGCTCACCACGGACTGGTGCGCCGAGCTTGAGGCCAAAAGCACCGATGCCATAAGCAATGTCAGCCAGAATGGTATCATTCGTCTCGCCGGCTCGGTGCGACATGATCAGCTTCAGACCTGATTTGAGTGACGTGGTGATGGCGGTAAACATGTCAGTAATGGTGCCGACTTGGTTTGGCTTAATGATGACGGCGTTGATGAGGTGTTGGGCGGCCAGCTCTTCGATCCGGGCGGCATTCGTGGCTGTTGTATCATCACCGACCAACATCATTTTGCGACCGGGCTGGGCGGCTAGTAGTCGCAGTCCCTCGAGGTCGGTCTCGCTAAACGGATCTTCGATCGAGAGCATAGGGAATTTCTTGTCCCACTGCTGATAGACTTCAGCCAGTTGTTGAGTCGACAGGGCTTGGTTGCTAATGGTGTAGGTATTATTGGCGTAAAAGTGATTGGCGGCGCAGTCTAGTGCAATGTCATACATGCTACCATTGGTGCCGGCTAGCTGCTGAAAGGCTTCGAGCACCACTTCCGGCGTAGCTCCCAGCGCTACCATAGCGCCTTCGTCGGAGGTCAAACGCGTTGAGGGGCCATACAAGCTAGAGAAGATCGACCGCAGCGTCTTGTGGACTGAGTAGATGAGATTGATAGCGTCACTCGGCTGGGTCGTCTTGGGCACTATCATGAATTCTTGAATGTCGAGCCCGGGTGCGTGGGCACCGCCACCGACGAGGTTGGCATACAGTCGAGGAGCGGCTGGTGTGGTGCCGAGGGTATCAGCTACTGCTTGCCAGACTTCTTTGCCCTGCTCGTAGCAGGAGAGCAGAAAATAGGCCCCACTCATCGCCGTTAGTGTATTGGTGCCAAGGTTCGACTTGTCATCAGTGCCATCGAGGGCGGTAATCAGAGCGTCGAAGTCAGCTTGGTGACCGAGTGGGTAACCAATAAACTTCGGTGCGATAATTTTCTCGATGATATCGACGTTGCCCGTAACACCTTTGCCGGCAAACCAAGCGGCCTCATTGTCACGTCGTTCTTTGGCCTCCTGCGTGGAGACAGACTTGCCGCTGGGTGCGTCAAAACGGGCATGATTTCCGGTATCGGAATCCATACGGACACGGATTGTCGGCTCCCCCCTTGAGTCGAGAACTTGGTAGGCCTTGACTTGGGCAATGTTCATAACTTCATCAAGTATAGCATAAGGACTATGTTGCAGAAGCCAGTTTTTCTGTAAATAAATAGCTTATAATAATGATTATGTCACAAAAATCTCGTCAACCATTATTGAAGTTCCCGCGCGACTTCCTATGGGGTGCGGCGACGAGTGCGCACCAGGTCGAAGGCAATCAAAACAACGATTGGGCAGACTGGGAGAAGGAGCACGCGGCCGAGCTGGCGCGGGGTTCGATAAAGGCTTTTGATACGCCTTCGGTGCACTGGTACCGAGTCAAAGATGCCGCGACAGACCCGATGAACTACATCTCCGGGGCAGCTGTTGATCATTACAATCGCTACGAAGAAGACTTTGATATCGCCCAGAAGCTCAGCCATAATGCGCACCGATTTTCTATCGAATGGAGCCGTATCGAGCCGCGCCGAGGTGAATTTGACGAAGTTGCAATCAAACACTATCGTCACGTCATTAAGTCGCTCAGAGCCCGTGACATTGAGCCATTGGTGACGCTTTTCCACTTCACTTTACCGCATTGGGTGGCGGCCCAAGGTGGCTTCATGAATCCACAAACCGCCAAAGACTTTGCACGCTATGCGAGTCGGGTGGCTCAAGAATTTGGTGATGACGTAGAGTGGTGGTGCACCATTAATGAGCCTGAGGTATTTGCCAGCTTTTCCTACTTATTCGGACTTTGGCCACCGCGACAGAAGAAGTTTTTTCGGGCCACTAGAGCCTTTGCATTTATTATGCCACAGGCCCACAAGCTGGCCTACAAGGCGATTAAGGCTGAGAACCCGCATGCCAAAATCGGGATCTCAAAAAATAATGTTTATTACACCGCACTAGGGCATTTTATTAGTCCACTGATGAGCAAATTTTGGTGGTGGTGGGGGAACCATATGTTCCTTGACAGAATCAAGAAGTATCAAGATTACATCGGTTTAAATTATTACTTCAAAGTCAATTTTAATAATTGGCAGGGGCAGATTGATCAGCATAACCCCTCTGATCTCGGCTGGGGACTGCATCCTGAGGGCATGTACGTATTGCTTAAGGATTTACATAAGCGTTATCAGAAACCAATCATTGTGACTGAGTCTGGTATCGCCGATGGTCAAGACGAGTCGCGGGCTTGGTATATCAAGGAACTGTTGCGAAACGTGCATAGGGCGATGACTGAGGGAGCCGACGTGCGCGGGTTTATGTATTGGGCTTTGCTCGACAATTTCGAGTGGGACAAGGGCTTCTGGCCGCAATTTGGACTGGTTAGTGTCGATAGAAAGACGATGAAGCGGACGATACGAGACAGTGCCCACGAGTATGCCAAGGTGATTAAGGATGGTGGGCTGGACTAGTCGAGGTCGGGTAAATGGGGGTAGGTCGTAAGCAAAAAAAGCCCGCCTCAGTGGCAGACCAAGCAGGGTATGCTTGTCTGCCGCAGAAGCGGGTGGATGATCAGGTCTTGCGACCCGATCATGGGAAGCTTACATGAAGCCTCCGCTGACTGGATCCAACTGAGCCGGATCAAGTCTTTCGACGGAGAGTCCGCCGATCGTGCCTAGGCCGACTGGTGGCGGGGGACAGTTGTGGGCCGGAGCTTCGAGCTGAGCCAACACCTGGCCATCTTGGCCAAGTACGGTGAGTGGCTGATTGATACCACTTAGCCCCGTCTTGGTGAAGGCTTGTGCTGGGACAGCGAGAGTCTCGTCCCAGCTGCCGGCTTGAAAACGTACAGTTCCATCACCGCTGGTTTCGTTTAGGATTGTGACAGCGATGTCACAATCCTCCCGATCGAGTACGACCGCCAGCGGACGCTGGTCGAGGTTGTCGGAGACCGTATTTTCCGGTATAGAGACCGGTGTCTCAGTCGATGGAACCACTTGCGCTAGCGGAGTCTCGGTTGGAGCGGATGCTCCTTCTTTGGTCTCCACCTTGGCGGGCGCGCTCTTGTTGTAGGCCCAGATGGCCATCAGCACCAATGAACAACCTAGAATGATGGCAGCAATGACGCGCAGTTGTCTCGTTGAAGATTCGTTTTCGATCGGGTTCAAAATTTCTCCTACAGGAAGGTGCCCCCAAATTTTGGGATAGTTACTATTGTATCATTTATAGACAGTTTTGTCAATGTTTATGTGATTATTGCTGGCTATGCCTGTGACTTGAACCTCACCGCAAAATCTGTTACTATAAATCAGCGATATTAGCCAATATACTCGAGAAAAAGAAGCCCCATACGATACGTATGGGAGTCACTTCTCTCGGAAATAGTTTACTATGTAAACGTATAAAACTAGTTCACTCACAATCAGGTCCCATCGTCTAACGGTTAGGACACCAGATTTTCAATCTGGTAATCGGAGTTCGATTCTCCGTGGGATCACCATAGAAAAGACCCGAGTTAATCTCGGGTCTTTTCTATGGTGCTTTTGGTTGAAAAAGGAGCTCCGTAGGAGTTCGGTAGTGTAGTCCCGTAGATAATAACAGTTTATTTCTTTTCTACGGCAGTGAAATTTATGTTAGCTGGTTGGATTCTCCCCAATAGCCAAAAAAGCCTTTTCAATAGCAGTAATCAAGATCTGCTGTGATAATCTTTTATATGGTAATTATTGCTATCTCACGCTTCTTACCAGATACGTGAGATATATCACAGACTTAATATTTAGGTAGAATGTATATTCAAATGTAGAAGAAGTTGTATATGTTACTCATCCTTGCAGTCATATTCGTTTATGGTATCTTCATTGTCCGTCACAGAACATAATCAAATAATAACTTCAGTTCAAATAAGGAGCACATACATGGCACACGTCACCACAACCACCGAAGAAATAGTACCTGATAATGGTAATGTAGCGGTCAGCCAGGGCGGGAACTACATAGCGCGGGTTGTATATTCCGTCGCGAGCATTATAGAGGGGCTTCTAGTCGTCAGACTTGTTCTGGCACTGCTCGGAGCAAATGGTAATAATATATTTGCTAGCTTCATAAATGGCGTCACCTATCCATTCGTTCAGCCATTTGTCGGTCTCTTCGCAATTGTGCCGCAAGTCGGTGTATCGCGATTTGAAGTAGAAACCATGGCAGCGATTGTCGTGGTTGCGCTTATCGCTTGGATCTTGAGCACGCTATTTGGGATGGGTAGTCGTAGGGCGGAATAGCCTTCCGTCATTTGTTGAGACAGTCAAACTAATTCGGTTTAGTTTGACTGTCTGTGCTTATCAGCTTTAGTAGGCTTATGCTTCATGCCTCTTTTTCGATAGAACTTATCAAGACTGTTCAAAGAGATGCATCCAGCTAAAGTCAAAAGACTTACTATCAAAAACCACTCGCCCAGAAAATTGTAAAGGGTCGTCTGCTTGTTGGCGCTAAACTCAAAGTCGATAAATTTGGTTTCTATACCCGAGGGACTAATCAAATATTTGCCATTACTATCCAGCGCAAAAGCGGATGCACCTTTTGTGGCCTGTATGTAGGTTCTGTTATTGGCAATTGCATGAAACCGTGCCATCATCAGCGACTGTTTGAAATAGGCGTCTGATTTATTGAATATTAATAATGATGCACTGTTTGTTAATACCTCAGCCCCATCGTTTGTTAATTCACGAAATATATTCCTGCCCAATATTCCCGAACAAGCCACTGGACCGATTATTAAATTCTGGCTACGAAAGACTTTAGCCGGCTGGCCCTTGTGCACCTGTCGCGTGTTTCTGTAGGTTTCAGTAATATAGTTTTGATTGCTTAGTTTGTAAAAAGCGGTAATTATATTCGGTAAATACTCACCGGTCGGAATCAAAAGTTGTTTGGTTTGCGTCTCCACAATAGCACCCTGATTATCCCTGAACTCAAGCGTC
>Ga0335397_10003304_pt1 | contig 21625 bp, 14 predicted proteins | sample MAT04_FD_205740 | JGI IMG/M metagenome (GOLD analysis project Ga0335397, IMG submission 205740) | Freshwater microbial communities from Lake Fryxell liftoff mats and glacier meltwater in Antarctica - MAT-04 (spades assembly) (version 2) ... | reverse complement strand
ACTGGCGACGACCGCTGCGGCCGGAGCGCCTGCGGTGGGCAGTGCCGGCATTTTCCATGGCTTTAATTTGCCGAACGCAGAGCTGCGCCGGGTGCCCTTTAACGGGGGCGCTCCGCTGACTGCAGCCATTGGCGTGTCTGCCTTTGTGCAGTCGTCGCCCCTCGTCGGGGGCGGTCCCGAGGGCAATCTTGTCTACTGGGTAACGAAGCCTGGCGCCTTGCGCGTGACGGACGAGTCGTTGGGAATGAAGTGGTCGACTCAGCTGACGGGGCAGGCAGTGGCGAGCCCGACGCTCGACTGCAACCGCTCTCGCGCAGGAGGCCCAGGGCTCCTATACGTGACGGCAACGGACGGAAACGTCTACAGCATCCTCGTGGACTCGACGAAGCTGGCGGCGACGGACTGGCCGAAATGGCAGCACGACGCGCAGAACTCCGGAAACCCAGACTTTCCACTCAACGCCGGGTGTCCGTAGCGCTGGTCGATGGGAAGACGGGCAGCGACAGGCTTAGTGCGCTCTTTGGTGGCATGGTGCTGACTGGGAAGCGGCGAGCGCACAACACGAACATCGATGAAGACGGTGTCTGAACGGGGGGATGCATGAAGGCATGGTGGGTGGTCATCGGGCTCCTGGTGGTATCAGGTTGCGGGCAGCGCTTTCGAAAGTGCTCGGACGGTTGTGGCCCCGAGGCCGTGTGCGAGGTGGCGCTCGATATTTGCGTGCTCAAGGCCTCTGACGGTGGGTCGGGTGGCGGTGGAGCCGCGACCGGAGGAGGAGCCGGCGGAGCCATGGGCGGTGGAGTCGGTGGTGGAGGAGGCGGCAGCGGCGGCGGCGGCGGCGGCGGTGCTGGCGGCAGCGGCGGCAGCGGCGGCAGCGGCGGTGCTGGTGGTGGTGGCCCGGAGTGCACTGTCGGCCAGACCCGACCCTGCGCAGGTGGCTGTAGCAACCGCCAGCGATGCAGCGCCGCGGGAGTCTTCGAGCCCTGTCTTCCTGACTGTGCCGCGGGTCTCGAGTGCAAGAACGACAGCTGCGTTTGTACCACTGCTTCCTGCGCTGGTTGCTGTGACAGCAACGCCTGCCGCACGGGCGCACAGGACACCGCCTGCGGTTCAGGTGGAGCAAGCTGTCAGAGCTGCGGAGCCCAGAGCTGCACCAACGGAGTCTGCGCGGGCTGCAACGCCGCCGCTTGTCCTGCGGGCTGCTGCAGCGGGCCGACCTGCACCCCGAAGACGTTGGCTGCGTGCGGCGTCAGCGGCGCAGCCTGCGTCAGCTGTGACGCGGTAAAGGCCGACACCTGTGATGTGACGGGCGCCTGTAAGTGCGGTGCGGCTGCGGCTTGCGGCGTGGGTCAGCGGTGCGTTGCTGGCGGCTGCGTCTGCGACTCGACCTCATGCCCGACCGGCTGCTGCAACGGAAATGTCTGCAACGTCTCGTCGAACCTGACCTGTGGGGTCAACGGGGTCGCGTGCGCCGCGTGTTCCTCTGGCCAGCGTTGCAGCGCCGGCGCCTGCGTGTGCGACGCCACGTCGTGCCCGGCGGGTTGCTGCGCGGGCACGACCTGCAACGCTCCTTCCCTCGCGACCTGCGGGATCGGTGGAGGCGCCTGCTCCTCCTGTGATGCAACCAAGGCGGACACCTGCGCGAACGGCGCCTGCAAGTGTGGCGCTGCCTCGCCTTGCGGAGCGGGCCAACGGTGCCTCGGCGGAGCCTGCGTCTGCGACGCGACCTCCTGCCCCAACGGGTGCTGCAGCGGCAACACCTGCAATGCCTCGTCGACCGCGAGCTGCGGGCTGGGTGGCGTCGCCTGCGTGGCCTGTGTCACTGGGCAACGGTGCGTCGCGGGCGGCTGCGTCTGCGACCCGACCTCGTGTCCCAACGGCTGCTGCTCCAACCAGAGCTGCCGGGTGAATGATTTCACGGCCTGCGGAACCGGCGGCGGCTTCTGCGGCTCCTGCGACCTCGCAGCTGCCGACAACTGCGGCAATGGCAGTTGCAGGTGCGGCGGCTCGAGTCCCTGCGGCCCCGGCCAGCGCTGCTACGGCGGAACCTGCGTCTGCGACACCACCACCGGCTGTGCGGGATGTTGTCCGCAGGCACTGAACGGAACCTGCACGGCAGCCGCGTTCGCGACCTGCGGCATCAGCGGAGCGCCCTGCGTCGGGTGCAACGCCACGTCCGCCAATAACTGCAGCGCGACCGGTGGTTGCGCGTGTGGCGCAGCTTCCGCCTGCGTCGCAGGGCAGCGCTGTGCCGGCGGCACCTGTGTCTGCGACGGCACGACCTGCCCCAACGGTTGCTGCTCGAACAACCAATGCTTCGCCCAATCCAATGGAGCCTGTGGCGTCGGCGGTTCAGCGTGTGTCGCCTGCAGCTCAGGAACCCAGTGTCGCTCCAACGGGCAGTGCATCTGCGATGAGGCCAGCGGGTGTGCGGGCTGCTGCACCGGCAACACCTGCAACGCCGCCAACCTCGTCACCTGCGGCTCGGGAGGCCGCGCGTGCCTAAGCTGCTCGAGCAACCCGCCGAGCGCGGACTGCACTGTGCCGATCAAGCGGTTCTGCCGAAACGAAGGAAACGGCTACCTCGAGTGCGCGTGTAACTGAAGCCCGGACTGCTATACGGATGTTCATGCCCGTGGAGCTCCGCCGCGGCAGCCTGCACCTCACGGGCTCGCCCCTTTCATTCGACGCTCGGCGCAAGTGCGAGCTCAGCTTCGTCTCGCACGCGCACAGCGACCACATCGCCCGCCACGAACGCGTCATCGCCACCAAAGCGACGCTGCGCTTCATGGAACACCGCCTCGGCCCCATTCAGTCTGCGCTGCCCGTGCCGTACCACCGACCCTTCGAGCTCGGCCGCTTGAACGTCGAGCTCTTGCCCGCCGGCCACGTGCTCGGCAGCGCGCAGATTCGCATCACCCGCGAAGACGGCCACCGCATCGTCTACACCGGCGACATCAGCCTGGACCCTTCGATGACTGCCGAGGCGACGCAGATCGCCGAGTGCGACACGCTGGTCATCGAGTCGACCTTCGGCCACCCGCGCTTCCGCTTCCCCGATCGCGACGCCGTCTACACCGAGGTCGCGAACTGGGCGACGGCGCACCTGCAGCGCGGCGTGCGGCCCATTCTCTACGCGTACTCACTCGGCAAGGGGCAAGAGGCGATCAAGCAGCTGACCTCGCGCGGCCTGAAGCTCTGCGCGCACGGCTCGATTCACGACATCTCGATGCTCTACACCGAGCTCGGTACCCCCATCGACGTGCGGCGCTTCGACGGCACCTTCGAAGACGGCGAGGTCGGCGTCTTTCCGCCCTTCGGCCGCAGCCAGGCGATGAAGAAGGTGATGCCGCGCGCGACCGCGGTGCTCACCGGCTGGGCGATCGAGCCATGGGCCGCGCGCCGGTACGCCGCCGACGTCGCCTTCTGCGTGTCAGACCACGCCGACTTCCCCGCGCTGCTGAAGATTGCCAAGGGCAGCCACGCGCGCGAGGTCATCACCCACCACGGCTTCGCGAAGGAGCTCGCTGCCGAGCTCAACAAGGTTGGCATCTTCGCCCGCGCGGTGACGCAGGCAGTTCAGATGGACTTGGCGCTCAGCTGACGACGACGAGTGCCGGTGCGGCAGGCGCAGGGGCCTGACCACCGACCATCGCTTCGACGTGCGCGGTCGCTTCGGCGAGGTACGCGAGCCGGCGCAAGCGCGCTTCGTCGGGAAGGCTGGCGTAGGCGCCGAACGCTTCCTTCAAGAGCTCCCGGTTGCCCTGGGTCGCCTGGTGGGCGAGGTCCAGCGCGGACTCCTGCGACTCGAGCGCCTCTTCCCAGTTGTTCTCGGGAAGGAAGCCGGCCTCGAGCAGCGACGCGAACAGCTGGCAGGCCGCGAGGCGCTGACGCAGCTCGCCGATGTGCTCGAGCGCTTCCTTCGGGCTCTTCAGCTCGAGCAGCGCGCCGGTGACGCGGGGGTCGACCTGGCCGGTGAAGTCTTCGACCTCGATTTCGGCGGCCATCGCCTCGTTGAGGGCGCTGACGGCGGCGTCCGAGGGAAGCGGCTCGATGCCGACTTCGCGCAGGTACATCACCGCAGTGGCAGTGTCTTTGGCGCCGTGGGCGATCACGTCTTTTGCCTTCTCGACCGCCTGGTTGTCGGCGACAGGGCGGCGGTTCTCGAGGCGCGTCTTCACGGCCTCGCGGTACAGCGCCTCGAGGCTGGTGCCGGGCGTGAGGCGGCCGGGCAGAGGAGGACGCAGGCCGGGAACATCGAGCACCCAGACGGGCGGGTTGCCGACGTGCTTCAGGCCGCGGAAGAGCAGGGTGCCGGCTGGATCATGCGGGCGGAACGGAGGCAGATCGCCTTCCTGCGCCACGCCCTGCGAGGCCAGCTGGGCGGTGCGCTGCTCGCGGGTGAAGCTGGTGATGCCGACCGCGGGCGGAGGAGGCGGCGGCGGCGCTTCCTGGCCATCGAGGCCGACCACGCGATCCATGTCGACGTCTTCGAGCTCGAGCTCTTCGAGGCCCTTGCAGCCCGAGAAGTCGCAGCGCAGCAGCTTCAGCTTCTCGAAGGTCGCGCCTTCCAGGTTCGCGCCGCGAAAATCGCAGTCCTGCAGGCGGCCGCCGTGGAAGTAGGCATTCGACAGATCCGCTTCGCGGAAAGAGACCTTCGACAGGTCGCATTTTTCCCACTCGGAGCCGATCAACAGCAGGCCCGAGAGGTCGGCGTTGGCCGAGAACAGCTGTGGGAAGGTGGCGCCGGTGTGGTCGAGCGCCACGCGGCCGTCTTTTCGCATGAGGTTCCACTCCTTGGAGCCGTTCTTCAGGAGCTGGTCGATGCTGAGAGCCTTGGGCATGGGACGCGCCTTTTATCTGCGCGCGCGTACAAACCGCCACACAAACCACCACGGTGCGTGCTTAAAGCTTTGGCGTGCTCGAGTTCCGTGTCACCGAGGACCACGCCGGGGTCCGCCTCGACAAGTTCCTCCGGAAGAAGCTGGCCAATGTGCCGGTTTCCCATCTGTTCAAGATGATTCGGGTGAAGAAGATTCGGGTGAACGGCAAGCGCTGCCAGGCCGATCAACCGCTGGTGGCCGGCGACGTCATCAACGTGCGCGGCGACGAGAAGCAGCTGACGGGGACCCCGATCGAAAGGGCGCCCGCTCCACCGCCGCCGCTCAACCTCGACGAGCTGAAGATTCTGCTCGAAGACGACTGGATTCTCGTGCTCGACAAGCCCTCAGGCATGGCCGTGCACACCGGCAGCGGCATCACCGGCGGCACAGTGGTCGACCTGGTGCGCGCGTACCTGGGGCCCAAAGCGGTGCGCAACGACTTCGCCGCCAGCCCCGCGCACCGGCTCGACCGCGACACCTCGGGCGTCATCGTGGTCGCCAAGCGCCGCCCAGCGATGGTGCACTTCACCGACGTCTTCACCCACCACAAGGCGAAGAAGCGGTACCTGGTGCTGGTGAAGGGCCGGCTGGCCGAGAAAGAAGGGCTGATCGACATTCCGTTGTCCGAGCACCAGCAGACGGCCGAGTCGCGCGAACGCCGCGGCGTGAACCTGCAGGAGGCGCGCACCCGCTGGAAGGTGATCGCCCAGACGGACGAGCTCGCCTTCGTCTCGGCCACCATCGAAACGGGCCGCACCCACCAGATTCGCCGCCACTTCCTGGCCATCGGCCACCCCGTCGCGGGCGACAGGAAACACGGCGACTTCACCTTCAACCGCGAGGCGAAGGCGAAGTGGGGGTTAAAGCGCCTCTTCCTCCACTCCGAGCGGCTGGAATTCCCCCACCCGCAAGACCAGAAGCGCACGGCCGTTGAGTCGCCTTTGCCGCAGGATTTGGTAGACGTGTTGAAAGCAGCCGGACTGTAAGAAATGCAAGCCCCCACCCCCACGCGCCTGGTGCTGGTCGACGTGCCGAAGCCGCGGTGGTGGAAGCGCTTGTTCAAGCTCGCCGCCTTCCTCGCGCTGACCGGGGCGACCGCCGCCGCCTTCGGCTACAGCTTCTTCTACTGGCTCTACGCCGACACGCTGCCCGACATTCCCCGGGTCACCGAGTACCGGCCGCCGATTCTCACCGAGGTGGTGACGCAGGACGCGTTGCTCGCCGGCGAGTTCTACAACGAGCGCCGCAAGGTGGTGCCGTACGACCGGGTGCCGAAGCGCCTCGTGCAGGCCTTCATCGCCAGCGAAGACTCGAGCTTCTTCGACCACGCCGGCGTCGACGTCTTCGGCACGGGCCGCGCCATCTACAAGACGCTGATGAAGAAGGTGACGGGCCGCGGCAGCGTGCAGGGCGGCTCGACGCTGACGCAGCAGACGGCGAAGGCGGTGCTGATCTCGGCCGAGGGCTACAAGGCGTCGACCGAGAAGAAGGGCTGGCCCGGCATCCGCCGAAAAATCCGCGAAGCCCTGCTCGCGCAGCGGCTCGAGAGCTCGCTGACAAAGGAAGAGATCCTCTACCTCTACCTGAACAACGTCTACCTCGGGCACCACAGCTACGGCGTGCAGTCGGCGGCCGAGAACTACTACCGCAAGGACGTGAAGGACCTGACGCTGGGCGAGATGGCGCTGATTGCGGGCCTGCCCCAGGCGCCGTCGGCGTACTCGCCCTTCATGCGCCCAGAGGCGGCGATCAACCGCCGCAAGTACGTGCTCAAACGCATGCTCGACGAAGGCATGGTGACGAAGGCCGAGCACGACCAGGCGGTGACCGAGAAGGTCAGCGTGTTCTCGGTCGAAGACGTGTTTCACAGCTTCGCGCCGTACTTCACCGAGGAAGTGCGCCGGAACGTCGTCGATCGCTTCGGCAACAAGACGCTGCTGAACGAAGGCCTCAAGATCTACACGACGATGGACAGCGAGAAGCAGCGCGCCGCGCAGGAAGCGGTGATGGCGAACCTGCTCGTGGTCGACAAGCGCCAGGGCTACCGCGGCCCGGTGATGCAGCTTCCCAAAGAAGACGCGCGCGCCGCCTTCATCGCGAAGAGCAAGAAGGTGATGGGCGACGAGAAGCTGACCTTCAACAAGTTCTACGTCGGGCTCGTCACCTCGGTGGCGAAGGACGACATGACGGCCGACGTGAACGTCGGAGGCCAGGTCGCCAGGCTGCCGCTGCTGGGCATGCGGTGGGCGCGCAAGCTGAACGCCGAGCAGTACTACCCGTCGGTGATGATCAACAAAGTCTCGGCCGCGGTGAAGGCCGGCGACGTCATCGTCGTGCGCGTGGTGAACGAGAAGAAAGAGCTCACCGACGATCGCGAGGCCTGGTCTGACGCCGCCGACAAGGCGCTGCCCACCGAGGGCGTGATGGTTCGCCTCGAGCAGGAGCCCGAGCTGCAGGCCGCGCTCGTCAGCCTGGATCCGCACCGGCAGTACATGGTCGCGATGGTGGGCGGCTACGACTTCGACGCCAACGAATACAACCGCGCGTTTCAGGCCTGCCGCCAGCCGGGCTCGTGCTTCAAGCCCATCGTCTACTCGGCCGCGGTCGAGAAGATGGGGTGGACGGAAGGGACCATCATCCTTGACAGCCCAATCGTCGAGCACGACCCCGAGCACCTCAACACCTGGAAGCCGCAGAACTACTCGGAAGAGTTCGTCGGAGAAGTGACGCTGCGCACCGCGCTGGTCAACTCGATGAACATCCCCGCGGTGAAGACCTTCATCTCGGTCGCGCGCGGCCTGGGAAACAAGAACGAGCTCGTCGGCATCCAGAAGCTCGGCGAGTACGCGAAAGAGCTCGGCTTCTCGACGCCGCTGAACCCCGACTACTCGACTGCGCTCGGCAGCTCGTGCGTCTACCCGTTCGAGCTCGCGCAGGTGTACGCGACCTTCAACCGCATGGGCCTGAAGAAGCCGACGTACTTCATGCGCAAGGTGGAAGACCGCTTCGGCCGCGTCGTCGAAGACCACACCGCGTACGACGACGCGTGGGCCTCGCTGCAAGACCGCGTCGCGGCTGGCTACGCGCGGCTGTACGAGCCGGGCGTGCAGGTGATCGAGCCCGAGACCGGGTGGATCATCACCGACCTGATGCGCGGGGTGGTGCGCGAAGGCACGGGCGCTCCGGCGAACAAGCTCGGCAAGCCGGCGGCGGGCAAGACGGGCACCACCAACGATTCGTTCGACGCCTGGTTCACCGGCTTCACGCGCGACCTCGTGACGACGTCGTGGGTCGGCTACGACATGAACCCGCACCCGCTGGGCAAGTATGAGACGGGTGGCCGCGCGGCGCTTCCGGCGTGGGTCGGGTACATGAAGGTCGCGCTCGACGGCCGCGCGCAGCCCGAGTTCTCGCCTCCGGGCGGGCTCGACCTGGTGAAGCTGCGCATCGACAACAAGACGGGCAAGGTCGCGTCGAGCGGCAAGGGCTCGAGTGAGATGTGGTTCAAGCGGGGCACGGAGCCGAAGGACGCGGCGCTCGCTCCAGGCCAGGTCGACCCGAACAACTTCGAGATGATTCGGTAGTCAGCCGCTCGACTTGCAGTTTCGTCTCTTCAAATTCCCATGTCATCGCCCACGATGGTCGAGCTGAAGGCGTTGCTGAAGCTGGCGACGCCGCTGGCGCTCGCGCAGGCAGGGCAGGCGTTGATGGGGCTGGTCGACACCGCCGTCGTGGGCCGTGTGTCCGACGTGGCGCAGGGAGCCGTCGGCCTCGGCACCGGCCTTTGCTTCGCGTTCAGCACCCTGGGCGTGGGCGTGATGCTGGCGTTCGACCCGATGCTGTCGCAGGCAATCGGCGCGGGGAATCCCCAGCGGGCGCGCACGCTGTTCTGGCAGTCGGTCTGGGTGGCGACGATGGCGGGCATGCTGCTGGCGCTGCCGCTTTGGTTGTCGCCCCTGATGCTCGAGCCTCTCGGGGTTGATGCCGAGCTGGCGAGGGGCGCGGCCGAATACGTCACGTGGCGCGTGCCGCAGCTGATGGCGTTTCTGCTGTTCATGGCGGCGCGCACCTCGCTGCAGAGCGATGGCCGGCCAAAGGCGATCTTCTTCTCGATGGTGCTGGCAAACCTCGTGAACTTCGCGGTGTCGGTGTTGCTGGTGTTCGGCTGGGGCCCGATTCCGGCCTTCGGAGTGGCAGGCGCGGCGATGGGAACCACCGTCTCGACCTGGCTGCAGCTGGCGGTGCTGTGGTCGGCGCTCGGCAGAGATCCCGAAGGCACCTCGAGGCGCCTCGACTGGGTGGTGGTGCGACAGGCGTTGAAGCTCGGGCTGCCGATCGGCTTTCAGCTGCTCGCGGAGGTCGGCGTGTTCGTGCTCGCGGGAATCTTCGCCGGGCGGTTGGGCAGGTCGGCCGTGGCCGCGCACCAGATCGCGATCAACTGGGCGAGCTTCAGCTTCTGCCTCGCGGTCGGCATCGGCAGCGCGGCGGCGACCCGTGTCGGCTGGGCAGTGGGAGCGGGAGACACCGTGGCGGCGCGGCGCAGCGGGTTCGTCGCCATCTGCGCGGGCACGGCCTGGATGTCGTCATCGGCGCTGTTCTTCCTTCTCTTCCCGAGGGCGCTCGCGCGCGCGATGACGCCCGACCCGGCGGTAATCGAAGTGACGGTTGCGCTGCTGGGCGTCGCGGCCGTCTTTCAGATCTCAGACGGCTTGCAGGCCGTCGGCTCGGGCATCTTGCGCGGCATCGGCGACACGCGCTTCAGCTTCCTCGCGAACGTGGCGGGCCACTGGTTCGTCGGAGCCCCGGTCGCGCTGTTCCTCGGCGTGCACCTGTCGATGGGCGTCGTCGGGCTGTGGTGGGGCCTGTCGGCCGGGCTCACTGCGGTGGCGATCGCGCTGGTGGTTCGCTTCTTCCGGATGACCCGGAAGCCGCTCGTCTCTCTCGAAGCGGCCGTCGATCCACACGCTGGGTGAGGCGCTTCTATTCCGTGCCGGGCGCGACGGGCTCGGGCGGCGCAGGAGTCACCACAACTGGCGCAGGCTGCTCGGGAACAGGCAGCTCGACGACGGTCGGCGGCCTGTCGCGGAAGAGGTAGAGGAAGCCTGCGAAGGCGAGCACGACGAAGACCGCGAGCGCGGCGATCATCGGCCCCTTGCTCTTCGCGGGCGGCGGCTCGTCGGGCAGCGGAGCGAACATCGCGCGCGGCAACCGCTCGGTGCCACTCTGGGTGTCGATGGGGTTGGCGAAAGCGTTCTTCGGGATCGCGGGCCCGGTGGCCTCGAGGTCCAGCTCGTCCAGGGGCGGGGCGGACTTCTGCAGCTGCTCGGCGGCCGAGGGCAACCGCATGCCGTGCCGGGCAGAGGGGGGCAGGGTGGCGTCTTCGCCGTCGCCGAAGTCGATCGCTCCGCTGTCGGGGACGATCATCGTCTGCAGCTTCTTCTTCAGGCGCTTGTCGATCTCGAGGTCGAGCTCGGTGCGGCGCGCGGTCGAGTCCATCAAGCTCTTGCGAATGCGGACCACGTCGATGCGCACCGCTTCCGCGGTCGGGTAGCGGTCGGCCGGCTTCTTCGAGAGGAGCTTGAGGATGAGCTCGTCGACATCGTCGGGGATGCTCATCAGCAGCGTCGACGGCCTGCGCGGCGCCTCTTCCGCGTGCTTCATCAACACTTCGACCACCGAGTTGCCGAGAAAGGGCAGCTGGCCGGTGATCATCTCGAAGGCGATCACGCCCACCGCGTAGAGGTCGAGCGACGGGCTAATCATCCCGCCGCGCGCCTGCTCGGGCGCCATGTACGACGGCGTGCCGACCAGCATCGAGGCTTGCGTCTGCGGCGTGGTGCCGTGAACGCCGAGCTTCGCGATCCCGAAGTCGAGGATCTTCACGTACCGGCTGCCGTCGCGCTGCCGGCACAGAAAGATGTTCGAGGGCTTCAGGTCGCGGTGGATGACGCCCGCGCCGTGCGCTGCGCCCAGGGCCGACAGCACCTCTTCGAGGATGACCATCACCTCGGCGATCGGCATCGCGCGGTGTTCCTTCAGGTTGCGCGCCAACAAATCCATCAGCGCTTCGCCGTCGAGGAACTCCATCACGATGCACTGCCGGCCATCGCTGACTTCGCCGAACCCGAACACGTCGATGATGCCGCGGTGGCCGACGGTGTTCACCGCGCGCGCTTCTTCGACCAGCCGCTTCACCTGCTCGGGGTTCTCGGCGATCTCCGGCCGCAGCACCTTGATCGCGACGCGCTTGCCGATGATGGGCTGTTCGCCCTCGTAGACGATGCCCATGCCGCCCGAGCCAATCTTGCCCTTCACGACGTAGCCGGACACCGTGGAGCCGACGAGCGCGTCCTTGATGCCCTTGGTCGGGTAGCTGCCCGAAGGGGCCGGGGCGGAGGATTCGCGGGGCGCGTACGCCGTCTCGACGAATTTCTCGTTGTCGTTCTTGTTGCCGTCGCCCCGCTCGGGGGCGTCGCCGGAAGGCATGCCGCGACTCTAGCTTGAGGCTCCCGCGCGCGGTCACCGCATTTTGTGCGCGACCACTTCGAACAGCGGCTTCGGCAGCGCCTGGAGCATCCGCACCCCGGCCCGCATCTGCCAGGGGAAGAGGAAGGTCTCGGCGCGGCGCTCGATCGCCTTGCCCATGCGTGAGACGGCGTCGTCCGTCTCGAGCAGAAACGGCATCTTCCCGTTCTTCGCGGTCATCTCGGACTTCACGAACCCGGGGTGAATGCTGCACACCGAGATTCCGAGCCGCTTGACGTCGAGGCGCAGGGCTTCGAGGAAGGTGGCGAGGTAGGCCTTGCTGGCACAGTAGCCAGCCATGCGCGGCAAGCCGTTGAAGGCGGCGAGCGAGCTGATGCCGACCACCTGGCCCTTGCCGCGCTTCACCATGCCCGACAGTGGGGCTGTAAGGGTGGCGGCCGCTCCGCTGCAGTTGACGTCAATCATTCGCTGAATGGTCGGCCAGTCGATGCGCTTGCCGTAGGTCTCGCCGGCGATGCCCGCGTTGGCGATGACGAGGTCGAGCCCGCCGCAGTCTTCATCGAGCTTCTGCACCGTCTCGAAGGTGGCGGCGCCGTTGCTGACGTCCAGCGACATGGGCACGATTTTCCCGCTGAAGTCTTTGCACTCGTCGCGCAGCTTCTCGAGCTCGGCGGTGCGGCGGGCGGCGGCGTAGACGGTGGTGCCCTTCTTCGCGAACCAGACAGCGAGACCACGGCCGAGACCCGACGAAGCGCCGGTGATGAGTGCGTGCTGGTAGGACATGCGGCGCCTCTTAGCGGAATCCGCGGGCGGTCGTCCCGGTGTAATCCAGCGAGCCGTCGACCTGGGGCAGGCCGCGCAGGAGCGCCGCCGCGCGCTGGGCCCTTTCCTTCATGCCCGGCAGCGCCTCGTCGAGGCTCTCGAAGATCTCCGCGAACTCGTCGATGAAGCCCTGGAAGAAGACGGGGTCTTTCGCGCTGCCGTGAATGGCGAAGGGGCGGATGTCGACCTTCGAGAAGCCGGCTTCGGCGAAGAGCTTCGGCAGCTGCCGGCCGACGTAGGGGTCACCACCGCCTTTTTGCTGCGCGTCGTTCAAGGCCGCCATCAGCGCGTTCACCTCGGGGTACGCGGGCTGAACTCGGAAGGTGGAGTTCTCGACCTCGGTGAAGTGGCAGTGCCCGCCGGGCCGCAGCACCCGGTGCACCTCGCGAAGAATCTTCACTGCCACGGGCGCGGGCACGTGCTCGAGCAGCCACGAGCAGTGAACGAAGTCGAAGGAGCGGTCGCCGAAGGGCAGGGCGGCGCCGTTCGCGCGCGCGACGGGAATGGTGGGGTGGTTGCGCCGCGACCAGTGCAGCTGATTCACCGAGAGGTCGACGCCGGTGAGCTGAATCGAGGGGAACTTCGCGAGCAGCCAACCGGCCATCGCTCCGACGCCGGTGGCGAGGTCGAGCACGCGCGCGCCGTGGGTCGGCGCGAAGTCCCTCAACATCCACGGCGCGCCCCACTGCGCCTGCTTCTCGAGCCGCTTCACTTCGCGCTCGTCGGAACCGCCGTGGATGTATTCGGTCAAGCAAGGCTCCAATAGGCTTGCAGCCGTTCTCTCGATTCGTCGAGCGCGGCGGCGGTGTCGGGGCGGACCCCGGTGGGAAAAACGTCGGTGCGGTCTCCGCTGAGCACCTCGACGCACGCGTGCACCGACTGGGCGAGCGCGTCGAGGTCGTAGCCGCCTTCGAGCAGCAGCACGAGCTTGCCGTTCAGCTGCGTCTTCAGCGCGCTGCACATCGCGGCGAAGCCCCGTTCGGTCACCAGCAGGCCGCCGATGGGGTCGTGCTTGTGCGCGTCGAAGCCGGCCGAGACGATGAGCAGCTGCGGCTTGTACTGCTGCAGCACGGGAAGGAAGAGGTCGTGGAAGACGGCGCCGAGGTCGGCATCGCCCTGGGCCCCGGGAAGGGGGGCGTTGACGGTGAAGCCTTCGCCGGCGCCCGCGCCGATCTGCCAGGCGCCGCCGGTGCCCGGGTAGAAGGGGTACTGGTGCGACGACAGGTACATCACGTCGCGGCGGTTCCAGAAGCTGTGCTGGGTGCCGTTGCCGTGGTGCACGTCCCAGTCGAGGACGGCGACCCGCTCCAGTCCGCTCGCGATGGCAGCGGCGGCGGCGATGGCAGCGTTGTTGAGAAGGCAGAAGCCCATCGGCTCGTCGGCTTCGGCGTGGTGGCCGGGCGGGCGGACGAGCGCGAAAGCGTTCTCGGCGGAGCCCGAGAGGACATCGTCGACCGCCTGAACGGCCGAGCCGGCGGCAAGCAGCGCCGCGTCCCACGAGCCGGGGCTCATCGCGGTGTCGGGGTCGAGGCGGGCGGATTTCCCGGCGAGCGCCCAGAGGCGATCGATCATCTGCGGGGTGTGGATTCGCTCGAGCTCGGCCCGCGTCGCCGCGCGAGGAGCCACCGTTTCCACGTTCTTCAAAGGCGCGCGATCCAGCACGGCTTCGATCGCCGCGAGGCGCGAACTCTGCTCGGGGTGTCCGGGGCCCGGGTCGTGTTTCCGGAAGATGGGGCTGCGGTAGAGGCGGGTGGTCATGGGCTCGGGATTTCGCATCCTATTTGGACCCTGTCTTTCCGCCCAAACACTGAAGCGCGCGCGATAAGGTCGCCCGCCAAGTGGCGCAGCGAACCCAACGCATCGGCCTGACGGCCGCAATCTTCTTAAGCTTCGCTTTCGCGCTCGTCCTGCTGCTGTTGGCGCTGTTCATCATCGTGCCGATGCAGGCGAACGACTACCTGACCGACACCCTGTGGGAACGGGGCAAGGCGGTGGCGCGCGAAATCGAACGCAAGCTCGACATCGAAGCGCGGGTGATATCGGGCTCGCGGGACTTCGACGAGAAGGCGAGCTCGCAGATCGACGTCATCGTGCGCGGCGAGGAAGAGATCGCGGGCGTCTGGGTGATGGTGTGCGGCGAAGTCGAGTGCACCGAGCGCGACCTGGTCGCCTCGAAGCCGGGGGGTGACCCGTCGCGGTTCCCCCAGATGCTCAAAGAGTTCAACGCCAACGCCCGCGCCCGCCGCACTGAGCTGTCGGTGGGCGACGTGCTGGTCGCCGACGAAGTGCGTCCCGCGGGGAAGGCCGGCGCCTCGGCTTTCGTCCTCATCTCGCTGAAGCGCAGCAAGATCGACGAAGGCCTGCAGAAGCTTCGCCGCACGCTGGTCATCGCCCTCGCGATCGGGATGGCGGTGTTCCTCGGGCTGGTGCTGGTGCTGTCGCGGTTCCTGATCATCACCCCGCTGAAGTCGATGATGCAGATGGCGTCGCGGCTGTCGGAGGCAGACCTCTCGGGGCAGGTAGAGAGCTCGGTCACGCACGAAATGGATCAGCTGGCGGACGCGCTGAATCAGATTGGCCAGAGCCTTCGCGAGACGATGGGTCGGGTGCGTGGCGTGTCGGAAGGGGTGGCGCAGGTCATCGATCAGATCTCGCGAACGGCGGCGACGACTTCCAGCGGCTCGTCGACGGTGTTGACGCGCGTGGAAGAGACGTCGAGCTCGATGGTGCAGATGCTCGCCTCGCTGCGCGGCATCGCCGAGAACGTCGAGGTCCTCTACCAGAGCGCCGAAGAGTCGAGCTCCAGCATCCTGCAAATGGGAGCGACCAACGACGAGGTCGCCGAGAACGTCACCGCGATGGCCGCGAGCGTCGAAGAGACGACGAGCGCGATCGAGGAGATGACGTATTCGATCAAAGAGGTCGCGAAGAACGTCGACGACCTGTTGCAGTCGACGGAAGGCACGAGCCACGCGATTCGCGAGATGGACGTCGCGATCAGCCAGGTCGAGACCAACGCGTACGAGACGGCGCGCTTGTCGGAGCAGGTGTCGAAGGACGCCGAGACGGGGGCCGAGAGCCTTCAGAAGACGCTGCAGGGCATCAACAAGATCAAGGACTCGTCGGCCACCGCGTCGCGCGTGATGGAACAGCTGGGCAAGCGCATTCAGGAGATCGGCAACATCGTCGACGTCATCGACGACGTGGCGGAACAGACGAACCTGCTCGCGCTCAACGCGGCGATCATCGCGGCGCAGGCGGGCGATCACGGCAAGGGCTTCGCGGTGGTCGCGGAAGAGATCAAAGACCTCGCCGAACGCACGGGCGCCTCGACGAAGGAAATCGGCGACCTGATTCGCGCGGTGCAGGAAGAGTCACGCAACGCGGTGACGGCGATGAACCAGGGCGTGAAGAACGTCGAAGACGGCGTGGTGCTGGGCCGCGACGCCGAAGGCGCGCTGAAGAAGATTCAGGACTCGGCGGGTCGCAGCACGCAGATGGTGAAGGCGATCGCCCGCGCGACGGTCGAGCAGGCGCGCGGCAGCAAGGAAGTCACCGGCTCGGTCGAGCGCATCGCGGAAACCGTGCAGCAGATCAGCAAGGCGACCAACGAGCAGGCGCGCGGCAGTGAGCAGATCATGAAGAGCGCCGAGAAGATGAAGATGCTCACCCAGCACGCGCAGCGGTCGGTGCAGGAACAGGCGCACGGCGGGAAGCAGATCACCCGCTCGATCGAGAACATCAACGAGATGGTCACCCACTTGAATCGCGCGCAGAAAGAACAGACGCGCGGCTCCGAGCAGGTGCTCAAGGCGATCGAGACGATCAAGACCGTGTCCGAGCAGCAGAACCGGTCAGTGAAACAACTTGAGGAAGCGATCGAGACCCTGCGACAGCAGGCCGAAGTGCTGCGCGGCGAAGTGCGGCGCTTCCGGGTTTAGAAGTCACTGCCTACCGGACTCAAAGAGCAATGCGCGAGTTGCGAGAATAATGACTATCGCGAGACCCGAGAGTACGGCATGCGGCCAAGCCGCAGCGCGTCCCACTCCTTGATTCGCGGGACCGCGCGACATCGACGCATCCAACATTTCGCGATTTGAAGGGGGACCAATGAGAGTTCAAACCTGGATCTTGAAGAGGCGGGTCTTGATCGGCTTGGTTCTGGTCGCGCAGTTCTCCTGCCCGACGACCTCTGGACGAAGATCAAGATCGAGTTCTACAAGGACGCTGCGGACGCGGTCTTCAAGTCGCTGGTCGAATGAAACAACTTAATACGAGGCCGAATGAACACGCTGACACCCGCTCCCGCTGTCCCTCATAAATCAGACTTTGTTGCTGCTGGTTGCTGCTGAAGAAGTAAAGACTATCCTGCAAGGCCGTGACAAACCCGAGCAAGAACGTTCTGCGATGGGTAGCGGAGAGTCTAGAAATATCGCTTGGACATGCACGTGTCGCCAGGCCCGAGCCGCAGTCGGCAACGGCGCCGGTGGCACATAAAGCCGACGCGGATCCGCGGCCTCCGGCACTGCCTGACACCTCCAACAAAGACATCCGAACCTTCGTGGCGGAGAAGCAGCCCAAGAGCGACATACAGTTTGTCGCTGTTGCAGCGTTCTACAACCGCTCAGTCGCCCCTCCCGACCAGCGTATGGAGACGATCCAAAAGGACCAACTTCAGCAAGCCGCGCGTCACGCACAGCGAAACGTCTTCACGAACCCGAGCGTGACCCTCAACAATGCGGTCACTCAAGGGTACATGGATGGTGCCGGGCGTGGGGAGTTCGTACCTGCGCACGCCCGTCCGCGGAGCTTTTTTTCGACAGGAGATTCAAGCCATGAAACTGGCCTTTGATCCCGAGACAGATTCGCTCTACATACAGCTGAACGACAAACCGGGCGTCGAGTCCGATGAGATCGCAGACGGCGTGGTGCTTGATTTTGATGCAGACGCAGGCGGTCGGAGGGTGTAAAGTACCGGATGCCCTCACGAACCGCGACGCTCCTGGCGACCCTCGTCACCGCCACCTTGAGCGCCCTGTCGTGTGTACCAGCACCGGTCGGACAGACCTCGTTGGGCGCGCCAGTCACGGCGACGCTCGACGGGTCGGGTGGCACGATCACCGTGAGTGCCGGCGGGCACACGATGGTGCTCGACGTGCCGGCGGGCGCCCTCGCTGAAGCGACCACCATCAGCGTCGAGCCGGTGGAACTCCCCGGCCTGAAGGGCGCGCCAGCCGTTCGCTTCAGCCCCGACGGCCTCAGGTTCGCCCTGCCGGCGACCCTCATCGTCAGCCCTGCGCCGGAAGGGCAGGTGCTCATCGGCCTCACCTTCAGCGCGGGCAGCACCGTGGGAGAGCTCGCGTTCACCTCGCCGGTCGAGGGCGGCGGCGTCTCCATTCCCATCGCGCACTTCTCCAGCGCCGCGGTGGCGAGGCGCGAGGCGCTGCGCGCGCGCATGTCGGCGGAGGACCAGGCCCTCGTCGACGCGGTCGGGGACCAGACCGAGGCCGCGGCGCTGGGGCTCGGCGACCGGTTGCGGCGCGTCATCGAGCCGGCGGTCGCGAGGGCGGGCGGGAGCGTCGCGAGGCTGGCGTCGGCCAGCGCGGTGCTCGGGAGCTGGCAGGCCGCGGTGCAGGCGTTGGACATCGGCGCGGAGCCCACGGCGGTCCGCGGAGCCGAGACCTTCACCAGCGCGTCGACGCGCCTGCAGGCCTCGCTGTTGACCACCGCGCAGACGCTCACGGCTGCGTTCCACCAGCCGCTGTGCAGCGACCCGGCGAACGAGGTCCACACGGTCTCGGACTGGCTGGTGCTCCGCGCCCTCACCAGCTCCGTGGTGCAACTGATGGGAGGCGAGCCACCGAGCCAGGCACAGTGCGCGCACTACGAAATCGTCGTCGACGGAGACCCAGTGCTCGCGGCCGGCGATCCGAACCTCTCCCTCGACGTGGGCTTCGACCTGGTCGCCACCACTGGCCAGCGCGAGCGGACGGGGCACGTGCGGTTCTCCTTCGGCGTCACCGGCGCCGACAGCCCGGGCGTCATCGACAGCATCACTGGCACCGCCGAGGCGCTGCGCTTTTCACGCCCCATGACCGACCCGCGCCCGCACGCCATCGTGGTGACCGTCGACGCCGACTCAGAGGACGCCCGGAAGTGGGGGCTGGACGTGGCCCCGGTGGTCTTCATCGCGAGCGAACCGATGGCGGCCGTGGCGACGGCGACCCCGTCGACGATCGGCGCCGACTCGACCGCGCAGATCTGCGTGACGGCCACGGCGAGCGGAGCGGCGGTCTCCAGGTTCTCAGCACGCTTCACCGCGGACGTCGGCGACGTAGAAAGGCAGCTGTTCCTCACCACCACCGGCTCGCTGTGTGCGGGCTATCGGGCGCCCTCCACGCTGGTCGGTGACAGGGCGACCATCGAGGTCGCGGTCACCATCGACGGCGCACCGGCACGCACCACGGCCACGGTCTTGCTCACGGCGTCGCCCAACCGCGTCTTCGGCGGCGTGACCGGCGCGACCTTCACCGCCGCCGAGGAGAACGCGTCGTACTCGGTCACCGGGAGCTACGAGGTCGTCATCGTGAACGGTACGTGGACGCTGGTGCCCACCATCAGCAGCGCCAGCGTGACGACCTCGACGGGGGTCGAGCGCCCCACGTGCGAGAACTTCCGCGTCTTCGACACCACGGCCATGGGCGCGCCGGTCCGGGTGAGCGACGACGGAATGTCTGCGCTGTTGCTCACCCAAAGTCACTTCGTGACGGTCAACGTGGCGGGGACCACGGTGGAAACGTTCCGCGACGACGGCTCCAACACGTGCATGGTCAGGACGAACACCGCGCCCAGCGAAGCCAGCGTCGCCCTGACGCTGACCCTCGCGCCCGATCTCAGGTCGCTCGAGGTGACGGTCGCGCACAACGCGATGCAACTGCCCGCCAGCAGCATTCCCGCGCGGTAGCTCGGCGGCCTCGAGCAGCACCGGACGGTCTTGCTGACGGAGTTCGATAGAACTGGGAGAGGACTTCAGTCGAGGGGAAGCCCGTCGAGGCGCCGCTTCGCCACCTCGGCGACCGACTCGCCCCCGAGGATCGCTAGGGGAGAGAGGTTCTTCGTCAGCGACGCGGCAAACTGCTGGTTGCACCCGTCACCCGCATACGATCGCGGATCAAGCCTGCAACGGCAGCGGCGGCGACGTTGACGCAGTGAACAGCTCTTGTCGGATCTGACGGCAGCGGAATGGGGGCGCAATCGAGCACGGCTCTTGGGCAGCAGCGATCACCAGAAACGCGCTCGTACTGGGCGGCAAGCGTGATGGCATCCTGGCATCCTGGAGCGGGATTCCAGGCAGCCCCGTGCAGAGGAACTTTCCAGCGGTGGTTGTCCCGATGACAAGTGAGCCTCCGAGACCGTTCGCCAGCGCTGCGATGTCCTTCGCCATCTCAAAGGTGTTGGGGGGTGTTGGGGCATCAGCAGTATTGGCTTCTAACTAATCAATCAAGGGGACCTCCGTGCGTACATCAGATTCAAATTATGCATCTGACGCCTCGGTCCCTTATCTCAGCCGTTAGGCTTAAGATCAAAAGCATGCAAGCAAACCATAATTACTTTCTTCTTGCTGGTGCTTCCCTGAGCGCCCTCGCTTCTGCGCTTCATATTGGCTGCATTATTTTCGGGGCATCTTGGTATCGTTTCTTTGGCGCCGGCGAGAAAATGGCCCGCCTAGCTGAGTCCGGCTCATCATATCCGGCTCGAGTTACAGCAATAGTCGCAACAGTGTTATTGATTTGGTCTGCCTATGCTTTGTCTGGCGCAGGCGTTATGCCAAAGCTTCCATTGTTGCAGGTCGTTCTTTGTGCCATCACTCTGGTTTATCTCCTCCGCGGCTTTATGTTTATTGCTTTAATGCCGCTTTTCCCTGGAAACAGCCTTGCCTTCTGGCTTTGGAGTGGTGCAATCTGTGCCGTAATTGGAGTCGTGCATTTGATGGGTATAAGGCAAGCCTGGCCTTCGCTATAACGTCACAAGCTTGCTCGTAGTTCCTCTTCTTGCTGTTGGCGATCTCGTTGCCTTGGCGGTGCGGCACCGTAGGGACCCGGTGGTCTACGAGCGAATGCAGGCACTTCAAAAGCTCGCGGACGCGGAGGAGGAAGCGCGCGACAGCGATTCCAGCGTTAGCTCGCTCCAAGAAGACCGAGAGCGCATCAGCGCTGAGTGCTCGGGCGTGAGCTAGAGACTCCGCGACGCCCAACAGGAAGTTGAGGTGCAGCGGACACGCCAGACCGAGGCGCCCGGAATCAGGTTAGGAGGTCGCCGATTGCGGCGATTTGATTCACGTCAAACCGTGTTTGAATCGTGTTCATGTACGAGCTCGAGTGGAAGGGCGTGCCTGCCCGCCCGGCGTTGGCGAAGTCGCTGAAGGGTTTGGGGGGAAGGAAGTAGTCGCGCGGCTGATTCACCAGTGGAGCTCGCGGCTGAAGTGCGCCTTCGTGCCGATCAACTGCGCTGCGATTCCCGATGAGCTGATGGAAGGCGAGCTGTTCGGCTACACGAAGGGCGCGTTCTCTGGAGCCGTGCGCGACTACGACGGTCTTGTCCGGCGCGGCCGAGCCCGCCGCAATCAAGAGCCCGCGGTTGGACTGGGCCACACTTCACGCCCGCACCTGGAAAATCGACGTCTGGCAGTGCCCCTGCGGCGGGAAGCGCAAGGTCGTAGCTGTCGTGACGAGCCGCCGCACCGCTGACTTCTCCGGCGCTCGACGCCGGGCCTCCCCGTCCCCCAACCCCAACCTCCCCGTTGACTCCAGGCGAAGGCTTACTCCTCGTGGCTGACGTCGATGCTGGGACGAGCTGGTCGAGCGCAGGGCAATCGCATCTCGGTTTCCGGGCGAATCCGCGGGGTTGGTTGAGCGCTCAGGACTTGCCGCGCAGGCTGCTCCGACGAGACGGCCCGCCCACCGCCGCGGGCGTCTGCAAGCCGGCCGAGGTCGCGCGGGCCCCTCCCCAACTCGAGCTGTCGCTGTAGCCGTCCACACCCGCCCGCTCGCCGCTGCCGGCCACCGACGCCAGCGCACCGCCCTGCTTTTCGCCCTGCCCGCGAGCCATGCACGCCCACCCGGCTCAGCTCCCACACTCCCGTCGGCTCCACGGAGGGTCCACCGCCGGCTTGCCCACGCCTCCCCTTCGCGCTTCAATCTTCCTCGTCTTTCATGTTGACAAATTCAGGTTGGGGGGCACCGTCTATGCCACTACGTCACCAAAGTAACTGGTGACCATGATCGAGGGGCCCACATGTTCTCCAAAGTCCGGCTGGTGGTTGTTGCATTTGTCGTCTCGATGCTGTTCGCCTGTTCGTCGTCGACTGGTGGAACGGGCGGCGGCGGCGTCGGTGGTGCGGGCGGCGGCGGTGGTGCGGGCGGCGTCGGTGGTGC
>Ga0335397_10003300_pt1 | contig 21630 bp, 19 predicted proteins | sample MAT04_FD_205740 | JGI IMG/M metagenome (GOLD analysis project Ga0335397, IMG submission 205740) | Freshwater microbial communities from Lake Fryxell liftoff mats and glacier meltwater in Antarctica - MAT-04 (spades assembly) (version 2) ... | reverse complement strand
TAAATACACAATTGAGCCCGCAACTTACTGAGCAGCTAAAACAAAAAATCATTAATACTACCCGCTTAAAACAAACCAATAATGATGATGCCCATTATGATATCAGCGGTTTTGTATCACAGTATTATACAAGCACGGTAAGTATCAGTGGCAACAACAGTAGTGGCAACAGGCTCACTGTTGGTTTTCACCTGGTGTTCCGTAATACACTGGATGAGACAAAAAATTTTGAGGCAGATCTGATGCGTACCTTTGACTTTGATGCAAGGTTATCGCTGCAGGATGCAGAAAGAACCCTTAATGAAAGCATTGTGAAAAATATTATAGACGAAATATTTAATAAAATATTTTCTAACTGGTAATACCAATCACATTTTAAGTAATAATACCGGTATAAAACTTTTGCTGGTTGAAGTTTAATCTTTTAGTTTTGACGCATGCCATTTCAACAATTATATAAAAATATTTTTAATAAAGAGGAGTCTGATGCAGGTGGCACTGCCATGCTTCATCAACTGGTAAAAGAATATCCCTACTTTTCATTGGCACATTTTTTTATATTAAAAAATACGGCCATAAAAGATGCTTCTTATAACTCCATCGCTGCAAAAACCGCCCTTCATTTCAACAATCCATTTTTATTGCAGGAACAGTTGCATAAAAGCGAAGTGCCTATTTTGAAAGAAACAATAAATGAAACGTTTTTGGTTACAGAAAATACAGCAAATATAGAAACGGATGTTGTACCGGTTATTCAGGCAGAAGTGGTAGAAACTATTGAAACGATTTCGGTTCAGGATACACCTACCCCGGAAGCTACTAAAGAAGTTGGCCTTAAAAGCGAAACGTTTTTTGAAGAAAAGGAACAAGCAAATGTAAAAGAAACAATAAATGAAACGTTTTTGGTTACAGAAAATACAGCAAATATAGAAACGGATGTTGTACCGGTTATTCAGGCAGAAGTGGTAGAAACTATTGAAACGATTTCGGTTCAGGATACACCTACCCCGGAAGCTACTAAAGAAGTTGACCTTAACAGCGAAACGTTTTTTGAAGAAAAGGAACCGGCAGGAGTAATAGCCGAACCGGTTTTATTTCAACCATTGTTTGCTTCAGATTATTTTGCATCGCAGGGTATTAAACTTAGCCAGGAGGCAATGCCATCAGACAAACTGGGCAAACAGTTAAAGAGTTTTACCGATTGGCTCAAAACTATGAAAAAAGTGCACGCCAGCAAATTGCCTGATAGCATTGAAGCTATGAACGTTTCTATGCAAACCCTGGCAGAAAAAAGCAACAAAGAAGAGGAGGTGATTACAGAAACAATGGCAGAAGTATATTTACAACAAGGCAAGCGGCACAAAGCAAAAGAAATATATGAAAAATTAAGTTTGCTCAATCCTTCTAAAATCGCTTACTTTGCAGCCAAATTAGATCAAATTCAATAAAAATAAAACGACATGTTAGCTTTATTCGGTGTATTAATTATCATTTTTTCCATAGTGTTGGGATTGATCGTATTGATTCAAAACCCCAAAGGTGGTGGTTTATCGGGTTCTTTAAGTGGCCTTGGCAATCAATTGATGGGCGTAAAACAAAGTACAGATATTCTTGAAAAAGGTACCTGGTTTTTTGGCGCTATTGTAGCTTTATTATGTCTGGCTTCTCCAGCTTTTATTCCAAAAGATGGCAGCAGCTCTTCAGCTAATGATGATATATTGAATAATGCACCTACATCAGTGCCACAGCCTAAAACTGCAGTACCCGCCAATACTGTCCCAATGCAGGGAACAGCTCCGGTGAAACCAGCAGGACAATAAAACAATTCTAAAATTTTCATAACCCCGCCTTAAAGCGGGGTTTTTTATTTTACTTTGTTTAAGCTATCAGTATAATCCCTTATATATGAAAAGAATTGCAGTTGTACTTTTATTTGTGATTTCCCTATCCGGCATTTTTGCAGGATGGAAAATATTTGGCCCCACTGTATCTGCACCTGAGGGTAAATTTTTCTATATTAATACAGGCTCCTCCTATCAAAAAGTAAAAAGTGATTTGCAGCAGCAATCTATTATTTCCGGCAATTTTTTTTTAGATCAAATGGCCAGGCAGACGCAGTATGATAAAAATGTAAAACCGGGCCGTTATGAAATTAAAGATGGTATGAGCCTCTATAATTTATTACGAATGCTAAAATCGGGCAACCAATCTCCGGTAAAACTGGTTATTAATAAACTCCGCACCAAAGAAGACCTTGCAAAAAAAATTGGGCAACATTTTGAATGCGATTCATTGGATGTTATCAACTTTTTGAGCAATAACGATTCTCTTATAAAATATAATTTAGATTCACATACGGTAATGACTGCAGTGATTCCCAATACTTATTTAGTTAACTGGAATACTGATTTTAAAAAAATATTCAGACGCTTAAAAGATGAGCAGGAAAGATTCTGGAACACTGAAAGAAAACAAAAAGCGACTGATAAAAACCTTAGCACTGCGCAGGTTTATATTATGGCAAGTATAATAGAAGAAGAAACCAATAAATTAAAAGACAAAGGGCTTATTGCAAGTGTATATATTAACCGTATAAATAAAGGCATGAAACTGGAAGCAGACCCAACAGTTAAATATGCCATGAGAGATTTTGGTTTAAAGAGGATTTTATATGGGCACCTCAAATATCCTTCGCCTTATAATACCTACCAGCAAACAGGATTGCCACCAGGTCCTATCTGCACTCCATCGGCAGAAACCATCAATGCGGTGCTGGAAGCCCCCGAAACCAACTATATATTTTTTGTAGCCAAACCTGATTTTAATGGCTACTCAAATTTTGCAGAAACTTACCATGAGCATTTAAAATATGCAAAAGAATACCAGGATGCTTTAAACGAACTCATCAGAAAAAAACAAACACCATAATATACATTGCTTAAAATTCAGCGCATATTATTCACCATTACCCCCATTGCTTTTTTTATAAGAAAAAGTAAAAAACTGCTGTTGCCTGGTTTTGATGGATTGCCTTTATATGAAGTTTTGTTATTTTTAAGAAAACAAATAAAAACACATGGCATTTCAGAAAGGGCTTCGGCCATCTCCTATAATTTTATCATGGCCTTGCCTCCTTCCCTGTTGTTTCTATTTACCTTAATTCCCAATCTTCCATTTATATCCAAACAAAATATCACCATTCAATTACACAATCTCATTTATGATATTATTCCATCACCGGTTTACAACAGGGAGGTTATAAAATTCATCGATAGTTTTATAGATAATTCCCGTTTCGGCCTGTTATCCTTTGGTTTATTGTTATCGCTTTTTTTTGCTTCCAATGCAGTAATGGGTTTGATGCGGGCATTCAATAAAAATTACATCGGCTTCGAAAAAAGAAACGGTTTAAAAGACCGCCTGGTAGCACTGCGTCTCACCGTTATTCTTTTTGGATTATTACTCGGCTACCTTATTTTACTCATTATGCAGGGAGCCTTATTAAACCTATTGGTGAGCAATAATATACTGCGGGAAGTTATTTCTTATGCCAGGTGGATACTGATGATTGGACTCATCTTTCTGGCTATTGCCTATATTTTCAAGTATGCACCTTCCGTAAAAAAAAGATGGAAACTTAAATCGCCTGGAGCATTATTAGCTACAGCACTCAGTATACTTTCATCTCTGGGGTTTTCAGTTTTTGTAAACAGCTTTGGCAAATACAATGCACTTTATGGGTCTATTGGTACCATCATGATGATCATGGCGCTTATATATCTTAACTCACTCTCTTTATTAATCGGGTTCGAATTAAATGTAAGCATACGATCTCTGAGAGCCCATGCCCTTCACCGTATAGAAGAAGAGGCAGCCCAAAAAGAAATGAATCCTGCTGCGTCTAATATACCACTCAAATAATTTATGATATCGTATAAACAATTACCCCTGTTCAAGCATTATTTTTATGGAAATTATTAATCAATAAAAAAAAATAAAATGAAAAAAATATTGTTCATGATGGCACCATTGGCCATTGCAGCCACTATGGCTTTTACTTTCGGAGAGCCATTGAGCATTGGTAGTTCATTACCAAAGGCCGATTTAAAAATGCAGGATGTAAATGGCAAAATGATCAGTATTAAAGAAGCTGCAGGCACCAATGCTGTATTGGTAATGTTTAGTTGCAATACCTGCCCATATGTGGTAAAAAACCAGCAACGCACTATTGCCATTAATGATTACGCAAAAAAAATGAAGTTGGGTGTAATCGTATTAAACAGCAATGAAGCCTACCGTGGCGAAGACGACAGCCCTGAAGCAATGAAAGCATATGCTAAAGACCAGAAATACAACTGGAGTTATGTAATAGATAAAAATAATGAAGTGGCCGATGCTTTTGGTGCCAACCGTACACCAGAAGTTTTCCTGTTTGATAAAAACATGAAACTTGTTTATCATGGTGCCATAGATGATAATCCATCAGATGCCACAGCAGTGGGTAGAGAACACCTAAGAGAAGCCATCAATGAACTGGTTGCAGGAAAGGATATTTCTGTAAAAGAAACCAAGAGTGTAGGCTGCACCATTAAGCGCAAAAAATAAAAATATTTTATTGTTCAAATTAAAAATGCCCGGTCCTTACAAACCGGGCATTTACTTAATATCATGTTCGATTATTATCTTTACCGCCAAATATTATGAAGCATTTTTTTTTATACTCCGTTGCCCTCCTGAGTTTATTGCTTACTTCATGCAGTAAGAAAAATTACAGCAACAAACCCACTTATCAATTTAAAAGTGCAGATGGTAAACCGGATTATACCGATTTACATTATTGGGCCGCCCACCCATGGAAATGGGATCCTTCCGACAGTGTACCAAAACCCTTGCGAACAAATGATATAAAAGATACTGCTGTTGACGTTTTTTTTGTTCACCCTACTACCCTTACAAGTAAGAAAAATACCAATAGCAATGCATTGATTGATGATGCAGAAATTAACAGCAAAACAGATTACTCTTCCATGCTTTACCAGGCCAGTGCTTTTAATGAGCAATGCCGGGTTTTTGCGCCCCGCTACCGGCAGGCACATTATGGTAATTATTTTACAACAGATACCCCAAGGGCAAGGCATGCTTTTGAACTGGCATACGAAGATGTAAAAAATGCATTTGAAACCTATCTCAAATATTATAATAATGGCAGACCCATTATTATTGCATCCCACAGCCAGGGTACTACACATGCTGCAAGATTACTCAAAGAATATTTTGAAGGAAAACCCTTGCAGCAAAAACTGGTTTGCGCCTATATCATTGGTATGCCCATTCCCGAAAAATATTTTACAATACTAAAACCCTGCAGCAGCCCACAGAGTACCGGCTGCTTTGTAAGCTGGCGTACTTTTCAAAAAGGTTTTGAAGGAAGTGAATTTGTAATAAAAGAAACTTTTAAAGCAGTGGTCACCAATCCACTTACATGGCAAACAGATAGTACTTATGCCCCTGCCAGTTTAAACACAGGCGGAGTATTAAAAAATTTTAATAAAGTAAAACCGGGTATTGTAGATGCAATGGTTTATAAAAATATATTGTGGAGCAGCAAACCAAAATTCTTCGGTAGTTTTTTGTTAAAGCAAAAGAATTATCACATAGCAGATATAAATTTTTTCTACAACAATATCAGGCAAAATGTAAAAACTAGGATTGGCATGTATTGGAAACCGTAATGGCGGATTACACAGCATGGATACCTTACTCTGATGATTTCTAAATCATATTGAAATCTTTTTTTGCGTAGTACCAATCTATTCCGGTTCTACCCTGTCTATAAAATAATCTTTCACATTCAACGATACTTTATCCCCTATCGCCAATTTCAATTCCTTTTCAAAAGTAGCAGCATCTATTTCTTCTTCAAAAAATTTACGGTATCCTGTTTTAGTGTTAAGGATAAGTGTTGCAGGAATGGAACCGCTCCAGCTTTTATCTATTTTAGGACAAAAAAAATCTGCATTGGTTTCTTGCAGCCAAACGATAGAAGTATTAAATGCATTTTTTTTAGCAAAAGCCGCAATTTTGGCCGGATAAAATGAGGGCAGATCCAAACTTACCAAAAGTAGTTTTACATTTTGTGATTTGTATTGATTGGTAATTTTAATAAATGACGGAATTTCTGCCACGCATGGTTTGCAAAAAGTAGCCCAAAAGTTAATCACCAATACCTGTTCATCTGTAGTGCTCATATATTTTTCTACATCCGTAATCTTCCATTTTGGTATTTCCTGGCTTTGGGCGTTGCCAATAAATACAACCAGTGCAAATGCAATCAATATTATTTTCATACGGTCTAAAGTTAAGTACAATAGCTGCTCAAAATCTCAAACAAGGCGTTAAAAGAGATAAAAAAAATGCTTTGGCAAATACAGCCTTTCAAAGTACTTTTGCCACTCATTCATCATTAAAAATTCAACATTTTTATGGCATACGACTTAATAGTGTTAGGCAGCGGACCGGGCGGATATCCCGCAGCAATCAGGGCCAGTCAATTGGGAAAAAAAGTAGCAATTATAGAAAAAGAAAGCCTTGGTGGCGTTTGCCTCAACTGGGGTTGTATTCCTACCAAAGCATTATTAAAAAGTGCACAGGTATATGAATATGCCAAACATGCGGCAGACTATGGTATCAACATCAGCAATCCTACACACGATTTTGGCGGCGTAATAAAACGCAGCCGGGGTGTAGCCGATAAGATGAGCAAGGGCGTGCAGTTCCTGATGAAGAAGAATAAGATAGATGTAATTATGGGTTATGGCAAACTGGTTGCTGCCAATAAAATTGAAGTAACGGCAGCCGATAATAGCAAACAGGTGGTAGAGGCAAAAAATATTGTAATAGCCACCGGTGGCCGTGCAAGACAATTACCTTCTATGCCAATTGATGATGTAAAGATCATTGGTTACCGTAAGGCAATGGTATTGGCAGAGCAGCCTAAATCCATGATCATATGCGGAAGCGGTGCCATAGGATCAGAGTTTGCACATTTTTACAATTGCATGGGTACAAAAGTTACTATCGTAGAGTTCATGCCACGCATTGTGCCGGTAGAAGATGAAGACATCAGCAAAGAATTGGAAAAGCAATTTAAAAAACAAGGTATTACCATCATGACCAATAGCGAAGTATTAAAAGTAGATACTTCGGGCACAGGTATAAAAGCAACAGTAAAAACTGCCACAGGCGAGCAAATATTGGAAGCAGATATTTTGTTAAGTGCCGTAGGTGTTGTAGCTAATATTGAAAATATTGGACTGGAAGAACTGGGTATTAAAACAGAAAAAGGAAAGATCATTGTAGATGCCAACCAGCAAACCAATGTACCGGGCGTTTACGCTATTGGCGATTGTACGCCGGGCCAGGCTTTGGCACACGTTGCTGCCAAAGAAGGCATTAATGCTGCAGAACATTTAAGCGGCCACAAACCAGAACCAATTGATTACAACAACATCCCCGGCTGCACATATTGCGTACCTGAAATTGCCAGCGTTGGTTATACAGAAAAAGCGGCAAAGGATGCTGGTTATGAAATTAAAGTAGGCAAATTTCCTTTTATGGCCAGTGGCAAAGCAAGTGCTGCAGGAGCTACTGAAGGTTTTGTAAAAGTAATTTATGATGCCAAATACGGCGAGTTCCTGGGATGTCACATGATTGGTATGAACGTAACAGAAATGATTGCCGAAGCAGTGGTTGCCCGCAAACTGGAAACTACGGCTCATGAAATATTAAACGCCATTCACCCTCACCCCACCATGAGTGAAGGGTTGAAAGAAGCCACAGCAGTGGCTTATGGAGAAGCGATAGATATTTAAAGCCCCTCCACCCCTAAAGGGGAACCGGGAAGATTTTAATAACTTAAATAAAATACTGAGTAGCAAATTTTACAAATACTACTAAGAAAATAATAAAAAGAGGCTGTAGTTGTACAGCCTCTTTTTTATTTTATTGTATGGGCATTGGTAAAAAAGCCCAACATCGTTATGCATCATATCCCTGGAAATGATTGTGTGCTGCCTCGGGATTCACTTGTAATATTTAAATAGCCCGATCAACGTTACTTTGCAAAAACCTTCTTAAGCAAATCTGTTACCTGCGCTGCAGGGTCTTTTCTTATTTTTTGTTCCTCCTGCCCTATTGAATAAAAAATACCCGTCATAGACTTTTCAGTTACATAAGCCGAAATATCAGTATTTACAGGTTCTTTGCTCAATTTATTGTAGGCAGTAAACACATCCTTCCAATATTTAGTAGCATCTGTTTTAGCCAGGGATTGTTCTATTACCGGTCTCATTTTTTCTGTAAGTTGAGCCGTAGTATTTTTTTTCAGGTAATCTGTAGCGGCAAAATCGCCACCCCTTAAAATAGAAAGTCCATCGGTTAATGTCATGCCTTTAATAGCATCCCAAAAAATATTGCTTATACCGCCTGCTGCATCTTCGGCTGCACGGTTCATAGAAAGTATGGCTTTATCTACCAATGAGCCCATACCAAATTTGCGTAAAGTTGATTCTGCCTTTTTCGCTTCTGCCGGCATTAAAATTTTAATGGCAGCATTGGTAAAAAATCCGTCTGCCTTATTCAATGTTTTGGCGCTATTATCGGTTCCAATAGTAAGCGCTTCTTTTAACCCTTTAATAATTTCATCATTGCTTAAAGAAGTTTTGCTTCCTCCACCAATGGCTTTGTTGATACCCGATAAAACTTTATTACTGCTATCGCCTTTAACGGCTTTGTTTAATTTCCCAAAAACACCCTGTGCATTCATAAAAGTGCTGCATCCAAGGGCAATAAATAAAAAGGCAATTTTTTTCATAAAAGACATTTATTTTATAAGACTACAAAACTAACGGTAAACATGCTAAAGGCTGGTTAAATTGTTTTAGTATTGCGGGGGGAAGGGTGAAAGGTGAAAGGTTAATGGTGAAAGCTCGCCAAAACCTATAAGAGTTTGTGTGTGGGGTTATGTGAGAGGAAACCTTATAGTGTTTTATAATGCTCGCCTAAAACCCTGCCTTCCGGCAGGCTTATAGTGTTTTAATAATGTATATGCCGGGGAGGTTGAAAGCTGAATACGCAGCTTATGGCTTACACATAATAGCTTTTTTAAAATCAACAAAATATTATACCCGTCTATGTACCATCAACAATATACCATAGACTTTTAAAACATTTACAATGAAAATAGCCGTGCTGGGTGCAGGAATGGTTGGCAGAACCATTGCTGCCGATCTTTCCAAATCACATGAAATCACTTCCTTTGATATCAGTGAGGCAAACCTTGCCATTTTAAAAGAACGTGCAAATGTAAAAACCCAGGTAGCCAATCTTGACGACTACAGCGGCTATGCCTCCATGTTAGCAGACTATGATATGGTAGTGAGTGCTGTTCCGGGTTTTATGGGTTACAAAACACTGGAAACAATTATTAATTTAAAAAAGAACATAGTAGATATTTCTTTTTTTCCGGAAAATGCCCTGGCACTGGATGCACTGGCAAAAGAAAAAGGGGTAACAGCCATTGTAGATTGTGGCGTAGCCCCGGGCATGAGTAACCTGATACTGGGCAGATATAATGAAGAAATGCAAATTGATAGTTTTGAATGTCTGGTAGGTGGCTTACCTAAAATCCGCATAAAACCCTTTGAATACAAAGCCCCATTTTCGCCGGTAGATGTGTTGGAAGAATACACAAGGCCCGCACGTTATGTAGAGCATGGAAACGTAGTTACCAAACCTGCCTTGAGCGATGCGGAATTGATCAACTTTGAACATGCCGGAACGCTGGAATCTTTTAATACCGATGGCCTGAGAAGTATTTTATTTACGATGAGCCATATTCCTAACATGAAAGAAAAAACATTACGGTATCCGGGCCATATAGACCTGGTAATAGCATTGCAACTGGCAGGTTTTTTTAATGAAAAAGAAATAGAATGGAATGGCAAAAAAATTAGGCCCCTTGATTTTACTTCACGTATTTTATTTGACCAGTGGAAGCTGCAGCCAGGCGAAGCAGAATTTACCATTATGAGAATCATATTAAAAGGCACTAAAGAAAATCATCCGGTAACCATTGAATATTTTTTATATGATGAATATGATGCAGCTACTCAAACGGCTTCTATGAGCCGCACTACAGCATATACCTGCACAGCAGCAGTGAATTTAGTGGCCGAAAATTTGTTTGCGCAAAAAGGCGTTTTCCCTCCGGAGCTGTTGGGAAAACACAAAGATTGTTTTGATTATATTTTAAAATACCTGGCAGAAAGAAACGTTATCTATAAAAAAACTACCAGTTGATTTGGCCGGCACTACATTCAGGAAAAACATTCAACAAAAAAAATCAACTTATATTTTTTTTAAACTGTAAAACAAATCCCTTTACATTTTCACCAGCTTAAAATTGGTTTTGCTACCAGCATCACCAATACTAAGTATGTAAATGCCCGAAGGTAAAAAACCAATCTTTATTTTTTCATTCGTGGATTGTAGTAGCTGCTGGTAAACCGGTTTGCCTGCTGCTGAAAGTATGATGGCAGTTTTTCCTTTTAATGTTTGCAATTGTTTTGATTGAACAATAACGTAATCAACTACCGGGTTAGGATACACGCTGATAATATCTGCAGGTTGTATTACCGGTATGGTATCCTGAGGCAAAGGGCCGGCAGTGGCCAGCGAACCATCACATTGATAGGAACGAAGTATACTGTTTCTTGCTCCTTTAAGTGCAAACAGGGCCCTCATTTTGTTTTTCTGCCCAATGGTAAACATATTCATACAGGCATCGCTGGTTAAATCCATATAATTCATAAACATGTCGCCATTTATATCAGGGGAGCAATTGGTAGCCCGGGGGAAAGTGGGGCAATTAAAATTGTAACTCTTTTGCCTCGGTGTGTCATCCACTTCATCATCCCCGCAGTAATCATCACCCCAAATATGTTTAAGCCCAAGCCAATGTGCTATTTCATGTGTGGCGGTGCGGCCTTTATTAAAATCTGTACGTAGCCGTCCTGTTGTACCAAATACATCATAACTTATCACTACACCATCTTTGGCATCATCTCCACCGGGTGGTGTGGCATAACCCAATGTACGGCCAAAAATGCGGCAAACCCAAATATTAAGGTATCGTTTGCTGTCCCAGGCATCTACTCCTCCCTGTGCTTTAAATTTCATTCCATCATCAGCCATAAAATAAGCTTTGCTGGTATATTTGCGGTTAATACCAGTGGTGGACCGGCCATCGGGATCTACTTTTGCCAGGCAAAACATGATGCGACTATCGCCTGAAAAACTTTTAAATGCTTCCGGCACCGATGTTTTATCAGCATTCAATAATCTAAAATCTTTATTGAGCACATCCATCTGTGATTGAATCTGTGCGTCACTAATATCCTGGCTGCTATTGTTAAACAGTACGTGTATAACTACAGGTATGGTTATGATTTCATTGAAAAAAGTATCTCTTGCGGGTACACTATTTTCTTTAGAAAAAACTTCTTTATTTTTTAAAACAAAATGTGCCTGGGTGTATTCTTCAGTAACACAGGTGCGTTGCGCATCTACAGTTATAAATATGAAAAACAGCAAAGCCGTAATAAGAGGAATTTTCATTTCTTTCGTGTGTGTGTAAGTTTAAGAAATGATCTTATCGGAGGATATTATGGCTAACCAGAGGAATGAAAGTTGTGTATGAAAAATTACTTTCTACACGATTGGAAAATTAGCAGGCATTTATCTATTTTGGAGAAATCAGAAAATATCCGGCTCAGAGGTAGATCAAATATAGGCCTATAATTTATAATAACAAATATTTATTGTGTTCCTATGCAATAATATTATTTGTACAAGTGGAGTTTACTATTTTTGCTGCCTTATAAGCCATTCAAATGAAGCATTTTATAACTTTACTATTTGTGTTGGGAATTATTTCCTGCAATAATTCTGATAAAACAGATACTGATCCAGATATTATCCCCCCTCCATCAGGCATTGCAGCACCTCTTACACTTTCTTATAATATCATTGCTCAGCATCCGCACGATACAAGTGCCTATACACAGGGATTAGAACTATACAATGGAAAAATGTACGAAGGCACAGGCGATTTTAAAAATTCATCCTTGCGAATAACCGATTATAAAACCGGCAAAGTGGAGCAAATTCATGCAATGGGGACCAATAATATTTTTGGCGAAGGCATAACTATTTTGAATAATAAAATTTATCAGCTTACCTGGCAAAGCAATATTGTGTATGTCTACGACATCAGTGACATCACAAAACCAATCAAAACTTTTAACTGGCCATACGAGGGTTGGGGAATTACCAACAACGGCACCGACCTGATTATTAGTGATGGATCTGCTAATTTATATTTTGTGAACCCTATAGATTTTAAATTAAAAAATACAATTGCTGTTCAAACAAATCTAGGGCCACTGGATAGCATAAATGAACTTGAATATATAAATGGATTTGTATTTGCAAATGTTTATCAAACACTAAATATTGTAAAAATAGATCCTGAAAGCGGCCATGTGGTTGGATTAATGAAATTTCCAGACCTGCCACAAAATGAAAAAATAATAGATAGAACAGATGTTTTGAATGGGATTGCTTTTGATTCTGCCAGCAAAACCATATTTGTTACCGGCAAAAGATGGCCTAAATTATTTGAAGTAAGATTAAACTAACTGAAGTTTTTTTTGCAGCCTGTTTATTTAAAGCATCCGTAAATCAAGGCTGTTATGCCGGCAAATATATATTATAAAAGAAATGCTATCTATGCCTATATTTTTCTAATAATATAAATTACCGAGCTGCATTTTTCTTTATTAAAAATGGCTTTAATATTGGATACAAGCCCCGCAATAAAAGCACCCGCTATATTTCCTTTACCATTCCTGTATTGTTCACTCAGCATACTCACATAAAAAGAATCAAACCACATTGGTTTGCTGGCTATCACTTCCATACCGTGTTGTTTCATCAACCCTTTCATACTGCCAGGAGAAAAATGATAAAGGTGCCGGGGTACATCGTAGGCTGCCCAGTATTGCTGGTATTGGGCTGCATCAGCCGATGTGTAATTGGGCACTGCCACCACAAGTCTTCCATCTTTTTTTAATAAATTTTTTATTTGCTCTACATATTCATGCAACTGGTGCACATGTTCCAATACATGCCACATGGTAATGGCATCGTAATTATTTTGGGGCAGGTTAAAGATTTCCGGCGAAGACAGGGGATTGATTTTGTAAAGTTGTTGTGCATTTTTCCTGGCTGTTTCATCGGGTTCAAGCCCGGTTATTTTCCAACCTGCCTGCTGCATCGTATTAAGAAAAGCTCCTGTACCACATCCTATATCAACAATAGTTCCTTTATCCTTTCCGGTTATGGCTTTTACCAGGTTTCTTTTTTGCAAAAGCGTGCTGTTTCTCACCAAATGATATAAACGATTGATTAAACCTTGCTGAGTATCGCTGTGAGAGATATAACTTTCTGATGCATAATAAGCGCCTATTGCTTCCTGTGCAGGAACATCCTGTGTAAAAGCACCTCCGCAATGATTGCACTGATAAACGGCAAAGGTTTCACCGGATACCGTGTAATCTTTTACCGTAAATTTTTTTTGAATATTGCCTGATTGGCAAAAAGGACAGCCATTATAATGAATCATACCAACTGAATTATGGCAGCAAAGAAAGTTAATTTAATTTATTTATCAGTAGTAAGATAACTTTTAGACTCTGGTGCAGGTTTAGCTTGCATATCATTACCAAAATCGCCGGAAGAATGTTGGCGGTAATACATAAATAAAACAGCTACGCCTAATAAAGCAAGTAACGCTGCAGCTATCCACCACCTGCTTTTAATCTTATCCTCTGCCTGCAACTGCTCCGTCATGGCCGTGGTATTTGTATGGGTATCCCCTACAATCATTTTATGTGCCACATCAGGGTGAATCACTCTTGCTGCTGTTACTTCCGGAAAAAAGGAAGCAGGCATGGCCACCGATTTAAAATGCAACTTGCCGTTTTCATCCATATAAAAACTTCCTGCAGTGGAAAGGGGTAATTCTTCATAAGACTTCATTTGTTTTAACCTTTCACAAAACTTACTTAAAAAAGCTGCTGCTTCCAATGCACTGATTTTTTTTTGGTCGGCAATAAAGTCTATCAAACCATAAGTGGAACTTTCTTTTTCGCTCAATTCTACATATGGCATTGGAGCCAGCATCCTGTTTTCTCCGGGCAAAAATTGTGCATGTCCGGGTTGCATTACCAAAGTACCCACTGCAGGCAGCGGGCAATTTTTATATTCATACAAATAGTTGGTCAACAATTTTTCCATGCCCTGCAAAAATAGAAGTTAAAAGTTAATTAAAATGCCTGCTGTAAGGTTTAGGCCATATACTTCGTAATTGTGCCAGCGCTCATATTTATCGTTTAAGATATTATTCGCATTTAGCCAGGCACTAAATTGTTTGTTTATTTTAAATTCTGCGCCTGCACTCAAATCGGTACCACCTGTGAGTGCCCTGCTACCATTGGCTTTAGTGAGATAATTGCCCCCGTTAAATAAATATAAATCTCCCTTTAGCAATAATTTTTCAAATGCCCACCAGCGCATAGAAGTAGTGAATTCCATAGGTATCGTATGCCATGCTTTATTATTTACATTAAAACCGGTGTATCCATTTAAAGTTAAACCCGCTGTCAAAGTAAATTTATCCTGGCTGATATAACTGATATCACCATGAATGCGCAGGTTTTTTGCTTTGGTTTCATTGCTAATCAAAAAAGATTTTTCATCAGTAGCTGTATCGTTTATAAAAACAGGCAGATCTCTGTAAGTAATCCAGCCAGCCTTGGCACTAAAATTAAAATGCTTGCCCACAGTAGCTTTTATCCCACCATAATATTCTATTTCTTTGGTATTATCCTGCCGGGTTAATGATTGTAAATAAGGGTTGATAAAAGATAAATTGCGGTAAGTATTTTTAATATAACGCCCTACCCATCCTGCCTGCACAAGGAACACTTTTTCCTGCACTTTTACTTCAGCGTACACATCCGGCAACCACACAAATTTGCCGTTGTTCCAGGTAGGAATTATTCCGCCATGTAATTTTATTAAAGAAGTACTATATAAAAATGCAGGCGAAACCTGTAAAATGTTATTGGCAAATTTAATATTACCGGGTATGCGGCCCAAGGTAGAATAGTTGGTAAAATCAGCTTTGGCAGATAGTTTTAAAGTAATCTCATCATTAAATTTCTTTTCTACCGGGGCATCAATTACAATACTTGTTTCGCTCAGTTTATTTTTATTGGTAAAAAAATTAATTTGCAAATTGGGGTTATAGCTAATGTCCATCGAATTGGAAACGATATTGCGTATTCCACCGGAAATATTAATATCCTGGAACTGCTGCCTTATGTCTGACTTGTTGTAGGTGTGAATAGAATGATCATACCCATACAGGTAATAATTATTAAAACCAAGAGCGGCACCTGCATACACTTCATTTTTAGGAGTAAAATAACTTCCTGTTCCTTTTACATTTAGTAAAGCGTAATCCTGAAATTCTATATCCTTTCCTTTGGAAGCAATATAATCACCTGATAAGTTTACCAATGTTTTCTTACCATCTCCAAAGCTTAATCCTGCTGCCACATACGGTGTATTGTAAGACCCAAATCCTGCTTTTAAATAATTACGGCTTCCCAGGTAAAGATTGGTATCCTGCACCAGCGCCAATGGCCGCAGGGATATGGGTTGGTAAGCATAAAATAAATTTTGCGACGGAATGGTATAACCCAGCAATGGCCTGGACGTATCTGCTGCTAACTGCGATCCTGAGAAATTAATCTTTACTGCATTGCGCAAAACCGGTTTAAAGGAAGAAGTAATATCAATCGTTTGAGTTTTAGTGGTATCCCTTTGCCCAATCGCATTGATGGTTACCATACAACCTGCTGTTAATATAAAAAGTACTTTATTCATCTTGTTGCTGTTAAAGAATAATAATTGATTTTTAGCCATTGCGTTTAGTCACTTATCCTGGATTGTTGCTTTTCTTCAGCAATCGCTTTTTCTAATTTTTGTTGTGCCTCTGCTTTTAATGTGGCGATGGCTGCATTTTTGGCCACACTTTCAAATGTAGCTTTAGCATTGAAATAATCTTTTTGTTGCAGGAAAATATCACCCAGTAAAATGTATGATTTGGTCACCCATAAATCATAAGAACCCGTTTCTTTAATTACAGCCAGTGCCGCTTTTTCTGCCGTGGCCAGGTTGTTGAGTGTATAATAACAATTGGCAATTTCAAATCTTGCTTCGGCGCCCCATGCAGCTTTATTGATAGCTGCTGCATTTTTAAATGAAGTGATGGCTGCATTACAATCATTGCTTATTTGCTGCGATTTTCCAAGCACAAGATTGGCTATAGATTTATCATCTGTGCTGATTCCTTTTTTGGTAAGCAAATCTTTGGCTGCAGTGTTGGCTTCTGCATAATCTTTTAATAAATAAAAACTGCGAACAAGGCCACGCAACGCTTCCAGCAGGTTGTCCTGGCTGAGTGCATTTACTCTCAGCATTTCAAAATACTTTTTTGCATTGGCATAATCCTTCAGTTCAAAATAATAAATACGGGCAGCTTCCAGCGTAGCTTTTTCATAATATTTATTCAGCCCCTGTGCATTTACAAAACCATATCCCAGCAGGGCATTGGGCCAGTCTTTATTTTTTTGATAGCAAATAGCCCTCAGGTAATTGGCATCAATAGCATAGGCTCCATCAGGATATCGGCCCAGGTAATTGGCAAATCCGCTGATGGCACCGGTGCAATCATTGTTATTATATTTAAGCGACGCTGCAGCATAAGTTAATGAATCTGCTTCCGATATAGAAATGGCCTTGCCATTTTTCTTCATCAACTCTACATAATCATTGGGCCTGCCTTCTTCTACATAAATATCACGGATGATTCCCATCGCTTCGTCGGCTTCGGCGCTCTGCGGATATTTTTGTATTAACTGCTCATAATTACTGAGTGCATATTTGTTGTTGTTGCTGTTGTAATATGCCAATCCCAGTTTTAGATAAGCTCTTGGCTTAAGCCCATTATCTTTTGAGTTGATTATATTGGTCAAAAAAGGAATGGCTTCCATAAATTTTTCATCAGAAATATATGTTTGTGCTATTTCCATATTCACATCCGGCACCAAATTACTGGATGGATATTGGCGGCTGATGCTGCTGAGTAACCGGATTTTTTCTGCGCTGTTTTTTACACCTGCTATCATTGCTTTTTGATACGTAGCATAATCGGCCTGCAACAATGCATTGCTGATAACCTGTTCGTACATTCCGGATGCTTTAGTAAAATCCTTAAGCATGTAGTAACAATCGGCAGTGCGCAGGTAAGCATCCTGCACCATAGAATTAGACGTTGAAGAAACTGTTTTAGTTACTCCTTCAAAACCAGTGAGTGCCTGGCGGTAATTTTCTTTTTGGAGCCAGCTATAACCCACATTATATTTTGCCGCAGCAGGATTGGCCTCACCCTGCGCCGCAGCTCCACTTAGTATGTATACATTTAAGTAACGAATAGCATCATCATACCGTTGCATCCTGTAAGCAATTTCGCCTTTCCAGAAATTGGCATAAGGAAGTATATTGCCTGATAAAGTATTGGATAATACCCTGCTTAATAATTCATCGGCCGGTAATAATTGCTGGTCATTGATATGCTCAATAGCTCTGCCATATAAAATGCGGGGATATGCTTTTTGCATAGATGCTGTAGGTTGATTGAAACTTTCATACAAAGCAAGGGCATCACTAAAATTGTTGGTATTGGTCATCAGGTTTACCAATATTTCCTTTGCTTCCACATCATATTCTGAGTTGGGATAATCTCTCAGGTAGTTTTTCATTTCATTTAAAGCCACATCCTGATAACCCAGTTCATAGGATAGTTTGGCATAATTAAATCTTGAAACTTTTTGCTGTTTGGCATTGCTGCTGTTGTAAGCACTATATTGAAAAGCAGTTCTGGCATTGGCTTTCTGATTGGTTCGCAGGTAAAGATCACCCAGCAGGTACATACTGTTTTGCCCCATAGAATCCCTTTCGTTGCTCAGTTGTTTAAATCCGTCTATTGCCTTTTCAAATTTATTTTCTTTGTAATAACTATAACTAAGTTCATACAAAACTTCTTTGCTCACTTTAGGTGTATTGAGTACATAATCTTCCAGCAGTGGCATTGCTTTTTTATAATTCTGTTTTTCAAAATACAACTGGCCGGTTAGCAGCTTCAATTGTTTTTCGTAATACAGAGAACCCCCACGGCCCAAAACAGATTCACCATAAGTAAGAGCCTCTTCTTTTTTGCCCTGGAAATAATAAATTTCTGCAATATAATAAGGCACTACGCCTTTGTAGTCCTCATGTGTTTCTACGAGTTTAAATGACTTTAGTGCTTCATTGTATTGTTTATCGTAATAAGAAATAAAACCATAATAATAATTGGCCGGTATATAATATTTATTATCGGGCAACTGGTGTATTTCATTAAAGAGAGGTTTGGCTTGTGCAAATTGCTTTAAATTAAAATGAGCATAGGCCTTTTCAAATTTTGCATCGGCAATCTGGTCATTGCTCAGGTTATCATATCCTGCTTTTTCAAAATAATCAATGGCATTACTAAAATCATCTTTCAGAAAATAGTAATGTGCCAGGTGAAAACTTAATATTTGCCTGCGGGGCTCATTGGTCACATTGCTGGTGTACTGAATGGCTTCTTTTTCTGCCACTTCATGCATGAGCTTTAATTGACATGCTATATAATAATAATTTACATCATCATTGATGTAGGTATGATCACTTACGGTATTGTCTGGGTAAGATTTTTTCAACTCCTTCATCAACGGGTAGGCCAGTGCATACTGTTCTTTTACAAAAAACTCTTTGGCTTCTTTGTATTTTCTTTCGGGGTCTGTAATAGTATGTGTGGGTTGAGCAAATGAAGAAACTGTGACTGCCAGTAAAAGCAGCGAAAAAAATATTGTACGATTCATTGGTGGGTTAGTTAAATGATTCCGAATGCAAAAGTAAATCTTTGACTGCATCAACAAACACTATTCCAAAGAAGTGATTAATGTTTATTATTCTGTAAACAAACGAAACTAATTGCAATTGCCTGTTAAAGGATTGATAAAAGAAAAAACTTTTTTTACAGTTGTGTGGATTATTTATAAAGAGAGATTGGTTATTTTTACTCAAACTAACCAATATATTTATCAATGAAAAGACTATTATCAACCAAATATTCTGCTGCTTCATTTAATGCTGCAACCCTTTTACTTCGCATTGTATCCGGTACACTCATGATGAATCATGGTTACGATAAGCTTGTTCACTTTGCTCAATACAAAGGTAAATTCATGAATTTTTTGGGACTGGGTCAAGCAACTTCCCTATCCCTTGTAATTTTTGCAGAATTCTTTTGCGCCCTTTTTATCATCATCGGATTATTTACAAGACTGGCAGCAATACCATTAATAGTTGTGATGTGTGTAGCATTATTTAAAGCACATAACGCAGATTTTTTGGGCGAGGGGGAAAAAGCTACTTTATACCTTGTTGCTTATCTTACTTTATTATTTACAGGCCCGGGAAGAGTAAGTGTGGATGGAATGGTGGGGAAATAAGGGAGGCGAATGGTGAATGGTGAAAGGTCAAAGCCCGCACGGCCAAACGAAGTCCGGAAGGGGTGAAAGCACGAATGAATGCTGTGAATCTTAAATACATTTAAATTTAGTAACTCAGTTTAAATCCTCCAACCGAAAGAACGTTAAACGACTTAAACCTTAAACGACTTAAACGATAATCCGCTCATATGTACACAACCGAAACACAAATACGCATTCACTATGCTCTTACAGATCAAATGGGTGTGGTATATCACGGGCACTATGCACAGTTCTATGAAATAGGACGTGGAGAAGCCATCCGGGTATTGGGTTATACTTATAAAGATATTGAGGCCATGGGCATCATCATGCCGGTAGTAGATATTCACAGCCGGTTTTTGCGCCCTGCAAAATATGATGACCTGATAACGGTAAAGACTACCCTCAGGGAATTACCCACACATCACAAAATTATTTTTCATTCAGAAATCTATAATCAGCAGGATGAACTCTTAAACACCGGCGATGTTACTTTATATTTTATGCAGTCATCTACCATGAAAAGATGTGAGATGCCTCAAGAGCTAAAAGCGAAACTTGAAAAATATTTTTAATGGATAATTTTATAATTATCCATTAAAAAATTATCCATTACTCCTATACCCTGTAATAATCCCCTTTCCAATTTTGTATGGCTTGTTTAATTTCTTTTGGAGATAATTTTTCTTCCACAGCCCTTTTTGCAAGACTTATAAACTCTTCATTGGATGCAAAACGCAATGCAATGATCTGCCCCATTCTTAAATTATGGTCTAATAATTTACCGGTAAGTACAAAATAGCGCAGGTTTTCTTCTGCACGGATGGCCCTGTCCTGAGCCTTTAAAGCAAACCCACGGGCAAACCATGCCAGCAAAAATACAATGAAAGCAACCAGGCAGATCAATGAAGCACTATACAAACCTTCTCCGGCATTGCAGGATTTAATAAGATTAAAAACTGAACCGATTATAAGGGCAAGAATAGCACTTAGTAATACATAATGGTAAAGCGGTACAATCTGCGAATGGTTTTTAAAATTTTGTTGTTGCATAATTATTTTTAATTGATTAAAAAGAAAATTACTTTAAAATATCCAACACCTTCCACATTTTTTCTCTAACGCTTCCGGGATTGCCATCAAAATTATTTACAATAAAGGCAAAAGTATATTCAGCTCCTGATTTACTTTTTACATAACCGGTGTAAGAACGCACACCGCTGATATAACCCGATTTCATTTTAATACCGTTCATGAGTGGTAAGGCATTATAAAAAGATTCATACCAGGCTTTATCTCTTGCATATTGCATTATTGTAACCAGTGCATTGGTAGTGGTGCGGTTGGCGGGAGACAAACCACTGCCATCTATAATATTCAATGCAGATTTATCAATGCCCCTGCTGCTCCAGAAATAACGAATGATAGCCAAACCGGAATCAGTAGCTGCAAAACCTTTTTGCTTTAAGGCAATTGTTTTTACAAATGCTTCGCCAAACAGGTTCACACTTTCCCTGAGAAACCAATAATTTATCGAATCTAATGAAGGTGATTCTATTTGCAAAAGCGGAACAATGGTTAGATTTCTTTTGGGCATTTCAGATAAACGATTTTCAATATTGTTTGACTTGCCTTCTATTTTAATTCCATTTTCCATTACTGCAGTTTCCATACTTTTCAAAAAAGAAATATAGGGAACAGGCATAGCGCCTTTTATGGTAAACGTTTCCTTGCCAGCAGGCACAGTGCCTCTTACATAACCGTTAGTACCGTATTCAGATAAATATATAATGGACCTGTCGCCACTGCCTGCTGCACCTGT
>Ga0335397_10003298_pt1 | contig 21641 bp, 18 predicted proteins | sample MAT04_FD_205740 | JGI IMG/M metagenome (GOLD analysis project Ga0335397, IMG submission 205740) | Freshwater microbial communities from Lake Fryxell liftoff mats and glacier meltwater in Antarctica - MAT-04 (spades assembly) (version 2) ... | reverse complement strand
AGAGCAAGAAATTGGTTGTGTGGATCAAACATAAAGATTCCACGGGCCGCAATGATGCTTAACTTGTGTTCTGCTATTTTTTAGTAACTACTCAGCCATAGTTTTGTGACCGCTAGATATGGCAACATGGCGCAACATTGGCGCAGATTCGCCACAGGTAAGGCAACCATATGCAGCCATTCGTAGAAAAATCAGCATCTTTTGCCACATATAGCGTTTTTTGTCGAATCAGGCTGAGTAGTTACATTTTTTAGCATAACACGAGAAAAGTGAAAAAGTCATATCTTCAGCAAAAGAATGTCTCTTCAAATTATAAAGGAGGTGCCTGTCGTAAATAGACATGAATGATAATTCGAACATTTGAAAAACGGGCGTCCGATATCCAAAGGACACCGGACGCCGCCGAGAAGAAGCCTGTGACCCGTCGTAAGGTTACGCAGACTCCCAATTTGAAAATATACCATATAAAAAAGGAGTAAGAAGAAGATGAAACGTTTATCTTATATTCTTTCAGTGTTAGTTGCTGTAAGTATGTTGCTCACAGCATGCGGCCCAGCCAAGCCAAAGACATTAACAGGGACCCTTAATGTTTGGTCCTTCACCAATGAAATTAAGACCATGGCAATTGCTTTTCAAGGCAAGCACCCAGAGGTAAAAGTTGTTTACACCATGATCCCGATGACCAATGGCGAATATCAAACCAAGGTCAAAGCTGCTGCCGGCACCAAGGATTCCCCCGATGTTGTTGCTCTGGAAGCCGCTTTTGTGAAAGAGTGGGTTGAGTCTGACCTCCTGGCTAACCTGAACGATTTAGTTCCCCTGACCAAAGACCTCAAGACCTACCCGGCTGTCGTTGAAGTTGGTACGAATGATGGCGTTGCAAAAGGCTTTTCTTACCAGGCCACCCCCGGTGCTTTCTTCTATCGCCGCAGCATTGCGAAGGAATGCCTTGGCACAGATGATCCTGAGAAAGTCCAGGCTATGGTTGCTGATATGACAAAATTCACCGACGTTGCCGCCAAGATCAAAGCCTGCGGTACGGGCGACTACTTTACTGTTGGAACCGGTGGTGAAATGTTCCTGCCCTTCCTGTCCAACCGCGCCCAGCCCTGGATTGTTGATGGCAAAATGGTCATTGACCCCAAGATCGTAGAATATGTTCATTTCGCAAAAATGATGCGTGATAAAGGCTACGAATCTGGAGCCACCCAGTGGACTGAAGGCTGGTTTGCCGGCATGAACGATACTTTGAAGGCTGCCGATGGCACCCCCAAGAAGGTCTTTAGCTACTTCCTGCCCACTTGGGGTCTGCCCTATGTTTTGAGTCCCAATGCTAAATCAAAGGACGGCGCTAGCGATACCAGCGGTGACTGGGCCATGATTAATGGACCAATGTCCTACCAATGGGGCGGTACCTGGGTTGGCGCCTTGAAAGGCAGCCAAAATAGTGAATTGGCAAAAGAATTTATCAAATTCGTTGCTCTTGACGAAGAGAATCTGACCAATTGGGCTACGGGTGTCTACACCAACGCATACCTGAAAGCCATTGATCCCACTACACCTGACGATCAGGCTCAGGCTGCTGGTGACTTCGTCTCCAGCCAGGTCGTGGTCGAAAAGATCACGAGCAGCTTCGATAAATCCACACTGGCTACCTTCCTGGGTGGAGAAAACTCTTATGGAGCCTTTGCAAAAGCCGCCCCGAGCGTCAATGGCAAGTTGTTGACTGGTTCTGATGACGCCATTCAACGCGCCCTCAACGACCCACTGGCTGCTTACCTCAGTGGAACCATGACCGAAGCAGAAATGTGGACTACATGGTTGGATGCAGTTCGGAGCGAATTCCCTGATATGACCATCCCCGAGCCCCCCGTAAAATAATTATGTTTTAGAAAGTTTTGTGGGTCAGTGTATTCCAGAATACACTGACCCACTCATTCTCAGTCATCTTTCAACAAGTTGGCAGAATCCAGTTCTATTATTAAACGGAGGCAGCATGAATCTTGCCAAGTTCAAAAAAAATTCCACCGGGTACCTGTTTCTTGCACCCTTCATTATCGGCTTTCTCATTTTTGGCTTATATCCGGTTATTAACACATTAACACTTAGCTTTACTGATACCACCCTGATGTCGGGAAGCAGTCATTTTATTGGAATCAATAACTTCAAACGCTTATTTGCCGATGATGTTTTTTTGAGGGCAGTGGGGAACACCTGGTTGATCTGGATCTTAAATTTTATTCCACAGGTCGGCATTGCATTGTTATTATCTGTTCTTTTCACGAGCGCCCGGCTCAAGATCAAGGCGATTGGGGTTTGGCGGGCGATATTCTTTTTACCGAACCTGCTGATGCCGGCTGCTGTGGCGGCTTTGTTTAATGCGTTGTTTGCCTACTACGGTCCTGCGAATCAATTCATGGTCAGGGCTGGATTCTTGAGCGAAGCCATGCGATTTTTGGAGTCAATCTGGGTAACGCGCGGTCTGGTGGTTTTCATCCAGTGGTGGACGTGGTTTGGGCAAACGTTGATCATCTTGATGGCTGGTATGACCTCGATCCCCATTCCCCTTTATGAAGCTGCCATGGTGGATGGCGCAAGCGTCTGGCAAATGTTCACGCGCATCACTTTGCCGCTCTTGAAGCCCATTTTGATATTTATCTTCGTTACCTCACTGGTGGGCGGTATGCAGATGTTTGACATCCCGTTCCTGTTGACGGATGGCAGAGGTTCTCCATTAAGTTCAATCCAAACGAACAATATCCTGATGTATATGAAGTTCGCCAGTAGTAAAGGACATATTGGAGCCGCCTCCTCCGTTGGCGTTTTGGTATTCATCATGACCAGCGTTTGCGCCCTGGGCATCTTCTATTTCCTGCGCGATAAGGATTTGGACAACGAAAAAACAACAAGAAAGTCGCTTTTCAAAAAGAACACAGAGAGGTCGCAATCATGATCAACAACTATAAATTTGGCACGTATGTGATGCGCTTTTTTGTCTATATTCTGCTGTTCTTCTTATTAATCGTCACCATTGTTCCGATCTGGCTATTGATTGTGAACGCAACCCGCTCAACAACAGAGATTCAACAGGGTATCAGTATTTTGCCAAGCACGCACCTGATCGAGAACTACCGGCTATTGATCAGCAAGGGATTAAACCTGCCAAGAGGCTTCGCCAATAGCCTGTTTCTCGCTGTCGCCTCGACGGTTATCACGGTTTACTTCTCATTGTTGACAGCCTATGGACTGGTTGTTTACAACTTGCCCGGGAAAAGACTATTCTCCAATTTTGTCATCGTGTTGGTCATGATCCCCATGCAGCTTTCAATAATTGGATTCTACCGGTTCATGTCCAAACTGGGGCTTACAGATAATTATGCCGCATTAATTCTTCCGCTGATCGCAAATGCCGGCGCAGTTTTCTTCGGCAAGCAGTACCTTGAATCAATGGTGATCCAGGATTTGATTGATGCCGCCAGGATCGACGGCGCCAGTGAATTGGGAATCTTTCACAAGGTCATGCTGCCACTGGCTGTACCGGGCGCGGCTACCATGGGTATTTTCGCATTTGTCGCATCCTGGAATAATTTCTTCAACCCGTTCATATTGATCTCTTCCATTGAGAAATATACATTACCCATGCTGGTGCAAACCTTGCGCGGAGATGTGTATCGAACCGAATATGGCGCGATTTATCTGGGTCTTGCGCTGTCAATTGTCCCAATCATTATCTTGTATGCCATTTTTTCGCGCTACATTATCAGCGGTATTGCCTTGGGCGCAATAAAGGAATAATTTAGATAATCTGAAAAATTCCCGATTTTAGAAAAATAATACGCCAGCTTTACTGAGTTTAGAGTTCGATTTCAATACCGGGAAAAATCTGGGTCTGTTAAGAATTTATCCGCTACCCTGCACAAATTCTCGCTAATTTAAAACCAATTCGCGTTGATTAGCGAAATTCGCGGACAAGATTTTAGGAAGTCTAAACTTAAACTTTAGGGCAGTATAGATGTTCAGATAAGTTCTTTCTGCCTTCTTTACAAGAATGTCACTGCGAGGAACGAAGCAGTCTCCGTTTACGAGGGGATTGCTTCGGGAAGAACGCCCTCGCAATGACATATCCTTTGGAGTGCTGGAAAAAACTTTTCTGGATAGCTATATCTGTAAAAAACTGCAATCTTGATAATGAAAAAAATAAATAAAACTAAAAAACAAATATTAGGCAGGTCACACGCGTAGTGGCAACTTCCACACTGACCCCCCTGAGCGCGGACATGGAGTAACTTCCATCTGACCTGATATTGATTCAAAGGAGCGTTTCATGAGCAATACCGACACAGCGGAAAAACTTTTATATCTTGATACATCTCGCCCATTTGCTGAAAGGGTACAGGATTTGGTTGGGCGGCTCACCCTCGATGAGAAAGTAGGCATGATGAATCATCCGTCGCAAGGTGTGCCGCGCCTGAATATTCCCGCTTACAACTATTGGAGCGAGGCGCTTCACGGCGTTGCCCGTAATGGACGCGCCACCGTCTTTCCTCAGGCAATTGGGATGGCGGCAACTTGGGACCTCGAATTGATCCATCAGGTGGCTTCTGCTATCAGCGACGAAGGGCGCGCAAAATATCATGCGGCGTTGCGCCGCAACGGATATACCGATCTATACCAGGGGTTGACCTTCTGGTCGCCGAACGTGAATATTTTTCGTGACCCGCGTTGGGGGCGCGGACAGGAAACATGGGGAGAAGATCCATTCTTTACCGGGGAGATGGCATCCGCATTTGTGAAAGGCTTGCAGGGAGATGATCCCAAATATCTCAAAGCGGCGGCGTGTGCCAAGCATTTTGCCGTGCATTCCGGGCCGGAGAAAGACCGCCACACATTCAATGCCATCGTATCAAAACGGGAATTGCATGATACATATTTGCCCGCCTTCAAAAAATTGGTGATGGAGGCAAAAGTTGAATCAGTGATGGGCGCGTACAACCGTACTCTGGGTGAAGTCTGCTGTGCCAGCAAGCTTCTTCTTGACGATATTCTGCGGGGTGAGTGGGGTTTTCAGGGGCATGTCGTTTCAGATTGCTGGGCGCTGTCAGATTTCCACATCAACCACAAGGTCACGAAAGATGCGGCTGAATCCGCCGCACTAGCTCTGCAACACGGATGCGATCTGGGATGCGATCATATCTTCAATGAGATTCCCGAAGCCATTGCGCGCGGACTCATCACCGAAGCGGATGTGGATCGTTCTCTTAAACGCACGCTTGGCACTCGCTTCAAACTTGGCATGTTTGACCCTGCAGAAGATGTGCCGTTCGCATCCATCTCGACCGATGTGGTAGCTTGCGACGATCATCGAAAGCTGGCGTATCGCACTGCAACCGAATCATTGGTGTTATTGAAGAACAAGGGCGGCATCCTGCCGATTAAGTCATCCACAAAAAAGATATTTGTCACTGGTCCCACCGCCACAAGTATGGAGGTGTTGCTGGGTAATTATTATGGTTTTAATAACCAAATGGTCACCTTGCTCGAGGGTCTTGCCGGGCGCATTCCTGAAGGAATGGGCATGGAATACACCTCCGGGGCAATGCTCAAACATCCGCGAGAGATCAAGGATTCGTGGGCACCCGCGATGGCACAATCAGCGGATTTCGCGATTGTTTGCGCGGGACTTTCGTCATTCCTCGAAGGGGAAGAGGGTGAGTCTCTTCTCTCGCCGCAAAATGGCGACCGCGAAAGTATCTCTCTGCCCGCAAGCCAGGTGGATTACATCAAGGAGTTAGCAATACATGGCGTCAAGATTGTATTGGTTGTTACGGGCGGAAGTCCGATCGCGTTAGGCGAAGTGGAAGACATGGTGGATGCCATCCTTTTCGTTTGGTATCCGGGTATGGAGGGCGGCAAAGCGGTTGCAGATGTGCTGTTCGGAGATGTTGCGCCTGCCGGCAAACTTCCGTTGACCTTCCCAAAATCGCTCGATCAATTGCCTGCATTTGATGATTACAGCATGGCTGGCCGCACGTATCGTTACATGACCGAGGAACCGCTGTATCCCTTCGGGTTTGGATTAAGTTACAGTAATTTCGAATATACAGATTTGAAAATGGATAAGACGGTGCTTGCCGGGGATTCACTAAACGTCAGTTTTACCGTGCGAAACAGCGGCAATCAGACCGCGGCGGAGGTTGCCCAGTTTTACCTGAGCGATCTACACGCCTCGGCTATTGTTCCAATCCATCATCTGGTTGGCTTCGAGAGGCTTGCGCTAAAAACAGGCGAGAGCCGCACCTTGAAATTTACATTGACGCCGGAAATGATGTCGTACTATAACGATGATGGCAAATTGACTCTTGAACCTGGCGAATTCCGTCTGGAAATAGGCGGATGTTCACCGGGCAAACGTGGGCAGGAGTTGGGAGCGCCAGCGCCGGTGACCGCGCTATTCAAAGTCAAGTAAAAACAAAATCAAATAAAAACAATTCTGAAAAGAGAATAAAAAATATGGAAACTACGAATTTTTTTGGGCAGGATTGCTGTTCATTAGAGAATAACACGTTGAAACTACTGATTACACAATCTGTGGGACCTCGTGTTTTATCCTTAAAATTTGCCGGGGGCGAAAATCTGTTTGCCGAATTGCCCGATTTTATAATGGATTGTCCCGGCAGCGGGATATTTCATGCCTATGGCGGACACCGTTTGTGGCATGCCCCGGAAGAATCAAGCCGAACCTACCTACCGGACGACTCTCCGGTTGAGATCGTTTCTGTGAAAAATGGATACCAGGTGACGCAGGACGTGGAGCTCAAGACAGGGTTGCAGAAATCAATCGAGATTTGTTTGCAAGACGATGAGCCGAAGGTTATTATCACCCATCGTTTATCTAACTTGGGTTTATGGCCAGTGACGTGCGCTCCATGGGCTATTACACAATTAAAACCTGGCGGTGTAGCCATATTACCGCAATCCAAAGAAGAAACCGGATTGCTGCCCAACCGCTCACTGGTGTTATGGCCTTATACCAATCCATCCGATCCAAATGTGAATTGGGGAAAAAATTATATTCTGTTGCGCGCAAACATGGATGCGCCCTTCAAGGTCGGTTTCCCGAACCCGCGGGGCTGGCTTGCATACTGGTTGAATGGAACACTTTTTGTAAAACGCGCAAGATATGAGGCGCGGTCTGCTTATTTTGATTTTGGCAGTTCAAGCGAATGCTATTGCAATGATAAGTTTATTGAGCTGGAAACTTTGGCTCCCATCGCCACAATCAACCCTGGAACATCTGTCACTCATGAAGAAACATGGGAACTATATGACAATATTGATTGTCCGCAAAATCAAGTTGAAACCCAGTTGCTTGTTGAAAAATTGGGGTTGCAATAAAAGCCACCCACTTCGTCGGCATTTTGAATTAATTTCATTTGTAAAGAGGTCACATGCGCTACGGTCATTTTGACGATCAAAATCGTGAATACGTTATTGAAACCCCCGAAACGCCCCTGCCCTGGATCAACTACCTTGGCAGTGAATCCTACTTTGGGTTGATCTCCAACACAGCGGGCGGATATTCCTTTTACAGAGATGCGCGCCTGCGGCGGTTGACCCGCTATCGCTACAATAACGCTCCACTGGACACTGGCGGGCGATATATTTATTTGCGGGATAACGACCCCGACTCCGCCCGAAGCTGGTCCCCTTCCTGGATGCCGACGCGTATCCCTTTGGATTTTTACGAATGCCGTCATGGTATGGGCTATACAATCATCCGCTCAAGATTGGCAGGCATTGAATCACAAACCCGTTACTTCGTTCCATTGGGCGAAAATCTGGAAGTCTGGGAATTGACTCTCACCAATCAACGCAACCAAGCCGCGGATATTTCCGTCTTCTCTGCGATTGAATTCAATCTGTGGGACGCGATGGATGATGCGACCAACTTCCAACGTAATTATTCCATTGGGCAAGTCGAAGTCGTTGACGATATCATTTATCACAAGACCGAATACCGTGAGCGCCGCGACCACTTTGCATACTTTGCCTGTTCCGAAAAGCTGGCTGGTTTTGACACACAGCGCGAAGCTTTCCTCGGCTCTTATCGCGGCTGGGATTCTCCAAAAGTTGTCGAAGCCGGTCAATCGTCTGATTCAATTGCGCATGGCTGGCAGCCGATTGGTTCGCATCATGTCAAAATCCAACTGATGGCGGGCGAACAGAAAAAGATCATCTTTATCCTTGGGTATCACGAAAACCCGAAGGATGCCAAGTTTGACCCTCCCGATTCGCAAACCATCAACAAACGCACAGTTCTGCCTGTCATTTCCCGCTATTTGAAAGTGGATGAAGTTGAAAAGGCTTATCAAGCATTACACATCCATTGGCTGGGATTGCTGGATAAACTACAGGTTGTCACACCCGATATGCACACGAACCGCATGGTCAATATTTGGAACGCGTATCAAACCATGATCACATTCAACATGTCGCGCTCGGCTTCGTATTTTGAAAGCGGCATCGGACGCGGCATGGGATTTCGCGATTCGACTCAAGACCTGCTGGGTTTTGTACACCTTATCCCTGAGCGGGCGCGTGAACGAATTTTAGACCTGGCAGCCACGCAGCTTGATACAGGCGGGGCGTATCACCAATATCAACCGCTGACCAAACGTGGCAACAATGATGTCGGCTCCGGTTTCAATGATGATCCGCTGTGGCTGGTATTGGCAGTGACAGCTTATGTCAAAGAGACGGGTGACTTTAGTATTCTCGACGAGCAAGTCCCTTACGATAATCAGCCAGGTTCTGAAGAAGCACTTTATGGACATTTGCAACGTTCAATTCAATACACGCTGGATCGCCTTGGTCCGCATGAGTTGCCGCTCATTGGCCGTGCAGATTGGAACGATTGCCTGAATCTGAATTGTTTTTCCGATACGCCTGGGCAATCCTTCCAAACAACAACCAATAAAGACGGCAATGTGGCGGAGAGTGTTTTCATCGCCGGGCTATTTGTATTGGCGGCGAAAGAAATGGCGGGCTTGAGTAAAAAGTTAGAAGCAAAAGGGGAGAAGGAAGATCGTAATTTCTCCCTTCTCCCTTCTCACTTTTATCTTGAAAAAGCAGCAACAATGGAATCCACCATCTGGTCAGCAGGTTGGGATGGGGAGTGGTTCCGCCGCGCGTATGATGATTTCAGCAATGTGCTTGGTTCAAAAGAAAATGACGAAGGACGTATCTTCATTGAGCCACAGGGGATTTGTGTGATGGCAGACCTGGGCATTGAAGATGGTCGCGCGGAAAAAGCCCTGAACTCCGTTGAAGAGCATCTCGCCACGCCGCATGGTATCGTCCTGCAACAGCCTGCTTTTAGCAAATATTATTTACATCTGGGTGAGATCTCATCGTATCCGCCAGGCTATAAGGAAAATGCGGGAATCTTTTGTCATACCAATCCGTGGGTAATGATCGCTGAAGCAAAGGTTGGACGTGGTGATAAGGCGCATGATTATTATTTGCGCATCAACCCGTCTGCGCGTGAGAACATTGGCGAACTGCATCGTTGCGAGCCGTACGTTTATGCACAGATGATCGCAGGTAAAGATGCGGCCACACATGGCGAAGCAAAGAATTCCTGGCTTACTGGCACGGCCGCTTGGAATTATGTTGCCATTACACAATGGATCCTTGGTATTCGTCCAACGTATGACGGTTTGCAAGTTGCGCCAGTGATCCCGTCAGCGTGGAGCGGATTCGAGGCAGTCCGCAGTTATCGGGGAATCCGATATGTTATTCAAGTCGAGAAAAAAGGTTCGGGCAACGAAGTCCGGCTTGAGGTGGATGGACAATCCATTGAGGGAAACATCATTCCGATACCTGTAGAAAATACAAAAGAAGTTCGTGTGCACGTCACGATAATTTAAAGTCTCATTCTGGAGAACATCAATGGATAAAAAGTTATTTCAATTTCCGAAAAGTTTTGTTTGGGGGGCAGCGACTGCCTCCTATCAAATTGAAGGCGCGTGGAACAAAGACGGCAAAGGCGAAAGCATCTGGGATCGATTCAGCCACACGCCGGGCAATATTCAGGATGCAGATACTGGTGATATCGCCTGTGACCATTATCATCACTGGGAAGAAGATTTGGAAATGATCAACAGGTTGGGGTTGAATGCTTATCGTTTTTCAATAGCCTGGCCGCGAGTCTTGCCAAATGGACGAGGGGTTATAAATGAAGTTGGGCTTGATTTTTACAGCAAGATGGTGGATCGCCTCCTAAAACTGGAGATTGAGCCATACATTACGCTTTATCATTGGGATCTGCCGCAAAAATTACAGGATGAAGGCGGCTGGCCGTCACGGTCGGTTGCAGATGCTTTTGTTGAATATGCTGATATTGTCAGCCGCGTATTGGGAGATCGAGTTAAGAATTGGATCACGCTCAACGAACCGTGGGTCAGCGCTTTTGTTGGCTATCGTGATGGACGCCACGCTCCCGGGCATATGGATCTGCATGAAGCGCTGGCGGCGTCCCATCACTTGCTGCTTGCACATGGACAAGCGGTGCCGGTCATCCGTCGCAATTCTCCAGGTGCAAATGTGGGCATTACGCTAAATTTAACTCCGCAAGTACCTGCATCTTCCAGCGTTGCCGATAGGGTTGCAGCCACCTGGGCAGATGGATATGTCAACCGTTGGTTCCTTGACCCGTTAGTTGGGCGCGGATACCCACAAGATATGGTCAATGGGTTTGGCCATGGCATGCCTTTCGTTCAGGCAAATGACATGGATTTAATTTCAGTCCCCGTGGACTTTTTAGGTGTCAATTATTACACGCGCAATATTGCCCGCTCTGACAAGATCAGCGAAGCGGAGAATGATCCGCACACCACATTCCGCGGCGATGAGATTACCGAAATGGATTGGGAGGTATACCCCGAAGGTCTCTATAAAATTCTAGGACGCTTACATTTTGACTATGACTTTCCGTCCATTTACATTACGGAAAATGGCGCGGCATTCAACGATCAGGTCAGCACTGACGGTGAAGTGGATGACCCCGCACGTTTATCTTATATCAAGCGGCATTTGGAACAAGTCCACAGGGCGATTGAAGCTGGCGTCCCAGTGAAGGGCTACTTTGCATGGTCACTCATGGACAATTTTGAATGGGGATTTGGATATTCTAAACGCTTTGGTTTGGTTTATGTGGATTTTGAGACGCAACGAAGGATCGTGAAATCCAGCGGTAAGTGGTACCAACAAGTTATAGATCAAAATTCAGGTATAGCCAAGAAATGACAAAATTCCTCCCTGCGCTGGCAACATACGTAAGGGAGGAATTTTTATCAGGAACTTCGTCAGCCCATGTACCGCCCCTACCCACAAGAAGGATACGTCTGAAAGATTGCCTTTCGGAAAACGCACCGTAAACACAAGTTGTTGAATACAGATTGATCTCACAGTCTGATATCGATTCGCATTATTTGCCCTTGTTTGTTAAAGTTTTGACGCAAAATGATGCGGGGTGATTCAAATATGTCGCATGAGAATAACTGTGATGAGGTCCGCCAAGTATTGCATTGGATGTGATTGTGTCCTGTCCACATCAAGTCGTCACACCGATTGAGTACCACCAAGCCAGGCAACTTGCTCAAAAACCTAATTCCAGTACGCACCTTCACAGAATGGGACGAGGAACGAACTGGGTTCCTGGAAATTAACCTCGTCGCTCACTGTGGGAACAATATATCCAAAAGAATCACAGTCACGCATTATAATTCGCCCGATTGATTCCAGAGGAGCGAATATGAAAATCCTACAAGATACGGCTTTGACCTATGACGATGTTTTACTCGTGCCGCAATATTCCGAAGTGGACTCGCGCCGTTTGCTTTCCACGCAGACAAAATTGACGAAGCAGATCACTTTACAAATTCCGATTGTTTCCGCAAACATGGACGTGGTGACCGAGAGCGAGATGGCGATCACGATGGCGCGCGAAGGCGGCATTGGCATGATCCACCGTTTTATGACGATTGCCGAGCAGGTGCGTCACATTGAACGTGTGAAGAAAGCCGAGTCTTTTATTGTAGACAAACCAATCACGATGACTGATGCGCATACCGTCGGTGACTTAAAACTTGTGGTGGAAGAAACAAGCACAGGCGGCATTTTGATTTTGGACAGCAGCGAAAAGTTGATCGGTATTGTCACGACGCGCGATCTATTGTTTGAAGAGGATGACAGCAAACCTGTGGCGAAGATCATGTCCAGTCCTGTCCGCAGTGCGCCGCGTGATACAACTTTGAAAGATGCCGAAAGATTGTTGCACGAATACCGCGTTGAGAAATTGCCCCTCGTGGATAAAAGCGGCAAGGTGGCGGGGTTGGTGACTTTGAAGGATATTATGAAGATCACACAGTTTCCGAAGGCGACCAAGGATTCGAAGGGACGGCTGGCTGTCGGTGCGGCGGTTGGCGTGCGTGATCGGGAAATGCGCCGCGTGGAAGCCATGCTCGAAGCGGGCGCCGATTGCATCGTGGTGGACATCGCGCACGGCGACTCAAACCTTGAAGTTGAAATGATCAGAAATATCCGCAAGCATTTTCCAGATGCTCAAATTATTGGCGGCAACGTGGCAACTGCGGACGGTACGAAAAGATTAATTGACGCGGGCGCAGACTCTGTGAAGGTGGGCGTTGGTCCAGGTTCGATCTGCATCACAAGGCAGGTGGCAGGTTCGGGCGTACCGCAGTTGACGGCAGTCATCGAATGTGCCAAAGCCGCAGCAGAATACGGCGTCCCGATCATCGCGGACGGCGGCATTCGTCAGCCTGGAGATTTGGCGAAAGCCATTGCCGCCGGCGCGCAGACCGCCATGATCGGCAGTATGTTGGCCGGCACAGACGAAAGCCCAGGCTTGGTGATGACTCGTAAAGGTCACCGCTACAAAGCCTCCCGCGGCATGGCATCGCGTGAAGCGAATATCGCCCGCAATAAAAAAGAAGGCAACGACCTGACGCAAGAGGAAGTGGAAGAGTATGTTGCCGAAGGCGTGGAAGCGGCTGTGCCATATCGCGGCAAGGCGCGTGAAGTGTTGACTCAACTCATCGGCGGCTTGCAATCAGGCATGAGTTACAGCGGCGCACATAATTTGGAAGAGTTTCAACAAAAGGCTATCTTTGTGCGGATGACGGGTTCAGGGTTGAGGGAGTCGGGTCCGCATGATGTGGAAGTGTTGGGATAAATGGTAATTGGAGATTGGTAATTACCAATCTCCAATTACCTATTCGTAAATCAAAAATCAAAATCGTAAATCAACATGTCAATTTATCTTCACGATATTCCCCTTTCTCAAGCCCAATCCCGCCTGCGCGAAGCTTTGCAAGACGCGGACTTGTGGCGCGTGCTCGGCACGGAAAATATTCCATTAAATGAAAACGCTCTCGGTCGAGTCACAGCCGAGCCGATCTGGGCTGAGATTTCCTCGCCGCATTATCACGCCTCCGCGATGGATGGTTTTGCCTTGCGCGCGGTTTCCTCGAACGGCGCCATGCCCTCCGCGCCTGTCACTTTGTTCATCGGTTCCGAAGCGCAATATGTCGATACGGGCGATCCGCTCCCCGAATGGGCGAATGCAGTCATTCCCATTGAGAACGTAGAATCCTTGGATGCGAACGGTGAAATAACCTCAGCCATTCGTCAACCTTCCTCGGTCAGAATTCGCGCCGCTGTTGCGCCGTGGAGTCATGTCCGCCCGCTGGGAGAGGATATTGTCGCCACGCAGCTTGTCCTGCCTGCGGGACATTCCCTGCGTCCAGCGGATTTGGGCGCGATTGCCGCATCTGGACATCAGACCATTCGCGTCGCGCGCAAGCCCAAAGTTGCGATTTTGCCAACAGGCACTGAACTAGTCCCGATCGGATCCAAACTAAAATCTGGCGACATTCTCGAATACAACTCGCTGGTGATGGCGGCGCAGATCAAAGTCATGGGCGGCGAGCCGACCCGTTACCCGATCACAAAAGATAATTTTGAGTCGATCTGTGAGCGTGTGCTGGAAGCCGCGCAAACGCACGACCTTGTTTTATTAAATGCAGGTTCCTCCGCAGGCGCAGAAGATTTCTCATCCAAAGTCGTTGAAAAACTTGGCACGCTTTTGGTTCACGGCGTAGCCGTGAGACCTGGGCATCCTGTGATCCTTGGTGTCATTGCGAGGAGCCGCTCTTTGGCGACGAAGCAATCCCCAACTCCCGATGAGATTGCTTCGGGGAAAAGCGCCCCTCGCAATGACATTCCCATTATCGGCGTCCCTGGCTATCCCGTTTCAGCGGCATTAACTGTGGACATCTTCGTTGAATCCATCATCGCTAAATGGCTGGGGCGCAGACCGCATGAACTTCCGACTGAAATGGCGACGCTGACGCGCAAACTTGTTTCCCCTGCGGGTGATGATGATTATGTCCGCGTGGCGGTGGGCAAGGTGGGAGGGAGGCTTCTTGCCGCGCCGCTCTCGCGTGGAGCGGGAGTCATCACGTCACTGGTGCAGGCAGATGGACTGGCATTAATCCCCAGCGGCGTGCAAGGCTTGGATGCGGGTGAGCAGGTCAAAGTCCATTTGTATCGAAGCAAGTCCGAAATCGAGCGGACAATTTTCTGCATCGGCTCGCACGATCTCACGCTGGATTTGATGGCGCAATTTCTCGCAGAGCATGACCGCAGATTGGCTTCTGCAAATGTCGGTTCGCAGGGCGGGCTGGTGGCTTTGCGGCGCGGCGAAGCGCATCTTGCAGGGTCGCATCTTCTTAATCCTGAAACTGGCGAATACAATATTTCATACATCCGCCAGTACATGCCGAATATCCCTGTCAAGGTGATTGCGCTGGTTGGGCGTGACCAGGGGTTGATCGTTAGGAAGGGAAACCCAAAGGGAGTCAAAAGCCTGGGAGACTTGACCAGCTCCGAGCTGAGTCGGAGCGTGCAGTTTATCAATCGTCAGCGTGGAGCAGGTACACGCGTCCTGTTGGATTATCATCTAAACTTAATGGGGATTTCATCCGATTCTATTCTCGGCTATACTCAGGAAGAATATACCCATCTGGGTGTTGCTGCGGCAATTGCTTCGGGTCGCGCAGATTGTGGACTTGGAATCGCCGCCGCCGCCCAGGCATTAGATTTGGATTTTGTGCCTTTGTTTCAGGAAAGATATGACCTGGTTATTCCGAAGGAACACGCAGAAAGCAATTTACTTGCGCCTCTTTTTGAATTGATAACCGGTAGTGATTTTCGAAATTCTGTATCGAAATTAATAGGCTATGACGTTTCTGTCATGGGCAGAATAATTTTGGAGGATTAATATATGGACGGATTGATCATAGACGACAATCGAAACACGGCAGATGCCTTGCAGCAAATGTTGGAAGTTTTGGATTTGCCCGCGCGCGTGTCGTATGGATCAAGCGCAGCGATGACGGTCTTGCGGGGAGAGGTTCCGCGTTTTGTGTGTTTGGATATCAATATGCCCGGTGTGGATGGGACGGAAGTGCTGGCGTATCTTCGCCGTGAGCCGCGTTTGATAAAAGTGCCGGTGATCGTGATCACATCTGACGATCAGCCGGAGACACGCCAGCGAGTGATGCGTGGCGGCGCGCAGGCGGTATTGATCAAGCCTGCCACCATAGATGCGCTGGAAGGCGCGATGAAAAAAGCGGGAGTGTTGAGATAACAAAAAGGCGGATGCAATTTGCATCCGCCTTTTTGTTATGGAGTGCGGAAGTTTTACTTCCGCACTTTTACGGCTGGGGCCAGGGGATTTTCGCCGGCTTCGAGAAGCCATGTTTATTAACCGTATAGAGCAGTCCTTCTGACGGCACGGGACAACCCGCCTCGTCTTTCACGGTGTAGGTCGTTGTATATTGATCGGGATAGGAATCTGTCCACCACAGGTAGTTTCCGTTCTGACAGACGAAGGCAATAATCAAATAGCCTCGGTCATGATCTTCTGTCATCTCCACCTGATTCCAGTTGATCGTCACTTCATCGCCATTGCGGACAGCGCTGATGTTTTGCGGCGGGGGATAATTGCTGTAGCCGACAGATTGCAGGTCAGGTTCGGTGTAATACAAAGTGTTCACGTCGCCGATGACATCGACAACCGAGGGGGCAACCCAGCAATAATATTTCAGCTTATCAAATTTGATGTAAAGCCAGCCGCTGTATTCAAACCTACCGTTGACCGAACCAGTGTCGCCGGGATATAGATCGGCGGCGTGCAAAAATGCGACGGAGGGTCCGTAGCGGCAGTGCGCTTGTTTGTTGACCGTCACTGTTGGAAAGGCAAATGTCGGCGTGGCTGAGATGGTTGGGGTGAATGTGATGGTGGGCGTGAAGGTAATCGTCGGGGTGCTAATCGGGGTAAATGTGGCTTTGGGCGTGGAAGTAAATGCGGGCGTTTGCGTTTCAGCGGGTAAGGTGGGTGTTGGGGTAATGACTTGCACGGGCAAACTGCACGCCAGCATGGCAAGGACAGAAACCAACATTGCAAGGTGTTTTCTTCTCATTTGAAATTCTCCAATAAAGTGACGATATTTATGCCAAGCGCTTCGTTGGCGTATCCGCCTTCCATGATGATCGCGGTTGGGTAATGGAGCGCGGCAATTCGCTTTCCGATTTCGCTAAATCCTGCGCGGGTTACTTTGAACGTGCCGAGCGGATCGCCGTCGAAGGTATCCATGCCAGCCGAAACGACCAGATGGTTCGGCGCGAAGTTTTTTATCATCGTCAGCGCTTCATCCAACGCGGATAAATATTCCACGTCGCCAGTCCCTTTTGGAAGCGGAAAATTTTTGTGAAAGCCAAGTCCATCGTCCGCGCCAGTTTCATCCGCGAAGCCGATAAAATGCGGATATTCAAAATTCGGGTCACCGTGGATCGAGATGGTCAGCACGTCGTTGCGCGCGTAGAAAATATCCTGCGTGCCGTTGCCTGCGTGATAATCAATGTCGAGCAGTGCCACTTTTCCTTTTTGTGAAAGCCAGTTCGCCGCGACGGATGCGTTGTTGATGAAACAATATCCGCCCGCATAATCTTTGCCCGCGTGATGTCCGGGTGGGCGACACAAGGCAAAGGATGAATTATGAAGGATGAAGGATGAAGAAGGTCGAGTGATGAATTCTGCGGCGCTCAACGCGCAATTGGCAGAGGTTAGCGCGGCGGAGTAGGTTGCTTCCACAATGCACGCGGACAAGTCCATGATGTAGTAGCCAGCTTTGCCGAGCAAAGTGCTTGGCACACGCGACATTCTTCGCAATGCAAAGGTGGCGGGCAGGAAGGCATTCTGCTCGGGCGACGCCGCAACCTCAGGGTCAGAATCCAGCCACTCGCTCCAGGCAGAGGCGAGGAAGGCGACGTAATCCTTGTCATGCACCGCGAGAATCGGGTCGAGTCCAAAATCGGCTGGCGCAGTCAATTCAGCCCAGTCCGTTTTCTTGAGCGCGTTTAAGATCTGATCCATGCGATCTGGGTTTTCGAGATAGGGCACGCGTTTGCCGCCATCGAAGACTTCAAAAGGCGGATGGTGTTTGCGATGGTTATCAGAGTAAAATATTTTCATGATGATACAATTTTACCCGCAAGCGTCTTTGCGGACGGAGAAAAATGGATACATTTGAAGCGATCAAGAATAGACATTCTGTTAAAAAAGTAAAAGCGGATTTGTTGCCGCATGATGTGATCGAAAAAATATTGGACGCAGGCAACTGCGCACCGAATCATTACAAGGTCAGACCCTGGCGCTTTGTTGTTTTGACCGGGGACGGGCGCAGCAAACTTGGCGATGTAATGTCCGCTTCGCAGCATAACCGTCAGCCTGATCTGCCGCAAGAGGCATTCGACAAAACCCGGGCATTGCCGCTCCGCGCTCCCGTGGTCATCGCTGTTGGCGTGGATAAGCCTGGTGAAACGAAAGCGATCGAACTGGAAAACTACGCCGCCGTTTCCGCCGCCTGCCAGAATATTTTGCTGGCGGCTCAAGCCTTGGGCTTGGGCGCGATCTGGCGCACTGGCGATTGGGCGCGTGATGTCAAAGTAAAGGAATTTTTAGGATTCTCAGCAGACCAGCACATTGCGGGCTTTATCTATGTCGGTTATCCTGAAACTACTGTTGAGTATGCTCCGCGTCCATCGTTTGAAGATAGAACGGTTTGGATGGAGTAGCACGGCAGGAAATATAAGATTGGAGGCGCATCATGCAGAAAATATTTTTTGTAGTTTTCGTTTTATCCGCACTTGCTTTGACAGCTTGCGGCGGTAGTGGTGGCAGGACTAATGAGGTTGTATCTGCGGGCACCATGCCTGCCGAACTTGTCGGACAGACCAATCCGCTTGGCGCGGATGCGGCATCTGCTGGCGCGGAAGTGTTCAAGAATAATTGCGCAGCCTGTCACGGCGAGCAAGGTCACGGAGATGGACCTGCCGCAGCTTCACTAGTTCCTCCCCCGAAGAATCTTCCTGAACTTGCGGCTACCGCAGCCGATGACTATTTGTTCTGGCGCGTTTCCACGGGCAAGGCAGGCACTTCAATGATCGCATGGAAAGGCGTTTTAACCGACGAGCAGATCTGGCAGGTGGTCGCGTTTATCCGCACACTTAAATAGGCGATCATGTAGCCGAAGAAGAGTTTACCTGGTTTAATTCCCGTTTCTCATAGAGGGAAGGGAATTTTGAAAATCTATTAGGCTTTGTCGGGAACTTTGGCGGTCCACAGGCTTCTGTTTCAGTCAAAAAATAACTTGCTGAGGGCTGTTTTTTATTGTAAGATTAGATTGATTTTGCGAGTAAAATTCTTCGAACTAACATGGAAAAACGCGATGACCAAAATTTTGATCGTAGATGATGATGTGCAGGTTACGACCTTACTCAGGAGATATCTTTCCCCAAGAAGGAATTTTGAAGTAATCACAATCAATCAAAGTTCAAAGGCAATTCAAGCAGCAAACTTGATGCGTCCTGATCTCTTTATCCTTGACCTGATGATGCCGCCGCCGGATGGTTTCGAGTTGTGCAGAATGTTACGCGCCGACCCAAATTTTGCCCAAACACCGATTCTGATCATCACCGCCATGGATATTAGCAACAGCAAGGCAACATCCTTTGGCGCAAATGACTATCTTGCAAAACCTTTTAATCTGGATGAAATTGTTACGAGAATAGATCTCCTGCTTAACGGTAACGCTGAATAAGCCAACAGCCTGATATATTGAATATTCATAAACAAAACTATAATAGGAAAAAACATAATGGCGAAAATTTTAATAATAGATGACGATGTACAAACCACAAAATTACTCGATAGTATTGTTACGCTATATGGACACCAAGCGACTTCAGTGAATAACAGTATGAGCGCGGTTGAAGTGGCACATTCCGCCACCCCCGATGTCATATTGCTTGATATTATGATGCCGGGAATCAGCGGTATTGAACTTTGCAAGGTCTTCCAATCCACTTCGAAGCTTAAGCACATCCCCATAATTATGGTCTCTGCCCTGGACGATATCGGCAGTAAAAAAGACTCATTTAATGCCGGGGCAAAGGATTTCCTTACCAAACCCGTTCTTCCAAAAGTCCTTGCGGATAAAATAAATTCGCTGTTGGATGCGCTCCATTAGCGCCAACAAAAAATAACGGAAGATATGGTTCATTAATGAAAGCTGTATTTCCCTGATCCTGGGGAATACAGCTTTTTGTTCCAGCATGATAGCCCCGCATCCTACTTAACCTGTGGGCTGGTCATTCCAAAACAGACAGGTTCAACTTTCAGATTAGGCGCGAAGCGTTGCCATAGCCAGGAAAATGTTCGAGCGTTGGAATTCAAAATATAAATGAACCGCGACATTTGCGCCACGCGCCAGTGCGGTGAGCAGGCTAAGTCCGCTACACCTGCCCTGGCGGGCAGTGTCAGGGAGGAGACCTTAAATCTTTGCGCGCTTCGCGGTAAAAAAGGAAATTTACGGTAGCAAAAAGGAGAAGTCATGACAGTTACAGCAGTGATCGGTTCGCAATGGGGTGACGAGGGCAAGGGCAAAGCGGTGGATTTTCTCGCCGAGAGCATGGATTATGTGGCGCGTTTCAACGGCGGAAATAACGCGGGGCATACGGTGATCAATGAGTTTGGGACGTTCAAAATTCATTTGGTGCCGTCGGGAATTTTCGCGCAGAACACAACAGGCTTGATCGGCGGCGGCGTGGTGATCGACCCTCAGGTTTTGCTCGAAGAAATTGAGATGCTCAACAAGGCTGGCATTGGCGTGGACGGCAGGCTGTGGGTTTCGCCGCGTTCGCATATCATCATGCCGTATCATAAAATTTTGGACGGCTTGTATGAAGAAGCCAAAGGCGCAGGCGCGACTGGCACGACTCGGCGCGGAATTGGACCCGTGTTCGCAGACAAGGTCAGCTACAACGGAATCCGCTGGACGGATTTTACGAGTGACATGTTCGAACAGCGTTTGCAAGTGCAACTGAACTTGAAGAATAAGATCATCATAGCGTTGGGCGGCGAAGCGTTGAAATATGAATCCGTGCGCGATGAGTATCGCGGATATTATGCGCACATGAAACCCTACCTCAAGGAATTATTTTCACTGGTGCAGGACGGATTGAAAGCCGGCAAAAACTTTTTGCTCGAACAGGCGATGGGCACATTTTTGGATACAGACTGGGGCACCTATCCGTTCGTGACCGCTTCGACCACCATCCCTTCGGCGGCTTCGGCTGGACTTGGAATCCCGCCGCGTTACATCACCAACGTGGTCGGCGTGACCAAAGCCTACACCACGCGCGTCGGCGGCGGACCGCTGCCCACAGAAATTCACGACACCGAAAGTGAAGTGTACAAAAAGTTTGGCGAGGTCGCCGCAACCACAGGACGCATTCGCCGAGTCGGCTGGCTGGATTTGGAAATTGTCCGCACCGCCGTGGATTTGAGCGGCGTGACCGAAATCTGCCTGACCAAACTGGATACACTCAGCGGCTTGGAGGAAATTCAAGTCTGCGTTGGATATAAACTAAATGGTCAGGATATTCGTTACGCCGATGTTGATGCCTACGGCTTGGACAAAGTCGAATTGGTTTACAAGAAGATGAAAGGCTGGAGGGAAGACATCAGCAAGGCGCGGACATTTGAAGAACTCCCCGCGAATGCGCAGAGCTACGTGAAAATGATCGAAGAATCCGCAGGTGCGCCTGTCAAGTGGATTGGGGTGGGTCCAGAACGGGAAGCCACAATAAGAAGATAAATTTTAGGCTTATAATCAAAGCAGCCCAATAAAGAGGATGCATTTGTGAGTAGAATTGCTGAAATTCAAGCATTGGTTCGGAACGGCATTTATTATTTGACCGAGCACGCCGATGACGAAGCCATGCAAGACGGATTTGACATCTACGACATTGAAAATGGAATTCTGACAGGCAAAATAAGAAAAAACTGGCCGAAGGAAGAAAAATTTGGCACGGTTCAGGACTGAGGCATAGCACGTTTACAAATTGAAAGCAGACAGGCAGCCGCCGAACGGATAAGATAGAGTTGAACAAACAAAACTTATCGAACAAGAGGCTACCTGCAATCCCGTGCA
>Ga0335397_10003293_pt1 | contig 21659 bp, 17 predicted proteins | sample MAT04_FD_205740 | JGI IMG/M metagenome (GOLD analysis project Ga0335397, IMG submission 205740) | Freshwater microbial communities from Lake Fryxell liftoff mats and glacier meltwater in Antarctica - MAT-04 (spades assembly) (version 2) ... | reverse complement strand
GTTCAGGGTCCAGAGTTCAGAATGCGCCACGAAAATTCAGGATCGCCAATACAGGATAGGGAATTGAGAATTGACAACGAGCGGAGTTCACACACGCAAAAAGGGCGGAATCGATTGCTCGATCCCGCCACTCGTTGCCAACCCCATCTCGGGTTACTTGAGTTGCTTCTTCAAAAACGCCACGGTCTTCGGCCAGGCGTCTTTTGTTGCGGCAAGATTGGCCGCTTGTGTTTCCGCGGCCGTCGCGCCAGTTGCAGGATCATCCTGCGCGCGCAGGAAACCATGGATCGCGCCCGGATAATTCGTGCCGGTGTAGTTCTTCTTCATCGATTTCATCAACGAATCGATCGCCGGCATTGTGGCACCAATGCGCGCGTCGCCCGATCCGTTCAACAACATGACGGGAGCCTTAATCTTCGCCATGGAATCCGCGTTGACAGTGCCAGGAATGGCAGCGGTGGTGCCACTCGCAGGTGTGCCAGGATTCAAATATGGAAACCCTCCGTAAAACGCGACGCCGCCTGAATACCCCTTCACGCCACCGTTCACGGCGTGTGCCCACACCGTCGTACCGCCCCAGCAGTAACCGATCACGGCGTACTTCTGTTGCGCCGACGGTAACATCATCGCGTAGTTGGCCACGGCCGTGATGCCCAGGTTTCGCGTCGGTATGTCAACGCCAGCTACCAGTCGGCGTGCGGTCGAATCTGCCAGCGTTACGTTGCTCGGCCCGCCGCGAACCCGTGACAGCAAATCGGGCGCAATCGCGATGAAACCGTCGGCCGCGGCCTGATCGGCGACTGACTGAACCCACGTCGACAGTCCAAAAATTTCGTGCACGACCACCACCACTGGTGCCTTGGCGCTCGCCTTCGGATACACCACCCACGCCATCAGTGAATCGTTCGCGCCCCCACCCCACGGAATCTTCACCCACTCACCGTGACGGGGGCTGGCCTTCAACCGCGCTGCGGCGGTCACTGCGCTCGCAGGAAGTCCTTCGTGACCTTGCTGATTCATGTCAGCCGGGCCCTCGGCGACCATCGGACCGTGCAGTTCCTCAGCGGTCATGTGCGACATGTGGTCATCCACGACCGTGGCACTGGCCGCCATCGGCTGCATACGCTGCACCGTGCACGCCGACACGCCAACGGCGGTCAGTATCGCCGGGGCCATCAGCGACTTCACCAAAAGTTTTCGACGCAACATCGGTTGAATCCTCAGAAAAAATGATGCGGGGCCTGTGCTGTACCAAAACTTCCCGCGGTGCACCGATTTCGTTCGGTCAAAATGACGACTCTGACCCCAGTACCAAATGCTCCCAGTACCAAATGCTTTCGTTCGGTCAAAATGACGACTCTGACCCCAGTACCAAAAAAACCACCGTATCAAAAACGCGCAGGGTCACGGCACCGCTGTACACCCCTCCGCTTTCGCACAGCTCGGATCGATCGCCGGCAACTTCAAACGCGCCAGCTCCTTGTTCACCGCCGAGAGATCGGTCTTCCACACTACTGCGAGACGGTCTGTGTAGCCTTTCAATTCCGTCGTCAGAATACCGAAGATTTCTGGCATGCTCTGATTGGGCGGGCCATCACCGCGCTCCGACATCGACAGCAGGTTTGCAATGCGATTGTTCACCTTGATCGGAAAATTGAGCGGATCCTGACCGCTCTGATTCTTCGTCTGGTACACGCTCGTCTCGACACCTGTTGCATTCGTCGTCAACGTTGCGCCCGCAGTCTTGAGCGCGGCATCATCGGCCGCTTTCTTGAGACGGTCATCGAGCTGCGCCTTCACGCGACGAATCTGAATGACGGCCATGTTCGCCTCCGTCGCCTTGTCGCGCACCTTTTTGCCAAACGCATACTGTGCGCGCAAATCGGCATCGGTCACGTCTGGCATCATCGGATTCCGTTTGACCACCAGGGGCGCTTCCATTGTCTTGCCGTCGGCCACAATACGCACGGTGTATTTGCCGGGCGGAACCACCGGACCGTTTGTGCCCGCGCCCCACAAAATCATGCCGGGAAAACTTTCGATGGGCGGCGTGCGCAAATCCCACGTGTAGCGATTGAATCCAACAGCCTTCGGCAACGGTGCCGCGGCACCACCGCGACGCCCACCACCACCAGCCGCAGCGCCCGGAGCAGCACCGGGAGGCGTGGTGTCGGGAATGAAACTGCGCATCACGCCACCGGCGGAATCAAGAATGGTCAGTTCCAACCGCTTCGGAACGGTTTTCAGATTGTAGGTAAACGCCGCGGGCGTACCGCTGCGAACGGCCGGAGGTGGTGTGTACAGATGCGCATCCGCCGCAAGAATGGCCGGCGTTGCCTGGCGCAGTGGACCAACGTTGTCGAGAATCCAGAACCCGCGCCCATGCGTGGCAATGGCAAGTTCGTTGTCCTGCACAATGAGATCGACCACCGGAATATCCGGCATGTTGAGCGAAAGACTTTCCCAGTTCGCGCCGTCGTCGTACGACAAGTACACCCCATGCTGCGTTGCGGCGTACAACATGCCTTTGCGCGTTGGATCTTCGCGCACGGCGTGCACATACGCATCGGCGCGAATGCCGTTCACAATCTTCGTCCACGTGCGACCGTAGTCAGTGGTCTTGAAGATGTACGGCTTCTGATCGTTGAGCAGTGGCTTGCGCACGGAGATGTACGCGGCGCCGGCACTGAACTTCGACGCATCAATTTGACTGACACGACCAAAGTCGGGCATTTCTTTCGGCGTGACGTTTGCCCACGCCAATCCGCTGTTGCGGGTGACGTGCACGAGTCCGTCGTCCGACCCGGTCCAGATCACGTTCGCATCCACCTTGCTGGGCCCAATCGAAAAAATCACGCCGTACACTTCGGGACCGTTCATGTCGCCGGTAATGGGCCCGCCCGACTTCTCCTGCGTTTCCGGTGCGTGCCGTGTGAGATCACCGCTCAATGCCTTCCACGTGCGTCCCCCATCCAGCGTGCGCCACAACCGTTGCGACGACGTGAACAACATCTTCGGATTCACTTGCGAGAAGATGATCGGATACGTCCACTGCCACCGCTCCTTGATTTCCTTGGACGGCTCGCCCGAATAGAACCACGGATACGGATTCACTTCACGAGAGAATCCCGTGCGTTTGTTGAATTTGTCGAGATACCCGCCGTTGTTGGTGCCGGAATAGAACTGGTCCGGATCAAGCGGATCGGGTGCGATGTATCCCGGTTCGCCACCGCCGGCCTGATACGCGACAGCCATTCCGCCAAAACCCATGGCCGGCCCGTTGATGGCTGCGCCAGCGCCCGCCGCCGCACCACCAGCACCACGACCGCCACCACCCTGATTCAGATTCCAGTTGAACGGCACACACAACGTGCTGTTGTCCTGCTGCGATCCACACACGTGGAACGGCATGTGCGACGTTGCTGCGATGTGATAGAACTGCTCCGTTGGAAAATCCTGTTCGGTCCAGCGGCCGCCGGTATTGGTGGACACCGCACCACCGCCGTCATTCGCCACGACGAGATGCGTGGCATCGTCGGGATCAATCCACAGGTCGTGGAAGTCGCCGTGCGTCCCATTGCTGATGTTGCTCATCGTCTTCCCGCCGTCGGTCGAGCGAAACAGCGAGGTGTTCTCCGAATAGACGACATCGGCGTTCTTCGTGTCGGCAAACACGTTCGTGTAGTAGAACGCGCGCTGGCGGATGTTGCGGTCGGACGAAACGAGAGTCCACGTGTCGCCGGCATCATCGCTCTTGAACATGCCACCGTTGTCGTTTTCAACGAGCGCATAAACGCGTTTGGAATTCGCCGGCGACACGGCCACGCCAATGCGTCCCACCAATCCTGTCGGCATTCCCGGATTGCGCGTGATTTCCTTCCACGTTTCTCCGCCATCGATGCTCTTGTACAAGCCCGAGCCCGGACCACCGCTCGACATCTGATATTCCTTGCGATACGCCTCCCAGAGCGCCGCATACATCACGTTGGGATTCGTTTTGTCAATGCTGATGTCAATCGCGCCGGAATTGTCATCCTTGTACAACACCTTGCGCCAGCTCTTTCCGCCATCGGTGCTCTTGTACACTCCGCGCTCGGCACTTGGCACGCTGTATTTGCCAAACGAAGCGACAAACACGATGTCGGAATTTTTTGGATGAATACGAATTTTTGAAATCGCATCGGCTTCGGGAAACGCGAGATGGGTCCATTTCTTTCCGGCGTCGGTGCTTTTATAAACGCCATCGCCCGGCATGATGTTGCCGCGTAGCGCGGTTTCACCCATGCCGATGTACACAACATCCGGATTCGACTCGCTCACTTCCACTGCACCAACTGATGCGCTGGTGAGCTGACCGTCGGTGACCGGGAGCCAGTTGTCGCCACCGTCCGTCGTTTTCCAAAGGCCGCCACCGACTGCGCCGAAATAGGCCTCTTTTGGACGGCCTTTGACGCCGCTGGCCGCAATCGAGCGGCCGCCCCGACCCGGGCCGATGCTGCGCCATTTGTAGTAGGCCCGGAGCGTCGAATCGATAGCGGGAGGTGCAACACGGGCGCTGGCGTGCACCAGGCGGTCGACGATTCGGTCGGGAATGGTCAATCCGACACCCAGTGACAACGCGGTCGGGGCTGCGACTAACAGCAAGGTTCGAAGCGGGAGCATGTAATTCTCGGCGAGATGGAAAGATCAGGCGGCGGCGGACTGCGAGGAACAACGCGATTGCTACGGGCCTTCGAAAAAAAACGATGGCACATCACTCAAGTGTACGGTACGTTTGGGCGCAGAACCACCGTCTCGGCGGTACTTGCTCCTCTCGGAGGCAAGAGCGCTGAAGCGTCACTGCCCCGCTCATTCTCCCGCGAATGCCGCGAAATGTCGGACTTGTGCGTTAGCACCATACGATCAATTGCGTCGCGTGCCGGTCGGGTTGGCTGGCCGAATTTTCCCATGAAGGAGGCAGGATGTCGCGCTCGTCAGCTCCAAGGCGTCGCCCGGGCTTGGTTGGACTGCTCACCGCCGCTGCGTTTACCGCGTGGGTGCCGGCCGTTCACGCCCAGGCCGTGCAGAAGAACGATGAGGAATACACCAAGCGGATGAAGGCCATCCTCACCGATCCTCGCATCACAACCGAACTGGTTGATCACTTGCCGGCCTCGGACAAGGTCCCAACCACGCTCAAGTTCAAGGGTATTGAACGCGTCGTGGGTCAGCCAGGATACCTGACGTACGCCGCCGACATTCATCGCTACCTCAAGGCAGTCGCCGACGCGGCACCAACGCGCGCGAAGTACTGGACCATCGGCAAGACCGAAGAAGGGCGCGACATGGTGGTACTCGCGATTGCCAACGAGGAGACCATTCGCAACCTGGACAAGTACAAAGGTTACCTCAACGAACTCACGGACCCGCGCAAAACCTCAGAAGCGCGCGCCCGCGAACTGATGAAGTTGGGCAAACCGATCTACTACATCACCAGCGGCATGCACTCCACCGAAACCGGTGGACCCGAAATGCTGATGGAAATGGCGTATCGCATGGTGGTCGAAGAAACGCCGCTCATCAAGAGTATCCGCGACAACGTCATCACGTTCATCACGCCGGTTATTGAAGTCGACGGGCGCGAGAAGATTGTCGACGGGTGTTATTTCCGCGCGAAGAACCCGGGCGTGAACATCCCGACGCCGTACTGGGGCAAATACGTCGCACACGACAATAATCGCGACGGCATGGGCCAGATGCTCATGCTGACGAAGAACGTCGAGAAGCTGGGGCTCGAATGGCATCCGACCATTCTGCACGATTTGCACGAGGCGCAGACGTTGTTGTACGCGTCAACCGGCACCGGTCCCTACAATGAGCAGATCGATCCCATCACGATTGGAGAGTGGTGGATGATGGCGCAGAACGACGTCATGGAAATGACGAAGCGTGGCGTGCCAGGCGTCTGGACCTATGGGTTCTATGACGGTTGGGTGCCCAACTACATGTTCTATGTGGTGCACGCGCACAACGCGACGGGCCGTTTCTACGAAGTGCAGAGCTTTGGCACAAACTGCACAGGGGCAGCCGCCCCAATGAGCAATCAGGCGGGCGGCGGTGGTGGCGGCCGCGGTGTGGGCGGCGGTCGCGGTGATGCTGCGATCCCAGCGGCGGGCGGCGGACGCGGCGGTGACGCAGCGGTTGCGGGGGCTGGTGGTCGGGGTGGGGCAGCGCCTCCGGCTGGCGGCCGCGGCGCTGCGCCCGCGCCCGGAGACACCTCAAACCTCACGCGCGTGCTGGGGGGCAGCAACTACGCGCAGAGCCGAGAGTGGTTCCGTCCAAACCCGACGCCGGATGACATCCGTTGGGGCTCACGCGCCAACACGAACATCCAGCAGTCGGCCGTCTTGTTCTCGCTGTGGAACACCGGTCGCGAGCGCGAACGTTTCCTCGAGAACTACTGGATCAAGAACAAGAACGCGATAAACAAGGGCAAGAACGGCAACCTGAAGGGTTGGATCATTCCGGCCAACCAGCGAGCGAAGGCCAACGTGGCCGACGCCGTTAACGAGCTGATTGAGCAAGGCCTCGAGTTCCACACCGCCAACAGCGATTTCAAGGCGGGAACGGTGGACGTCAGGAAGGGTGACTGGATCATCCGGGGCGACCAGCCGTTCCGCACGATCGCCGACATTTACTTCTCGATTCAGAACTACCCGACCACGAACCCGTCGCCGTACGACGACACGGGCTGGACGTACCCGATGATGCGCAACCTCATCATCAACGAAGTGAGCGACAACTCGCTGTTCACCTCGCCGATGACGATGGTTACGGGCAAGGCGCGCGCTCCGAGTTCGATTGCCGGTACCGGTGCGAACCTGGTCATCGAGCACACGGGCGACAACAACATCGCGGCGCTTCGCTACCGCTTCCCGGCCGTGAAAATGCTGGCGACGGAGGAGAAGCTGGAAATGAACGGCCGGACGTTCACTCCGGGCGCGATTGTTATTGCCAGCGCGAACCGTGCTACACTGGAGCCGGTATTGTTGGAGTTGGGTTTGTCCGCCTGGGCGACTAGCACCATGCCGACAGTCAAGACGCATGATCTCGACATTCCGCGTATTGGCTACATCCATAGCTGGGGCAACACCCAGAACGAAGGGTGGGTACGCGCCACGTTGGATTACTACAAGATCCCGTACACGTACTTCGGCGAAAACGAAGTGCGGAAGATGGGCAATCTGAAAACGAAGTTTGATGTGATCCTGTGGCCCAGCGGCGGCGCTGTGGGACAGGGTGCTCCGGTCGGTGGCACGCCCGTTCCGTATATGCGTACTGCCGAGTTCAAGGCGATTGGTTATCCGGATTCGACGGCAGATACGCGCGGTGGTCTTGGGACTGACGGTCTCAAGATGCTGAACGATTTCGCGCTGGCTGGCGGTACGATTATTACCGAAGGCACGACCTCGTCGATTTTCCCGCAGTACAGCCTGACGCCGGGGCTTCGTCCGGTGGCGGCGCCGGGCCTGGTTGATCGGGGCACGTTGCTGCGTGGTGTGATCACCGATCTCACCAGCCCGATTGCGTATGGCTACAACGTGAACCAGTTGCCGATTTACTTCAGCGGCGGAGTGATTCTCGATGCTGGTGTGCCGCAAAATGCGTCCGCGGCCCCGCAAAGCAAGACGGACGTGTTGCGTCCGGGTAGCCGCGGTGCACTGGCTGGTGGGGCAATTGGTGGCGGTGGTTTTGGCGGACGCGGCGGCGAAAGCATCTACCAGAACACGACGCCGATGGCGACCTGGGTTGAGCACTCGCAGTGGGATCCGAATCAGGTCTGGAAGCTGGAATCGACTGGTGCGGCCGATTTCGGCGGTGGCGGTCGTGGTGGGTTTGGTGGTGGCGGCCGTACGGCGGCGACCACGGTGCTTGATGGCATGGGCCCGCGGGTGGTGGTGCAGTTCCCGGCCAGTCAGCGCGACCTGTTGCTCTCGGGTGTGCTGGGCGGCGGTGAGCAGCTGTCCAACCGTCCGTTGGTTGTCGACTCGCCCGTTGGTCAGGGCCATATCGTGATGTTCACGATGCGCCCGATGTGGCGTTGGCAGACGCAGGGCACGTTCATCATGGGGCTGAACGCCATCATGAACTGGAACGACCTGAATGCGGGACGCGTCGCGCCAAAGCCGTAGGCGCGAGTTGATGAAAACGGGGCAATCGCGTTCGCGATTGCCCCGTTTTTGTTGGGCGCGGCGCGTGCCGCAGCCGAAGAAGCCGAACGGCCTAATGGGTGATGCAGCCGAACGGCCGAATAACAGACTGCAGCCGAACGGCCGAATAACGAACGGCAGCCGAACGGCCGAATAACAGACTGCAGCCCAACAGCCGAAGAACTGCCGAGCCTAACAGCCTTGACTCCTCACCTTACCTTACGTCGCTCGAGGAAGCCGTTCTTTCCCTCGATGCGCAGCACGTATACCTCGCCCTTTGGGCCGAAGCCTACCAGCGCGTGATTTTTCGGGAATTGCACGCGTTCCGCCAATTGTCCCTGCCTGTTTACCACATCGTACAACACACCGCCCTGCGCGCTGGCGGATGTGTGTGGCACAATCCACAAGCGGGCGTTCAAATCCGCCTTTACTGCGCCCGTCGTGATAGGTTGTTCGTAGTCAGCCATCTTGTCCTTCGGCCTGAATGCGTAACGCGAACGCAACTGCCGCGGTCCATCCGGTGTGTTGAGTGTGCGGCCGGGTGCATCATTGATGCTGTCCAAACTCGGTTTGAGTGAATCGATCAGAAATTGTTTGCGTGCATCATCAATACGTTTCCAGTCGAACGGCATTTTGGGACCGGAGCGGCGTGTGCCATCCTGATCGAGAAACTCCACGTGATAATCCTGTACGCTGACCACGGCCACGGTGCCATCACTCAGCATCGCCCACTGATCATCGGCGTCTTCGACGCTCACGTGATAATGCAACGTCACGTTTCCCTGGCCGTCACTCTCGACGCGATCAAAGAGTGCGCCCAGGTTCAGCTTAAGCGCCGTTAGCGTATCGATGGTTCGCGTGTCGAAGTCGGCGCGTACAATGGGCGCAGAATCCCTCTGCAAGGAAATATTGATCGGCACTCGGATGTTCGGATCCTGCGGCCGCAACTGCGGCCGATACACGCCGTGATAGACCAGTCGTCCTTTTGCATCGATTTCGGGTTGGCCACCCTCACCGCCACCGGCGAGATAGGGAATATCCTGTGGACGTGGCAATGCCATCACGCGCGCAACTCTTCCGGATTGATCGAGCACCAGTACTGATTGCGCCGCACGATCGATGTACAATGTGGAATCGCCTGGGTACCGAATCAGCGTCACCGAATGCCGCGGCGCGCGTGCTGGCGACGACGCATCAGCACCGCCAACCGTATCAATGACCACACGTCCGCGCGAGAACGTTGAATCGAGCAACATCACGCGCGTGTGTCCGACATCGTTCACCAGCACGCGCCCATCCGACAACGCGCGAATGGTGACGAATACACCCATTGTGTCGCGACTCGTTGCGAGCGCCGGGCCAAGCTGGCGAACGGGAATGACTGGCGCGGCGGTTTGCGCGCTGAGGATGTTGGCGCCGATTGAGGGCATGCCGAACATCGCCGCCAGAACAAGCAGCGTACGCCGGAAGAACAGAATCATTGGCGGGTGGGATGAAGTGTTTGTACCCGCCAATTGGTCAACGAACTATTCAGAAAGGTTGCCCACGAGCGCGACTTTTCCGCTTCACCTTTCGCCAAAGCCACTCGCACATTTCCTTGCAGCATGCCTCCCGTCATACCAAATCCCGCCAATATTCACGAATTCGCGTCCGAAGCGGACTTCGAGCGCTGGCTCGCGAAACACCATGCCACCGCGAGCGAGATCTGGATCAAGGTGCACAAGAAAGGGTCAGGGTTGGCGACCGTTTCCACGACCGAGGCGCTGGACGTCGCGCTCTGCTGGGGGTGGATTGATGCGATTCGCAAGTCGTTGAATGGCACGTCATTTCTTCAGCGATACACGCCGCGAACGAAAAAGAGCATCTGGTCGATTATCAACACCGAGCATGTCGCGCGACTAATCAAGGCGGAGCGCATGCAGTTGCCGGGGCACGCGCAAATCGAAGCCGCGAAGGCGGATGGGCGTTGGGAGAAGGCGTACGCTGGTTCGAAGACCATGGTCGCCCCCGATGATTTGAAGAGCGCGATTCATGCGAGCAGCAAAGCGCGCGCGATGTACGACACACTGACGAGTCAGAATCGGTACGCGCTCGCGTTTCGTTTGATGAACATCAAGACGGAAGCGGCGCGCAAGCGTAATATTGCCGCGTTTGTGGCGATGCTCGCGCGTGGTGAAACGTTTTATCCGAACAAGGGGACGTTGCGCGCGGCGGCGAAGCGCGCAGCGAAGACCGCCACATGACCGACATCGCGCGCGAAGCCGCCTTCCACCGAGCAACGCTATTGCTCGGCATCGTGTCGGGCGTTGACGTCGTGCAGTGGGCCGACAATCTTATCATCGAGCACGCCGAGGTCCCGAAGCACGTGCTCGAGCTTTCGACCACCGCGGAAATCGAGCAACAGGTTATGTTGTAGTTGGCACAATTCGACGGCAGCGAAGCCGAGTTTCACTCCGAATGCACGAGGGTCTGATGATTCGTTCCGTGTTGGCCGTTTCTCTGGTGCTGGCGCAGCGGGTCCTGCTGGCTGCACCGCAATCCACTATCGCCGCGCAACAACCGCAAACCGTCGCCGCGCAACAACCGCAAACCGTCACCGCGCAACAACTGCAAACCGTCGCCGCGCAACAACTGCAAACCGTCGCCGCGCAACAGCCGCAAACTGTCGCGTTGTTGGACTACCATGCAAAAGTCCCAGCCTCGTGGGCCTCGCGCACACCGTCCTCCACCATGCGCCTCGCCGAGTATGTGGCCGGCGCACCCGGTGGTGCCGAAGTCGTCGTGTATTTCTTTGGGACGTCGCAAGGCGGCACGGTTGACGCCAATCTCACGCGCTGGAAAAGCCAGTTCAGCAACCCGAAAGGCGGCGCTGTCGAAGAAAAAGTCACACACGACAAATCAGGGGTGTTTCCCCTCACCATCGCCGAGTATCGCGGCACATACGCGCGTGGCATTGGAGCGGGTAGCGCCCCCGAAGCCGCACGACCGAACCAGATTTTAACCGCGGTTGTGGCCGAAACACCCAAAGGCACGCTGTTCTTTCAGTTGTTCGGTCCGGTGGCCGCGGTTGAAGCACAGCGCGCCGCGTATCTCGATTTCGTGCGCAGTATGAAGTGACCCGCGTTCCACATCGCGCAATCATACAAATCAAGGTGCGGGTAAGTGTGTCAGTTGTCACGTAACAGGTTGGACCTATCGGCGATGTAACACGTATGATCTGGTGGGTGCGGTCCCGCGTGCAACCACAACTTGAGGTCATTCCGATGTCAGCCAAGAACAACCGCAATTCTGCAGACGAATCGCGCCACATTGCCGATACCGCGGTTTCGGACCGAAACGAAAACGAAGGCATTCCGCGCACGCCCGAAGATCCCGATTCACGCGGCGATGAATCGCAAACCCGTGAATTGACTGGGCGGGCCAGCGGAACGGGCGAGGATCTCGCCTCACTGTTTGCGAATGGAAGCGACGAACACCTGCGCGACGGTTTCCGTTCGGGCAATGGTGACGATCCGGAGTCGGACGTCGATCCCACTGACGGTCTGCCGCAGATTGATCGCTAATGCGACGCGCCGGGGAAGGTCGACTGATTGCACCAGAAAGCGGCGGCGACTGACATGAACAAACCGATCCTCGAATTGCGGTAGCGCGGTCCGGTGCGCAGCATGCTGGATGCAAAAATCCATCCGTCTGCCGCATCCAATCGTGCTGCTCCTTGGCGCCGTGATGTTCGCGGCGCTTCTCACGTGGATCCTTCCCGCCGGCGAATACTCGCGCCAGACGGATGCCGCTACCGGACGGCAAGTGGTTATGGCGGGCACGTATCACACCGTGCAATCCACGCCGGTTGGACCACTGGCCGCCGTCGTCGCGATTCCGCGCGGCTTCATTGAGGGTGGTGATGTTGTCATTGTGATTTTGTTGGCCGGTGGCGCCTTTGTGCTGCTCGATTCACTGGGCGTGTTACGGCGCGCCGTTGGTGCGCTCACTGGTCGTCTGAAATCGCGAGGACTCTGGGCCATCCCAGTTGTGTCGCTGTTCTTCTATGCGATGGGTGGACTGGAAAACATGCAGGAAGAAATCATTGCGCTGGTGCCCGTGCTGCTGGTGCTCGCGCGCGGCATTGGCGTGGATGCATTAACAGCCGTTGCCATCAGTGCGGGTTCGGCGATGGCCGGATCGGCGTTCAGTCCAATCAATCCGTTCCAGGCCGGTATTGCGCTGAAGTTGGCGGAGCTATCGCCAGCCGCGGGCGGCGCGTTGCGCACCGTGATGTTTGCCGTCGCATTTGTCGTGTGGGTGGCGTACACACTGCGATACGCCATGCGCAATCGCGTCGAGGTTGAAGCGGTTGCCAACGCCGAGGGCGAGAAGTTCACTGCGCGCGACGTTGTCATGCTGCTCGCGGTGTTGGGACCGGTTCTCATCTACGTGTACGGCGCACTGAAATTCGACTGGGGCTTCAACGAACTCTCCGCGGGATTTCTGATTGGCGGCATCGTAGCTGGTGCAGTGGGACGCCTTGGCGTTGCGGGTACGACATCGGTGTTCCTGAAAGGCATGGAAGCGCTGCTGCCAGCCGCGCTGTTGATTGCAGTGGCTCGCAGTATTTCGGTGGTACTACGCGACGGACACATCATTGACACCATCCTGCATTCGCTCGCGACACCGCTGAACAATGCGCCAGCAAGTATTGCGGCGCTCCTCATGATTCCGTTTCACATGATTGTGCACGTTCCGGTGCCGAGTGTGAGTGGGCAGGCGGTGTTGACCATGCCGTTATTGGTGCCGTTGTCCGATTTGCTGGGTATTTCGAGGGAAGCAACGGTGCTGGCGTTTCAGACAGGCGCCGGGCTCACAGAAATGTTGACGCCAACGAATGGTGCACTCATGGCGGTGTTGCTGACAGCAGGCGTGAGTTTTCAGAAGTGGTTACGCTTCGCGATTGTCGGATTTCTGCTGATGCTGGCAATTGGTGTGGCGGGCATTCTGACGGTCACGGCCGCGGGCGTGCATTAGTTCGCGCCCGATCGCGTGCGCGCAGTGCTGGTTACTGTTGCTGACTCACACTCAGGACCACGAGCCCGACGATAATTGCGGCGAGCACCGCAAATCCAATCTTCCACGGCGACCACGGACGATCGCCCTTGACCGCTCCCGTTTGCCCATTCACCACCACGCGCCACGATTTGTTGGCAAACTTGTACGAACAAATCCAAACGGGCAGCAGGATGTGTTTGAACGCGATCTTTCCATATTGTGTTTCGACTTTCGTCACACGTTGCTCATCCCCGCCAATATCCCGTTCGGCCGCTCTCTCAATTTCTGCACGAAAAATTAGCTGTGCTTTACCAAACCCTGGTTCCAGCGCCAACTGATAGGCTTCGACCGTGAAACCGGCCACAAAATCATCGCTGAATGGCACGAGATGCGAAACATCCCAGTTCTGCAGCACGCCCGCGAGGTGTTCGGGAATGCTGGATGATGCGAGCACCAACGTGTCATCAAACGCGACGTCGACGTTGCCGTTGGTGTAGTACCAATCCGTGACGATGCGCGTTTGGGTGATGGTGCCACCCTTGCCGTCACTGACGCGCTCCTGCACCTGACGATGCATGCCTCGCTGCCCTTCGTAGTGACTCGACGTGTCGGCGTCGAACGTCCAACAGGGCACATACACACCGTGCACGCCTTCCACCTGATTGACCGTTTTCTTGAGCGCGCTGGGCGCGAACCAGCGACCGCCAATCCATTTGCGAAAGAAATCCTGCGCGGCTGATGTTTCCAGCTTGAACGGCACGATGGCGCGCGGTTGAATTTGTCGTCCCGTGCGCGCCTTCGCAGAAACCATTGGTGTTGCGCAGAACGCGCACACCGACGCCACAACGTTGGGGTCAAACCGCGTTTGCGCACCACACTGCGGGCATTCAACAATCTGCGCGTCAATCGCCGCTTCGTTGCCCTTCTGCAGTTGAATGGCGGTGCGATAATCCAGTTCTTCGTGCGCACCCGCGATGGCCGACGTGTCAAATGTTGGCAGCGCGTTCTGCGTGCCACAGGTGGAGCACGTGAGCGTTCCTACACCGGGCGCGAACCGAAGCGCCGCACCACAATTCGTGCACGGAAACACCCGCGCCGCCGGTGTGGACGGCGCGTTGATCGGCGCGGTGCGCGACCCCTCGGTGCGCAATCCCTCGGTGCGCGACGCATCAGTGCGCGACGCAACAGTGCGCGGCCCATCGGTGCTGGACGCATCAGTGCGCGGTCCGTCGGAGTGCGGATTCTCAGGTTCGCTCATGGCGGCCGACTACACCGATGCGTTGGCAATCATGGGCAGATTCAAACGTTGCTCGCGCGCGCAACGCACGGCGTCTTCATATCCCGCGTCGGCGTGGCGCATGACACCAGTCGCTGGATCATTCCACAACACCCGCGCCAGACGCGCATCGGCTTCGGGCGTGCCATCACACACAATGACGACACCCGCGTGCTGCGAATATCCCATGCCAACGCCACCGCCATGATGCAGCGACACCCACGTCGCGCCACCCGCCGTATTCAGCAACGCATTGAGCAACGGCCAGTCGGACACGGCATCCGAACCATCACGCATACGCTCTGTTTCGCGATTGGGTGACGCAACCGAACCTGAGTCGAGATGATCGCGACCGATCACAATAGGTGCTTTGAGTTCTCCGTTGCGTACCATCTCGTTGAACGCGAGTCCGGCGCGATCGCGATCACCAAGTCCAATCCAGCAAATGCGCGCCGGCAGTCCCTGAAAGGCAATACGCCGACCAGCGAGATCCAGCCAGCGATGCAACCCCGAGTCGTCCGGGAACAGTTCCTTCATCTTCGCGTCGGTTTTGGCGATGTCTTCGGGATCACCGCTCAATGCGACCCAGCGAAACGGTCCCTTGCCCCGACAAAAAAGCGGACGAATGTACGCCGGCACGAACCCGGGAATATCAAACGCGTTGGTGACACCACGATCAAACGCGACCTGCCGAATGTTGTTGCCATAGTCGACCGTGGGAATACCCATCGCCTGAAAATCCAACAGCGCGCGCACGTGTACCGCGCAACTATCCGCGGCCGCAATGCGCAATGCGGCATGTTGCGTGTCGTCCGCTTGCGCGGCGCGCCACTGCGCAACGCTCCATCCAGCAGGCAGATACCCATTCACGAGATCGTGTGCGGATGTTTGATCAGTGACAAGATCGGGCCTGATGTCACCCGCGCGCGCACGGTTCACCAACACCGGAATCACCTCGGCCGCGTTGCCGAGTAACGCGATCGAAACGGCGCGCCCTTCGGACGTGTAGCGCGCAATGCGTGCGAGTGCGTCTTCAATGTCCATCGCCTGTTCGTCGACGTACCGGGTTCGCAACCGATGATCGATGCGGCTCTGCTGGCATTCGATGTTGAGCGAACACGCACCCGCAAATGACGCCGCGAGTGGTTGCGCGCCACCCATGCCACCAAGTCCTGCCGTCAGAATCCATCTGCCAACGAGACTGCCGTTGAAGTGTTGGCGTCCCGCTTCGATAAACGTTTCGTACGTGCCTTGCACAATGCCCTGGCTGCCAATGTAGATCCACGAACCGGCCGTCATCTGGCCGTACATCATGAGCCCACGGCGATCGAGCTCGTGAAAGTGCTCCCACGTGGCCCACCTGGGCACGAGATTGGAATTCGCAATCAGCACGCGCGGGGCATCGGTGTGTGTACGAAACACGCCCACGGGTTTGCCGGACTGCACCAATAACGTTTCGTCTTCGCGCAGTTTGCGCAGTGATTTCAGAATCGCGTCAAAACAATCCCAGTCGCGCGCCGCTTTCCCTATCCCGCCGTACACCACGAGATCATCGGGCCGCTCGGCCACAACTGGATCCAGGTTGTTCTGGATCATCCGATAGGCTGCCTCGATGAGCCAGTTGCGGCAGCTGAGTGCGGTGCCGGTGGGTGCTTTGACCGGGCGGGGTTGTGCGGGCATGTCGGGCATGTCGGGCAGGAGCAAAGTGAACGGCGAAATTGTCAGCTGCGTACACTATACTGCCGCACGCAGCTGAGTTTCACTCCCGCGCCTTAACAATCCCGCTACTGCTGCGTCGAGAACACATGGCATTTACGAAGGCTGACCAGCAAACGCGCCGTAGGACCGATGGCGAACCAGTGTCGGTCGAGCGACGGGTGTTGGTGGCGGTTCACTCAGCCCTCTGGTGGGTGCTTGTTGTGGGCCTGGTGGGCCTCGAGATCGAATTGCTGCTGCTCAAGCACACCGATGGGGTCTGGCAAATAGTCCCTCTGGTGCTGCTGGGCGCAGGGCTGCTGATCGCGCTGTGGTACTACCGCAGCAGGGGTGCGGGCGCTGTCGTAGTTTTGTCAGGCGCCATGGTTGTCTTCCTGGCCAGCGGCGTGGCGGGAACGGTGCTGCACTACAATGGCAACGTGGTGTACGAACAGGAGGCAAACCCGGGCTTGTCCGGCCGGGAGTTGTACAAGGCGGCAGTGCAGGGGTCGACGCCGACACTTGCCCCAGGCGCGATGATTCAGCTCGGGCTGCTGGGATTGGTCGTTGCGTTTTGCGGCAGCCGATTGGGCCGCGCGAACACCGGCGTTGATTACACACACACAGAGAGAGCAGAACCATGAAGTTCAGCACCACGATCCTTCCCGCACTTGCGCTCACGTTGAGCGCTGCCACAACTGCTGCGGGGCAGCTTGGCCCGCAACAGGGGCTCGTCGAGCCCAATGTGGCGTCCGACAGTGCCTTCAAGGCGATTGCGGTTGCTGACCCGGTCGCGACCGCGCTCAAGGGCGCACGGCCCATTCTGAGTGCTGTTGCGTTGGACAGCATCCTTGGCGCGCAATCGATGACGAAGCCGCAGCGCGCCGAGCTCTACAAAAAAATGTTTGTGCACGTCGATCTCAATCGCGGCACGGATGCGGAATTCCTGTTGATTCCCGGCATGGACCTGAAGCGATTGGCCGCGATCAAAGTCGGTCGTCCGTGGAAGTCATTCGAAGCATTTGGTACCGGTATGGCGAAAGCGATGCCGGCGGCGGAAGTTACGCGTACACAGCAATACCTGTTCATTCCGGTTGAGCTCAACACATGGACCGATCCGATCATGGATTCCTTCGCCAGTATCGGCGTTGGCACTCGGCAGTGGAAGCGTGAGTTTACCGAGTACCGTCCGTGGACGTCGATGGAGCAGTTTGATCGCGAGATCAGCAAGTACGTTCGCGCCAAGCCGGGCGAGGTGAAGCGTCTCGCGCGCTACGTCTACATCGCGAAGTAATCGCTGTCGCGGTTCCTTATTTCCCCGAAGTGCGTAGACGGTACAGGCGCACTTCGGTCGCCGCCGCAGAGGTTATTTCCGGACTAGTCGATACAGTCGCACTTCGGGCACTCCCGTATTGGGATCGATATAGCGGCCGAGTATGTAGTCGATGCCGATTTCGAATACCTCAAGTGCATTGGGCAGTGCAATCTCCGTGATTTGTTTGCCGCGGGGATCGAATACTGTCCAGATTACGTTGAGAGGACCCGAACGCGCGTAGTCGCGCACCCACAGATTCTGCGCGCTGTCGACTTGCAGTTCGCGGTATGGCGGAAGCGTTTTTGGCATCGGAATTGTCGCATATTCTTTTTCAACACCTTTGCGGAATTGTGCACCCATCATCGCCATCATCCGATCAACTTCGTCGTCGATATCCTGTTTGGTGACGGCAACGGGTTTCACTGTTTTGGTGATTGACTGGAGCGGTGTTCCGTCCAGTGTGAATACCTTGACTTCATAGTTGTCCGCTTCGCCCACGTACACGCGATCACGACCGACCGCCACCATTGTTTCGCGCCCGAGTGGTTGAAGCGTGTATTCCCAGCGTTCCGAACTTTTGACCGTTGCAATCAGGCGCCCGGCCGACGAATCACCTTTTGAAATCCACGCGGGAACGCGTGAACGATACGGAACTCCCGGCGTGCGATCTTTGTCGGAATACCAACCATAGTGCACAAACATTCCGTTCTGATTGCAGGCGCTGCGGTACGTGCCTTGCTTGCTAATGGCAGAACTGAACTGAAATTTGCGAATGAAGGTGCCGTCCAATGCGAAGACCGAAGTGGCGCCAGTGTTTTCCTTCACGAACACTTGTTGCCCACAGCGCCAGCTGAAGAACGCGCCCTTTAACTCACCAGGCCCACTGCCGTTGCGAGCAAACTTCTTGAGCACCTTTCCGGCGGGCGAGACGATGAACATTGAGTAGTCGCTGCGGTCGCCCACCATGAAGTTCCGGTCGGGCAGCAGTGTTGCGCCGGTAACGAATGCGAATTCGGCGGTCGATCCGTCACCCGTGGTGCCGAGTGTGACGAGGGGTATGGGGTCGATGGCCCACTTGGCCGATTGAGCGGATGCCGAGCGCGCAGTGATCGCGGCAGCCGCGATTCCGATCAAGCGCGTGTTCGTTACCAGCGCGCGCTTGATCGCGCCCCTGCGACCGCCAACACCACGGTACGTCTCGCTACGGAATGATAGACCAGCCTTCATGAAAGACTCGGCGCTGATGGTTTTCCTGGCTCCCGGACTCGTTGCAATCATCCCGCTCATCGCCGTGTGGCTCAACCATGGCCCCGTTAGCACTTCATTACGAGTTGATTAACTACTACCCGGATAGTTGACAAGATTCCAAAACGAGGTACTATCTACCAAGAGCATAGTAGATAGCCGTCCCACCACACCCGACCGCCCATGAGCCCACAAGATACGTCGCTTGGCGACCGCGAACTCGATGTCATGGCCGTGCTGTGGGAAATAGGATCGGGCACGGTGCAGGAAGTGAAGGACAAGCTCAGTGCGCCGCTCGCGTACACCACGGTGCTGACGATCATGCGCAATCTCGAGGGCAAGAAGTTTGTCACACGAGAAGAGGAAGGGCGCGCACATCGTTACTTCCCGCGTGTGCAGCAAAAAACGGCGCAACGCAACGCGCTGTCACGATTGATGAGTGAATTGTTTCACGGTTCGCCCTCGGCGCTGCTGGCGCACCTCGTCGACAATCACGACGTGTCGTCGGAAGAGTTGCAGTCGCTCGCGAAACAGATCAAGCGGGGCCGGAAGGCGACGCCCGACGACAAACCACGCAAACGCGGAGACGCGAAATGATTGCGGCGTGGATGTTGGGTACGACCGTGTTTGCGTTGCTGCTGTGTGTGGCGGCGTTCTGCGTTGATCGGATCTTGCGAATGACCGGCCGGCCAACGCGTACGCCGTGGGCTGTGGCGTTGGTGCTGGCGGTCGTATGGCCAGTGATGGCGCGGCTCCTGTTATCGCCGCAGCCAGATACTGCGGCCAGTCTTCCGTTGGTCATCACTGACGCAGCGGTATCACCAGCGGCGATGATTGCGGCGCAACTTCCTTCGCAGTCGGCCATCTGGGAACAACGGGCGGCGACGCTGCTGCTTGTTGTCTGGCTCGTGCTCAGCGCGTTGATGCTGCTGCGACTGCTGATGGCGGCGCGAGTGCTGGCGCGCGTCACACGGACGGCGAAACAGGTGCAGGTGGATGGAGAATCCGTGCTGGTGACCGAATCACTGGGGCCGGCCGTCATTGGACTGTGGACGCCCAGGGTTGCAGTGCCCGAGTGGTTTTTGCAGTTGGACGGATCGCTGCGGGCGATGGTGTTGCGACATGAACGTGAGCATTGCAATTCGCGTGACCCGCAACTCGTCTGGCTGGCGTCGTTATCCGTTGCGCTGATGCCGTGGAACGTCGGGATGTGGGTGCTTTCGCGTCGCTTGCGACTCGCGCTCGAAATTGATTGTGACGCGCGCACACTGCGTCGTGATACCGATTCGACCAAGTACGGGCGCTTGTTGTTGTTGATTGCCCAACGTCAGTCCAGTTATCCGCTGGCATCGATGTTAGCGGAGTCTACCTCTCATCTCAGCCGAAGGATTACTGCAATGCAAATGCGACCGTTACGCAAGCCCGTTGTTCGTGTGGTGCTCTTCACCGGAATTGCGGCCGGTGCAATTGCCGTCGCGTGTTCGCCGCGTGTTGCGTCGGATCTCACGGGTCCTGGTGTCAGACCGGTCAGTGCAACGGCCGCGAAACTTGAGGCGCAGAAGATGGCGCCGGGAAATGTCTATTTTGAGTCGCAGGTTGAGCGACCCGTAGCGGCGGCGGCGGGATCGTCCGGGCCCAAGTACCCTGCGGATCTCAAGGCGCAAGCAGTCGAAGGTCGCGTGCTTGCCATGTTTGTGGTGAACGAAGACGGGCTGGCGGAAGTCTCGACACTCAAGGTTCTCGCGGCTGACAATCCTGCGTTTGCGCAATCCGTGAAAGATGCACTACCGACCATGCGGTTTACGGCTGCGGAAGTTGGCGGAAGAAAGGTGAAGCAGCTGGTGCAGCAGCCGTTCATGTTTGCGCCGTCGGAAGGGGGCAAGAAACCGTCGGCTGTTGTTGGCGCATACACTGATCGAGCGCCTGCTCCGAATGGGAACGACCCCAAGATCATTCCAACCGCGTCGGGAGCAGCGCGTACAGCCACCATCAAACCAGGCTCAACGTTTCAAACTGCGGGCGACACCAAACTCGTGTCGCGGAAACCCCAGCCACACGTTGCGGGCCAGCCGTACTTCGAATCACAAGTCGAAACGCCGGTTGGCGTAGCGGCGAGCTGGAAAGGACCGGAGTATCCCGCCGACCTCAGGGCGAAGCGCATTGAAGGCACGGTGCTGGCCATGTTTGTCGTGAACGAAGACGGTTTGGCCGACATGAGCTCCTTCAAAGTGTTGTCGGGCAAGGAACCGGCATTCGAATCGTCTGTGAGAGCTGCGGTCGCAGCAGGGCGTTTCACTCCCGCGCTCATTGGTGGCGTCGCGGTGAAACAAGTCGTGCAACAGCCATTCAGTTTCACGCTATCGCGCTAATCCTGCGTCATTAAAAATCAACGAGGCGGCGCGAAATCATCTCGCGCCGCCTCGTTCATTGTGCGTAATCAAGCTGAAACTACTTGAGCGTGCCCGCCTGCATCTTCTTCGCAACGGCCTGCACGTCATCCAGCACGCGCAGCAGGTTGCCACTCCAGATTTTCGCTATCTGCGCTTCGGTGTAACCGCGCTTCACCAACTCGCGCGTGACGTTGATGGTCTCCGACGCGTTGTTCCATCCATCAACGCCGCCGCCGCCATCAAAGTCTGATGCAATGCCAACGTGATCAATGCCAATCAACTTGACGGCGTAGTCGATGTGGTTCGCGAAGTCCTGCACGGTTGCCCGCGGATCCGACGGGTACCGACGATTCATGATGTCCTCTTGCTCGGCGATATACGCATTCTTTTTGTCGAGTGGGAGCGAATCAATCTGCGCCTGCATCGGACTTATCGCAGCAGCAGCACCGCGACCACCACGTCCGCCACCGCCACCGCCACCGCCACCGCCACCGCCACCACCACCACCA
>Ga0335397_10003292_pt1 | contig 21665 bp, 24 predicted proteins | sample MAT04_FD_205740 | JGI IMG/M metagenome (GOLD analysis project Ga0335397, IMG submission 205740) | Freshwater microbial communities from Lake Fryxell liftoff mats and glacier meltwater in Antarctica - MAT-04 (spades assembly) (version 2) ... | reverse complement strand
TGTCCTCACGCCTCGCTCGAGGTCGGCCACGATCCGATCCGTGACGCGTTGATAGACATCCTTCCTTTCTTGATTGTCGGCCTTGTTCATCTTTTTCCTCCTTGGTCTTGGGTTCAGCTGCTGCTGAACCCCTGGCCGTCGCCGAGACCGGGGAGGGGAGGGGGCAAGCGGAATCGATAGGGGTGGTGCGGGCGCAGGCCGTAGGCCGAGCCACGGCCCTGTCGATTGCGCTTGCGGGGAGAGAGGGGCGGAGCCCCTTGGCCTCCCCCAGGGCCGCGTCTGCGGCCAGAAACGCGCGTCAGGGATCGAAGCCGAAGGCCGAGGCTCGGTTCACGAGAGCCCGGCCGGAGGCGACGCCACACCGTCAGGGTCAGGCCCTCGCTCGCTACGGCGCTATGGGGGAGCGCGCTTCGCGAGGGCCTTCCGCAGGTGGTTAAGCTATTGAACGGTCAGCAATGGGTCGTTTTGTGTCGCTTGACACTTTACACTTAAGAGGGTAGGATTCGTGGTATGCGAATAAGGAACGTGGTCCACAAAGGGCTGCGCCGTTTCATTGAGGATGACGACGCCTCCGGGGTTCAACCGGCTGTGGTGTCGAAGCTGCGCCGCATGATTTCCTTCCTGCAAGACATGGAGCGGGAAGAGGAGCTGCGGTCCGTGCCGAGCTGGAAGGCGCACCAGTTGACGGGTGACCGGAAGGGCACCTGGAGCCTGTTCGTCACGAAAAACTGGCGGCTGACGTTCCTGATCGACCAGACCGATATTGAGATCGTTGATCTCGACTACGAGGACTATCACTAGGGAGGTGGCCATGAGCGCGATCGGCATCCGCATGAAGAACCCGGCCCATCCGGGCGGGTTCGTAAAGACCGAGATCATCGAGCCGCTGGGGCTGTCGGTGACGGCGGCGGCTGACGTGCTGGGCGTGACGCGCCCGGCGCTCTCGGCCTTGCTGAACGAACGGGCGCAGCTCTCCTCGGAGATGGCGCTGCGGATCGAGAAGGCGTTCGGCGTGTCGATGGACACGCTGATGCGCATGCAGAACAGCTACGACATTGCGGAGGCGCGCAAGCGCGAGGGCGAGATCAACGTCGCGCCCTTCCGGCGGCGGCCCGGCGATCCGCAGCCGACGCTGGTCTGAGGGGCGGGACGATAACATTGACGGCCCGCGCGGCGATACGCGCGGGGAGGGGCTTTGATCACGATGGCTATTCCTGATTATCAATCATTGATGCTCCCGGTTCTTTTGGCCGCCTCCAAGAACGAGGTCCGCATTAGCGATGTCGTTCTCTCTGTTGCCGATGAGTTGGGCCTTACCGCCGAAGAGCGAGCGCAGCTGCTCCCGTCCGGTAGGCAGTCTCTCTTCGGCAATCGTGTGCATTGGGCAAAGACGTATCTCAACAAGGCAGGGCTGGTTGAGATTACGCGGCGCGGTCACTTCAGGATCACCGACCGAGGCCGAACGGCTCTGCAATCCAATCCCTCACGGATCGACAATCGGTTCCTGAGTCAGTTCGACGACTTCCAGAAGTTCGTGAAAGGCTCGCAAGAGGAGGGCGAAGACGCGGTGCCATCTGCGGCGGCCTCGATCGAGAGCCGGACAAAGACCCCCGACGAGATCATGCGCGAGGCGCACCGGGAAATCGACGCCTCCCTTGCCCAAGACCTGATTGATCGGGTTCGCAGCGCCCCGCCCGACTTCTTCGAGAGGCTGATTGTGAACCTGCTCTTGAGCATGGGCTTCGGCGGCTCGGTCGTCGATGCCGGCCGCGCCCTTGGCCGAAGCGGCGACGACGGCGTGGATGGGGTGATCGATCAGGACGCGCTCGGTCTTGATCGCATCTACATTCAGGCCAAACGCTATGCGGAAGGCAACAATGTCGGCTCCGGCGCGATCCGGGACTTTTTCGGAAGCCTCGATCGGCACAAGGCAAGCAAGGGGCTGTTCGTCACAACCTCTGGCTTCTCACCCTCGGCGGTCGAAACAGCCCTATATCTCAGTAAGCGGATCGTCCTGATCGACGGCATTCAACTCGCCAAGCTGATGATCCGGCACAATGTCGGATGTCGAGTGGAAGAAACGCTCGAAATCAAAAAGATCGACGAGGACTATTTCGACTGAAGGCGCTCTCATGCCCTCCGCGTCGGCCCTCGCTGGCTACGGCGCTATGGGGGAGCGCGCTTCGCGAGGGCCTAGCCACGAGGCTGGACGTCAAGTTGGTGATATGAAGGTGATCTGTTGGGGGAGCACCTTCTGGGTGGAGATGGCGTGGATACCGAGGCGCAAATAGATTTCGCGGCGGAGTGCGTCTTCGTACCCGGTCCCCAAAGCCGATTCGGCGATCGCGGTCGTAATATCCTGTTCGATTTCACCGACCCACTTCAGAAATTGCGTGAGTGCCTTATGCATGACCTTGGCGTCCGATGAGACCGCAAATTGCGATCGGCCCCATAGGAGCGAACGCACAATTGCCTCGGCGACAGAGTTTGGAAGCGTGGCTTCGTAGAGCATGTCTCCGGATACTGATGCGATTTGTATGTCATCGCTACCAAGAAGGTGCGATAGGGTCACGCTTCTAAGGAATGTGCGATCAACATTCAACGCGATATCGAGGACTGCACCATTTACAAAGTCGTCGGGGAAGTTTCGGATTTGCATCTTTGGGCCGATCACCTTCGTGATCGAATCCGCAACCGTGGCAATATTTTCGACATGCTTTTTCTTTGTCTTCTTGACCTTGTCGTTGGCGACAAGTTTGCGCGACTGGCATGTCTCGCGAATATCGCGGTAGACGGTCGAGAGATCAACACTCGCACCGGTGATGCCAAGCATCCAGTCATCAAGCGCACGCAACTGTGCACCTGGTGACGCGGCCGCGAGCGACCAATCGATCGGAGCCTCTTCATCCCAGACCTTCTTGGCAAGCTCTACAAGGCGTATTCGTTGCTTGGGCTTTAACGCACCCACATCTAGAACCGGATAGGAACGCAGTTTGGTCGTCGGCGCTTCTAAAGCGCCCGCGCCCATGCTGGCGGACCCATTGATTTCGAGGCTATAGGCGAAGAAAGAGGTGGTCAGCACTGCTGCGAGTTCCTGCCACGTGATCCCATCGAGTGCGCTGAGGCTATTGCAGCGCTGGTCGACAAGGGCCGCTTTGGTAAAAAGAAATGGAGAGAATACGCCGTCAAACGCCTTCCTCAACCACACGTGATGTCCATTCGGCCGCGCCTTGGGTGCGTACCATGTGGTGCCACCCTGGGCCTCCAGCGCCTGCTTGATCGTAAGGGATTTGCCGGTTTGCTTCTTCTCGGCTGCGGGGGAATCAGCCCTCGCTTCGATATAACGAAGGGCCCCTGTCCCTCGAAGGTCGGCTTTTTTCTCTTTGCAGTTAAAAAGCCACAGAGAGCCCTCGGGGGCCTGCTTGTAGGCCCGCCCGTCCAGATCCTTCATCATAAGGATCGGGGTGAGGTACTTCTTCTCTATTCCGAACGTGTCAATCGTGGCCTTGTTTAGATAGAAGAAATTATTCTGAAGCGATTTATAGCCGAGGCTGACGCGCGCGAGGGTAGACAGTTCCGTAAACATCACTTAGTTCCCTCGAAAATCGTGTAGTAGGAGAGTGGGGCGCGTATAAATTTCGACCAGTTTCGTGGCTTGCTGCGGTCTGCGATTAGCGCATCTCGTTCCACATCATGCTCGACCATCTTGATGCGATACCGGTCTGTTTCGATGGATGCCGGTTCAGCCTCAATCTCGCGCGCAATTTTAATGACGCGTGTCCAATAGTCCTCCTTGCCCGCCGTCAGGCTCGATAAGGGCTTCTTCAGCGTCACAAATCGCATTGGCTCGGCGGCGTCATCGTCGCCGTGGTCCTCGGTCTTTTCGGCAACGAGAAGCACCGTGTTGATGTCCACTTGGGGGAAAAACGATTCAGCATTCGAAGCGATGACGGCAACCAATCGTATTGAGCCAAGTAAAGCTTCCTGAAGGGAGGCAGCGTAATCAGCCGTGAGCCAGCTTGCTGGGGTCACAAAGCCGAGCCTTGAGCCAGCCTTCATAAACCGCGAAGCGTGATAGATGAAAAACGCAAAGAGATCGGTCTTCGGAGGAGCCTTGAAGCCAGCCGTGGCCGCCGCCTGGAACAACCGGCTGCGATAGGACGGATCGAGATCGTCTTGGTTTTGGGAGCGCAGATATGGTGGATTGCCAATGATGCAATCGAAAATTGGGATCGGGACCGGGACCTTGTTGGTGCCGGTCGTGATGCGCGGCGCAGGAAACTGGATCGTCTGGCCAGGCACTCGCTCAAAGAAGTTGCCGGGTACGATACGAGGGAAATTTTCGAATTCGGACATGTTCTGTCGGTACAGGTTGATGACCGCAAGTTCGGCGGCGAAGGGGCTGATATCAAAGCCCCAGATGATCGACAGAAGGTCTTTGTGGGAAAGATGGGCGCTATGGGCGAGGTAGCCGTAGGCACTCATGAGGAACGTGCCACTGCCACAGCCCGGATCGAGAATAAGCGGTCGTTCGCCGTCGATGGTGAAAGCAGCCAGAAGATCGGCGACGGGACGCGGGGTGTAGAATTGCCCCAAAAGGACCTGTTCATCAGGCGGAATCAGGTGCTCGAAGATAGAACCAAGAACGTCATCTGTTAGCGAATTCCAGTCATAGGCGGCAAGCTGATCGATAAGGTGGCGGATGATGAGCTGCGCCTCCGAAGCGATGGGAACAAGCGTTTCGATCGGGTCAGGCTTGAATAACGCTTCGTAGTCGTAGCGACGGACTTCATTCCAAAAGGGAAGAAAGGCGTCCGGGAGCGTGTCCTTCGCGTCGATAACAAGCGGCTTGAGTGCCGGGATTTTGCGGCGAAGCGCGAAGTAGAAGAGAATTTGTCCGATGAAGCGGTATCCGATCTGACCCGCGATGGCGAAGTCGATATCGTCAACGAAACCGTTAAATCCCTGCTCAGTGGCAATTGCGTTGAGCTTCTTGCGGAGTTTGCGACTGACGCCTGCCGCCTTTGTTAGGTCGCGATAGAAGATGCCGCGCAGCTTGCCTATTGAGTCCGTAAGGCGCGCAACGAAAATATCCGCATCGAGCGTGTGGCCAGTCACCTTTCCAGTTGTGTCGTGCAGAATGGCAGCGTCGAGGAGCTGAATGGCCTGCTTATGGAGTTCAGATTTGAAGGCGGGCTTCAGCCATTCTTCGACCTGTGTAATGGCGAGGGGAGGGAAGGAACGGCAGATCGCCGCCGATGGCAGGGGAATGGGCGCGCCGGCGGGCGGCGTCTCATAAACCTCTAGCTCGCGCATGTTCCAAAGTGCGAAATACTTGGCCTTCCAGTGTTGGCCTTTTTCGCATGCGTCGGCGATGAACACAGGATCGTTGAGCGGGGTGGTGGGAGTCTTTAACTCGATCGTCAGGAACGGAATTTCGTTGGCGCGGTCTTTCCAAACGACAAGATCATTACGCTTACCCGATGTGAGGCGGGGCTTCTCCTGAGTGGTTGTGTCGAGCTTCAATCCTGGGCGGTTCTTCACCTCCTGATTCAGCCAGACGCAGGCCTGGCCTTGAAATTCCAGTTCATTGCTCGATTTACGCGTCGACTTTGCCATTAGGCCCCCGCTGATGCGGCTTTGTGGCCGGTCGGCCATAGCTGCGTTGAGATTCGATCATGCCAGCCTCGAAATCGTGCTGTGGCTGACGTTGTAGGTGCGGGCCACGTCGCGGGTGGCTTCGCCCGCGGCCACGCGCTGCATGGCTTCCTTTCGCTGATGCGGCGTGAGCTTGGGCTTTCGCCCGAGCTTTACCCCTCGGGCCTTGGCGCGCTCTCGGCCCTCGCCCGTGCGGGCGCGGATCAGTTCGCGCTCGAACTCGGCAAGGCCCCCGAGAACCGTAAGCATCAGACGACCGTGCGGGGTGGTGGTGTCCGCCCATGCATCGTGCAAAGAGCGGAAGCCCGCGCCGTTCTCCGCAATGATGGCGAGGGTGTTGAGAAGGTCGCGGGTTGATCGCGCCAAGCGGTCGAGGCGCGTCACCATCAACACGTCGCCAGGGGCTAAGCTGTCGATGGCACGGCTGAGCTGGGCGCGATCGGTCGTCGCACCGCTCGCCGTCTCGCGGAACACCTTCGCGCACCCCGCGGCGGTCAATTCTTTCACTTGCGCCTCGACGCTCTGACCATCCGTCGAGACCCGTGCATAGCCGTAAATCATTCGGCGAATATGCACCGGATTTCTGCACCAGAAAAGTGCAAATCAATCAGGTGGTTGCAATTGGTGCAAAATTCTTGAATTTCGCACCAAATCCAACTGGGGGAGGGAAAACCCTTTACGAATAGGATCGTTTTCCTGCATCATACAGCAATCACTTAGACCAACACCCAATGCCCTACAAAAAAGCCCCTCACTCATCGCTGCCCCGCCGTCTATCGCGCTATCTTAGCGCGATGCTTCTGGTGGGCGTCCTGTGCGCCCAACCGGCGCTCGCCGCGCCTGACGCAGCCACGGTCATTGACTGGTCAAAGGGGCCTGTGCAGGCCACGGAAAAGGGCTGCGGCCTGTTTCGGTTCACGAACCTGGCCGACAAGGCGGGATACACGCTCTGGGTCAAAGGCACCGCGTCGGGAACGTGCAGCTTTCAGGCGGAGGGAATGACCTTCCACCTGCCTTCGAACCACGGAAGCACCACGGCGGGCCGCACAACGGCCTATTACTTCACCACAATCGGGCACGACGTGCTGGTTTCATGGTCGCCCGACTACTGATCTTCATCGGACTGGTCGTTGGCCTCGCGCTCCCTTTACCGACGCGGGCACAGGTCCCGGATTTTGTGCCCAATCAGGCTAGCTGGTGGCGCAACTGCGCGTCGCTAGATCTCGATTTCGCGAACAACCGCTATTACATCAACAATAATTCGACGTGCGACGGCACAATTGGCACGCAGTATTCCGATATCGCCAGCTTCATTTCCGGCGTCGGCGCGACATTCACACGGGCCGGTACAAATACCACCGCGACGGGCGCACCGCTTTACTTGAGCGCAACTGCGGGCCAGAACTGGGTCAGCCGCGCAGCGACCACAAACAACATCACGAATACTGTGGCACCCTTCTATCTCGGCGCGGGCCAGAGCTTCGTCAGCCGTGCTCCGACCACCAACAACATCACGAATACCGTGGCGCCTTTTTACCTAGGCACGGGCCAGAGTTTCGTCAGCCGTGCGAGCACGGCAACCTATTTCGATAGCTCCGGCGTTATGCAGACAGCTGCCGCCAACACGGCCCGCACCAATTATACCTATGATGGCAGCAACTGGGTGACTTCCGGTACGTTAATCGAGCCTTCGGCCATTAACTTGGTGTTCCCGAGCCACGGCAACTACAGTAGTTGGGGGCATTCTCCAACCGCAACAGTGGCCGACAATAGCACGACGTCCCCAAACGGATTGACAGACGCTTCTACCGTCTCCACCACGGGTGAATACAATTACATAATAACTGCCGATACTGCAGTTACACGAGGAACGCTCTACACCGCTTCTGTCTACATAAAGGATAAGGCGCTCGCCGGATCCAAGCGCGTTTATCTATATGCGGGGGTCAACAACTCAACAGACGGAGGCTCAGTCAGTTTCAACTTTGCTAATAGTTCGATCGTTTTCTGTAATAACAATGGCTTTGGAAAAGCAATAGGTTGCGGCGCCTCGCCTGTCGGAAATGGCTGGTATCGACTTTCGGTTACTTTTTTAATGTCCGTGTATCATAAAGCCAATATCATAATTTCGAGTGACTACAACACAAGTGGTGATTTCTATGCTTGGGGTGTGCAGCTTGAACAAGGATCATGGACGACATCCTATATCCCCACGACATCGGCTGCTGTCAGCCGCAGCGCCGACGAATACAATCAAGAAGCAGCAACCTACTTCGATAGCGCCGGCACTCTCAAGACTGCTGCCGCAAACATAGCACGCGTAAGCACCTATAGCTTGAGCGGCGGATCATGGACTGCACATTCTGGCACGCTCATTGAGCCAGCCGCCACGAACCACATACGCAACAGCATTATGGCAGGAGCCGACGTAGCCGATGGGGTTGAGCGCAGCAACAACAACTCATTTAGCAATACAGGCGGAAACACCTGTTCGGGAGTGCTTACGTCTTCTGCGAACACGCTGCAATGCGGATCACTAATCAACGCAAGAACCATCATTTCCATCACCAATTCGACGACGACTGCAACGGTTACAACCTCCTCGTCGCACAACATAGCTGTTGGCAGCGTGGTTCGCATTGCTGGGGCATCGCCTGAGGCCTACAATGGAGCCTTTGTGGTATCCTCAGTGCCTACTTCAACGACCTTCACCTACACAATTGCCAGTGATCCTGGGTCACCTGTTACAACGGCAGGAAGCTATGTGGTAACAGGCCCAAACAGTTGGTTAGGAACACTGAATGGCGGGACGGGGAGCATTGCCGCCTCATCCGGTTCCATGGCTCTGGCGGGCGATGGCACCAATGCGGCCACACTCTATCAAACTATTCCGACGGTCTCTGGGAAAACCTACTATGTCGTGGTGACAAATGGTTCTGGCAACGCGGTTTCGGTGCAGATCGGCACATCAGTTGGCAACGCGTCGCTTCTCGCAGCAACCACACAAGCCGCCTCCACCACTGCCTACTATGGCTTTACGGCGACGAACTCATATAGCTATCTCCAGATCAGCAATACAAGTGCCACCACCGCCAACGTGTCATCGGTTTCGGCGCAGTATACCGGATCACCCCCAACAAACTGGGGTAACTTGGCGGGCAGCAACGGGATCATGAAGGCGATTACAGGTACAGGGATTGAATATGGAATGCCATATGTCGATGTACGATTCTTTGGAAAGAATACCGCAGGCAATGGCACAACATCCCAAACCAGCCTCGATGGCGGCTCCTCCGCTAGTGCCAGTGAAAGCTGGGTAATATCGAGCTACGTCAAGCTTGTTTCCGGAAGCAATCCTTCGCCCGCATATTTTGTGATACGGGCCAATTATTTAATAAGCGGCTCATATTTGGGAGAAGCTTCAGGCGGAACATTCACGCCAACGTCGGTCCTTCAATCCGTCAGATCAACCGGCTCTACTGTTTCAGGAACTACAGGTGTAGTACCCTATTTAAAGCTTCTCGATATTTCATCGGGCCAGTTGATTGAGGCAACGGTTCGCATCTATGCCCCCCAACTTGAGAAATCAAGCTATGCGACCGCCTTCATCCCCACCGGCGGCAGCACCGCGACGCGCGCTGCCGACGTCTATAATCAGGAGACGGCCACGTATTTCGATAGCACAGGCACATTGAAGACAGCCGCCGCGAACACAGCCCGCACCAACTACACCTATAACGGATCAAGCTGGGTGAACTCGGGCACGCTGATTGATCCCGCCGCAACGAATTATGCTTTGAATTCAGGCGATCCGAGAGCAACTGGCTGGAATGTCTATTATGGAACAATTGACACAACAAGTCCGATAACCGCGCCAGATGGCGCTTCTCAAGCGTATAAGTATGTACCAAGCACTGCGGACACAAGCGGCCATTACTTAGGTCAGGATATCAGCACAAGAAGCCAACTCAATAGCACATACTATACATGCTCATTTTACTATAAGCCTGCGGGATACGATTTAGCGACTGCGGAAACATGGGGACTGGCCAACCAGACCTCAACAACAATTTCTCTCCCTAATGGCTGGTACCGTGTGCGCAGAACAGGCCAGACATCTTCAAGTCCTGTGGCTGGCGTTCCGCGCTGTATCGCGTACCCAAATGCCTATGGCTCGTCTTACGCGGGTGACGGCACATCTGGGATATATATCTGGGGATTCCAGTTCGAAGTCGGGAATACCGCAACCTCCTACATTCCCACGAGCGGCAGCACCGCAACACGTGCGGCTGATGTCTATAATCAGGATGCCGCCACCTATTTTGATAGTTCGGGGGTGATGCGGATTGCCCCGCAAAACACGCCGCGCCTCGACTATGACCCCGTGACGCACACCCCCAAGGGCGTTTTGATCGAGGAAGCGAGGAGGAATTATATTGGGACGAGTGGTGCTTCTGGCTCATGGGCCTACAAGACTGCAAGTCAGAGCTCGGTTCTGGCACCTGATGGAAGCCTTGCCTACGAATTCACGCTCAATACAATCGCCGGCGGTCGCCTATACAGCGAGCCTGGGCCATACCTGAATGACACCTATACCGGCTCAGCTTATGTAAGAGGCGTCCCAGGCAGTCCGGTAACGGTTGCGACCCCATTTATCAAGAATTGCAATACTGATACGGTTGTTGGCACAGGAACAAGCGTTACCCTCAGCCAAACATCGTGGACACGGGTAAGCGCCAGCGGCACTACGACTGGCTCAAATTGCGGCGGCGGCGGTGTCCGTTTTGAGATCGCGTTTAACACGAGTGGTAGCAGCGCAAAAGTGCTGGTCTGGGGGCCTCAGGTTGAGGTCGGCGCCTTCCCCACCTCCTACATTCCTACAAACGGAAGCGGGGCGACGCGGGCGGCGGAGTATTTCAATATCCCAAAGGGAAACTGGTTCAATCCTATTTCGAGTTCTGTCGAATTTAAGCTGAATGAACCTCTCTGTTCTGGTTGTGGGGCTGGCTATTTTTATGGGACGCTGTCTTGGATAGACCAAGTTCGCTTTGGCGGAACATGGGGACCCGCAATGGTTTCAAGAAATAGCAGCTCCACTCAATCGGTTCTCAGCTTCACTGCTCCGACAACTCACATATTTGGCAGTTTTGCCGATGCAGACTATGCGATGTCGAACAATGGACAGATCGCAGCAGTCTCCCATATTTCTGGTGCTTACCCAGAATCGTGGGTCGGAGTTACTATTGGAAGCATCCTTGGTGCCTGCCATTTAAATGGCTCAATGCTACGGATGTCGTATTTCCCGATAAAGCATCCGAACGCCTCTCTACCGGACTTTTCTCGATAGAACGCTGCAAATCGCTACTTACAAGAAGCCTCTCCCTGCGCCGATCGTCTGAGCTGCGTAGCTGAGCGCGTAGCGACACAGAATGGCGACGTTGACAGGGTCGATATCCATACCGAGGTGCTTGGTCGGCACGGCCCATGTTTGGCCTCGGCCTTTCGAGACCGGCACGAGCCGGAAGCGATTGAGCGCAATCACGTCCGACGGCTGCAAGGGGCGGCCTTCATGGTCGATGGCGTCCACGTGCAGGCTCCCGTCTGCCATCACCGCGATGGATGCAATCCGTGCCGAGCTGTTCTCCGGCGGCACGAGGTAGGCCGAAAACTGCTCTTCCGTGATGTCCTCGATGCCGTGCTCGTCCGCGTTCCGCGCCTCGTGCAAATAGGAGAGGAGGGGATCGGCGCGCATCTCGTCCTCCCGTGTTTTGTACCATGCTTTCGCTGGGCCGACGGCTCCGCGCTTCAGCTTGTTGAACACGCGATTCCAGCGGTACAGGAATTCGCCCCAATGACGCGACGCTGTCGCAAAGTCAGGGGCGAGACGCATCGCGTCATAAGCCTCGCGAGCAAGTACGTGCTCACGCTCGGCAATCTTGATCCCCTGGGCCAACATTGTCACGAATTCCCCTTGCCCTTTGCCTATCAGGTCGCCGCGGCGCGTTCTGGATAGCATACCGCCACGCCTCCCGCTCGCGCCGTCGCTTGGCTCGCAAGGCCCGCTCGGAGGCCTGCTGCTCGGCGCGGAGCGCGGCAAGGAGGGCAGGGCGCTCGGCGGGTGAGGCGTGAACCATGATGGCGACCTCCCGCCAGCCATAGAGCGTCCTGAGCGCCGCCAGTTCGCCCGCGAATGTGTCGGATGATCTGATGAATGTTTTGGGCTCGGGAGGCGGGCGGCTTGGCCGCTCGCCTCCCATCATCGGTCCCGTCCGCCATCGTCGTCGCGGTCGCGCTCTCCACGATCGGTGGCGCGGGCCTTGATCCAATCGGAAAGCTGGTGCACGCGGTCCGACTTCTCGCGGGCGGCCTCGCTGCCTTCGTGCCGCTGGCGCGCGTCGGTCTTCTCGATGCTCGAATTCTCAATGGTGGCATCCGGCGACGCCTCGCGGCGCTGTTCGTCCTGCTCGCGCTGCCGGCGCTGCGCTTCCTCAAGCGCCGCGTTCTGCTGCGCGACCATGCCGGCGCGGTCTGTCCACTCCATGCCCGCATTGCCGGCGGGGCGATGGGGGCCTCGCTTCCGCTCGGGTGAGGGCTCGGCCTCCGGCGGCAATTCCGCTGCCGCCTCGGCCGCCGCCCGCTGCTCTTCCTCGATCCTCCGCCAAGATGCCTCCATCCGCTCGCGGGTAGTGAGGGGCCTCGGCGGCTCGGGGGAGGGCTCCGCCAATGCGGCAGGCTCAAGCTCCTGATCGGCGCTGCGCTCGCGGGCCAGGTTGCGGGCGATGATCTGCTCGTTGAAGGCCACGCGGCTGCCTTGGTCGATCTCCGCGTACCTGATTTGCCGCGTCTCGTTCGGCAGGAAAGTCTTGGCGACCTCGACCGTCCCGCTCTCAACGTCGCGGCCCCGTTCCACCATTGCCAGCGCCGCGATGCCGACATGGATGGTCGGCTCGCGGTCGATCCCCTGCGCCTCAAGGCTGCGGTGATCGATACGCGCCTCATGGCCATGCCGCTCAAGGTGGCGGTTGGCGAGGTGCGCCCATTCCTCCCGCCAGTCCTGAAGCTGCTCACGGCTGTTGAGGCTGCGGTCCTTCATGGGCGCGAAGCCCTCCGGCCCGACCGTTCGCATGCTGATCATCAAATGGGCATGGTGGTTGCGCTGGTCGCTGTCGGCGTCCGGTCCATGGATCGCGACATCGACCACATAGCCGCGCCGGACGAACTGCTCCCGCGCGAAGTCCTTCACCAGCCATTCCCGCTGCTGATCGGTCAGCTCGTGGGGCAGGGACACCTCGATCTCGCGGGCGAGCTGGGCGTCCTTCCGCTTCTCGAACCGCTCGGCCTGATTCCAAAAATCGTTGCGGCTATGCGCCCATTCCGGCGCGTCGGCGGGGGCGAAAATTCCGGTAAAGTCGATCCGCTCGGCGCGGGCGCGGTAGTGCTTGATGTCGCCTGTCTGCTCGTCGCGTAGCTTTTCACCTGAACGATAGGCGGCGGCGGCAACGGCGCTCTGGCCTTTGCCACGACTGATGACCTTCGCCGTCAGATGGTAGATCGCCATCGCGCTCCTCGAACTGCCTGCCCTTGTTGCCCGCCGGATGGCGGGATCAGGGAGCGGTGTCCGCGACGTTGCCAACGGCAACGTATAAGTGCGCCCTAAACATATCTTTGACCTGAATCCTTGTCACCCCCGACTCAATTACCACCTCGATACTTCCGGAAAACCCTGTGATCCGATTGACACTCACCCCCGTCATGCGAGGTTGCTGCAACGCAAGCCGGCATCAGGGGATCGGTATGACCAAGTGGAACATCGCCGCAGTCATTGTCGGGGCTTTCGTCACCATGAACGTCCTCAACATTCTACTGTTCTCGACCTACTTCAAGACCTACGTGATCTATCCGCTCATCGGGGCGGCGATCGGCGAGGCCTTCTATCTCCTGCTGCGCAAGGCACGAAAGCCTCCAGACACAAACGAGGCGGCTCCCCTTGGCATGGACGAGTTGAAGTCGCGCGGCATTGCCGATGAACGATAGGGCAGGCATCCCCTACGGCTACACCCCCGAAAAAAGCACCTTCCCGGTCTATCTCGAAAACCGGCACCTGCTGACCTTCGGCCCGACGCGAAGCGGAAAGGGCGCGACCGTCATCATTCCCGCGCTGCTACAAATCCCGCATTCGGTCGTGTGCATTGATCCCAAGGGACAGAACGCCGCCGTCACCGCTCGGCGACGGCGCGACATGGGGCAGGAAGTTTACTTCCTTAACCCCTTCAACGAGCACGGTCTTGGGACGGCACGTTTCAATCCGCTTGCGCACTTGCACATCAACCAACCCAACATCGTCGCGGATGTTGCAAGCCTCGTCGAGGCTTTGATCTACGCTGACGGCAAGGAAACCCACTGGACCGATAGCGCCCGCACCCTGATCAGGGCCATCATCCTCCACCTCATCGACAAGCACGGGGGTGCGGCGACCCTCCCCGAAATGCGCCGCCTGCTTTGCCTGCCTTTGACGATCCCATTCGGGGAGTCCTTCACCGATGTTGTCGCCGAGATGCTCCTCAGCCAATGGCCCTTCATCCGACAGGCGGCGGGCCGGTTCGCCGAGACGGGAAGCCGGGAGATCGCAAGCATCGTCTCAACCGCGATCACGCAAACCGATTTCCTCGATGATCCCGCCATCGCGCATGTTCTCAGCGGCCATGATTTCACGCTCGCCCAACTCAAGGACCGCCCTACAAGCGTCTATCTGATCCTGCCGAGCCGCTACCTTGACGCTTACAATCGGTTTTTCAGGTTGATCATCACCTCCGCCATTGACCAGGTGACGAGCCGCCCCGGCGGACATCCGGTCCTTCTCATCCTGGATGAGTTCGCCACACTGCAAAACCTCGCCGCAGTTTCAAAGGCGTTCGGCTTCGCCGCCGGGTACAACGTCCAGCTCTGGCCGTTCCTGCAAGATATTCCCCAGCTCAAGGCCATCTATGGCGAACGCTGGGAGAGCTTTCTAGCCAATGCGGGCCTCGTCCAGTTCTTTACGCCTGCCGACATGACGACGGCGGATTATATCCAGCGTCGCGCTGGCTCCAGGACGACGACAAAAATGACTACCACCCATAACAACGTTTCTTTCCAAAAGGCGGCGCAAGGCCATTCGGACGGCTCCACCTCCTATTCGGAACAACGCGAACCGCTGCTGCCACCTGAACTTACGATGAAGATTCATCCGGAATCTCAAATCGTGTTCTTCGGCGGCATCCAAGGCCCGCACTTCGCGCGGCGATGGATGTACACCCACATCCCTCGCCTTAACGGCCTGTGGGATGCCGACCCTTTCCACACCCCGCCGCAACTGGCTCCCGCGCCCCGCGGCAATTGATGCTGCGGGGTGACATGCCGCGCCGTGCGCGGCATGATAGGCGCGGTTCACAACATCCATTCTTTTAAGCTCTCCTGCGACGGTCGGCGTCCGCGGGACGCCGACCGGATTCCGAGAAAGGACAGGACATGACGGCAACACTCGACCGACGCCACATGCTGACCGGCGCCCTCGGGCTTGGAGCAGCGACAATCCCCCTTCCCTCCCCTGCCGCTCCGGCAACGGCGCTCGACCTGGCGTCGGTCAGTCGCTTTGATCTCATCGCCGCGCTCGGGCGAAAACTCGAACAGGACGCGGACGAATTACATCAGGCACTTGAAGGCGACCCCATCATCTCGGAGGCCGCTGCTGAGCATGGCTGCGTAAACGCGCGCGCCTTCCTCGTTGGCCTTCAGCTAGCGTTGGCACTCGATATCATCGACGAGCGCCTGTCCCTCTCCCGCGCCGAAAAGCTGGAAGTCTGGAAGATGATCGAGGGGCAAGCCATCAGACGGCGCGAATTCGTCGCGACGGCTGCCGCGCGCGGCCGAAAATCGCCTGATCTTCGCAGTGCGTCTAGTTCTTCCAGCGATTGCGTTGATCCGGGAATGAGCCGGTGCCTTTAATGGCGCACTCTTTCCAGTCACGATTGAGCGGCGGCGGGGCCATCAGGCCTTTCGGCGGTTCGGCGACTTCTTCAAGCATGGTCATCGGCACCGTGAAAAACGGCGGCTGTCGGCCTTCCGGATCAAGCGTCACGCTGATGTGCTTGATCCCCGTCGAGCGCGTGTCCCCGCTCGAAATACCATAATCGACTTCAATATAGCGAAAGACATATTGCCCTTTCGGGTATTCAAACCGGTCGGCGATCAGCAAATAACACGTCGGTTTTTCTTCATCCATCGCAAGATCCTCATCGAGGAACTGGCCTTTAAGAAGTGAATCACAGGGCGGCGTAGCCGCCAAGGCGAAATTCGGAAAGCCGCCTCGCGGCGGCTTCGGTCTCGCTCGCTATCAGCGCCCTGACGGGCGCGCGCTCGCTGCACGGCGCGTGCGTCGCTGCGCTCCTTCGCGCCTCCGTGCCGCCTTCGGCGTCACAAGGAGGCTTGGCGAGGTAGTAAGTTGGTGTGGGTCTAATCCCTGTTCCCTGTTCGACGCGCCGCAGGCGGGTCGAATCTTGAAGACGTTCCCCGTCCCGACGCCTTCGGCGTGAACACCACGCGCAAGGCGTGTCACCCCGAAGGGGCCGAAGCGAAGCGTAGGAGGGCGAAGCCCTTGACCGCCTGAGCATGGTGTTAGGCTGTGGCGTTGAGGGGCGGAACATCAAAGGCACCGTCGAACATGGCTCCGCCGGTCAGCCTCAAGAAGTGGCCGCGCACGGCGGAATTTAGCTGCTGGATGGGGTCGGCGGCGGCCTTATCCGGCCTCCCATTGTTCGTGCAAATCCCCCCAGTGACCTTCCCACGGCATCCTCTGAGGCGAATTTGCCGGTTCCTTCTTCATTGATAAGCAATGAGGCTTTCTAGCTGCCGAATTTCTAGACTCTGATCCTCCGAAGAAGATGCTGAAGGCCATCCGCCCCAAGGCTCCGGGTTCATGGATTTCGTAGGCGTTGGTGTCCTGTACCACCTTGACGCCGAACGCCGTGCGGATGCGCTTGATGCGTCGATGGATAGTGATGAAGCCAAGCTGGGCGAGCACCTTCAAGGCGTTGATGATCGTCTGCTTGGAGCGTCCGGCGAGATAGCCAAGCCCCACAAGCGACGGAAACAGCCGTCCGTGCTTGAAGGCAAGGCGGATCAGGGCGTCGAACACCTCGATGACGCTGTGCTTGATCATGCCGGCATGCTGCCCCTTGTCCTTGGCCTTCCACGTTCCGCGGAAGATGGCGACGAGTTGGAAGCGGATGCGGGCAGCAAGGTTGCGGTCGATGGCGACGGCGGGGGCGTCAAGGAACAAGCTCTCGCGTCGATAGTTGATGAAGTCTGGCCCCTCTTCCATCGCGGCCTCGAAGGCCTGTTGCAATTCCTCGGCCTCGGCCTCGTTGGCCGCGCGACCGGCGGCGTAGGCGTAGGCGCGCGAGATTTGGGCCTGCCAGTCGGCCGCCCTGCCCTTCTGGCGAGCGGCGGGCGGTTTTCGGTGGGCCGAGTCGGGTCGATCCCTGTCCAGCTCGGGGAACAGGGTCGATAGCGTGTCTGATACTTGTATTGCAGGCATAGAGCCTCCTTTGCCGGTCAGGTGACCAGCCCGGAGGCGCGCTCGATTTTGGGCAAAGCACTCCCGTTCCCTGAAAAGGGCTTGACGAGAACAGCGATGTGCGGGAAATTCATTCTTGCAACGGATATGAGTTTCCCGGCTTTTGCCGGACACCGGCCCGCCTTCCAGGCGGGTTTTGTGTTTTCTGGGCCTAAATCTCCATGATTGAGCCTGCCGCGCATTGAGTCGCGGCACCGTGCAGACTCCCACAGGGATTGAGTCCCGACAAGCGCCGCTGCCGAGTCGGCTACGCCTTGCGGGCAAAACCAAGCCTTGGCGCGGTTTTGAGGCCACGCCGAAGGCCTGGTGGGTGGTCAACGATCAGTCGTCGGCGTCGTCCTCGATGTCCTCGGCAAGGACCCCATCGAGGCCAGAATCCTTGAAGCGGAACGTCTGCGTTTCCGCGTTCTCGGCCCAGAGACGCCGGGCTTCCGCCTCGGCGGCTTCGGCGCTGTCGGCTGCGATGACGGCTTCATGGGAAAGCCATTCGATCACGACGACGCGATAGGAACGGGGGGCGCTCATGACACACCCCCTTCCCCGTCGATGTCCTCGACGAGGCGCTCGGCCTTGTAAGCCGCGTCGATGTAGGCGCTGATCGGTCCCTTCGCGACGAAGTGCAGATCGCGCTCGATGCCGAGGCCGAACGGGCCGCGATACGCGGCCAACTCGGAAAGACTGACCGTCCCGAATTCGGGAAAGCCCATACCAAGATCACAAAGACCCCATGCGATGTCGTGGTCGTCGGGCTCGATCTCCGTGAGGAGCCATGTGCCTGCACCGCAGGGGTTGAAGAGCTTTGCGACGGGCTGGGGGTCCAGTTCGTCCGGTGTCCCCTTCACGGCCGCCTGTCGGCGGCCGTTGTCGAGGAGTTGCGCAAACTGCGCGGAGGTGAGGAGCTTCATTGTGCGGCTCCATCGGTCATGGGTTCGCGCAGCACGATCTCGGTGTCGGGAGAGACGGGCAGCAAGTCGAGCTTGAGCGCAAAGCCCTTGCCGTCCTTGTGCCGCCAGGCCGCGCCGATCTCGGTCCAGTTGCCCTTATCGTTGCCTGCCCGCTTGATGACCGCGAAGGCGCGGTATGTCGGGCGGTTGGGGGTTTCGGTTGTCATTTGGTCGGTTCCTTTTCAGCATTGAGCCCGCCACGATGGCGGCCTCGATGCCCCTTCCCGTCCGGGGCGGAACCGAGCGACGCGGTCAAAAGGGCCTCGGCCCCTTGCCGTAATGGAGGGGACCCGCGCGCTGCGCGCGTGGGGCGTCGGCCGTTCGGTTTTGACGGCGAGCGCCGCTCCGGCAGAAGGAGGGCATTATTCGAGGACGCCTCGCCTTGGCGGTCCCAAGCGAGGAACCGGCAGCAAACGAAACCCCGCACGGCTTAGCCGCGCGAGGCTTGCAAGATGGCAGCTAGATAGCAGCTAGATGGATCAGGTTTTGCGGCGCGCCTCATAGGCGTCGAGGGCTTCTTCCATCACCTCGACAAGCAACAGGCCATCACGATCCGCGAGACCGCGAATGCGCGCATCGAATTCGGGGGAGACGCGCGTTGCGAACTGAACCGTGCGGTTGGTTCGCCTCCGGCTGCGGCCGTCCTGAGCGCTCGGCATGGAGGGTGCGGACGCCGGTCCCCTGCCCTCGCCGCGCTTCGCCTTCGCTATCTGGGGGGCTTTCGGCTCCGGCGGCGGGTCAGCGACCGGCGCAGTCTCGGGGGCCGCAAGATTTGGGCTGGCTTCCTCGACGGGCGGCGGCGCGCCAAGGGTCGTGCGCCGGTTCTTGAGCTTGGAGAGGTCAGCCATCGTTTGTCACCCGGTCGATCAGAGCTTGAATAAGGGCGTCGGCCTTCTCGTTGAGGCCCGCGTAACGGGTTTCCGTGACGGCGTGGCCGACATTCTGGGCCTTGCGGTAGGCTGGGCGTTCGTAGAGGCAGCCATCGAGCGTGGCGTATCCGGCTTCGGCGAGATAGGCGCGGGTGTCGGATTCCTCGGCGGCCGTGCCAATGCGGTTGAGGGCGAAGATCAGGCGGTCTTTGGGGATGCCTTCCTTCACGAGCGCATGGAATTCGCGGACGGCGGGGCGAAGATCATCGACGGATGCGCCGGTCGGCTGCACGACGAGGCTGGCGACCTTGGCGATTTCGAGGGTGCCCTGGCTGGTGCGGGCGGGCGCGTCAATGACGAGAAGATCGTAATTCTTGGCGACCGATAGGGCCTGCCCTGCTGTCTTGAAGGCCTCGGCCGCGACCGCGGGCTCAAGGCCGTTGTCGAGGCGTAGGCGGTGCCAATCGACCGAGGTGCCCTGCTGGGTGTCGAGGTCGGCGATCTTAACGGTAAGGCCCGACGCGGCGGCCTCGCGCGCAAGCGCGCGGGAAAGGGTGCTTTTCCCCACTCCGCCCTTCTGGGAAACGAAAGCGATCACGGTCGTCATGGCATTCCTCGAAACAAGGTAGCTGCTATCTATACACTAGCCGCTAGATAGCTGCTAGATGATATTGCGGATAGCTGCTATCTAGCTGCTATCCTGCTGCAAATGGGCAACGGGCCTCGCCAGTCGGAATGTGATGGTATTCCTTGAAGGATTGTGCTACATTGTAGCTCAGAGGAGAAACACCCATGGCTACAAATTCAGTCGTGCGCGCGCGCATCGACGAACATACCAAGGACGAGGCGGCCGCCGTGTTGGCGGCGATGGGCCTCACCGTGTCGGACGCTTTTCGCCTGATGATGGTGAGGATCGCCAAGGACAAGGCGCTTCCGTTCGCGCCGCTGGTTCCCAATGCCGAAACCGTCGAGGCGATGAAGGCCGCGCGGCGAGGCGAAGTCGTGACCGTTGGCGGCCCCGACAATCTGCTCGGGAGCCTGAATGCGGGAGATTAAATACACCGCCCGCTTCAAGCGCGATTACAAACGCGAGAAGAGCGGGCGGCACGGCAAGAAGTTGGACGACCTGTTACTCGAAACGGTGAATATGCTGGCGGCAGATGAGACACCGCCGCGGCGCTATTTCGATCATCCGCTTTCCGGCGAATGGAGCGATCACCGCGATTGCCACATCCGGCCGGACCTCGTGTTGATCTACCGGAAGCCCGATGATCAAAGCCTCGAACTCGTGCGCCTCGGCTCTCACAGCGAACTTGGCTTGTAGCGGCAACGACTTCAATCTAGCTGCTAGATAGCCGCTAGATTAATGCTCGCGTTTGATCGGAATCCGGCGACAACAAAGGCGCGGCGTGGCCTAATGGGTGCGATGGAAGACACGGGCAGAATGGAACGCGAGCCAACGCAAGACGAGCGCCTTGGCATGGAATGGTGGAACGCGCTGAGCGAGGTCGCGCGGGGCGACTGGCTGCGCCTGGCGCAATCCGCGCGGCCCGCGGATGCGTGGGCCGCCTTCAAGCATTCGCTGGAAGGCGAAAGCAAGCCGGGCGCTGGCCCGACCTGATTTATTCTGCGGCGGCCGCGTCTCGGTTTCCGGCGCGTTCGTTGAGAAAATCGGCGGCGCGCTGCGCATGCGATGCCGCCTGAAAGATCGCCCGCTTGTCCTCCTTCAAAACCTTGAGCCATGAGGCGAGATAGGCCGCGTGATCCTCGCGAGGGGTGAGGGCAAGGCCAAGATCAGCACAAAGGAAGGCTGCACCCAACTCGGCGACAAGCTCCTCGCGGGCGTAACCCTCATCGCCCCAACGCTTGCGGCCAAGGTCGCGATCAAGGCGCGAAGGGTGCTTTGTGTAATGCGTCATCTCATGGGCGAGGGTGGCGTAATAGCTCTCGGCGTCGGTGAAGCTCTCGAAGGGCGGCATCTGCACATGATCGGGGCCTTGGGCGTAGAAGGCCCGATTGCCGCCGTGTCGGATGGTCGCGCCGATCGCACTAAAGAAGGCTTCGGCGCTCGCGATCCGTTCCAGCGTCGAGCGGGGCGGGGCGGCGGCTGCGTGAAAATGCGCGGGGAGGCCGTCGATCTGTTGGACGTTGAACACGGTATAGCCCTTCATGAAGGGGATGGCGGCTTCCTCGTCCTCGCCGGTCGTCTCGTTGGTGACGGTCTTGGTGATGCGGTTGGCATAGACGACAAGCGAGCCCTTCTCGCCCTTGCGCACCTGTCCGCCGAATTCGGCGGCTTGCTTGTAGGTCATCCAGATCGGGGCCGCGAAACCCTGCTCGATGGCGGCGGCCCAAAGCATGATGATGTTGATGCCGCGATACGGTTGACCAGTCGCGCGCAAGGGGCGGGTGATGCGTCCGGCGGCGTGTTCGGCATTCCACGGCTTCGCCCATGTCCTCACGCCTCGCTCGAGGTCGGCCACGATCCGATCCGTGACGCGTTGATAGACATCCTTCCTTTCTTGATTGTCGGCCTTGTTCATCTTTTTCCTCCTTGGTCTTGGGTTCAGCTGCTGCTGA
>Ga0335397_10003276_pt1 | contig 21707 bp, 20 predicted proteins | sample MAT04_FD_205740 | JGI IMG/M metagenome (GOLD analysis project Ga0335397, IMG submission 205740) | Freshwater microbial communities from Lake Fryxell liftoff mats and glacier meltwater in Antarctica - MAT-04 (spades assembly) (version 2) ... | reverse complement strand
GCATCGGGTGCAGCCCGACGGATGGTCGGTTGTCGGGCTCCACACAAACTTCTACACCGCGACGGCTGTGCAGGTGCAGGACGACCTGCTGCTCGGCATCCCCGCCTCGGTGCGGTTCACTCCGGTGTCCCACCGCTGGGACTACGGAGACGGCGAGTCCGCCATAACGCAGACAGGCGGAGGGTCGTGGAGCGACCTCGCGTTGGCGGAATTCGATCGCACGCCCACGAGTCACGTCTTCGCGCGGTCGGGAACCTTCAACATCACCCTCACGGTCGACTTCGGAGCGGAATACCGCTTCGGGGGCCCCGCGTGGATTCCGATCGCCGGCACCGTCAGTGTTGCGGCTAACAGCCTGACCGTGTCGGCCAGCGACACGAAAACGGTTCTGGTGGGCAGGGAGTGCACCGCGCGTCCGTCGCCCGGGTGTTGAGCATCCCGCACCCCGTTTTACCAAGGCCGTGGCCCTGCACCAGCCGAGGCCCGCTCACAGCGTGGACAAATAGAATGCACAGGTTGGAGCGGAAAGCTGACACCGCTTGGAAGGAGCACTCTTATGACTGACGAGACCGACAACCAGAACCCCGGCTCCGAAACGCCCGAAAAACCGACCGATGCAAACGCCACGCGACCCCTCGGCGACCAGCAGGCGGACTCGCCCTTCTCGCACGCTCCCGGCGCGCCGGTGACGCCCGCCGCGTCGAACTACGGTCCGCCTGCGCCGCCCGCTGCGGCGCCCCTCTCCGGAAACGCCCAGTCCGACGCGACGCCCCCGTCTGGCCACGCACCGCCCGCACCGGGTATGGTTCCCCCCGCCTTCCGCGCGAATGCGACCACTGAGGTTCTCGATCCCGAGCGCTTCCCCACGGCACCGACCGCGAACAAGCCAGCGAAGCGCGGGTCGAGCGTCAGCCTGATCGCCGCGCTCGCGATCGGTGCGCTCGTGGGCGGAGTCTCCGGCGCCGGAGTCACCGCCATCGCGATGGGGTCCGGACAGGTTAGCGAGACATCCAACTCGTCGAATGGGCCCGCAAACATCACCGTGAACGACCCGTCCAACGCCACCACGGTCACGGCGGTCGCGGCGGCCGCCGGTCCATCGGTCGTCACCCTTTCGGTGGCCGACGGCGCCGGCGCCGGCGGCACAGGCTCTGGCGTGATCATCAGCGAGGACGGTTACGTGCTCACCAACGCTCACGTTGTCACCCTCGACGGGGCGGCCGGATCTCCGACCGTCTCGGTGCAGGCCAGCGATGGCCGGCTCTACAAGGCCGAGATCGTCGGGGCCGACCCTATTTCGGACCTCGCGGTCATCAAGATCGACGGCGGCAACGACTTCGAGGCGGCGGAATTCGCCGACTCGAGCGCCCTCAACGTCGGCGATCCCGCGATCGCGATCGGGGCCCCGCTCGGATTGTCCAACACCGTGACGACTGGCATCGTGAGCTCGCTCAATCGCAGTATCACGGTCGCATCGTCCGCTGCGCCCGAGACCCCGGACAGCGAGGCGCCGGATAGCGAGGCGCCCGACGGCACCGACCCGTTCGACTTCTGGCGCTTCGACACCCCCGAGGGCGGTGCCCCCGCGCCGTCGGGATCGTCCACCATCGCGCTGTCCGTGATCCAGACGGATGCTGCGATCAACCCCGGCAACTCCGGCGGCGCCCTGCTCGACAGCGATGGCAAGGTCATCGGCATCAACGTGGCGATCGCGAGTGCTGGCGGGGGAGGACAGTCGACGGCCGGAAGCATCGGCGTCGGCTTCGCCATTCCGTCCAATGTTGCCAAGCGCGTCGCCCAGGAGCTCATCGAGACCGGCACCGGAAGCCACGGGCTCCTCGGCGCCACCGTGTCTGACGTCACGAGTGAGACCGCGTCGGTTGTCGGCGCGCAAATTCAGCAGGTGTCGCCCGGTGGAGCCGCCGCAGACGGCGGCCTCGAAAACGGTGACATCATCACCTCGATCAACGGCCTCCCGGTGACGGGCAAGACCGACCTGACCGCCCAGGTGCGCGCACTTCCCGCCGGTGCCGAGGCCGAGATCACCTATGTGCGCGACGGAAAGCGCGCCACGGCAGCAGTCACACTCGGTTCCCTCGGCTAGGGGATTGCGGGCTGTTAGGCTCGGGCAAGCTTGCCGGATCGGCCGCCGGTAGCAAATTTCTCAGAGCTCGGCCGTACGACTGGACTGCATGTGACGAGCGAGACATCTCCCGGGGTGTCGTACGTGATGCCCGTGCTCAACGAGGTCGATCACATCGAGGCAGCTGTTCTGAGTCTCACCGGTCAGGACTACGACGGACCGTGTGAGGTCGTGCTCGCACTCGGCCCAAGCGTCGACGGCACAAACGATGTGATCGACGAGCTCGCTCGGGCCGATCCCCGCATCCGCCGGATCGAGAACGAGCTCGGCTCGACGCCCGGCGGGCTCAACGCGGCGATCCGCGCGTCGTCACACCCGATCGTGGTTCGGGTCGACGCGCACTCGGTGCTCCCGAGGGATTACACCAGGATTGCGGTCGCGACGCTCCTGCGCACGGGGGCGGACAACGTCGGCGGGATCATGCAGGCGGAGGGGGAGACCCCGTTCGAGAAGGCCGTTGCGAGGGCGTACGGGGCACGTGCCGGACTCGGCGGCACCCCGCACCACGTCGGTGGCCGGGAGGGGCCCTCTGAGACCGCCTATCTGGGCGTGTTCCAGCGGCATCGTCTCGTCGAGGTCGGACTCTTCGACGAGGGGATCAAGCGTGGCCAGGATTGGGAGCTCAACCGCCGGCTGCGTGCGACGGGCGGCACGGTGTGGTTCACCCCCGACCTGAAAGTCGTCTACCGGCCGCGCTCGAGCCTGCGCAAGCTCATCCGCCAGTTCGTCGCCACGGGACTGTGGCGCGGCGAACTCGCCCGCCGATTCCCGCGCGCGAACTCGGTGCGCTACTTCGTGCCGCCGGTGATGGTGCTCGGGGTGACGGTCGGGCTCGTGCTCGGCGTCATCGGATTGTTTTCGGTCGGAACTGCGGCCGGTGCCCTCGCGTCGGCCTTGGCCGTGCCCGCCCTCTACCTCGCCTTCGTGGTCGTCGCCGCGGTGCCGGTCGTGCGCAGCGACGGTGTCCGTAGCGCGCTCTGGTATCTCGTAGTCTTGCCGTGCATCCACTTCGGGTGGGGCATCGGCTTCGTGCTCGGCTTCCTGAAGCTGACCAAGAACATCACGGCACACACGGGAAGGTGACTGGAATGTCGCTTCATGACTCCAGCCAGCGCCCGTCGAGCATCGCAGAGCTGCGCGAGGTGACCCAGCCGCCCGAGGTGCGGCTTCGAGCCAACGCGGAGCACTGGACGGCGTCGCTCTATCTGCGCGATATCTCCCCGTATCTGACCTGGATGCTGCTCAAGACGTCGATCTCGGCGAACGGTGTCACCGGGCTGATGATCCTCGTGGGCTGGTCGACTGCTGCAGCACTTCTCATCCCGGGGGTTGGCGGCGCGGCTCTCGCCCTCGTGCTCGGCCAGCTGCAGATGCTCGTCGACTGCAGTGATGGGGAAGTTGCCCGCTGGCGCAACACCCGCTCCCCGGCGGGCGTGTTCCTCGACAAGGTCGGTCACTACACGACCGAGGCTCTCATCCCGATTGCGCTCGGCATCCGCGCCGCCGGCTACCCGTTCGACGCCGGGGTGGACTACCTCTGGACGACCCTCGGGTTCGCGCTCGCACTCGTGATCGTGCTCAATAAGGCGCTCAACGACATGGTGCACGTCGCGCGCGCCAACGCCGGCCTTGCGCGGCTCGCCGACCGCAAGGAGGAGGCCGAACCGAGCCATCGGCTCGTGGCCAGGCTCCGCCGGCTGGCCCGCTTCGTGCCGTTCCACCGCCTCTACCACTCGGTCGAACTCACGATCATCGCCTTCGTAGCGGCACTAGCCGGACTGGCCGTCGGTAGCCCACTCGTCGACCGGATTCTCATCGTCGCGCTGCTGGCCTTCGCGGTTCTCGCTCTCGTCGGCCACTTCGTGGCCATCATGGCCTCGAAGCGGGTGCGCTCCTGAGCAGGTCAGCAGGGGTGCCGCGGGTCGGCGTGGTGGTGCTCACCCAGGGCACCCGGCCCGACGACCTGGACCGGGGCATCCGGAGCGTCCTCGCACAAGAGAACGTCGAGGTCGACGTCGTCGTCGTCGGGAACGGATGGCACCCGGTTGGACTTCCGAGCGGTGTGGCGGGCGTGGCGCTCCCCGAGAACCTCGGGATTCCCGCGGGCCGCAACCGCGGCGTCGAGCATGTCACGGGCGAGTACTTGTTCTTCCTTGACGACGATGCGAGCATCCCGGGCACCACGTTCCTGAGCGAGGCGATTGCGAAGCTTCGGACCGAACCCGACATCGGACTCCTCCAGCCGCGGGTCGTCGACCCATCGGGGGCCACCAATCCCCGCCGTTGGGTTCCGCGCATCCGAAAGGGCGAGGCGACCGACTCCGGCAACGTCTTCTCGGTATGGGAGGGGGCTGTGCTGCTTCCCCGCCGGGTTTTCGATGCGACCGGCGGCTGGGCCGAACCGTTCTTCTACGCCCACGAGGGCATCGAGCTGGCCTGGCGCGTGTGGGACCAGGGGCTGCGCGTCTGGTACGCCGGCGACCTGGTCGCCCATCATCCGGCGATCGAGCCGACGCGGCACTCGTACTATTACCGGCTCAACGCGCGCAACCGTGTCTGGCTCGCTCGCCGTAACCTCCCGGCAGTGTTCATCCCGCTTTACGTGGGGGCGTGGACCGGGGTGCAGCTCATTCGCTGGGCGCGCCGCCCGGCGGCGCTGAGGGCCTGGTTCGGCGGGTGGATGGCGGGCTGGCGGGAGCCGGCGGGGGAGCGGCGCACTATCGGCTGGGTAACGGTGTGGCGAATGACGCGATCCGGCAGACCGCCGCTGATTTAATTGCCGTTTCGTCGAAACTCTGGAGTTGTCGCATGGCGTTGTTGAAAGATCTGAGCACGGCGAAGCGGCTAACGCAGTCGCTCCTGCGGTCGCGGAAGACCCGGCGCGAGTTGGCCAAGAAAAGACCGGAGTTCGTCGCCCCCGCACCGGGGAGCATCCGCATCGCAGTGTATTTCGCCGACTCCTCGGTGAATATGTACCAGATCCGCCAGTGGTATGCCCCGCTCGCCGAGCTCGCTAAGACCTGGCCTGTTGCGATCATCTCGCGTTCGCCCGGCACCGCGCTCACGCTCCTCGACGAGGCACCCGTGCCCACGATGTACCTCCGTCAGGTCGTCGATCTCGAGGCGTTCATCGCCGAACAGGAACCGCACATCGTGTTCTACGTCAACCAGAACGCCAGGAACTTCCAGATGATGCGCTACGGGCGCATGTGGCACGTTTTCATCAACCATGGTGAGAGCGACAAGATGTACATGACGACGAACCAGTTCAAGGCATACGACTACGCCTTCGTCGCCGGCCAAGCCGCCCTCGATCGCCTCCGCCGCAAGCTGTGGGACTTCGATGTCCCGCGCAGGGCGATCCCGATCGGCCGCCCGCAGGCCGACCACTTTGCCGGCGCACTGCCCTACACGCCGGACGATCGCATCGTCGTACTGTATGCGCCGACCTGGGAGGGTGACCGGCTTGCCGCCGCCTATGGGTCCATCGCGAGCCATGGTGTCGCCACCGTCACCGCGCTGCTGCAGACTGGACGCCACCGTGTGATCTACCGCCCGCACCCGCGCAGCGGAGTCGTCGACCAGGGCTACAAGGCGGCGAATGAGGCGATCATCGCCGCGATCGCCGCCGCGAACCGCCGAGACCCGGCTGCGCACCACGTTTTCGATGATGGCCCCAGCCTCGGCTGGCAGCTTGTCGCGGCCGACATAGCGATCTGCGATATCTCTGCGATGGTCTACGACCGGCTCGCGACGGGCAAGCCGTTGCTCGTCACGCGCCCGGTGTCACCGGAAGCCGAGGTGGACCTGGACGGATACCTCGGTGACGCCGATTGGCTCACCACCGAGGGCGCCGGCGGTGTCGTCGAGCTCATCGCGGCGGCGCTGGGCAGCGGGGAGTCGCGTCAGAGGCTCGAGCACTGGGTGACCCACCACTTCGGTGACACCTCTCCTGGTCGGGCGACCGAACGATTCCATGCGGCGGTCGGCCGACTGATGGACGAGTGGGACCAGCACGCGGCCATTCACCCTGAGGATGCGGATGCGCCGGATGTTGGTGCGGACGACGGTGTCGACGATGACGAGCCGGCCCTCCCAGCGGGATGACGCCCAAGCTCATAGAGTGAACCCGTCACACTTCTCGGGGGGATCGACGCGGTCATGACAGCCACTACTCACAAGGTCACGGCGCGCAGGGGCGGGGGCTTCCCTGCGCCCGTGCTCAAGCAGTTGCCGATGGCCATCGCCTTCTCGGTTGCGCTCGTAATCGCATTGACCAACTCGGCCTTGTTCGTGTCGGATCTTGCCCTGATCGGAACGAGCTCGCTCGTGATGGCGGGTGCGATCGGTATCTCGATCGCATTCGGGATGCTGGGGCGGGAGACCACGTGGGCCCTCATCGTTCCCGGACTGTCCCTCGTGTCGATCGGCCTGTTTCGCGCCGGGACGCCGGCGGGTGCAGAAGCGCTCTTCGCGAGCCTGATCATCCTGCCGGTCATCTGGATTGCCGCTGAGGATGGTCGGCGATGGATTCTCGTCGCCGCGCTGGGCTCGGCTGCGTCGCTGATGTTGCCGTACGCCGTCGCGTGGGCGCCCCCCGATGCCGCGGTCGGCTGGGTTCGTGGGATCCTCGGTCCGGTCTCGCTCGGTCTCGGCGCCACGGTCATCAACGAGCTTTCCCGACAGGGGCGGCTCCAGCTGGAATCGATCCGGGCGCTCGCGTCCGAACGGGCGCTCCTGCTGGCCGCGGCCGCCGAGAGCACCGAACGGCTGCGCGAGAACGAGGCGCACCTGCTTGCCGCCGACCAGCTCACCCGCAGCGTGCTCGACGCCGTCACCGAGCAGTCGGTCATCGGAACCGACCTCACCGGACGCATCGACGTCTGGAATCCCGGGGCAGCCGTCATGCTCGGCCTTGCACCGGACGAGACCCAGGGCTACCGGTCTATTTTCGATTTCCACCTCTCGGACGAGCTCGAGCAGAGGTCGAAGGAGCTCAACTACCCGCCGGGGGAGACGGTCCTGAACCCCGGATTCTCGGCGCTGGTCGAGACCGCCCGACTGGGCCGCGCCGAGGTGCGCGAGTGGACCTACGTGCGCCACGACGGGTCGCACCTCCCTGTGGAGGTGGCCGTGACACCGCGTGCCGATGCGGAGGGAAGGACCATAGGCTACATTTTTGTCGGCACCAACCTCACTCGGGTTCTCGAGGTGGCGCGGCTCAAGGATGAGTTCATCGGCCTCGTCTCGCACGAGCTGCGCACCCCGCTCACGTCGATCCTCGGCTACCTCGAGCTGCTCCGGGACGACGACGTCGCACCTTTGGAGGAGGACCAGCTGCACTACCTCGATATCGCCGAGCGGAACGCCCACCGATTGCTCAGGCTGGTCGGCGACCTGCTGTTTACGGCCCAGGTCGGATCAGGCAAGTTCCCGCTTTCCCTGTCGGATGTGCCTGTGAACGATGTCGTCTCGGCCACCATCGAATCTGCGCGGCCCGTCTCGGCGGCTGCTGGGGTCGACCTGTTCGTCGATCTGCCCGATGTCTCGCCGCTCGTGCGCGGCGACACCATCCGCCTCGGGCAGGCCTGCGACAACCTGCTCTCGAACGCGATCAAGTTCACCCCGCGCGGCGGGTCGGTCACCGTGGGACTCTCCGCGACCGGCCCGGATGTTGTCGTGACCGTGTGTGACACAGGCATGGGTATCCCCGCCGACGAACTCGATCAGCTCTACTCCCGGTTCTTCCGGGCGTCGACGGCGACGCACAACGCCGTCGCCGGCGTCGGGCTCGGGCTCACCATCACGAAGGCGATCGTGACCGCGCACGGGGGCAACCTCGATGTCGAGAGCGAGGAAGGCATCGGCACGAAGTTCAGCATGTCACTGCCCCTCGTGACACAGCCCGTCTAGTCCTGCGCGGGCGAATCCGGTGCGATGCGGGCGCGGAGCTGCATCCGACGGCGGAGGGCCAGGAGCGGCACTCGGGGCGAGTCGGCCTTGGCGCGCGGTTCGAGCTCGAGCGGGAAGCTTGACGGCGGCGGTCCGAAGGCCTGCCGCGAGCTCGTGATGACCCGCTTTCCGAGAATGTGGTTACCGGTTCCGCCGATCACGGCGCCGATCCCGAAGGGGATCGCCCGACCTAGCACTGTGGTGCTCTGAGTCGCCGCGAAGCGGCGGATGAAGACATGCTTGAGCCGGTCGGCGATCTTGCCAATCGATGACTGCGGCACGGTCCGCGTGACGAGGTCCCCCCAGAAGCGGTTGCGGTTCGGCCCCGAACCGGTGGCCTGATCTGCGAGTTGGCGCACGAGGTCTGATCCGGCCGTGCCCAGCATCATCGCCATCACAAGAGTGCGCGCCCGCTCGGGATCCTCCACCGCGATGCCGTGCACCTCGGTCACAGACTGCGCGAACAGGGCGCTCGTCTCAAGGAACCCGGCGGTCTCGACGCTGGAGAGCGCAAGGGAAATGCCGAGGCCGACCCCGGGTATCACAGCGCTGGCCCCGACGGCGGCGCCGCCGCCGGTGACGGCCGTGAGGTAGCGCCGTTCGAGAATGCGGATGACCCTATCGGGCGAGGCGCCGGGATGGTTCTTACGGATGCTTCGGACATGGGCCAGAACGAGCGGACGTTGCACCGACAGCAGCCGCTCAATCCCCTTTTCCACCTGTGCGGGAGGTCGGCGTTCGTCGTGTGTTGCGGTCATGGTTTCACCCCGTAATCGGCGTTGTAGCGGGCAAGGACATCTTGGATCGGCGCGTCGAGGACGAGCGCGCCCTTGTCGAGGTACAGACCCCTCGTGCAGAAGCGCTTGAGGTCCCTCTCGTTGTGGGAGACAAAGAACAGGGTACGTCCGCCCGCGAGCAACTCCTCGATCCGGCGGTAGCATTTCTCCCGGAAGGCCTTGTCTCCGACCGCGAGAACCTCATCGACCAGGATCACGGGTTCCTCGAGCCTGCTGATGACAGCGAAGGCGATACGCACACGCATCCCGCTCGAAAGGTGCTTGTAGGGCGTATCAAGGAATTCGCCGATCTCGGCGAACTCGATGATCTCGTCGAACCGCTCCTCGATCTCCACCTTTTTCATTCCGTGCAGGCCTGCCGTGAGGAATACGTTGTCGCGAACCGAGAGGTCGTCGACGAACCCTCCGGTGATCTCGATGAGCGGTGCAACACCGGCACCGACCCTGACGACACCCTCGTCCGGGAGAATGACCTCGGCGACGAGCTTGAGGAGGGTGGACTTCCCCTGCCCGTTGCGGCCTACGACCCCGATTGCCTCGCCGGCGAGCACGCTGAAGCTCACCCTGCGAAGCGGCCAGAACTCGTCGGGGCGCCCCCGGCGGTTGCGACCGGCGAACAGGTCTTTGAAGCTGCGGCGGGATCGACGGTTGCGCCGGAACCGGATGCCGGCATCCGTCACCTCGATCACCGGGTGGCCGATCCGGGCCTCGAGCTTCTCGGTGAGTGTCATCAGATCTCCTTCAGCACGGCACGCTCGACCCTGGCGAACACCACCAGACCGATCGCGAGCAGGGCGAGCGACACCACACTGCCGACGCCGACGGCATACCAGTCGAGCTGCTCGGGGAAGAACGCCGCTCGGTAGAGCGAGAAGATGCCGGCGAGCGGGTTGAGCGCTGCCCAGAAGTGCAGGCCGTCGGGAAGGTCGGACAATCCGTAGATGATGGGGGACGCGTAGAACAGGAACCGCAGCATGAGCTTCACCGCACGCTCGAGATCGCGGAAGAACACCACGAGGGGTGCGACGATGAGCCCGATGCCGACGAGCAGCACCGCCTGGAGCGCGACTGCGAGAAGAACCCAGAAGGCCTCCCAGTGCAGCTGCGCGCCTGTCGCGATAGCGAACACGGCGATCACTGGCAAGCTCGCGATGAACTCGATCCCCTTCGAGAGCACAAGCCTGTTCACCCAGATAGTGCGGGGGATTTTGGTCGAACGGATGAGCTTGGCCTCACGCAGGAACGCGCGGGTGGAGTCGGCCACCGCGCCGTTGAACCACATCCACGGAAGCAGTGCGGTGAGCAAAAACACGATGTACGGCCGCTCGCCGACTTCACGGTCGAAAACCTGGGTGAACACGAACCAGTAGATCGCCGCCATTACCAGCGGATCGAGGATCGACCAGAAGTAGCCCAGCAGGGACGTCGAGTACCGAACCCTCAGATCGCGCTTGGTGAGCAGCCACAGCGACTGCCGATAGCGCTCGAAGGGCGACCGGTGCGGTCGCGTGGCGAGAGCGGCAGTCACGTTCGCGGAATCCTCTACTCGGGAGACATCCCGGACTCCGGCGTCAGACGAAGAGGTTGGCCCTTTCGAGGTCCTCCGCGAAGTCGACCTCTACGGCGTAGAAGTCGGAGATGTCTATCGGCTCAAATCGTAGCTTGTCCTGCTCGATGGCCAACTCGATTCCACGCTCGAAGTAGTCCTGGTCGCCGACTTTGCCGAGCTGGCGGATCAGGGCGGCCTTGTCGCCGCGGGAGACGTAGTTGATGCCAACGGCCTCACCGAGCCCACCGGTGACCGTCTTGGACAGCTCGCGGATGTAGCCTTCGGCGTCGGTCGTGTACTTGACTTCCTCGTCGGAGACCTTCTCGCGGTTGACCGAGACGAAGGACTGGTCGCGCGCGACCATTTTTCCGGCGCGAACGAGTGCGGCGGGGTCAAAGACGACGTCGCCGTTCATCCAGAGCACCCCGCCGGGGCCCGAGGCCCGCAGTGCGCGCAGCAGGCTCTTGGAGGTGTTGGTCTGGTCGTACTGCTCGTTGTAGACGAACGATGCCTGGGGGAAAGCCTCGATGATGTGCTCGAGCTTGTAGCCGACGACGATGGTCACCTGGGCGCTGTTGCCGAAGGCGTGCTCGATGTTGTCGAACTGCTGCTGCATGATGGATCGGCCGTCGTTGAGCTGGGTCAGCGGCTTCGGAAGGGTTCGGCCGAGTCGGCTACCCATTCCAGCGGCCAGAATAACTACCTGCGTGCTCACGATTTGTCTCCTCAGATTGGCTTTCGACGAGTCAGGAGAGCTCAGCGCGAGGCGCTCTTTACCTACTATTCATCTCATGACTCGGATCTAGACACCTCGTTGTGCTTGCCTAAGAGTACCTGAATCAGCCCTTTTTCGGCAGTAGGCAATTCGCGTGCCCCGGATTCGAGGCGCAATTCGGGTTACGCACGTCCCCTCCGTGACGCGTTGATACGGTTGCACAATGGACTTCGAAACCGATTCTGATGCGGCTTCCGAAGCGGCCGCCGTGCGCGGCAGTGGTGCCACGAAGCCCGCCGCAGCGCGCAAGCCGGCCGCGCCGCGTCAACCGGCCACCCCCCGTAAACCTGCAGCAGCGCGCAAGCCGGCAGTGCCCCGCACACCGGCTACCGCAGAGGGTGACCGTAGTGCCGATCGGGCCCAGGACCAGACGGCGGAGCAGGTCGGGAACGCCGAGGCACCGGCCGTGAATCCAGCGCCGAAGGCAGCACCGAAGCCGCCGGCTAAGCCGCGCGCCCCCCGGGCGGCTCCGGTCGCCGGCGCGGCAGCGCCGGCGGCGCGCAAGCCGGCGGCGCGCAAGCCAGCGGCGAAGCCGACAGCGGCGCGTACTCCGGCAGAGGCGAGAAAGCCGCCGGCCACGTCTGCCGCGCAGCCGTCGACCGTCCCGCTAGAACCCGTCGACCCGCCCGCGGAGGTGCCCGTCGACCCTCCGTCCGCGCTGCCGGCAGATCCGCCCGCGGCGAAGGTGGCAGACGTCGCCGCCGCTGCCGTCCGCCCCACCACTGCGCGATCCGATGTTCGGCCGGCCATCGCCCTGCCCGCAGCGCAGCCGCAGGTCACGCCGAATGCTCTGCCCGTGAGCGCACCTGGTATCTCCCGCGCGCCAAGGAAGACCGCGGAGCAGACCAAGCCCGCCCAGCCCCGCGAGAAGGTCCTTGTGATCGACCAACTCCGCAAGAGCTTCGGGTCAGTCACTGCCGTCGCGGGGATCGATCTCACGGTGCAAGCGGGCTCGATCTTCGGAATCGTCGGCCCGAATGGCGCGGGGAAGACGACGACGTTGTCGATGGTCACCGGATTGCTGCGCCCCGACGCCGGCCGCATCCTGGTGCACGGCGCCGACGTCTGGAGCGATCCCGTCGTAGCCAAGCGCAACATGGGGGTGCTGCCCGACAGGCTGCGTCTGTTCGACCGGCTTACGGGCGCCCAGCTGCTCCACTATTCCGGCGTGCTCAGAAACCTCGATCGGGCGACCGTGCGTTCGCGCTCGATCGACCTCGCCGTCGCCTTCGGGCTGGAGGATGCCCTCGACCGGCTCGTCACGGACTATTCGGCCGGGATGATGAAGAAGATCGCCCTCGCCGCAGCCATGATCCACTCCCCCCGCGTGCTCATCCTCGACGAGCCGTTCGAGGCGGTCGACCCGGTGTCGGCCGCGAATGTCATCGAGATCCTGCAGAAGTATGCGGAGGCTGGCGGCACCGTCGTGATGTCGAGCCACAGCATGGACCTGATCCAACGCATCTGCGATTCGGTTGCGATCATCGTGCGTGGCGTGGTTCTCGCGAGCGGCACGATGGACGAAGTGCGAGCCGGGGCCACCCTCGAGGACCGCTTCGTGGAACTGGCCGGCGGTCGCAAAGCAGCGGAGGGCATGGAGTGGTTGCACAGTTTCTCGGACTGAAGCTCCGGCTGCTCGCCAACACGTTCAAGCGAAGCCCGTGGCAAATCGTCGGGATCGCCGTCGCGCTGCTCTACGGCCTCGCAACCTCGGCGTTCGTCGTCGCCACCCTCGTCGGGCTGCGATTCGCCGATGCCGATTTCGCGCGCAGTATCGTCGTGGTCTTCGGTTCCCTCGTCGTTCTCGGTTTTCTCGTCGTCCCGCTCGTGTTCGGGGTCGATGACACTCTCGACCCCCGAAAATTCGCCCTGTATGGACTGCCGACGTCGAAGCTCGCTGGCCTGCTTGCACTCACTTCTCTCGTCGGCGTTCCCAGCCTCGTCATCACGGCGGTCGCCATCGCCCAGATCGTCACGTGGAGCAGGGGACCGTTCCCGGTGGCCCTTGCACTGGTCGGCGCAGTGGTCATCGTCGTGACGTGCGTTCTCGGCGCGCGGGTCACCACCTCGCTTGCGGCCTTCCTGCTCGCCACACGCCGCGCGCGGGAGATCAGCGGTCTCATCGCCCTGATGGCTCTCGTCGCGCTCACGCCGGCCATCGCGGTGCTCGCCGGGATCGATTGGGCCGGCGAGGGCATCACCGCGCTCGGTGGGATCGCGGATGTGCTCAGCTGGACTCCGCTCGGCGCGGCGTGGGCGGTGCCCGCCGATGCGGCCACCGGGGCCTCGGACACCGCCGTGCAGAAGCTCATCATCGCGCTCGCCAGTGCCGGCCTGCTCTGGCTCGCCTGGCGCGCCCTCGTCGGAGCGATGCTCGTGACGCCGCACCGGGAGGCGCGCCCGCGGGCCTACGCGGGGCTGGGCTGGTTCGATCGAATCCCGGCGACCCCGCTCGGAGCCATCGCGGCGCGCAGCTTCACCTATTGGGTGCGCGACGCGAGATACCGGGTGCAACTGGTCATCGTGCCGATCGTGCCGATGCTCATGATCGTCGTGTTCCTGATCAGCGGGGTCTACTGGCAGAATCTCGCCCTGCTGCCGCTGCCGATCATGTGCCTCTTCCTCGGCTGGTCACTTCACAACGACGTCGCCTACGACAACACCGCCGTCTGGCTCCACATCGCCTCGAACACCTCGGGTGCCGCGGACCGCCTGGGGCGCGTCGTTCCCGTTCTCCTGCTGGGCACACTGCTCATCGCCGTCGGCGCCCCGATCTCCGCCATGTTCTACCCGGATCCGAGCGTGCTCGCCTCCCTGATCGGCGTCTCGGCCTGCATCCTGCTCGCCGGGCTTGGCCTGTCGAGCCTGTTGTCGGCCCGATTCCCGTACCCCGCAGTGCACCCGGGGGACAGCCCGTTCTCCCAGCCGCAGTCGACGGGGGGCGCGGCGGCACTCATTCAGGCTGCCGCCTTCATCGCCACGATCGCCCTCACGCTACCCGCACTGGGCTTCGGGCTTTTCGGTCTCACCTACGGCGGCAATCTGCCGCTCTACGCGCTGCTGTCCGGACTCGGCATCGGTGCGGCTACCCTCGCGCTCGGAGTCTGGTTTGGCGGTCGAATCTTCGACCGCCGCGGACCGGAGCTGCTCGCGTTCACCATGCGCAACTGACCGCTCGCACGTACGATTGGGTCATGGCCAACGACACTCAAGAAGGCGGCGGCGGCACGTCGACGCTCGACCGCGAACTCGAAGAGCTGCTCAATCAGGAGCAGCTCGAGGAGGGCGACCACGAGCGCTTCTCCCACTACGTGCAGAAGGACAAGATCATGAAGTCCGCGCTGAGCGGCAAGCCGGTGATCGCCCTGTGCGGCAAGGTCTGGCTACCCGGTCGCGATCCGGAGAAGTTCCCGGTCTGCCCCACCTGCAAAGAGATTTACGAGAAGCTCAAGAAGTAGGCAGAACGAGCCGTCTCGCCGCCCGGACCGACTGACGGCGCAGAGCGCTTCTGAACCACTGGGCTTCGGGGAGCCGGGCGAGGAGCGGGCCGCAGATGACCGTGATGAGCACGTACGCGGTGGCGAGCGGAGCCAGCCGGGGCTCCACGCCCGCGCCGACCGCGAGCCCGGCGATAACGATGGAGAACTCGCCGCGCGGCGTGAGGGTGAGGCCCGTTCTCCAGCGAGCCGGGATGCCCAAGCCGGCGCTGGCGGCGGCCCGGTAGCCCGTGAACGTCTTTGTGGCCATGGTGATGACCGCGAGGATGGCAGCCGGCAGGAGCACCTCGATGATGTCGGCGGGGTTCGTCGCCAGTCCGAAGAAGACGAAGAACACCGCGGCGAACAGGTCGCGCAGCGGGGACAACAGGGGCTGGGCGTTGTCGGCGACCCGACCGGACAGCGCGATGCCGACCAGAAACGCGCCGACGGCGGCCGACACGTTCACCTGCTGTGCGATTCCGGCCACAAGCATGGTGAGGCCGAGAACTCCGAGCAGCAGGGACTCCGGGTGGTTGGGGGCGAAGATCGCCGAGATCAGGCGGCCATGGCGCAGCGCGACGTAGAGGATCACGAGCACGACGAGGACGGCGACGACGAGAGCGGTGGCTCCCGCGGCTATTCCGGCACCGAGCACAAGGGCTGAGAGCACCGGGAGGTAGAACGCCATCGCGAGGTCCTCGAGCACGAGGATCGACAGGATCGTGGGCGTCTCACGGTTTCCCAGTCGTTTGAGGTCGCGCAGCACTTTGGCGATCACGCCCGACGAGGAGATCCACGTGATCCCGGCGAGGGCGACCGCGGCGACGGCCCCCCACCCGAGGACGAGGGCAAACAGCGCGCCGGGCAGGGCGTTGAAGAGGGCGTCGACGAGCCCGGCGGTGCGCGACTTCTTGAGGCTCGTCACAAGCTCGCTCGCGGTATATTCCAGGCCGAGCATGAGCAAGAGCAGGATCACCCCGATCTCGGCACCGATCTCGAAGAACTCGGTTCCGCCCGAGAGCGGAAGTATCCCTCCGTCGCCGAACGCGAGCCCCGCGACAAGGTAGAACGGAATCGGCGAGACCCCGATCCGGTCGGCGAAGCGCGAGAGCAGGCCGAGTCCGAGCAGGAGCGCTCCTACTTCGACGAGCAGGATGGTCGACTCGGACACAGTGCTTCTAGCTGGGGCCTGTGGAGAGGAGCCGTGCGAGCGCGTCCAGTCCCGAGCGGGTGCCTACGCCGATGATCGTGTCGCCGGCCCGGATCGGGGTGTCGGGCGTCGGCGACGGGATGACTTCGGTGCCGCGAACGATGGCGACGATGGAGGTGCTGGTTCGGGTGCGTGCCTTTGTGTCGCCCAGCACGCCGCCGACATAGGGCGAGGTCGGTGCGAGCACGAGCTGCTCGGTGGCAAGGCCCGCGGCCTGTTCGCGGATGCCGACGAGCTGGCTCAGCATGACTGAGGCTCCGAGGACATCCGCGAGGGCGGAGGCCTCGCCGTCGCTCAACTCGATCGAGTCTGTCGCGGCATCGGGATCGTCGACATCGAAGACGGCCAGCTCGCGCTTCCCCGACCGGTGGGAGACCACACCGATTCGGCGGCCCGCCTCGGTGATCACGTCATGCCGGGTGCCGATCCCGGGGAGTTCGACCTTCTCAATGCGCACGCTCACGATCGCCACCCTAACAGCGCGGCCATGCTGTCAGGCCTCGGCGTAGACGGTAGGGATCGCGGGCTCACCGCGGCTCAGGCGCAGCGCGTCGGCGGGGAGCTCGGCGACGGCCGCGGCCCGGTGCTCCCGCGCCAGAATCGTTCCGGTCACACCCCGATAGCGGTCATCCGGCACCCCCGCCGTCATGAGCCGAACGTGCAACGGCCGCGCGCCCGCGGCGGGTTCGGCGCCCTCGCCGACATGGATGGTCTCAGATGTCGCGATGCCGTCGGCACGCTCTCGGACGGGTAGCTTGCGCCCGCCCACCGTTGCCTTCGCGGCAGACTTTTTGGCGACCGACACCCACGCTCCCGAGCCATCTCGCCGAGCGACGAGTTTGTAGACGAATCCTGCGGCCGGGTGTCCCGACCCGGTCACCACCGAGGTTCCGACCCCGTAGGAGTCGACCGGGGCGGCTCGGAGTGCCGCGATCGTGTACTCGTCGAGGTCACTTGTCACGGTGATCTTGGTCGTCGGCGCACCGAGGCCGTCGAGCTGCTTGCGCACCGTCTGGACCTGCTCGGGCAGGTCGCCACTGTCGATGCGCACCGCGCCGAGAGAGGGGCCGGCCACCTTGACCGCCAGATCGACCGCCGCCTGTACGTCAAAGGTGTCGACGAGCAGTGTCGTCGACGGGCCGAGGGCGTCAACCTGGGCCTGGAACGCCTGCTCCTCGGTGTCGTGCAGGAGAGTGAACGCGTGCGCCGCCGTCCCCATCGTGGGAATGCCCCAGCTGCGCCCGGCCTCGAGGTTGCTCGTCGCCCCGAACCCGGCGATGAAGGCGGCGCGAGCCGCGGCGACCCCGCTGCGTTCGCTCGCCCGGCGCGACCCCATCTCGGCGATCGGTCTGCCGTTGGCGACCCCCACCATGCGGGCTGCGGCGCTCGCGACCGCGCTGTCGTAGTTGAGCACGCTGAGGGTGAGGGTCTCGAGAACGACGGCTTCGGCGAAGCTGCCCTGCACGACCAGGAGCGGGGAGTTCGGGAAGTAGGCGTCGCCCTCCCGGTACCCCCAGATGTCACCGGTGAAGCGGTAGTCGGCGAGCCAGTCGAGCGTAGGCGCGGTGACAACATGGGTGTCGCGTAGCCAGTCGAGCTCGGCGTCGCCGAACCGGAAGTCGGCGATGAGGTCGAGCAGCCGCCCGGTTCCCGCGAGGATCCCATATCGCCGGCCATTCGGCAGGCGACGCGCGAACACCTCGAATACGCACTCCCGGTCGTGGGTGCCCGCCCTGATGGCGGCGTCGATCATCGTGAGTTCGTAGCGATCGGTCAGCAGCGCGGTCGTCATGACCATGAGCCTAGGCCGCACGCAGCTTCGGAGTGATCGGGGCGGCTAGCATTCCCCACACGAGAGGTGGGTGACATGGAGCGTGTTCGCTGGATCCTCGCCGGTCAACTGGGTGAGCAATTCGACGACGGCGGGCGGATGCTGCTCGTCGAGGCACGTTCGGTTCTCGAGCGGGCGCCCATCCACCGCGCCAAGGCCCACCTGATCCTGTCGGCGATCCGGCACCGGGCGGCAGAGCTCGGCGACAGGGTGGAGTTCCGCCAAGTGCACCGGCACCGCGATGTGGTCGTTGGCCGCGACGATCTGGAGGTCATCGATCCCACCTCGTACGGCGAACGGGCGTTGGTGCGGGAGGTCGGAGCGCGGATCCTCCCGAGCCGCGGCTTCGTCACGAGCGAGGTGGAGTTCGCTGCGTGGGCCGACGGGCGCGGTGCCAAGCGACTGCTGCTCGAGGACTTCTATCGCGCGATGCGCCAGCGCACGGGCATCCTCATGGACGGCGACGCCCCCGCCGGCGGCCAATGGAACTACGACCACGACAACCGGCAGCCGCCGCCGAAGAATGCCGTGACGCTCGGGCTTCCCGACCCGCGCTGGCCAGAGGAGGACGAGATCGACGCCGAGGTGCGAGCGGACCTCGACCAGTGGCAGGCGGAGGGTCGGGTGCGGCTGGTGGGCGCCGACGGCCCGCGCCGATTCGCGGTGACGACCGCCGAGGCAAAGGCCGTGCTCGACGACTTCGTCGAGAGCAGGCTGGGCGACTTCGGCCCGTTCGAGGACGCGACGCTCACGGGCGATTGGACGATGGCGCACTCGTTGCTGAGTGCGCCCCTGAACCTGGGCCTCATCGACCCGGTCGAGGTGATCGACACGGTGGTGGCGGAGTACCGTGCGGGCCGCGCACCGATCGCGAGCGTCGAGGGTGTCGTGCGGCAGATCGCCGGCTGGCGTGACTGGGTATGGCACCTCTACTGGCGACTCGGCGAGGACTACACCGACTCCCACAACGCGCTCGCCGCGCACGAGCCGCTCCCGGCGGCCCTGCTCGAGCTCGACGCCGATCGGATCGAGGCCAACTGCCTGAGCCAGTCGATCCGCGGCGTTGCCGAGCACGGCTGGGCCCATCACATCCAACGGCTGATGATCATCGGCAATCACGCACTGCAGCGCGGCTACGAACCCGCGCAGCTCAACGACTGGTTCGTCAGCATGTTCGTCGACGGCACCCCGTGGGTGATGCCGGCGAACGTCATCGGAATGTCCCAGCACGCCGACGGCGGCATCGTCGCGACGAAACCATACGCGGCCGGCGGCGCCTACATCTCCAAGATGACGGACTACTGCGGCGGCTGCCGGTTCAACCCCAAGGTCAGGCTCGGGCCCGACGCGTGCCCCTTCACTGCGGGCTATTGGGCGTTCCTCGACCGGGTCGAACCGGTGCTGCGCGGCAACCATCGCATGGCCCAGCCTCTCGCCGGGCTGCGCCGGCTGGCCGACCGGGAGGCCGTCGTCGACCAGGAATCGCGCCGTGACGATCTCTAGCGCGACAGCGGCGCCGCCCGCACGTCGGTAAACTCGACTTCCGTGAGCGACGCGCCGATAGGAATCTTCGACTCCGGGGTGGGTGGACTCACCGTCGCGAGGGCGATCATCGACCAGTTGCCGAACGAGTCAGTGCTCTACGTCGGCGACACCGCTCACTCCCCGTACGGCCCCAAGCCGATCGCGCAGGTGCGCGAGTACACGCTCGCGGTGCTCGACGACCTCGTCGCCCAGGGTGTCAAAATGCTTGTGATCGCCTGCAACACCGCGTCGGCGGCGATGCTCCGCGATGCCCGCGAGCGGTACACGCAGGGCCTGGGAATCCCTGTCGTCGAGGTCATTCAGCCAGCAGTGCGCGCCGCCGTGCGGCAGACCCGCAACTCCCGGGTGGGGGTGATCGGCACGGTGGGCACGGTGTCCTCCCGCGCCTACGAGGACGCGTTCGCCGCGGCGCCGCACCTGGAACTCTTCACGCGCGCCTGTCCGCGCTTCGTCGAGTTCGTCGAGGCCGGCGTGACGAGCGGCGGCGAGCTGTTTGCTGTCGCCGGCGGCTACCTCGCCCCGCTCAAGGCCGCCGACATCGACACGCTCGTCCTCGGCTGCACCCACTACCCGCTCATGTCGGCCGCGATCCAGTACGTCATGGGTGACGGAGTCACCCTCGTCTCGAGCGCGGAGGAGACGGCGTTCGACGTGTACCGCACGCTCGTCAAGCACGGCCTCGAACGCTCCGCCGACGCGACGCCGACCTATCGGTTCGAGGCAACCGGCGACAGCCAGTCCGAATTCATGTCCCTCGCCCGGCGCTTTCTCGGACCAGAGGTCCAGAACGTCGAATTGGTCGAGACCGGAGTCATCCAGCTACCTGAAAGGCACCAATGACCAACGCCGTCCCCATCATCGCCCCCCGCAAGGACGGGCGCGCGACCGACGAGCTGCGCGCCGTCACGATCGAGCGCGGCTGGAGCGAGCAGGCCGAGGGCTCTGCGCTCATCTCGTTCGGCCGCACCAAAGTGCTCTGCACGGCGTCGTTCACGAACGGCGTTCCCCGGTGGATGTCCGGCAAGGGCAAGGGCTGGGTCACCGCCGAGTACGCCATGCTCCCGCGGTCGACGAACGACCGCATGGACCGCGAGTCGGTCAAGGGTCGGATCGGCGGGCGCACGCACGAGATTTCCCGCCTCATCGGCCGCTCGTTGCGCGCCGTCGTCGACATGAAGTCGCTCGGCGAGAACACCATCGTCATCGACTGTGACGTGCTGCAGGCCGATGGAGGAACGCGCACCGCGGCCATCACGGGAGCGTACGTCGCACTCGCCGACGCCCTCGAGTGGGGCCGCAGCAAACGGTTCATCGGTCAGAACGCGAAGCCGCTCATCGACAGTGTCGCCGCGGTCTCGGTCGGGATCGTCGGGGGAGTGCCCATGCTCGACCTCGCCTACACCGAGGATGTGCGCGCCGACACCGACATGAACGTCGTCGTCACCGGCCGCGGGCTGTTCGTCGAGGTTCAAGGAACCGCCGAGGCCGCCCCGTTCGACCGACGCGAGCTCGACGCTCTGCTCGACCTCGCAGTCGGCGGCACCTCCACCCTCACCGAGCTCCAGCTCGCGAGCCTGAGGGGCTGAGCGTGAGACTCGTACTCGCGACCCACAACGCGCACAAGGTCGAGGAGCTCCGCCGCATTCTCGGTCCGCAGCTCGAGGGCATCGAGCTCATCGGCTACGACGGCCCGGAGCCGGTCGAGGACGGCAACACCTTCGCCGAGAACGCGCTGATCAAGGCTCGAGCCGCGGCCCTGCACACCGGTCTGCCCGCCATTGCCGATGACTCGGGCATCTGTGTCGACGCGCTCGACGGCGCCCCCGGCATCCACTCCGCCCGGTACGCGGGCACTCGCGACGACCGCGACAACCGCCGGATGCTGCTCGAGAACCTCGCCGAGGAGTCGTCGCGCAGCGCGCACTTCGAGTGCGCTGCCGCCCTCGTCGTTCCACCGGCGGTCGGCTCGGTCGGCCCCGACGGGCCGCCGGAACTCGCCGTCAGCTTCGAGCACGTCGAGACAGGGATCTGGCCCGGCACGGTGCTGCGCGAGGAGGTCGGAACTCACGGATTCGGTTACGACCCGATCTTCTCGCCCGCCGGCTACTCGGTCTCCTCCGCCCAGCTGAGTCCCGACGAGAAGAACGCAATCAGCCATCGGGCGATCGCCTTCGAACGCCTCATCGTCGTGGTGCGAGAGCAGCTGCTCGACTAGGGTTTCGGTATGCCGAAAAATCGGGTCGCCGTGAACCGAAAAGTAGTCGTGGTCGCGACACTGATCGCGACGGCACTCGCGCTTGTCGGCTGCGCCCCGGACGCACCGCCCGGCAGCGGCAAGCCGCTCGTACTCACGACCTTCACGGTGATCGCCGATATGGCGCAGGTGGTCGGCGGGGATGCGGTCGAGGTCGAGTCGATCACGAAGG
>Ga0335397_10003275_pt1 | contig 21710 bp, 16 predicted proteins | sample MAT04_FD_205740 | JGI IMG/M metagenome (GOLD analysis project Ga0335397, IMG submission 205740) | Freshwater microbial communities from Lake Fryxell liftoff mats and glacier meltwater in Antarctica - MAT-04 (spades assembly) (version 2) ... | reverse complement strand
GAGGTAGCGAGCCGGATCCTTGCGGAGCCAACGCAGCTGTGCCCCGAGGAGGCCGACATCCACCCGGCCAAAGACAGCATCGGGCAAGAGCACTGCGGCCTCGGGCTGCACCACCGCCGAGTTCTCGCGCGTCAGGGCGTACACCCGCACTTTGCATCCTTGGGACTGAAGGGCTATCGCCTCCCGGGCGACGAATGTCTCGCTCACCTTGGGGAAACGCGAGACCAGGACCGCGGTGAGGGTGCAATGCTCGCTAGGCGGCATTTCGGTGCCGACTCCGGTGCCAACACGCCTGCGCATCGAGACCGTCGCGCAGCGAGACGACCGGCTCCCAACCCAGAAGGCTCCTCGCCCGCTCGATACTTCCTCCGGTCCGCTGGACGTCCCCGAGCTGCGCGGGACGTCGATCCACGGGTACCTCGACGCCCGTGATCGTCCCCACGAGCTCGATGAGCGATCGCATGGATGTCTGCGAACCGCCGGCCACGTTGACGACGGTCCCAGGGGCGACATCGGCGACCGCGGCGGCGAGATTGGCACGGACCGCGTCGCCCACATAGGTGAAGTCGCGAACCACGGACCCATCGCCGAAGAGCGGAAACGGTCGACCCGAGTTCGCCGCCTCGAACAGTCGGTGCATCGCCATGTCCGGACGCTGCCTCGGTCCGTACACCGTGAAGTAACGCAATGAGACCGTCGACAGCCCCCAGTTGCCACCGTAGAGGGTGGCGAGGTGCTCGGCGGCCAACTTGGTCACACCATAAGGGGAATGCGGCTGCGGGAGGTCGCACTCGTCAACGGGATGTCGGACGGCATTCCCGTAGACGGAGCTGCTCGAGGCGTTGACGACGCGGGGGATCCCCACGGCCACTGCGGCCTCGAGCAGCCTCTGCGTCGCCAGGACGTTGTGGGAGACGTAGTCCGCGAACCCATCAGACCACGACGAACGGACCCCGGGCTGCCCCGCTTGGTGGAACACCACGTCGGCGCCCTCCAGGATCGGCTCGAGCTCGACGGAGCGCAGGTCCGCTCGCACGAGGGAGAACCGAGGACTCCCGAGCAGGGCGCTGATGTTCGAATGCTTCATGGCTTCGTCGTAGTACCCGGTGAAGCAGTCGACCCCCACGACCTGAACCCCGTCCGCGACGAGCTGCTCGGCCAGAGACGAGCCGATGAAGCCGGCCACACCAGTCACAACGGCACAGGTGGTCATGGAGGGTCCTCTCCCTAGGGAAGGTAGAAGCGGAGACGGTCGAAGACCGCGGTGTAGCCGCTGGCGGAAGTGGTATTGGCCAGGAGTCCCATTCGAGAGCCCTGGTTGAACCAGAGTTGCTGATAGGCGACACTCACCCTCTCGGCTCCGACAATCGTCCCTGTGCTGGTGCCGTTGTTGTAGAGGACGTTGTACTGGTAGCCCAGCGTGGCCCTACCCGAGAACACGCGGATCGTGAGGTCGATGTACCTCACTTGGTCACAGTTGGCCACCGGGATACTGGCCACAACGGTTCGTACCCCGAGTTGCTCCGAGATCACCTCGATCCGCGTACCGCCGGTGCCGTTGGCCACGACCACCTTGAAGATGTGGTCCTGGTCGGGGCCGAACCAGGTACCAGCCTCTGTCCGACCGTCGGTGGGTAGACACAGCGGCGGATACACACGGGTGCCGGCCCGTTGATTGTCGACGGTCATCGGGTCGATCACGAACCCCACGGCGTTGGCCTGGTTGTTGGACGCACCATCGCTCGTGCCGCTCCGCGCCGTCATCCGCAGTGTGCGCACACCGCTGGGATCGAGTGAGAGGTCACCGGGCACGTGGGCCGAGCCGGGCAACAGCGACCTGAGGCCGGTACCCAGGCCACCCGCGTCCGGAAGAGTGCCCGGGATCGGTGCCGCGAACTCGGCGGCGGTCAGCGGCGGTGTACCCCCCGACGGCCACGTCGGGCTGACGTTCGTCACGATCCACATCAGGTCGTTGTAGTCCCAGTTCTTGGCACTCGCCCCGCTCGGGTCCAACGTGAGGATGTAGGAGTTCGGGATGAGTGCCCCGGCAGGATTACGCGCCGGATAGAAGCGCATGTTGTGAAGCTTGCCCACGTTGAACCGCTCGTCGGAGAAGTCCGAGAAGTAGCTGTAGAACCCGAAAGGCTGACTCGTGGGATTGAAGGAGGTGGTCCCCGAATGCACTGGCAACAGCCGTTGGTTCTCCCCTCCGCTGATGTCGGTGCCACCGGTGAACGTCTGGAGGAACCTGCGTGCTGGCAAGGCTGTCTGCGATGGCGGAGCCTGGGCGAACCACCCGGTGGCTCCCTGGTTCCCAGGCATTCGGTTCACGAAGCGGGCGATCGGAATCATCTCCACCGGCTTCGTGCTGTCCGAACGCGACCAGTACGGCGAGATGATCTCCTCACCCCTGGGCAACTCACACTCGGGGCGTTCCTCGGAGCCGGTCTGAGGACAGAGTTGGTACCCCTGATACCCCACGTCGGTGGTGTAGCCGAGCACCCGGAGGATCGACGCCGTCGGCGGCTCGAACGAGCCTTCATAGCCGTCGGCGTTGAGGCCGGCGAGAGGAATGGTTCGACTGGGAGTGACGGGGTCGTTGGTGTTGATGGTCATCGTGCCGTAGCGCTCGATGCCGGGGCCCGTCGGCCGAAACTGAACTCTCAAGGGAGCGGTCGCTCCCGCGGGCACAGTGAACGAAGCAGCTTGGTCGGCTGGGAGCTGGAACAGTGCCCCGTCGGTACCGCCGAACTCGACCCCTGTGACCAGCAGAGGCCCGCCGCCACTGTTGGTGATCGTGAGGCTCTTCGGCGAACGAGCTTCCGAGGCAACGGTGCTGAACACGAGGCGCGTGCCGTTCCGGATGCGCTCGTCCGGAGAGGAAACCCTGAACACGCCGGGGGCATCGGCCGGCTGCGGAGCGAGGAAGGTGACCTTGCCTTCCTCCCCGGACGGCTGGTCGCCGAACTCGGCGACGAACAGATTCCCGAACGAGTCGGTCGTGATGTCCACTGGGTTCTTGAATCCGGTCGCCAGTTGGGAGACGCCCTGCACGTTGCCGGAGCCGTTGAGGAAGATGGCCTGGATGCCATCACCGGCCGAGAACTCGGTGACCAGCAGCGCCCCGCGAAGGGCGCCTCCGCCGGCGTCGCCCGTGTACTCCACGATGCCATTCGGGCTGCGGTTCTGCCCGAAATCATGGAGGGGAAGGCGCCAGTTGGGATCGGGTTGCTGGCCTACCGGATACCTAGAGACCTCGAAGTAGTCGGCGCCGGCGGTGGGATTGCCTCCGTTCAGGACGAAGTAGCCGCGTGAGGGATTCGGGTGACCGTAGTAGCCACCTTGCACGACGCGAGCGAGGAAGTCACTGCCCTTCGGCACGGTGAACAGCGCCGGGGGCGTTCCGCCCGGGCCCTCGGGAGTGTTGCCCCCTGCGGACTCGTTGACGGCGCTGTAGAGCGAGCCGTTGGAATGCCACGCGAGGTCGTAAGGGTTGCGAATGCCGTCCGCGTAGACCTTCACAGGGGCGTCCGCGACGGCGGGGTCGTAGCCCCCCGCCCCGGTGGTGACATCGATGGTGGATTGGAACCGAGGGTCACCGAGCACGTCGGCTTGAAGGATCGAACCGCTGAGGGGGGTCTCCTCCCGGAAGTTCCAGAAGCTGTCCGGAGCACCGTAACCACTGAGACTGCCCTGGGCGACGTACAGCTTGTTGTCGGGCCCGAAGGCCACCGAGTTGGTCATGTGATCTCGGAACGAGCGAGGGAGGCCTGTGAGGACATCACGTCGCGTCGACAGATCGGGCCCGCTGAACACCGAGAGTGCCCCCGTGAAGTTGGACGCCCCCTCGAAGAGCATCTCGTTGTGCGTCACCCAGAGACGGAGATCGGCGGGGGTGGAACCGGGCTCGAAAGCGATACCGATGATGATGCGGTTGTAGGCCAGGCCGAGCGGGAGCTCCTCGGGCGAGCCGGTGGGGGCCCCGGTGGCATCGCGAGCGAAGCGGAAGACCTGCCCGTAGCTACTCGCCACATAGAGCTTGTCGTCGGGTCCGATGAGCACACTGGATGGGCCAGGGACATCGAGCACCGTTGACCGACTGAAGGTGACAGGCAAGGGTGCAGCTCCGCCGGCGCCAGTGGTGAAAGTGGAAACGAACGGCTGGAACCCGACACCCCCTTCGTTGAGGATGTCACTGGTCAGGTCGACGGTGTAGGCCGTGTTCGGCTGGAACACCTGCAGAGGCGTGAACGCCACCACACCGCCGGCGGCATCGGAGTTGTAGTTCCCCTCGACCGGTCCGTCCGGTCCGCTCACCAGGAAGGATCCGGCGTTCACCGATCCTGCGTTCACCGGCTGGTTGGGGGTGAGGATCACCGACGAGGTCACCGGCACACCGGCGGCGGCGTTGGCGGGCGTGACCGAGTTGAAGCGCGGCGAGACCACGGCGATGTCGACGTAGTTGACCTTCGTGTTCACGCCGTTCTTGGCATCGAGGGTGAGCCGGCCGTCGGTCACGACCACCTGCACCGTCCTCACGTTGTGGCGCGTGGCGCTGGTGGGCACCCAGTTCCGGATGACCGGGGTGTCCTCGACGAAGACCGTGTTGATGCTGTCGGTGTAGCCGAGTGCATCACCGACCGAAACGGTCACTTCGTAGGTGCCGTTGGCGAGCGCGTACTCCCACCGGGCGGGTCCGGACACGCCGCCCGAGGCTGAGCCCGAGTACTGCATGTGGATGAAGGTGTCGAGACGCTCGTCGGTGAGGTTGGCGTTGCGGTTGCGGCCGTTGCCGACGACGGCGCGAGACGCCGACGAGTTCTGCTCCACCCAGCCGTACCCACGAGCGCCGTCGAACGCCTGACCGAAGTCCCTGAGGTAACCGGTCGGAATGGGGCCCGTGTCCCGCTGGAAGTTCACCTTGGCGAGAAAGTCGACACTCAGGGGGGGCGCATCACCCTCCTCGACGAGATCGATGTCGACGAAGTTCACCTTGGTGTTGACGCCGCCAGCCGCGTCGAGAGTGACCCGGCCATCCGTCACGGCGACGCGCACGGTTGCGGTCTGGTGCCGGGCGATCCTCGTGGGCACGAACGCGGTGATCGCCGGGGTCGACTCCACGGCGATCGTGTGGGAACTGTCGAAGCTGGCGGCGGCGTCGCCGACGGCCACCGTGACCTGATATGTACCATTCGGCAGCGAGTACTCCCATCGCGCCGGACCCGGCACCCCACTGAGCGGAGACGCGGCGTACTGCATGTGCACCATCGTGTCGAGGCGCTCGTCGTCGACATTGACGTTACGATTTCGACCATTTCCCACGATCGAGCGCGGGGTGGACGAAGTCTGCTCGACCCATCCGTACCCGCGAGCGCCGTCGAACGCCTGACCGAAATCCCGGAGATAACCAGGCGGGATGACGCCGGTGTCCCGCTGAAAATTGACCCTCGCCACCGAAGTCAGGATCTCGGCGGAGACGGGCGGCGCGCTGGCCACCATGGGGACCACCACGAGCACCTGAGCGAGGATCGCGCCCACCAAGAGGCTCGCCAGCATCGGCTTTCGTCGAGATATTGGTTGTGAGTGCACGTTTCAGGCTTTCAGGTTCGGGTGGTTGGAGTACGACGGATTATCGGAAGGTTCAGACCCCGCCCTGGGTCAAGAGGGCAGGGATGGTCAGCACCATGAGACGCAAATCGGTGCGCAACGACATCGACCGGATGTAGCGGGCGTCGAGTCGTGACCGCTCGTCGAAGTTCGCAGTGTTCCGGCCGTAGATCTGCCAGGGGCCAGTGAGACCAGGCCGGACGTCGAGCCGGCAGTTGTGCCAGACCTTCGTGTTCTCGGCGGCGACCGTGCAGGGCCGAGGACCCACGAGGGACATGTCGCCCTTGACGACGTTCCAGAGTTGGGGGATCTCGTCGATGCTGGTCTTGCGCAGCAAACGACCCACACGGGTGACCCGGGGATCAGGAATGACCTTGAAGTCGGGCCACGGCAGGACGCTCAGATGCCGGTACTGCTCCTTGACCTCGTCCGCATTCGGGACCATGGTCCGGAACTTCACCATCCGGAATCGACGCCCACCGGTGCCCGTCCGCCACGATCCATAGAGGGCGGGCCCCGGTGAGTCGAGGCGCACGAGGAGAGCAACGAGGAGGAGCAACGGCGAGAGGACGAGAAGGGCAGCCCCGCTGAGCACGACGTCGAGCAGGCGCTTCATCACCAGGTAGTGCACCGGCAGACCCAGAACCCTTCGAACTCGCATCATCACAACACGGCTTTCTTGCGGGTCTTGGCACCCGTGGCGGCGACGGCCCGGGGTCGGTGCGACACCGGGCCCACCGGGTCATGGCGATCGACGGTCTCGGTGCCGACTGCAGGCAGGCGGGGCCGGTCGTGAAGCGCCTCGAAGAGCGCATCGATGGTCAGCCCGTCTTCCGGGAACGAGGCCACCGTCACTCGGTGAACAGGCACTCCCGCGTCGGCGAGCAAGCCCTCGAGCCGGGAAGCCCCCCTCTCGGCGGCGGCACGATCCGATTCGAGAAAGACCGCATAGACCGCTCGGTGGTCCCACCAGACGACCTCGCCTGCTCTCGTGGCGGAGGCGAGGGCCGGGCCCGACTGGTTGTTGGCGACTCCGTTGGTGACGAGGCGGCACAAGCCCAATGGTCGATCGTACCGACGGGCGAAAGCAAGAGCATCGTGCGCGGCCCGGGCATCGCACCCGGGGTCGGACGGCGCGCTCGGCTTGCGGCCACACCAAACCAGGAGGACAGGAAACGTCATGAATGCGATCAATGGAACGAGAACAAGGTCCATCAATACCCCGAAGACGCCGGCCAGCGCGAGGCCGATCGCCGCGCACAACGAGAGGGAGTGCCTCCGACTGGCTGATTCAGGTGTAGGAGAACGCGTGCCGAGATTCGACCGGACAAACACAGGCTGCTCCCTTTCTTGGCCGGCCAGCAGTGTCGCGCTCTGCGTGGCCGACTTCAAGGCTGCGCCGGGGAAAACTCCCTCCCTGCCACCGAATGTTCATCGTGTAACCCTGCATTTCGTTCAGATGAACAGAAGCTTCCGCCGAGAAACCACTCTGAGTACTTTATCAACTACTTAAAGTGACCATGTTGCTTTCCCGGCTTACCACTCACAGCGGGCGGCTCAGTTGCGCCAGGGGGTCTCGGCGGCCTCGTGCTCCTGAGCCGGGGCTGTTTCGACCCACGAAGAACCCAGCCCGTTTCGTACCCGAGCTGTGCAAACGAGCGGAACTGCCCAAATGCGATCCTTTCGACAGTGACATCTACCGAGGGCCAGAAGCCGTTGAAGAACGCGAATCTCGAAAGAGTCGATGACGATCCCATTCCCTTCACCAACCGACTACTTCGCCCGGGTCATCAAACGGTCGGGAACCCAGGGACGTCCATCGACGCCGGGGCATCAGCCGGGGTCAGGGCACCGTTGCTGCTGCGGTCACACCACCGGCCGAAGCGACGGTCTCGGCGAGGCGCCGCAAGCACTCGACTGGGCACGACGCCCGTATTCGGGGTCGACCGCTCAGCCGCCCGCAGGAACCCGGGAGGCAACGAGGGCGGCCTCGGCGTCGACGCTGACCCGGTCCCCGATGACGGTCAGCTCAGTCAGCGACGAGCCGGCGCCGACCGAGGCCCCGAACCCGAGGATCGACCCATGAACCCGGGCGCCGGACCCGACCCGGGCGCCAGGGAGAAGCACGGAATCCTGCACCGTCGCCCCCGTCTCGATGACCACGTCGGCCATCACCACCGAGTGGGACACGTCGGCATCGGTGCTGACACGAGAACGCTCGTTGATGGCCCGCTCCGGCGTGCCGCGCACCCCGTCGACGAGATCGAGCTGCGCTTGGAGATAGGTGGCCGGGGTGCCGGCATCGACCCAGTAGGCATCACTCGGCACCGCGAAGAGGGAACCATCCTCGACCATGGCCGGGAAGGTCTCGCGCTCGATCGACACCTTGCGACCGTCGGGAATGCGATCGATGACCGAAGGCTCGAGCACATAGGTGCCGGCGTTGATCCAGTTGGTCGGGGCGGTCCCGGGCGGGGGCTTCTCGACGAAGGCCTCGACCCGACCCTCGTCGTCGGTGGGCACCACGCCGTATCGCGACGGGTCGTCCACCGGGGTGAGGGCGATCGTCCCTTCGCCCCCGCGTTCGTGATGGAGCTTCCAGAGGGCGCTCAGGTCGAGATCGGTGAGAACGTCGCCGTTGACCACCACGAACGTCTCGTCGATGCCGCTCGACCGGGCGGCGAATCGCACGGCCCCGGCCGTGTCGAGCGGCTCAGGCTCCACCGCATAGTGCAGTTCGATACCGGCACAGCGCCCGTCGGGATAGGCCTCGACGAAGGCGTCGGGCCGGTAGCCCAGGCTGAGGACCGCCTCGGTGACACCGTGCGAAGCCAGCGTGTCGACAACCCGCTCGATCATGGGACGATCGACGACCGGCAACATCTGCTTCGGTCGGGTGAGGGTCAGAGGGCGGAGCCGAGTGCCGAACCCTCCGACCAGCACGACCGCCCTCACGGCCCCGCCGTGGTCGACGGCACCTCGCCCCCCGTGCCCGCGGATCCGGTCGGATCCGCCGCAGGTGTGCTCGCCGACGGCGAGGCCGCAATGGTCGACGGCACCGCGTTCTCGGGAATAGCCGTGGAGGGGGCATCGATGACGTCGCTGAGCTGGTCGAGCTCGGGAACGGACTCGGGGCGGGGGACATCGGTGCCGGCAGGCGCGACGGCCAGCGTGACGGCGAGGCGGTCCCGGTCGAACTTCACGTCGGCGAAGCCCTGGGTGACCACCGTGGGCTCCGCGGCGGTGTCGTCGGCCGGCCACACGTACATCTTCACCTCGGCGGGCTGGCCGTTGCAGTCGTAGCCGTTGGCGTAGGTGGTGCCGTTCACGGTGAACGAGTCGGACGTGAAGGAGAGTCCGATGGTCTCACCGAAGGTGCCGAACGTGGCGTTGCGACCGGCCGCCCCGTTGACGAAGGGGTGGATGTGGGCCACACCGTCGCCATGGGTGTGCAGCCCCGTCGTGTCGGCACCGACGTCGGCGAGCGGTGGGAGGAACGCGTCACAGACGTAGATTCCGTAGGCGGCGTGCCAGTGCTCCCCGACTCTGGGGCTCTCGGCCGCGACCTCCTGGTTGGCGCCGCGGGCGAACACCACCAACACGACGCCGACGAGGACGATGGCGAGAACGCTGACGGGGAACACCAGCTGACGCTTCGGGCCACTGTTCGTCTGACCGCCGGCGCGAGCAGCGCGGGCGACCTTCTTCGAAGATGACGCTTTACCCATAAGGCGATGAGGCTACCCGTCGCGTCGGCGTCCCCGGACGCGACCGGCTCGGCCCGTGAGTTCGGCGAACAGCGACTCGTAGGCCTCGGCCACCGCCGCCGGGGAGGCCCAACCCTCTACGAAACGGCGGCCGGCCTCACCCATGCCCCGGGCCCGGTCGGCGTCGTCGATCAGCTCACCGAGGGCACCGACGAAGGCGCCCGGATCCTCGGGGGGGACGGCCAGGCCGGCGGCGGCCTCGGCCAACGTGCGGGCGACCTCGGTGCCTTGGTCGACACTGGCCACCACCGGGCGGGCGGCGGCGAGGATCGAGTAGAGCTTCGACGGGACGCTCGACCGGGCCAGGCCCCGCTTCAGAGGGATGACGTGGATGTCGCCTGCCGCCAGCACCTCCGGAAGTCGCTCCTTGGGCTGCATGTCGACGAAGCGGAGATTGTTCAGCCCTTCGGCCCGGACCTCGAGTTCGGGGCGCTGCGCTCCCCCCCCGTTGATCACGAAGACGACATCTGGGCGTTCGCCCGCGAAGCGACGGGCGGCGTCGAGCACCAGATCGAGCGACTGGCTGAAGCCCACGTTTCCGGCGTACATGACCACGGTCTTTCCCTCGAGGCCGAACTGGCGTCGATAGGCGTTGTCGCGGGGACCGGGGCGAATCCAGTCGGTGTCGACGAAGTTTGGGATGACCCGCACCTTCGAAGCCTGATCGGGATCGAGCCGGCCCCGTCTGCCCCGGGTGATCTTGGCCGTCACGTTGGCGGCGAGGTCGTCGGAGAGCACGGTGACGGCGTCGGAGAAGCGGTAGGTGAGCCGTTCCAGCCCGTAGGCGGCCCGGATGACCTGCGCACCCTCGAGCAGCCCCAACTCGATGGCCACATCGGGGAACACGTCCTGGATGTTGAACACGAACGGAATCCGACGGGCCCGGGCCACCACCCACCCAGCCGGGCCCAGGGTGAGCGGGGGCGCCATGGCCAGCACGACGTCCGGTCGACGGGCCCCCAGCCCGAGGGTGGTGGCCAGGGCCGTGAACCCGCCGAAGGCCAACGCCCGAGCCGCCACGTTGCGACGATCGGTGGGGAACGGGTGTATTCGGGTGATCCGCCCCCAGTTGCGGTGCTCGGTGCGCACCACCCGTCCGTCCCAACCCGGCTCGATGGCGTGCTGCTGATACCAGGGCAGTGAGGTGACGATCTGAATGTGGTGACCGCGTGCCGCGAGCTCGTGCACGATGCGCGTCATGACCTCACCGGTCGGGGCCACGTCGGGCTCGAAGTGGGGACAGAGCACGAGCAGCTTCATCGGCGATCCTCGGAATCGGTCCTCACCGACGGGGGGACGAGGCTGGCGCGGTAGGCATCGGCCAACGCCGCCGCCGATGCCGACCAGGGGAAGTCAGCCGCCCGGCGGCGGCCGGCAGCGGCCAAGGCTTTCGCCTGATCCGGGTCATCGAGCACTGCGGCGAGGGCACCGGCCCAGGCACTCGCGTCGAGGGACGGGACCACCACTGCGGCGTCGGCAACCACCGATGGGAGTCCGCCGGCGTTGGACGCCACCACCGGACAGCCCCGGCCCATGGCCTCGAGGACCGGGAGACCGAAACCCTCGTAGGTCGAGGGGAAGGCGAGGACCGAGGCCTGCCGGTAGAGCACGTCGAGCTCGTCGGCCGGGATGCGCCCCAGCCGAGCGACGCGGGGGCCAAGCCTGTAGGCATCCACTGCGGCGTCGAGAAGGTCCTCACCGGGTCCTGCCCCACCGGTGAGCACGAGGGTGAGATCGGGCCGGTCATCGACCAGGCGGGCGAAGGCCCGCACCAGGGTCTCGTGGTTCTTGTGCGGGTAGGTGATCGCCGGATAGAGGACCAGGCGTCGACCGCTGAGGCCGTGGCGGACGAGGACGGCGGCCACGGTGGCCGAATCGGGCCCGACCCCGGCGGGGTCGACACCGCACGGGACCCGACGCAGCCGGGACGGGTCGACGCCGCACCGGGCCACGGCGTCGAGACCGGTGAACTCGGAGAGGGTGATGACGATGCGGGCGCGGCGCAGCGAGTGGGGGACGGTCCACCGGAGGTAGGTCCGCTTGGGCCACGAGAACCGCTCGGGATGGCTGAGCGGCTGCAGGTCGTGGAGGGTCACCAGCGGGGGGACGGAGGAGACGCTGGGTACGGTGCCACCGGCGTGGTGCAGGGCGGCGAGCCCCCGCCGGCGGGCCTCGACGGCCAACCAGCTCGACTCCTCCACGATCCGTGCCGGCCGGTGCCGACCTGACCCAGGGGCCACGACCGTGCGGTGAGCAGCGACCAGGTCGGGATGGGCCACAGCCATGGAACCGTTCACGAACAGCGTGATGGCGAGGTCGAGCGGGGCCCACTCCGCCAGGGCCGACAGCAGACGGACCGTGTACTCCTCGCTGCCGCCGACCTGGCCCGGCACGAGCCAGAGCAGGTTGACGCCGATCTCGGCGCGAGCCGTCATGTCGCGGCCGCCTCGGCGTACACGGCCTCGAGCCGCGTCGCTGTGGCCGACCACGAGAACGACGAGAGCGCCCGCTGCAATCCGGCCTGGCCCAGAGTGCGCCGTCGTTCGGGGTCGTCGAGCAGTTCGGCCAGCGCCGCCGTGAGCGCGTCGACGTCCTCAGGATCGACGGTGACACCGGCGGCGCCCACCACCTCGGCGGTGGCCGTACCCGCCGATGTCACGACCGCGGTGCCCTGGGCCATGGCCTCCAGCACCGGGAGTCCGAAGCCCTCCCTCAGGCTGGGGAAGCAGAACACCTCAGCCCCGCGGTAGAGGGCGCGCAGTTCGTCGGGCGCGGCGAACCCGACGGTGCGCACCCGGTCGCCCAGTCCGGCGAGCTGGGCTTTCAGGTCGGTGTTCCACCCCATGGGTCCGGCCAACACCAGACGGACGTTGCGCGGCCCGAGCTGATCGAAGGCGCGCAACAGCGCAGGCAGGTTCTTGCGGGGCTCGATGGTGCCGGCCCAGAGGATGTAGCGCTCCCCCAGGTCGTACCGGGTCCGCGCGCCGGCCACGGCCTCGACGGTCGCCGGACGGGGTTCGATCCCCCACGGCACGAGGCGCAGCCGGGCGGGGTCGAACCCGTTGGCCCGGCAGTCGACGAGCGTCGCCTCCGAGGGGCTGATGACCAGCGTGGCGTCGCGGCGGGCCAAATCGACGGCCCGACGGAAGAACGACACCCCGCGCCGCGTGAACTGCGCTGGATCGCGCAGGAAGGCCAGGTCGTGCACGGTGACCACCAGCGGAGCCGACGGCGGAGGCACCGCCATCCCGGTGGCGTGGATCACGTCGACGGGCCCGGTGACGCTCTGCACCGCCGGTCGTCGCAACCAGTGCCAGCTCTCGTACAACGCCAACCGCGGCAGCCGCATCGGTCGCACGGGAATCGGGGGCGCCCACGCCGGAGCGGGATCGTGGGCGTGGCGGGCGCTGACCCCGACCTGATCGACGGCGCCGTGGGCCTGAAGCGCTCGGACCGACTCGAGTGCCGCCTGCGCCGTGCCACCGGGCACCTCGTGCCAGCACTGCTCGAGGGTCACGGCAACCCGACACGGTCGTTTCACGGGCGCCGAGTCTCCCACGTCGGACGCACCGCCTCGGGCCAGACCAGCGGTGTCGGTAGGGTTGGGGCCATGGCCGGCGACACGACGATCGAACCCGATCCCGGCTTCTGGCAAGCCCGTACCGTGCTGGTCACCGGGGGAAACGGATTCCTCGGCCGGGCCGTGCTCGACCGCCTCTCGGTGCGCCGCCCGGGCGCGGTGTTGGCCCCCACGAGCGACGACTACGACCTGCGCGACCCCCTGGCCGTGGCCTCGATGTTCGCCGACACCCGACCGGACCTGGTGATCCACCTGGCGGCACGGGTGGGGGGCATCGGCGCCAACATGGCCCGACCGGCGGACCTGTACCTCGACAACCTGCTGATGGGCACCTATGTACTGGAGGAGGCCCGGGCCCGTGACACCGACAAGACGGTGATGGTCGGCACGATCTGCTCCTACCCGAAGTTCACCCCCGTCCCGTTCGCCGAGTCGTCGCTCTGGCAGGGCTACCCGGAGGAGACCAACGCTCCTTACGGCATCGCCAAGCTCGCCCAGCTCGTGCAGCTTCAGGCCAATCGGGCCCAGTACGGCCAGCGAGCCGTGTACCTGATGCCGACCAACCTCTATGGACCTCGCGACAAGTTCCACCCGTCGGTGTCTCACGTCATCCCGGCCTTGATCAGGAAGGCGGTGGATGCCAGGGAGTCGGGCGCGGCGTCGATGGAGGTGTGGGGCACGGGCTCAGCCAGCCGGGAGTTCCTCTTCGTCGACGACGCCGCCGAGGGGATCCTGAGGGCCGCCGAGTTCTACGACGACGGTGAGCCGGTGAACCTCGGCGCCGATCGGGAGCTCCCGATCAGGGCCCTCGTCGACATCATCACCGAGCTGGTCGGATTCACGGGCGAGGTCCGTTGGGACACCACCAAGCCCGATGGGCAGCCCCGGCGGGGGGTCGACGGGAGCCGGGCCCGTGCCGCGTTCGGGTTCGTGGCCGAGACCTCGTTCGAGCAGGGGCTCCAGCTCACGCTCGACTGGTACCTGGCCAATCGCGTCGAAGCCGAATCACGCGTCATCTGAGCGGATCACCGCCACGATGGCCCGAGCGAAAATCGCCCCGGGGGAACGACCGAGTCCCAACTCACAGCTCGAGCATCGCCCGGAAATAGGCCGCAGTGCGGGTCAGGCCCTCGGGAAGGGCGACAGTGGGCTCCCATCCGAGCAACGAGCGGGCCAGAGTGAGATCTGGCCTGCGCTGCTTGGGATCGTCGACCGGCAGGGGCCGCAACTCCACCGACGACGAGGAGCCGGTGACGGCCAAGACCTGTTCGACCAGCTCCATCATCGTGAACTCTGCATCGCTGCCGATGTTGATCGGCCCGGTGTGGTCACCATCGAGGAGGGCCAGCAGCCCCCGGACCTCGTCGTCCACATAACAGAAGCTCCGAGTCTGCGTGCCGTCGCCGTAGACGGTGAGCGGCTCGCCCTTCAGCGCCTGCACCAGAAAATTCGACACGACCCGACCGTCGTCGACCTGCATCCGCGGCCCGTAGGTGTTGAAGATCCGAACGATCCTCACTTCGAGACCGTGTTCTCGGTGATAGGCCAACACGAGCGCCTCGGCGAAGCGTTTCGCCTCGTCGTAGACCCCCCGTGGTCCGATCGGGTTCACCCGACCCCAATAGCTCTCGGGTTGGGGGTGGACCTCGGGGTCGCCGTACACCTCGCTCGTCGAGGCCAGCATGAACTTCGCGCCCTTCTCGTAGGCCAGCCCCAAGGCATTGTGCGTACCCAGGCTCCCGACCTTGAGGGTCTGGATGGGCATCTCGAGGTAATCGACCGGCGATGCCGGGCTGGCGAAGTGCAAGACCGCGTCGACCGGACCCGGGACCCAGATGTACCGACTGACGTCGTGCTCGACGAACGTGAACCCGGATCGGCCGAAGTGGTGCTCGATGTTCGCAACGGATCCGGTCACGAGATTGTCGAGAACGACCACCTCGTCTCCTCGGTCGAGCAAGGCGTCAGAAAGATGGGACCCGAGGAAGCCTGCACCCCCTGTGACCACCACTCTGGCCACTACCGACCGATCCCCTGGTGGTCGAAACCTCTGCGAACCAGCGCGCCTCGATCGAGCAGGTTCCGGGCGTCGACGACCTGGTGCACCGACATCGTCTCGGCCACCTTGTCGAGGTCGACCCACTTGAACTCGTCCCACTCCGTGAGCACCACGAGCACCTCGGCTCCCTCACATGCCGCGTAGGGATCGTCACAGACAACCACGTCGGGCAGCTGAGCCAACGGCGCGGAGACCGTCGGATCGTAAGCACGAACCTCCGCGCCCAATGCCACGAGACGCTGCACGATCTCGATGGCCGGCGAGTCCCGGAGGTCGTCGGTGTTCGCCTTGAACGTCAGCCCCCACACCCCGACCCGGGTGCCGGACACACTGCCACCCGTTGCGGCCACCACCTTCGCCGTGACGCGATCGAACTGGGCCTCGTTGATCGCGATGACCTCGTCGAGCAACTCGAAGTCGTACCCGGCCTGGGCGGACAGGAACCGAAGGGCGCGAGTGTCCTTGGGGAAGCACGACCCACCCCAGCCGGGCCCGGGGCGAAGGAAACGGTCTCCGATCCGAGTGTCGTACCCCATGCCCAGCATCACGTCGTCAGCGTCGGCGCCAACCGCCTCACACAACGCGGCGATCGCGTTCACGTAGGAGAGCTTCATGGCGAGGAAAGCGTTTGAGGCGTACTTGATCGTCTCCGCCGACGCCGGGTCGGTGACCATGAATGGAGCGGGCACCCCGATGTACAGCGACGCCACCCGGATCGCCGCTCCTTGGTCATCGCTGCCGATCACCACCCGGTCCGGATGGAGGAAGTCATGCACAGCCGAGCCCTCCCGCAGGAACTCGGGGTTGGATACCACGAAGAGATCCGGACGCCCGAGGGCTTGTTCGACTATCCGGGTCGACCCCACCGGCACGGTCGACTTGTTGACGACCACCGCCTCCGCCGGAAGGAACGGGGCAATGTCCCCAGCGGCTTGAATCAGGTAGCTGAGGTCTGCGGAGCCGTCTGCTGCTTGAGGAGTCGGCACACAGAGATAGGCGAACCCGACATGCGAGACGGCCTCGACGAGGTCGGTGGTGAAGGTCAACCTCCCCGACTGGACGCCTTCCTGGACAACCTTCTCGAGACCTGGTTCGTGAATCGGGATCTCGCCGCGTTGCAAGCGTTCGATCTTCGACTCGTCGATGTCGACACACACGACTGTGTGCCCAAGTGATGCAAAGCATGCACCGGTGGTGAGACCGACGTAACCAGTGCCGATGATCGCGATAGCCGTTTCCACGATCCCTACCTTCCAGTCAGTGGACCCGGACAGCTTGGCAGACACCTCAGCCGCACGAAACGCCGCCGGGGGCCTCGGGGAGGTAGGAGTCGGTCGTGGTGGAGGTGGTCGAGGTCTGCGGTGTCGTCGTCGGGCTCGCTCCGGCACCAGGGGCGGGGGCGACGGTCACCGGTGGCTCGGGGGCGGGGGGCGGCGTCAACCCTCGGAAGATGTCGAGCAGCGGCTGAGCGGCCTTGTCGTCCATGATGACGACGCTCATGGCCCCGACGAGCTCGGCGTTGCCCGGAACGGTGTAGCGAGCCAGGTTCTGCGGATCGAAGTCACGGAACTGGGTGCCGAGGTCCACGATGTCGGAGACGGTGTACTGGCGGTCGAGGGTGACGCTCTGCTGAGCCACGCCGATCAGGTCACGCAGGACGAACGGATTCCGTACGCCCTTGGCGACCGCCTTCTCGAGCGCCGCCTGGATGAAGAGCTGTTGGCGACTGATGCGCCCGAAGTCACCGGTGGGGTCCTCCCGCCATCTACCGCCGACCTGGATCTCGAAGTGTCGGGACCGGGCGAAGGCCAACGCCTGTTCCGGATCGAGGGTCACACAGCCGGGGTCGTACTGGAAGAGGCCAGTGTTGCGGTCACGAGCCGGCCACGGGAAGTACACAGGAATGCCGTCGACGGCTTCCACCAGAGACCGGAAACCGGCGAAGTCGACCGTGGCGTAGTGGTTGATGGGGATGTCGAAGTTGAGCTTGATGGTCTCGATCAGCCGCTCGGGACCCCCGAGCGCCAGTGCGGCGTTGATGCGGTTCTTGCCGCCACCGGCCAGCGGGACGTAGAGGTCTCGGGGGATCGACAGGATCGAGGCCTGCTGGGTGGTCGGGTCGACGCGCAGGATCATGATGGTGTCGGTGTTCAGCGACAGGTCACGTCCGGTGAGTACCGGGTCGCCGGCGTCGAGGCCGGTGCCGTTGTCGACGCCGACCAGCAGCACGTTCTGGGGTTCGCCGCCCTTCGCCGGTTCCGAGAGGGACCGCCCCAGGTCGAGGCGCGGCAGCGCGCTGGCTTGGTCGTACGTCCAGGCCAGCCCGGCGGCGGCGACCAGACAGACGACGACGAGGAGCGAGTTGAACGTGAGCAGCAGGCGCTGCGGCCACGTGCGATGGGGGCGACGCACGCCGGCGAGGGTACTCGGGGGTGGGCACAGACAGGCGGCAAGGACCGAACCGACACGAGATGGCGACCAGGGCGACGGGACCCGGCGAGGTGCCTACGCTGCGGCGGTGAGCGTGCCCGCCAGATCACCGATCGGGACCTCGGCCGGCGACGGCATCGTCGTGGTCGACGGAATGGTGGCGACGGGACTGGTCGACGTGACCGACGATCTGGAGGCCCTCGACGGCACCGGGTGGTGGGCGGTCGTCGCCCCGTTCGACGGCTCCCCCGTGCTGGCCCGGTTCGACCGGGTGCGACCGATGGGCCCGAGCGACCTCGCGACCCCGCGACCGTGGCGAGGACCGGATCGGAACCAGTGGCGCTCGTCCCTGGACGAGCTCGACTTTGCCGCCGCCGTCACCGCCGTGCAGGAATCGATCGCCCAGGGCGACGTCTACCAGGTGAACCTGACCCGACAGCTCCGCGCCCCGCTCCCACCCGAGGCCTCGATGCTGGATCTCGGCGCCGCCCTCGCCGCCGGAAACCCGGCCCCGCACGGCGCGGTGATCGAGCTACCGGCTCGGGGCATCAGGGTGGCGTCGGCCTCTCCCGAGCTCTTTCTCGCCCGAGAGGGAGACCGGGTGTGGTCCGCGCCGATCAAGGGCACCGCCGAGCAGGCCGACGGCTTCCTGGCCAAGGACCGAGCCGAGAACGTGATGATCGTGGACCTGGTCCGCAACGACCTGGGGCGGGTGTGCCGGCCGGGCACGATCGAGGTGCCGAGCCTTCTCTCCCCCGAGACCCATCCGGGCCTGGTGCACCTGGTGTCGACGGTCGAGGGGCAGCTCCGCCCCCGGGTCGGGTGGCCGGAGCTGTTCGAAGCCTGCTTCCCGCCCGGTTCGGTGACCGGGGCCCCGAAGCTGGCGGCCCTGGCCCACATCGAGCGCTTGGAGCCGTGCCCACGCGGCATCTACTGCGGCTCGGTGGGATGGGTCGACGCCGACCGGCGACGGGGACGCCTGAACGTGGCCATCCGCACGTTCTTCGTCGACGGTGGCGACCTGTGCTTCGGCACCGGTGGGGGCATCACCTGGGACTCGACCCCTGATGGGGAGTGGGCCGAGACCGAGTTGAAGGCTCGGCGTCTGCTGGCGGTGGCCTCGTCGTCGGCCGAAGCGACGGTCCGTTGAGCGCCGCGACCTGGGTCAACGGCGCCATGCTGGCCGAGGGGCTCGCGGGCATCGACCCGCTCGACCACGGGGTGACCGTCGGCGACGGCCTCTTCGAGACGGTGCGGGTGATCGACGGCGGAACCGTGTTCTGGGTCCGGCACCTGCGCCGACTGCGCCGGGCGGCCGCCCGCATCGGCCTCGATGTCAGCCTCGACGACGCGACGTTGACGAGCGCGGCTTCACAGGTACTCCACGCCGCGGGGGTGGTCGACGGTCGACTGCGGGTCACGGTCACCAGCGGGCCTGGCCCTCTGGGCCCCATCCGACCCACCGGGCCCACGACGGTCGTGATCGCGGCCGCAACCTCCCCGCCGGCCCCCGACGCCGCCCGGGTGGTCACGGTGCCCTGGGTGCGCAACGAGCGCTCACCTCTGGCCGGGCTCAAGTCGACGAGTTACGGGGAGGGGGTGGTCATCCTGACCCACGCCCGCGCCCACGGAGCCGATGAGGCCCTGCTGGCCGACACCACGGGGCGCCTGTCCGAGGCCGTCACCGCCAACGTGTTCGTCGGGGTGGGAGGTGTGCTGCTCACCCCGACCCTGGAGACCGGATGCCTCCCGGGGATCGTGCGCGAGGTGCTGCTCGAACGCGGGGTCGGCGCCGCATCCGATCTCCCCATGGGCGTGGTGGGCCGAGCCGACGAGATCTTCCTCACGTCGAGCACTCGGGGCGTCACCCCGGTGTCCCATGTCGACGGACGGGCCCTGCCGTCGGTGGGCGGACCGCTCACCACCGTCGCCTCCGAAGACCTCGCCCTCGCGGTGACGACCGACCTCTCGAACCGCTGAGCCCGGGCTTCAGGCCCGATGGCGGAGGTGAACGACGTCGCCCACCGTGACCTCGATCGTGGGGCCACCATCGTCGGGGGCCACCAGAAGATGCCCGGTCGCGGTGAGACCCGACGCCTGACCTTCGATGCTCCGACCGTCGGGGAGCTCGGCCCGCACGGCCCTTCCCAACGTGGCCGACACCGATCGCACCTCCGCCAGCAGCGCGTTCCTCCCATCCGGACCGTCGAGGAGTCCCAACCACCGGTCGAACCGGCGGAGCCAGGCCACGAGGAGGTCCTCACGGTCGACGGAGCGACCGGTGAGGTGGTTCAGCGCCACCGCCACGTCGACCAGTTCCGGCGGCAGGGCCGCCGGCCAGTTGACGTTGAGCCCCATCCCCACCACGACGGCGTCGAGACCCTGGGCACCCAGACGGGCCTCGGCCAGGATCCCCCCCAGCTTGCCGACCAGCGAACCGTCCGGCGCCGACACGACCAGATCGTTCGGCCACTTGAGGCCCGGCGTGAGGCCCGTCACCTCGCGGCAGGCGTGGACGGAGGCCACCCCCGCGGCGTTCGTCACCAGAAAGGCGTCATCGGCGCGGAGAGCGGGGCGTAGGAGCACCGACACCAGCAGCGACGCCCCAGTCGGGGCCTCCCACCGCCGATCGAGCCGTCCCCGGCCCGCCGTCTGGTGATCGGCGACCAGCACCAGACCCTCGGGCGCCCCGTCGGCGGCCGCCACCAGCAGGTCGGCGTTGGTGGATGCGATCTCGTCGACCCACCGCACCTCGGTGAACCGGGTACCCGTCAATCTCGAAGTGGCGGAGGACCCCATCACATCTGCCACCATATGGCGTGCTCAACAAGGTCCTCATCGCCAACCGCGGCGAAATCGCTGTCCGCGTCATCCGTGCCTGCCAGGAGATGGGCATCGCCACGGTGGCGGTGTACTCCGATCTGGATCGCGACGCCCTTCACGTCCGCCTGGCCGACGAGGCCTACTCCCTCGGAGGTCAGACCGCGGCCGAGAGCTACCTCAACACCGAGGCCATCCTCGACGTGATCGAGCGCAGCGGGGCCGACGCCGTGCATCCGGGCTACGGGTTCTTCTCGGAGAACACCGACTTCGCCCGGGCCATCACCGAGCGTGGGGTGGCGTTCGTCGGCCCGCCCCCGGGCGCCATCGAGATCATGGGCGACAAGGTGTCGAGCCGCATCGCCGCGCAGGCTGTGGGCGTGGCCGGTGTGCCGGGGACCACCGAGTTCCTGACCGACGCATCGGAGGTCGTGGCCTTCGGCGAGGAGTTCGGTTGGCCGGTGGCCATCAAGGCCGCCTACGGCGGCGGCGGGCGGGGCATGCGGGTCGTGCGCCGCGGCGATGAAGCCGCCGAAGCCTTCGAGTCGGCCCAGAGCGAGGCGCTGAAGGGCTTCGGGCGGGACGAGTGCTACGTCGAGCGCTACCTCACCTGGCCCCGGCACATCGAGATGCAGATCATCGCCGACACCCACGGCAACTGCGTGTGGGTGGCCGAGCGCGACTGCTCGGCCCAGCGCCGCCACCAGAAGCTCGTCGAGGAGAGCCCGGCCCCGGCCTTCCCGCCCGAGGTCCGCCAGGCCATGGGCGACGCCGCGGTGAAGGTGGCCAAGGCCTGCGGGTACGTCAACGCCGGCACGGTCGAGTTCCTCTACCAGGACGGCGACTTCTTCTTCCTGGAGATGAACACCCGCCTCCAGGTGGAGCACCCGGTGACCGAGATGGTGTCGGGCATCGACCTCGTGGCCGAGCAGTTGCGGGTCGCGGCCGGTGAGCCGTTGTCGTTCGGCCAGGACGACATCGTGTTGTCGGGCCACGCCATCGAGATCCGCATCAACGCCGAGAACGTGGCCAGCGGAAAGTTCCTGCCCTCCCCCGGGACCATCACCACGCTCGTCCCGCCCGCTGGGTTCGGTACCCGCTGGGACGGTGGCTACGAAGCCGGCGACACCGTGAGCCAGTACTACGACAACCTGGTGGGCAAGCTCATCTGCTGGGGCCATGACCGTGACACCGCGATCCTGCGCACCCTGCGGGCCCTGCGCGAGTTCCGCATCGACGGCATCGCCACCACCATCCCCGCCGACATCGCCATCCTCGAACACCCTGACTTCGTGGCTGCGAAGCACTCCACCAAGTGGGTGGAGGACGTACTCGACCTCACCGGTGTCGACTCGGCCCCCGGCGCTTCGAGCGGCACCGAGGGCGAGGCCAAGGTGCAGCGCGACGTCGACGTCGAGGTCGATGGCAAGCATTTCTCGGTGAAGAT
>Ga0335397_10003274_pt1 | contig 21719 bp, 26 predicted proteins | sample MAT04_FD_205740 | JGI IMG/M metagenome (GOLD analysis project Ga0335397, IMG submission 205740) | Freshwater microbial communities from Lake Fryxell liftoff mats and glacier meltwater in Antarctica - MAT-04 (spades assembly) (version 2) ... | reverse complement strand
AACGCGCACGCCAGTATCATCTTTCGCTTTGTCCAGCGCATCGATCACCTCCAGCGACATCTCGCGGTCGAAGCTGTTGAGTTTGTCCGGTCGGTTGAGGGTGATGGTGGCAACACCCTCGCTCACGGTAAAATGGATCTTCTGGTAGGCCATGGTGCGAAGATCGGTGGAAGTGATCAACCCACCTTCGCCTTCAGCACAGTGCGCACGGCGTATTGCGGTTTTCCCTTCTGCATCAGGTAGAGGCGACCGAGGTACTCTCCGATGAGGCCGAGCATCAACAACTGGATGCCCGAGAACACGAGGATGCCCGCAGCAATGGAGGCCCAGCCTTGCGGGTTGCCGCGCACAAGGCTCTCGAATACCACGTAGAGGGCCAAAATGAACCCCGATCCGCTGAAGACGAATCCCACGATGCTACTGATGCGCAAAGGCATTACTGAGAAGTTCACGAACATGAACAGCCATAGGCGGATCAATTTGCGAAGCGTGTAGCTGCTGCGCCCTTCGGAACGCGGCGCGTGTACCACCTGCAATGTACCGATGCGCTGCGTGTGCTCCAATATGATCCCGTCGATGTATGGATACGGCCCGGTGTATCTGAGGATCTCATCGCACAGGAAGCGGTTCACGCAGCGGAAACTGGAGAGGTAGAGGCCTTTCGGTTTGTCCAAGAGGAAGCGTGCGAAGGCATCGTTGAAGCGGCTGCCCAGGTTGCGGAAGAAGGAGTGGCGTTTGCGCTCGTACTTCGTGTAGATCACATCCAGGTCCGGATGCGCTTTGGCATAGTCCAGCAATTTCACTACTTCGCTCGGTGGGTTCTGGAAATCGTCGTCGATGTTGATCACATACTGGCCGCTACTCGCGGAATAGCCGGCCATCACGGCATTGTGTTCGCCGAAATTGCGGGCGAGGTCCACCGCTACGATGGCCATGGGCGCTTCCTGCACCAGCCGTTGGATGATGCGCCAACTATCGTCGGGGCTGCAATCATTCACGAGCACCAGTTCCAAACCGCCACCGACGCGGATCTTGGCCAATTCATTGACGAGCCGCTCGATACTGCTGGCACCGTTGTACACCGGAATGACGATGGATAGCGTGATCAAGCTTCTGGGCGTTGTGCGATGATGAGGACGGAACCACCGAAAGGCAAGGGTACTCCGCGTAGGATGAATGCCCGTTCCAGTGCGAGACATGTTTTGAACGCGTTGTTCAACAATGGCGGGAATGGCTTCACATCGCTGGCTATTGTGACCGGCGCAAGTTTGCGTTTGGCGATCATCAGCGGGAACAGGATCGTGTTCCAGTACGACGCGAACGTGATGCGAAAACCGTGGCGTAGGAGCAGCTCTTTCGCACTGGACCGCGTGTAGCGGTGCGATTGTCCCACGGCGCGATCGTGGTAGGAGAGCATCCATTGATAGGCTGCGAGGTTCAAGATGGCGCGACCTCCGGGACGCAACACCCGGAAGAAACCCCGCACTGCGGCATCCACGTCAAGATCGTAGCCCAACACATCCGAACTGATCACCGCGTCGAAGGATCGATCGGCATAGGGCAGTGCATCCACGGATCCGCGCACCACGGATGCCCCGGATTTTGCGCGTGTTGCGATACACGCCTGCTCAGAAATGTCGAGCCCATGCAACCGTGATGATGGATAACGATCGCGAACGGCTTTCAGCATGCCACCTGTGCCACAGCCGGCATCGAGCAGGTCATCGGGAGAAGGTGCGTACTTCCCAATTGCTCCAAGAATGTTGGCGTGTAGCCCGTGGTACCACCACATGGTCTCTTCAACCTCCTCCATGAGCGCGTACTCCACGCTCTCCATTCCCTCCTTCATCGGCGCACTCCTTTGAAGGCTTCGTAGGCGAACCGATCGCGTACGTAGTCAGACTCCGCGTAGGGTTGGTCACAGAACACGGCGAGCACGGTATCGGGTCCCTCAAAGATCAACTTGTTCCATAGGCCGGGGGGAATGGACAGTCCTTCTCCAGCGCTCTCCAACAATATGGTGATGGTGTCCCGGGCATCATCCACTTCGATGCTCACGCGACCTTTGAGACAGATCACCACTTGGGTACAATCGCGATGGGCATGATCACCGCGCATGCCGCCGGCCGGGACGCTGGTAATGGTGAACACCCGGCGGATCGCGATCCCGAGCCCAAAGGGGCCGTCATCTGGAATAACCGTGAGTACACCGTCCCTTCCCTCGTGCTGCTGGAGGCGAACGGTCGTCAACGAAGCGATCGTGGTGCTGTTCATGTGCGCTGTGCGAAGTAGGAACGAACAGCGTCCACAACGCGCTGTTGATCGGCATCCGCGAGTTCGGGATACAACGGTAGCGAAAGCACAGTGCGGGCCAATCGCTCGGTCACGTCCATTGCCCCGGTCAGAATACGATCGCGGTATGCAGGCTGCTCGTGAACGCCGAATTCGTAATGGAGGCCGGCTATGATACCGCGATCGGCAAGGAATGTACGCAACGCATTCCGGGTCGCATGATCGCACAACTCGATCACATACAGATGGTACACGTGGATGCAGTGGTCCTGTTCAATAGGAAGTGCGATGGGGAGGTCCTTCAGCAGTTCGTTGTACCGTTGCGCAAGATCACGACGTCGTGCGGTATGCTCGTTCAAATGACGCAGCTTCACCGAAAGGATGGCTGCTTGGATCGGATCCAGCCGGCTGTTCCAACCTTCCATGATGCTGTATTGCGGCTTCTCCCAACCGTACTGGCGTAGGAGTTTCAACCTAGCGGCCAGCGCCGCATCGCGGGTCACCACCATGCCGGCATCGCCGATGGCACCCAGGTTCTTGGTGGGGTAGAAGCTGAAAGCGGCCACGTGCCCGAACGAACCCACCATGGCACCCTTCCAACGAGCGGCATGTGCTTGGGCGCAATCCTCGACCAAGAAAAGCCCGTGCTGTTCGCAGATCGTGAGCAGTGCATCCACATCGGCTGCTTGTCCATAAAGATGAACGGCAACAATGGCCTTGGTGCGCGGCGTGATCAAGGCGATAACGGCTGCAGGGTCGATGGTGCGTGTGATCGGATGCACATCCGCGAGCACTGGCGTTGCATCGGCCATGCCGATCGCGGCAACGGTAGCGACCGCCGTATGGGAAACGGTGATCACCTCATCGCCGGTCCCGACATCGAGCGCCCGAAGAGCCAAGTGGATGGCGTCCGTACCGTTATTTACACCCACACCATGCTCCACACCGACGTAATGCGCAAAATCCGTCTCGAACTTCGAGACCGCTTCACCCAGTATATACCCAGTACCATCGAGCGTGCTTTGGATCGCCGCATCGATCTCCTCTTTCAGTGCACGATAACCGGCCCGTGGATCAGCGGTCAAGATGGCATTGGCGGACATGAGGGCTAGGGAATGGCTTCAGGTAGCAAAAGAAAGGCGATCCCGAATGGATCATGGCCAAGCTGCGGATAGATATCAGGTCTGGTAGTGTTCAATTCACCCGTCGGAAGGTAGGTCGTTACATGGGGGCTGGTCGGGTCACGTCGGTTCGACCGTCCAAGATCAATGGCTTTTAGGCTGTGCACGACACTCCATTTGCGATCGGTGATAAGGTTATGGTAACGTCAGCCGTCCAGTGCTTTTCCGGGAGCACTTTCAGGTATACTTGCCCTTCACTTCAGGTGTCGTGGACCTAGGTGGATCTTGCACGCTGTTCCATTCTGGATGACCATTCTTTCCGGTAGATCGTTCTTGGAGCGCCATTGGGCGGTGTTCATACTCATTGCTGCCCTAGTGCGTTGGGGGTATGTTGAACTGAAGGTCGCCGATCAGCGCGCGGCCCACATACCGGGCCGCTGGTATTTCTATACCCCGGATACGCACAGCTACATGGACCCCATTGATCAATTGATCACCGATGGGACCTATTCTCCGGACTACCGGATGCCCGGTGTTGGTGTTCCATATTGGGTGTTCCGGCAGTTCGGCGACCGCCACGCAGGCATGGATGCGATGGTGGTGTTCCAAGCGGTCCTTTCGGGCATTGGTGTGTATTTGATCGCTCTTTTGGGGCTGCGACTATCGGGTTCGTATACAACGGCCGTTCTCCTGTACATTCTGGCTTTGGTGAGCACCTATTCATGTTGGTACGACACATCGATGTCATCTGATAGTCTTTCGGTCTCGGTGCTGGTCATTCATGTCTTCCTCTTGCAACGGTCCATTGATCGGAGGAGTACAATTCTGCTTTTGGCGTCCGGACTGTTCCTGACCTGGATCATCTTCCTGCGTCCGGTGGCCGCCTTGCTTTTGATACCAGCACCGTTCCTTGTCCTATGGTTCTGGTCACCGAAATGGTCGGTCAAGGCGGTGGTCCTATTCCTGTTGCCGTTCGCTGTGCTGGACACGGCGTGGATCGTCCGCAATTGGCGCGCGCATGGGCAGTTCAATCCGCTGACGAACGAAGGCATCATGCCCGATGAGATCGACGGACGACCCCGCGGATATGTGATGCGTTTCCTCCAGAGCTATGGTGGCAATTACATCTGGTGGGAACCCGGAGCTGACATCCGGTGGATGGGGATGTGGGAGGGAAGTGCCGCTGTGGACAACGAAGGCCGCAATGCCCAAGAACCACCGACGTATGCGTATGTGCCCGGCTATACCAGAGATAGCTTGTTGGCACTGAGCGAACGGATCCGCATCTTCGAGAGCGGCACCCTATCGGTCCCTGATTCACTTGCGATCATCGAAGAGGTGAATGACAAGTTGGACCGGTACACCGCGCTGTACCGGGAAGGGGCGCCCTTCAATTACCATGTGTTAAGCAGGTTCCGGATGATCGAATACTTGGTCACACAGAATGGAACGGAGACGCTCTTCCGTCGATCGTTCAGCGAGATGCCGGTTTGGCAGAAAGGTTTCAAGGTACTTCAGATGCTCTTGTACCTGTTCGCCTACGGCGTGGGTGCTATTGCCGCTTTCGTCATGTTGTGGCGATGGCGAAGGGCCGGTACCCTAATGGTCATTTGGGTGCCGATCATCGTTCTGTACATGACCCTTGTCTATCCGTTGATCCTACGGATGGCCGAATGGCGCTTCATCGTGCATGTGCATCCTCTGATGCTCTTGCTGGCCACCTGCTTCACCATGGCACAAGTGAAGCTGTTGCTAGCACGGCGGATGGCAAAGTGAGCCTTCTTCCCCAAGCCTACCTACAGGGACTTCGCGTTACGCTGAACGCGTGGATCGTCATTGCTATGCCGAAGATCCAAGGGCCTGCGTTCAACGCACACTGCCCTGTTCATATCGGCAGCGTATGTAAGGCATCCTTGGCCCAATAGCTGCACGCCTTGCTCCATGGACAACAACGCGAAACCCACGATCATGGTGATCGACGACGATACCGATATGCTGTTGGTGATGACCGCTACCCTAGAACGCCTAGGCTATGCGGTGGATGCGCGTAGCACACCCCCGAACTGGATCGATCTACAGGCTGTACGCCCCGCTTTGTTGCTGCTGGATGTGGAACTAGCGCACGCCAATGGTGTGCATGTGTGCAAGGCCATCAAGGAACATCTTCTCAATTGGAAATTGCCAGTTGTGCTTACTTCAGGCCATGGCGCGCATGAGTTGGAGCGTGAGGCGATCTATTGCCATGCGGACGGCTTCATCACCAAGCCCTTCAATGCCATGGATCTGAAGCGCGTGGTGGAACACTTCACGCAGGAACGTTCTGCGGTACAGGAACCCACGTGCTCGATGTGAAGAGTTGCCCCGTATGGTCCTTGGCTATGCTGTCTTGTTCGGAAAGCAGGTTGAAGACCCGAACGTTGTAGTTGACCGTAAAAATGATGCCTTGGGTAGTTCAGTCACCGATGTTCACGAAGGCACTTCAATGTGCGACGCGGAATAGGCGAGCAGCACGCACGCCGCCCAGGTCCATCAGGTAGAGGACGTCGGTGCCGTCCGGAAGCGTAGTTACATCCAATTCGTCGGTGGTTGAGATAACATCCAAATGCATCAGCCGTCCATCCATCGCGCGCACTTCCACAGGGATCCGTTGCAGCGAACGTTCGCCCCAATGCACCAAGAACCTTCCTGAGGTCGGGTTGGGATAGATCAGCAGTGTTGAATCTTCTGAGCGGTCAACCCCCTTTTCAGCGGAGTATGGAAGCTCCGATCCGAGGGGAACATCTTGGGCCTTTGAGGCCGTTGCGCAGAGCAGGTAAAGGAGAAAGAGCGTATTGCGCATGGTCTATCGCTATAGGAAGGAAGGCCAGCGTTATGCCAGCGGCTCGTGAAAGCAAGGAAACGTGTGGTTCCGTCCTGGAGCAGCCTATAAAGCACGATCAGGGTCGCGCAGCCTACCGCATGAATAGCGGGGAAGGATCTCCACGGTCCGTTCTTCTTTGGAACGGGAAGTTCCCATAGTAGCGAAGAAGGATACGCTTGGGAATAGCTTCGTGCACTGTTCTTACCGGATAGATGACCATCACCACCAGCAACCCCGTGCACAATAGCGTAGTGACCCCCAACTGCGGACGAGTTCCATATAACACGCTGGTTCGATGCACCGCGCAAACTCGTGTACCGTGCATGGATGGAAGCATCCATGTTGGGGAAGTGGTCCGGGTGCGCTGCGTTCAACACCATCGCGGCAACGTATGATGTGCGGGAAGGCGGGGAGTGGCGCGTACTCATGCGTTCGCCGGAGGGCGAGGACTTTCCGGCTTATGGACGCTACGTAGAGCTATCACCCGTTCAACGCATCGTTCTCACGCACCTATGGGAAAAGTTGGTGGCCGGCGTGAACCCGGAACATCATCCCACGAAGGTCACCGTGGAGTTGCACGAGGAGCGCGGTGGCACGCGTCTCGAGTTCCGCCAAACCGGCCTGGCCACCATAGCATCGCGAGATTCTCATACTGTTGGTCGGTGCGATTCGTTGGATGCGCTATTCGTGGCGTTGGCGCGGACCTGAACACACTATTTAGCTGCGGCCCCATATCACCTCAACGGGTATCGTGTACAGCAGTACTATTCGGTCGTCGCCATCACTTCCTCCAACTTATCAGCGATCCCATTGAACTCGGTGACCATGGTGGCGTGGCGGGCCGTAAGCTCCATGTAACGTCCGTGGAAGCCGGTGGTATCCGTGCTGGCCTTGGTAAGCTCCTGCACCGCCTCAGCACGGGCCGTCAGGAAGCGGATATCGCCCTCTACCATTGCACCAAGATCGCCAAGCCAGATGGTGGGGCGATCGAGTTTCTTCGATGCCACGCTCGTCAGCCGTGCCGAGAAGATCTGGAAATGCGCGGTGGTGGAGTCGAGTCTCTGCTACATCCCGGCATGGGTCCGTTCCAACGCAACAGCATCGGCCGTGTACTGTGCATCCACCACCGGACCAGCATCCGTGGTTCCGGGAGAAGGAGTGGAGCAGGCACCGATTGAAGGGCCAAGGATGACCAACGTTCCAAGAAGCTTGTACATGTGATGCGCTAGTGTGCAGTGTGATGGCTGAATGCGCGAAGGTGGGCAGAAAGCCGAAGGCCGATCGCACCGGGTACTAGCTTACTCGTATTGCCGCAGGATCCCGGTATCCAAAGGAGTCCACCAGCAAGCTTTTTGGCCGCTGGCCTTCAGCGCTTCGTTCGCCCAGCTGTTGCACGTGTGGAAGAGACTATAGCTGCCCACTCCTTCATAGAACGCATCGGTGCTGCCATAATTCGCATGGGTGACGATCGCTTGTGTATGCCCCGCGGCATCATAGGCGAAACTGTTCCGGAGGTAGGCCACGAGGCGCTGGTATTGCGCGCGGCTCAGCATCATTCGTTTGCACAGCGGTCCTTCTACCAGCTGTTGATGGAAGGTAGCATGCATCGCGGAATTGCCGAGTCCGAACATCGCTTTGAACGCGACCCGCGCGGTGAGGTCGCCCCAAGTCGGCGTCTCCAAGTAGAACCCTTTATCGCCCCAACCGAAACCGACCCACGCCGCGGAACTGTCCTGACCGGTCGTATTGGCGAAGGAGATATCACGGCTCCAATCCATGTCGCTTGTGCGCACGGGAACTACGATATCCGTATGCACGCCGTTGCTCAGGATGTATGCGGTGATATCGTCACCACCCTTGGCTTCCGCAGGAACAGTGAGGTTTGGAAGTACGAGTGCGGCGATCGCATAGATCACGATCAAGCCTATGAGCACAAGGAGTGTGCGCAGCAGGATGAGAAGTGGTCGCTTCATAGGACCAGACATGGTACGAAACTAAGGTGGAGAGCACATCTGAAGGCCAACATGCGCCACAGGGTCCTCAGGAGGCATAGGGGTTACGGTCCATGCGGTTCTAGTTGATGGGACACCACGGCCTGGCGGGGGGCACACCCGTCATTGTACCAGAATGCGCGCCGCTCCGATGGTGTTCCCGGCTTCCAGTAGGCGCACTACGTAGAGACCAGGGGCAAGGGCGTCGGTATTCAAGGTCATTCGCTCCGTACCCATCCCAGGACTATCCAGGTGAAGGCGACCCAATGCATCCAGCACCTCGATCCGATGTTGGGCCGAAAGCGGCCGATCCGCAAGGATGAAGGCGTTCCCATGAACGGGGTTCGGATGGATGCGCATGATAGCACCGACGGGCTCCGGCACCGCGCTGATCCCCACGAAAAGCGGATCGCTCACCGCGATGCAGTTGAACGCACTCGTTGTGACCACCGTGTAGAACCCGGTGTTGACGGCCTGATAACTGGCTCCACTGGCACCCAGGATCGGAACGCCACCAAGTAGCCACTGATAGGTGATGCCCTCAGAGGCTTGTACAAGGCCCGATCCTTGGTCGTTGATGCTCGCTTCGAACAGCGCGCAATCGATCAAGGTATTTACAACGGAGTTGGTGATCACCGGTGCGTTCAGGTCGAAGAAGATCGCCGCGTTGTTCGCGATCACCGTGCCGCTGGGTAGGTCAGATCGCACCGCGACCCGGAAGGAGAAGAAGCCTTGGCTCAAGACGTATGAACTGCCGCTGTCGGGCAGGTTGATGCCATCGAACTCCACCACCAATTCCCCGCCGGATCCGATGAAAATGCGCGACGGTCCATGGCTGTATCCAAGCACCTGTATGTTGGTGTTCACCAGCAGGTCGGTGATCTCGTCGCGGAGGGTTACATCCACGGCTGGCGCGTTCCCGGTGTTCTGGAACCGGATGGTGTAATCCAGATGGGGCGTTTCGATATCAACGATCCCCATGGGGCCTGTGCCTTGAGGCCGCACTTGTTTGTCGTTCGGGTCATACGAGCAGAGCACGGGTTCGAACCAAGCATAGCTGAAGGTGTCGGTCACCGCGTCGCCAAGATCGGTCCGAAGCACTTGCATCAACGCGTTGAGCGTGTCGTTCAAAAAGAAGGAAGGCGGCCTGGTGACGTTTACGACGATGGTGCGCACTTCGTCATAGCCTAGATCCGTGAAGTTCCACTCGTAGTGGTTGTCACTGATCATATCCGGAGGTGGTTCGGCGCTGTTAAAGGTGAAGAGGGTATCCAGGTCCAGGGTCACCCGACCTTGTTCGATGCGTGTACCTTGGTTGGCCATGACGAGGTATTGTAACACATCGCTTTCACACACTCCGGGCATTGTGTGAACAGAAGCGGTGATCAACGAGGTATCCACTGCGGCAGTGATGCCCAGATCCAAGCCCAGCGCCACGGGATCTGCAGCAGTAAGGAGTGCATCATGAACGGCTGGTACACTGGTCACCTGCCAGAAGACACTGGTCAGGAGCGGCGCCACTTGGTAGGCTCCGCTGTCCGCGTAGATGATGTAATTGCCGTCGGTGCCGGTCAGCGCGGTGGAGGCGTATGGGGTGGTGGCCATGCCGAACCACGAAACGCCTGGTTCTCCATCGTCGGCCAGACCATTGGCATCGAGGTCATGGAAGAGGCGACCCTCCATACGGTAGGCCGAGCCGAAGTAGTTCTCGTACCATGACACGCGGTCATCCAGGTTGGAGGTCACGACTAGATCCGGATCACCGTCGCCATCCATGTCGGCCGCGTTCAGGTGAATAGGCCCGTAGGGCGAAGGGTCGATCAGCACCGTAGGGCCGAATACGCCGCTACCGTCGTTCAAGCAATAGAACACACCGCCGCCGGTGAACCAACTAGTGGCCGCGATATCGAGGTCGCCATCGCCATCAAGGTCGGCGACGTCCACACCGCGCGGGCCGTTGACCGTGGCGATGAACTCCTCGGGCCCGAAGGCCCCACCGCCCAAGTTGGGGAACCACACGATGCGGTCATCATCCTCTGTCGCCGCGACCAGGTCCTTGTTCCCGTCCCCGTTCATATCCTCCCAAAAGATCTCGTTGATCGTCGCTGCGAGTACACTCCCGAGAGTCTGCGCAGGACCAAAGATCCCAAGGCCATCGTTGGCATACCACTCGTACTGATCATCCCACGGGTTCGCGATCACGATGTCCAGATCGTCGTCCCCTTCAATGTCAGCCAGCATGAACACATCGCGAACGGAGGTGGTGTTGAAGTCGAACGCGGGTATGACGAATGTGCCATCGCCATTGTTTGTCCCGACCTTCAGTCCGTTTTCATCCACGAGTCCAAAGAGGATGTCCACATCATTGTCCCCATCCACATCGCCACTCGTGATGCCATACAGCAGGGGGACAGTACCCAGATCGATGCGAGGCGCGAATTGCCCGCTGCCGCCATTGAGGGAAAGCCCGAAGCCGCTGCCGGGTGGGTTGATGGAGAAGAGGTCGATGTCACCATCCCCATCCACATCGGCGGCATGCGCATACCGCATCCCGGCCGCGGTGGCCACCACCTGTTGCGGGCCCATGGTGCCATCACCCGTGTTCGCGTACCAAGCCAGCTTGCTGTCTCCGTTGGAGACCGTGACCACGTCGCACGCACCATCGCCGTTGATGTCCACGGTCAGGGACATGAGCGGGTTGGAGGTCTCCGACGTTGCCAGGAGGAAGCTGCTACCGAAGAGACCGGTGCCGCTGTTGGCAAAGTAGTCCAGGCGGTCTGCCGTGCTGCCGGAGCTGACCACATCCATGTCACCATCGTTATCCACATCCCCAGCCACCACGAGCAATGGGTTATCCACGGTACTGCTGATCACTTGTTGGGCACCGAACACGCCGCTACCGTTGTTGGCGTACCACGCTATACGATCATCGGAACTGGAGCAGGAGAGCACATCCAAGTCACCGTCGCCATCCAGATCGGCGGGATACGTGGCGCTCAAGGTGCTGGCCGTTATGGCCACCGTCTGCGCCGTTCCGAAAACGCCTAGGCCGTCGTTGGGGTGCCAGGCGATGCGATCGCCGGTCTGGTTGGCCGAGAGCACGTCCAAGTCACCATCGCCGTCCATGTCCACCGTGAAAGCATCCACCGCCCAGGTCAGCGTGTTGTTGATCACCACCTGCGCACCGAAGAGACCGCCACCGAGGTTCGGGTACCACGCCACTTTGTTGTCGCCCGCCGATGCCGAGACCAAGTCGATGTCGCCATCGTTATCGACATCTCCGGACGAGATCATCCGCGGATCGTTCACCGCGGCACTGATGATCGCCTCGGCAGCGAATTGGCCGCTACCGAGGTTCCGGTACCAAGTGATCAGATCGCCTTCGCCGCAGGCCACGAAAACATCTACCAGTCCGTCCGCGTCCACATCGACAGCATGTACGCCCCAAGGACCGTTCGCAGTGTTGGAGAGCACGCGCTGCGGACCGAAGTTGCCGCCCCCATCATTGCGGAACCAAACAACCCGATCTGCTCCGAAACCAACGGCCGCAACATCCAGGTCGCCATCACCATCCAGATCGGCGGCTGCACAGGAGGAGGCATTCGTCAGATCGTTGGCCAGTACTTGCTGGGCGCCATACGTACCCGCTCCGGTGCCGGGATACCAAGCCACTTGGTCATTGGAGAATGCCGCTATCAGGATGTCGTTCACCCCATCGCCGTTCAGATCCACTACTTCAATGGCGTAGGGTGCCGAAGCGGAGTTGGTGATGGGGGTGGCTGGCCCGAATTGGGCGGCTGCTAGTGGGCAGATGGAACAAGCGGCTAGGAGGTGAGCTGGGCGCATGGCGTGATGAAAGGATGCGGAAAGTTATCCTTTCGGCTGGACCGATCGGCTCGTGCCCCGGGTCGTAATCGTGTCCGCCATCATCATGCACGCATCGGTCGATGGAGCTTCAACAGGGACCGCGCCCATCATCGCACGGCTGGGTCCTTCGCCCGTGGTGCGTCCGAAGGACTGAAGGCATTGCGGGTCATTGATGAGTTGTATAGATCACACCTCTATCACGTGGCGCGCGCCTACCACTGGAAGGAATACGTGCCGGAATACACGAAGCAGCCGATCGATGAGGCCACCATCGCAGCCGTGGTCGGGCGCTACCGCAGAGGCGGCAATTCCCTCGTGGCCATCAGCGGATCCGCCGGTCGCTTATTCATGGCCGATGATAGCGCTGATCCCGGAGAACTCTTCCGTATCACCGACAGCACCTATGCCCGTCGCACGGATCGCGATCCCGTCCGCTTCCAGTTGAAAGACGCGAACGTCGCCTCGGCCTTGCTTACCGTGGATGAGAACGACGGTACGCTACTCGTCACCGCACCGCGCATGAAGGACGATGAAAGCATCCCCTTCGAGCTGGTGCAGGAAGGCAAGGCATCCGAAGCCACCGCCGCCTACAAAGCCCTGCTCGTCGCCGATCCCAACGATCCAACCGTGAGCGAGCAGGCGATCAACGACCTCGGTTACCAACTCTTGAACGAAGGCAAGACCGTGCAAGCCCGCGACCTCTTCCACGTGAACCTGCAACTCTACCCGAAGAGCGCCAATACCTACGACAGCTATGCCGAAGCCTGCCTCAAGAACGGTGAACTGGAACTGGCGTTGACCAAGTACACCACCGCTTACGCCATGGACCCGGAGAATGTACACGCGAAAAAGATGGTGGAAGAGATCAAGGCGAAGCTGCGGACGAAGAGCTAGGTGAATGAAGGTTTGGGCGTGCCGGCTCGAAGACTCGCCGTCGCGCAAGGAGTTTAGCCCGGGCTTGACCCGGGCCTACAAGTCCGCACTCGTCGTTCCTCCTCGCTTGCGGGCTTTTCGCTTCTATCGCTCACGCGCTGGCGCATGGACGGAGATCGCGGCTGCTAGCGTAGAATCCCGAAGCGTAAAACCTGCGCAGGTCGCATAGCGGTATGAGGCGAGCATAAGTTGCCGGCTAGGGGAGTTGCCCCCCTGACAAAGTAGGTCAGCGTAATAACACCAAACGATTGGTTACCCATATTGAGGAACGCACAGGAGTGCTGACATTTATGGCATGATCATCAGCAGGCTGCATCTCAAGAACTGGCGGAATTTCAAACACGTTGACGTCGATCTACGCGAACGCGTTTACGTGATCGGTCCGAACGCAGCGGGTAAGTCGAACCTTTGGGATGTCTTGCGGTTCCTGCGCGATATAGCGAAGCCGGATGGCGGGGGGGGTGCAAAAGGCTGTAAAGGAGCGCGGAGGCATCAAGAAATTAAGGTCGTTGAACGCACGTCGTGATCCGCAAATTCTGATCGAAGTAGAATTGTCTGAGCAGGTAGATGTACGTCCGATCTGGCGATACACGTTAATTCTCAAAAGCGAAGGCAGCGGTCAGCAGCGACCCGTTGTGGCCAAGGAGGTGGTTGTAGACCTTCGGAAGAGCAAGACATACGTTGACCGTCCTGATCCCGAAGATCAGATAGATAAGGAACGCTTGACGGAAACGCATTTGGAGCAGGTCAACTCCAACAAAGATTTCCGGACTCTCGCGGAGTTTTTCTGTTCATCAACCTACTTGCACCTTGTGCCTCAATTGTTGAAGCACGGTGAAAAGTTAGGTGGGTCTCTTCTAGATGGCGACCCCTTCGTGCAAGCTTTTCTGCAGCGAATTGCGAAAGCAACACCAAGGGTCCAGTCGTCTCGATTGAAGAAGATCGAGCGCGCGCTGACGGTTTGTGTTCCGAACATGCGCAAACTTGCGTTTGAGCGGGACCCAACTACTGGCTCGCCTCACCTCATTGCGCTCTATGAACATTGGCGCCCTGATGCAGGTTGGCAGCGGGAAAGTGAGTTCAGCGACGGGACATTACGTCTGCTTGGTATCATGTGGAGTCTGCTCGATGGTAACGGTTTGCTCTTGCTCGAAGAGCTTGAACTCTCCCTGAACGAGAGCATTGTGGAGCGCATCCACAAGCTGATCGTGCAGATGCAGCGCGATGCGAAGTACAGCAGACAGGTGTTCATTACAACTCACAGCGATGCACTCCTCCGGGACAGATCAATGGACGTGCGCGAAGTGGTCCGATTGGAACCGACGGAGGACGGAACTGTGGTGCATGAGGCGAGCGAAACGGATATCAAAGCGATCAAGGCCGGGTATACGATCGCGGAAGCGCTGCTGCCCAAAGTGCGCCCCAAGCACCTTGATCAACTAAGCCTTTTTGAACGATGAAAGCCGGGCGACCTGTTTTCCTGGTGTATGAGGACGAGTTGAGCGGGTCGGTCATGCAACGCTTGATCGCGGAAGTGAGGCCGCAGCTCGTGATCGACAGATCTATCATCACTCACGGGAATGCACGGTTGTTGGCCGGAGTGGCTAAGTATGCAGCGGCCAGCAAGGCTGGTATCCCGCACATCGTCCTTACGGATCTGGATCGTGGTGCATGGGCCCCGAAACTGCTCGAAGAATGGAGCGTTCCCAAGCTTGAAGGGCGGATGTTGTTCCGTATTGCAGTGCGTGAAGTGGAATCCAGGGTACTAGCCGACCGAGAAGGTGTCTCTCATTTGCTAGGTGTAACACTCGCAAAGGTCCCTCAGCATCCGGATGAGTGCGATGATGCCAAGGAGGAGTTGTTGGACCTTGTGCGCCGCAGCCGTAGCGGGAAGTTGAAGAAGGACATGCTACCGGCGATCGGATCCTCTGCCGGTGTGGGCCCGTTGTACAACGATGTTCTTGGCACCTTCACGCGCACCACTTGGAGCGTTGATCGCGCAGCCAAGCGTTCACCCAGTTTGCGGAAAGCGATCTTGAGATTGGGTTCATTCTGATCGTCCGCTGCGCCTCCGGCATTCCGCTCGAGCGATCGCAGCGGTTACCCCGCAGGTCGGCGATCCGCCAAGGAGTAGAAATGAAAAGTGCAGCCCCGGCCGCATTTAGTCATGGGCGCGCCTCAGTTATTCACATTTGATCTACGCCTCCGCCTTCACGCTCTTCTTCGCCGCGATCGTCTTCTCCACCTCCGCAATAGCGCGCTTCGTCTTCAACAACGAGTCCGGCGTTACACTGATCGAATCGATGCCCAGTTCAACCAAGAACTGGGCAAAATCCGGGAAGTCGGAAGGGCCTTGGCCGCAGATGCCCACTTTGGTGCCGGTGCGCTTGGCGGTCTCGATCAGCAACTTCAGCATGGCCTTCACGGCCGGGTTGCGCTCGTCGTATAGGTGGCTGACCAGTGCGCTGTCGCGATCCAGTCCGAGGGTGAGCTGCGTGAGGTCGTTGCTGCCGATAGAGAATCCGTCGATGTACTTGGCGAACTCTTCGGCGAGGATGATGTTGCTGGGGATCTCGGCCATGAGGTAGAGTTCCAGGCCTTCCTTGCCGCGCTTCAGGCCATATTCGTCCATCACGCCTTTCACCTTTTGCAGCTCTTCCACGGTGCGGCAGAAAGGCACCATGACGACCACGTTCTTCAGGCCCATCTTTTCCCGCACACGGCGGATGGCCTTGCATTCCAGCCCGAAGGCTTCTTTGTACACGTCGCTGTAGTAGCGGCTTGCACCGCGCCAGCCGATCATCGGGTTCTCTTCGGTAGGCTCGAAGTGTTCGCCGCCCAGCAGGTTCTTGTACTCGTTGCTCTTGAAGTCGCTGAACCGCACGATCACCTTGTTGGGGTAGAAGGCCGCAGCAATTTTCGCGATGCCATAACTGAGCTTCTTCACGAAAAAGGTCTCCTCGTCCTCGTAGCCATTAATGAGGTAGCTGATCTTGCCGCTGAGGGCCACGTCGCCAAGTTCCTTGTGTTGCAGCAGCGCGAGCGGGTGCGCCTGGATGTAGTTGTTGATGATGAATTCCTCGCGCGCCAATCCGACACCAGAGTTGGGCAATCCGCTGAACTTGAACGCGAGGTCCGGACTCGCCACGTTGAGCATGATCGGCGTCTTCGTCTCGGGCATGTCGGCAAGCATCGTTTCCTCTTTGCCGAACGGGATGATGCCGTGGTAGATGATGCCTACGTCGCCCTCGCAGCAGCTGGCGGTCACTTCCATGCCGGTATCGAGCAGGTCTGTGGCGTTGCCGCAACCCACGATGGCGGGCACACCCATTTCCCGTGCGACGATCGCCGCATGGCACGTACGACCGCCCTTGTTGGTGATGATCGCGCTGGCCTTCTTCATGATCGGCTCCCAATCCGGATCGGTCATGTCGGTGACGAGCACATCGCCTTTTTGGAAATCCTTGCCATCGGTATCGCCACCACGACCATCGAGGCTGTAGAGGATGCGCACTTTGCCGCTCCCGATGCGGTCGCCGATGGCGATGCCGGTGGTGATCACTTTGGCATCGGCGGGCTTGTCGATCTTGTATTCCACCACACGGTCCGTGGCCTTGCGGCTGTGGATGGTCTCTGGCCGTGCCTGTACAATGAAGAGCTGCTTGGTGAGTCCGTCGATGGCCCATTCCACGTCCATGGGGCACCAGTGGCCTTTTTTGTCGCTGTAGTATTTCTCGATGGCCGCCACGCTGCGCGCGATCTCCAACGCCTGATCATCGCTGATACAGAAGCGGTGGCGCTGTGCCCGTTCAATAGGGATGATGCTCGTTGGTTTACCGGGCTCACCACCGTAGACCATCTTGCGGTCCTTGTTGCCGAGCTTCTTTTCGATGATGCTACTGAAGCCCGCGCTGAGCGTGGGTTTGAAGACGAGCCATTCATCCGGGCTCACGGCCCCTTGCACCACCATTTCTCCCAGACCATAGCTGCCATTGATCAATACTACGTCCTTGAAACCGCTCTCGGTATCGAGGCTGAAGGCCACGCCGCTGCTGCCCACATCGGAGCGCACCATCTTCTGGATGCCCACGGAAAGTCCGACTTGGAAGTGGTCGTAGCCCAGGCTTTCGCGATACACGATGGCACGGTCGGTAAAGAGCGATGCGAAGCAGTTACGCACCGCGCTGATCAGGTCTTGGTGGCCACGAATGTTCAGGAAGGTCTCCTGTTGTCCGGCGAACGAAGCATCGGGAAGGTCTTCCGCCGTAGCGCTGGAACGCACGGCCACGTCGGTCGCTTCTTGGCCATACTTCTGGCTCATCTCGTCGTAGCGTTGCAGGATGCCTTTCCAGATCTCCTCCGGGAACTTGCCGTTCTTGATCAGCGTGCGAACCGCCAAACCGGTTCGGCGGATGTTCTCCACATCGTCCACATCCAAGCCCGCCAAGATGTCGCGGATCTTCTGGTCCAGCACATTGTGGGCGATGAAGCCCTCGTAGCTGGCCACGGTGACAACGAATCCGCCTGGAACTTGGACTCCGAGCTTGCCCAGGTTCTGGATCATCTCCCCGAGGCTGGCGTTCTTGCCGCCCACGGTAGGGATGTCGGAGAGTTCAACTTCGTGGAGCCATTTGAGGTAGGGAAGCTTGGTGGTCATGTGTGGATCGGGGTGGTGCGCTTTATGGACGAAGCCTTGAACGAAAGGATAGCACAAAGGTTAACCGGCTTTGTGGTCTTCCTTCTCCGCCTACAGGGAAGCGGCCACCGGTTCGAATGGATGGTGTTTGCAAGCAAATGATGAACGAGGGGCAGTGGGTAGAATTGGAGCTACCCACTGGTCGAGGGGTACAGTATCGGAATTAGCTTGCGCCGATATCCAACGAACACATGACGACCAAGAGATCAATGCTGCGCAAAGGAGCAGCAGGCACAGGTAAGACCGTTGCGAAATCGAGCAACACGCGTGCGAAACGCAAAGCAGTGACCGCCAAGAAGATGGCAGTGGCCGCTACTGTGGTTGCGGCTGCGAAGAAAGCGGCAGCGCCCGCACCAGCGAAAGCCAAGGTCGCGAAGAAGGCGCCGGCGAAGGCGGCGAAGAAGTAGATCATCGCGGGTCTCCCCTTGGTCCACCTTTTTGGATCGAAAGGGACCTCGCTTAGTTGATCGCGAACGGCACGGAGCGGGTAGTACCCGCTCCGTGCGTTGTTGCTAGGTAGATGCCGGGAGCCAACACAGGGAGACCGACAAGGCCGTTGATCACGGACTTGGTCAACACCACCCTGCCCGAGGCGTCGATCACCGACACCCTTTCGGAACCGTCCGTTGCACCGGAGAACCTGAGCGATCGGGCCTGCTGATCGAACCACATCGACCTCACGGGGGCTGTGGTTGCTGATACTTCGGTGTGTATCGCGTTGTTCACGAGCGCAATGATCCGATCGTCCGTGGGCCCTGGCGTGCCGGACCAATCGTGGTTGGATGTGCAGATGAAGACACGCCCATCGGGATGCACCAGAACATCGCGCAGTCGGCCATAGTCGTCGGCCAAGAAGATCTGTTCGCTCACGACCTGGTCGCCGTCAGGGTTCAATTGTAGTTGATGCAATTGGCGACCGCGCAATGTGGCAACGAGCAGTGAATTCTGCCAGCCGGGAATAGCGGGATCATCGTAATAATCCATTCCAGCAGGCGCCACCACCTCGGCCGTGAATTCGTGGATGGGCTCTACAACATCGTTGGCATCACAGTAGGTGATCTCCGTTGGCGTATCACAAAGTCCGCGCACCGTGGGCCAACCGTAGTCCCTGTTGGGGAGTATGATATTCACCTCGTCGTCGTTCGCTTCGCCATGGGCCGAATTGTAGATGTAGCCGTTCGGTGCTTTCACCATGCCCTGCGGATTCCGGTGCCCCCAGTTGTAGGCGTAACTGCCAGCGACCGGGTTGTCCGCTGGAATACCACCTTCCGGATCGAAACGCAGCACCTTGCCGTGCGATGATGCTGGATCCTGTGCGGATGCCGATGCGGACATGGTCTCACCTAGGCACAAGAGGAACATGCCCTGATCATCGACGATCATCCTTGAACCGTTGTGCGATGGGCCGGCCGCTAGCGTGAGGTCCAACAAATGCTCCGATGCACTGGTAAAGGTGCCCAGATCAGCATCATAGTAGAACCGCTTCACGACCGACTCCGTGTTGGAGATCAAGTAGTGCAGGTATACGTACGGCTGATCGGCGAAGTCGGGATGGAAGGCCATGCTGTGCAACCCGGCGGTAAATCCATAGAGATACACATCAGGTAAAGTGTAGATGAGTTCTACGGTGCCATCATCGGGGTCCATTCGCGAAACGGAACCGGCCGCTTGTGTGAACCAGATCCAGCCATCCGGGCCGAGGACCATATCCCATGGCACTTCGAGACCTGTGGCCATTTCCATCACGTTCACCGTGGTGGATCCTACAATGAATGAGGTTTGGGCAACGGCATCCGGTCTTAGCACGCATGATAGCAGAGCGGCGCAAGCCAGAGCGGGTAGCAGGGATGTCTTCATGGTCAGGTCGGGTGTGGAGCAGAGCGAATTTACGTCCATACGACCGAACACTGCATCGTTCTGGGGCGCTCGTTTGGACCGTCCCCCCGGCGTTCGTAGTAAAGGACATACGATTCGAAAAGCAGCATCATTCCCATCAGGATCGGTACCCGCGCCGAGGCAGGACCGCCCGCCCTGATCATGGAGTTGCTCGCGGAGAACAGATTTAGCAAGAACCCGAAATAGGCCCTTTCTTTCACGAGGGGCAAGCGGGGAATGACCAACGCGATAACACCTGGCACTTTTGCGATGCCGATGTAGCTCACGAAATACATCGGATAATGCAGGTGTGTCACGACCACCTCGATCGATCCGGGAGCTGCCATGGCGGTGAAGGTCCGGGATATGAGCATCATGCCCAGTAAACGCCCGTGGTGATCCAATAGAAGATGTTGGTGGTCTTGGTGTTCGTGTTGCGTTCGTTGATGCGACGACATTCCGGGCTGTTCTTCCGGTGAAGGCTGGACCGATAGCCAGCGTTGATCGGGTCTGTGTTGTAGTTATCGTTCAGCACAGGGTATTATCGCTCTGCTTCAACCTTCAATGCCGCGAGTCCGGAGTCGAAGTCCTTGCCGATCATCTTGTCTAGGTTCATGAAGAGGCTGACGACCTTGCCCATGAACGTGTTAGGGACATCCATGGTCCACTTTACGTTGGTGTCGTTGCATTGTGGGCTGAGATTGAAGTGCGTGATGCAGTCGCTCTGGAATGGCTTGATGAAGCGCAGGTCGACCTTCACGCCGATGATACTCGTGCTCAGGATCTCCATGGTGCCTTCGCCGGCCTTGCCATTCCCGCTCCATGCATACTTGGCGCCTGGGCATTCGATCGTACCACTTAATTCGCGATGCATATTCGGTTCGACTGTGTCCCATGGCTAACCTTTCGTCCAGTTGCGGAAGTTGGCAATAAGCGGCAGGATCCTTTCCGGTGAAGCATTGATCACCGTGCTGCGTTCGTATTGAACGGTGTTCGGCTTCATGGCCGCTGCGACGAGGATAATGCCGATGATTGCCGCGAGGCCGATGAGGATGTACAGGAGCATGGTGTATGTGGTTGTTGGGGGGCGAGATATCGCGCCCGTACTCAGTTGTTCGTGATGGCCCGCAGGGAAAGTCGTTTGTGGTGCAGCCAGTAAGCAACGAGCAGCACGGCGATGAAGAGGATCATGGGTGCCCAGATGGACACGGGGTCGTTGATCGCGATGAAGGAGATCAGGGCCGCCATCAAGTCAATGAATAGCCCGAAGTAAGCCCACTCCTTTACGCGCGAAGGCAGCATGGGAAGCAGGATCGCGATCGCGCCAAGGATCTTGGCCACGGAGATCATCTGGATGAAGTAGAGCGGATAGCCCATCTTGATGTGGAGATAGTCCACGGCCTCTTGGGTAAGCAGAAGACCGCCGATGCTGGAGAGGATCATGAATGCGCTGAAGAGCGCGGTGATGATCCAGTAAGCGATGTTGATCCGTTTCATGGTTGGTTCAGTGGTTGGGGCGCGAGCCCGGGAGTTTCATCCGGGGTCGCGCCCGTACAGTTCGTTCTCGAGCCTGTCCAAGTTCTGTTCGTTCGCCGGTTCGATGAAGGAGCGTATGGGAGCCAGCTCTTCCGCGGAGTTGAAGCGCATGGTTTATTTGATACGTGTGCCGCCAGCCACTTCGGTGAACGTGATGATGGCCTTGTAGAAATGCATCTCCTTCAAGTGGTCGAACTCCAAATAACCGGGCGGTTCGATGCGCTTGAAGACGCAGGTGTTCTTGAAGTCCATGTTGTCCGGCCCATGCCTGGTGAAGTCCCAAAGACCCTCCCGCTTCAGGTCGAATGCATGGAAGGTGTTCGTGAAGCCTTTCGGTCCCCACCAATTCGCGAGGCGAGAGGGATCGGTCCAAGCTGTGAAGACCTGCTCGGGGGCAGTGTTGACGACACGCGAGGTGATGACCTCTCGATCGCTCATTGCTTCTTACGCGTTGCCTTCTTCACGACTTTCGGTGGCCAGCGCAGCCGGTTCTCCTCAACTTTCGCTTTCACGATCGCCTTCACCAGCGCGGCGGGTATCGGCTTCTC
>Ga0335397_10003271_pt1 | contig 21727 bp, 16 predicted proteins | sample MAT04_FD_205740 | JGI IMG/M metagenome (GOLD analysis project Ga0335397, IMG submission 205740) | Freshwater microbial communities from Lake Fryxell liftoff mats and glacier meltwater in Antarctica - MAT-04 (spades assembly) (version 2) ... | reverse complement strand
TCGTCTTGTCGCTGCGGGTAGTCGACGTCTTCCGGCCTCGCCGCGTTGAGCCGATCGAGCTCGCCGCGACTGCTCGCGAAGAGCGCCCAGCCACCTGCGATTCCAGCGATGCCCGCAGCGCTCAGCGCGATGCCGAGCACGGGTACACCGTCGCCACCGCGCGAGCTGCCGCCCGCATCATCGGCGCGTTCGTCGTCTTCACCGAGGCCCGCGTTGCCGCCGCCTTCACCGCTGCGCGGACCGGCCGGACCGGCGCGTCGCGTGTCGGTTCTGCGCACGACCTGCGCCGGGCGTGGCGCGTTTTCCAAGCGGACGCGCGCTGCGGCGAGCTCCTCTTCGTCGAGCCTGCCGCCGCTCAGCGAGACCGTCGCGCGCGCTCGGACTGCACCGCGCTGCACGTCGACGCGCTCGAGCACGACGGCCGCGCGCTCGTCGTCGAGCGTGACGAGCAGCACGTCCGTGACTGCGACGGCGCGGCCGATCGTCAGCGCATCTTCGACGCGATGCTCTCTCACATCCGCAGGCTCCGAGTAGACGAGCCGCACGCGTGCATCGGTGCGCACGACGTCTTCGAAGCGCGTGTCGATGGTGATCAGATTGCGGCCCGAGCGAAAGTTCACCCGGTGCACGCGACCGGCGTGGCCGGCATCGCACTCCACTTGAAGGTCCGCGCGACCCGGCAAGAGGCCCGGGACGACGGCCGGCGTGGTGCCGACATTCTGACCGCGCAGCCACACCGCGCAGCCGGTGCGCGGCGTCGAGCGCACTTCGATGGTGGCGGGCTCGAGCTCCGCGAGCGCGTGATCCGCGGCGTCGAAGATCGCGCGCACCTCGGGCGGCGCCGAGCGCGCGCTCAGCGGCACATCGGAGGCGACCAGCCGACACTCCGTCGCTTGGCGAAGCGCGTCGTCGCCGCGACCCGAGCTCAAGAAGTACTGCACCTGCACCGCGCAAGCGCGCAGGAACGACTGCGCGCCCGACGCGTCGCGAACCAGCGTCTCGCGCACCTCGTTCGCGCGATCGATGCAGCGCTGCACCTGCTCGCCCGCGGTCTGCACGCGGCCGCGCGCGAGCGACATGCCGGCGTCGTGATAGCAGCGCTCGAGCGCGGCGACGTCGCTCGGCGTGATGACCGCCGGCTCGTCGGAGTGCGACGCGACGAAGCGCGTGCGCCCCTCGCTCCCCGCGATCGGCGGCGCGCTGCCGAGGCGTATGCCTGCTTCCACAGCGTCGATCGGCACGGCCCCGTCCGACAGCGCGGCGTGATGAGCACCAACGACGATGAAGGACTCACTCTGCGCCGCCGCTGGTGCAGCAACGCAGAAGACGGATCCCGCCCAGAGAAACCAGAGTCCCACCCTCACGGGGGCCGAGGATTCAGCGAGGCGGCGTGAAGAGCAAGTCCGTCCGGGATCTTTTTGCATCGGGGCCGGTATCGTACAGATGTGCGCCGCGTTGCGGATCAGTAGAACAGTGCACCCACGCGTGGGTGGCTCCGACTTGGTGCGTGTCCGCACGGCGGACGGCGCGATCGCCGCGGGCCTTCCGTCGGGTCGCCCGGCGGTGCTACCGTGGCGCGGAATGTCCGGGGAGATTCGCAGCTTTGGCCCCTATCAGCTCGTGCGCCGGCTCGGCATGGGCGGGATGGCCGAGACGTTCGAGGCGATGCGCACCGGTCCGGGCGGCTTCGAGCAGCGCGTCTGCGTCAAGCGCATCCTGCCGACGTTCGAGCAAGACGAGCAGTTCGTCCGCTTGTTCCTCGAAGAGGCGCGCGTGGCGGCGCGGCTCCGGCACGCCAACATCGTGCAGGTGATCGACTTCGGGCTCGCCGAGGGCTCGCACTATCTAGCGCTCGAGCTCGTCGTTGGCTGCGATCTGCGCGAGGTCATCCGCGCCGAGCGCGCCCGCGCAGCCGCGACGCTGGGCGCCGTCGGCGGCGTTCCCGCCGGGCTCACCTCGGGACTGGTCGCGTTCGTCGCGCAGGAGCTCGCCGTCGCGCTCGAGGTTGCGCACGGCGGCAGCGAGCCGATCGTTCACCGCGACATCTCGCCGTCGAACGTGCTGCTGAGCACGGCGGGCGAAGTGAAGCTCTCCGACTTCGGCATCGCGCGCGCGATCGGCAACCATCACGCGACCGCGACCAGCACGATCAAGGGCAAGGTGCCGTATATGGCGCCGGAATACGCGCTGCGCGGACACGTCGATCGTCGCGTCGATCTGTTCGCGCTCGGCGTGCTGCTCTACGAGTGTCTCGCGGGCGTGCGGCCGTTCGATGGCACCAGCGATCTCGATACGCTGCACAACATCGAGCGCGGCGCGCACATCCGCCTGCGCGAGCGCTGCCCCAACGCGCCGAGCGCGCTCGTCGACGCGATCGAGCAGCTCATCTTGCCGGATCCGAACCAGCGCATTCAGAGCGCCACGGCGCTGCTCGATGCGCTCGTCGATGTCGCGCCTCCGCCGACTGCGCGGCGCATTCTCGGTGAGCTCGTCACGCGCACACGCGCAGCGCGCCCGGGCGGCGACCTGAGCGGCACAGTCGTCGACGCGCTCGCCAACACGTCGATCGCGCCGAGCGGCGGTGCGACGCCGGCGATCACCGCACCGCGACGCGCCGCCGCGGCGGAGAATGCCCCCGCCGAGGTGGGCGCGACCATTCAAGCGGCAGACGAAGCAGCCGCCCCGCGCACCGCGGTGCTCGACGGGGCGCGCAGCGATGCCCAAGCGCCGGCGCTGCCCTTCGCGAGCGCGGCGTCGGCCGACGTCACCCGGACGGCTGCGGCGCGTGGTATCGGCGACGGCGACACGCGCGCTGCCGCGACGCGCACGAACCTCGACCCAGCACGCGCAGTAAGCGATGCAGTCACGCGGATGCTCCCGCGCGGCGAGCAAGTCGACGCCGGCCTCGAGCCGAACTCTGGCGGCACGCTCGATCCGCCGGACCTGCGCAAGCCCGCAGCGCAGCCCGCGAAGCGCGGCGCACCGATTGGCCTCATCGCACTCGGCTCCGTCGCGCTGGTCGGATCGGCGGCGCTCATCCTCGTGCTGGTGCTCGTCGGGCAATCCAACGCGCGGCCAGCGAGCGTCACCACCGCGGTGCGTGCGGCGAATCCAATCGCATCGGCGACAACGCCAGTCGCCGACGTTTCGCCGCGAACGACGACGGATCCGCAGCCGGCGACACCGCTCGGTGCGACCGCGCCGCGCGCGCAGACTCCGGTGCCCGCCACGCCGGCTGTCGGAGTCCGCGAAGCCGCGCAGCACATCGAGCGCACAAAACGCCGCGACCAGCGCGCCGCAGCCCTCGCCGCGGCCGACGAAGACGACCTGACGACGCGCGCTTTGCTCAGCGTCGTGAGCGACCGTGGCGGCGACATCTACATCGATGGTCGTCGCGCTGGCCCATCGCCACTGAGCGTGACCGTTCCCCCCGGCCGCCATGTCGTCGCGAACGGCAGCGGTGACGACGCCGCGTCACTGACGATCGACATCGGGCGCGGCGAGCGGCGTCGCGTGGTACTCCGCTAGCGTCATGCAGCGCGACGCACAGTTCGGTGCATTCCGCATCGTTCGCCGTCTCGGTGTCGGCGGGATGGCGGAGACGTTCATCGCCGAGCGCCGCGGCCCTGCGGGCTTCGAGCAGCGCGTGTGCTTGAAGCGCGTGTTGCCCGCCTTCTGCGAGGACGAGGCGTTCGTCGCGATGTTTCAGAACGAAGCGCGCCTCGCCGCGCGGCTCTCGCATCCGCACATCGCGCAGGTCTACGACTTCGGCGAGGTCGACAGTCAGTGGTGGATGACGCTCGAGCTCATCGACGGAATCGATCTGCGCGCGCTGCTCGACGCGGTGCGCAAGCTCGGCCAGCCGATGCCGCTCGATCTCACGCTGCTCATCTTTGCCGATGTCTGCGCCGCGCTCGCTTATGCGCACGAGCCGAGCCGCGACGGCCGGCCCGGCATCGTGCATCGCGACGTGAGCCCGTCGAACGTCCTGCTCTCTTACGACGGCGCGGTGAAGCTCGCCGACTTCGGCATCGCCAAGCCCGCGAGCGGTGATCGCGCGACGGCCAGCGGCGTGAAGGGCAAGGTGCCGTACATGTCTCCCGAGCAAGCGCTCGGCGGCGCCGTCGACGGCCGCAGCGACCTCTTCTCGCTCGGCGTGATGGCGTACGAGATGCTCGCCGAGCGCCGCCCGTTCGACGGCCCGACCGATCTCGCGACGCTCGCCAACCTCGTCGCCGGCACCCGCCCGAAGCTCGCCGATCTCGCGCCGCACGCGCCGCCCGCGCTCGTCACGTTGATCGAGCGGCTCATCGCGCCGAGTCGCGACGCGCGTCCAGCGTCGGCGAGCGACGTGCTCGACGCGCTCTCCTCGACGTCGCCACCGCTCAGCTCACGTCGCGTGCTCGGCCAGCTGGTGCGCCGCCTGCGCCCGCCAGACGCAGCGCCGGCTCCCGTCGACCCAACGGGCCCGACCGTGCCGACGCCGAGCCCGCCGGGCGCGACTGCGCGCGCCACCGTTGAGCCAGCGCGCGTGATCGAGCCCGCGAAGATCACGCTCCCGGCGCGCCTCGTCGGCGCTCCTCCGCAGCTCGCAGGAGCGCACGCAGCCCCCGACACGACGCCATCAGCGCACACCGCAACCGTGCCAGAGACGCCCGCAGCGACACTGGCTGCGACGCCCGTCGCGTTCACCGCACCGAGCCAGTCTGTCGCTACGCCCGCGCAATCATCGTCTCGCGCGCTGATCTTCGCAGTGGGCTCTGTCGCGCTCCTCCTGGCGCTCACGGTGAGCGTTGGTGTGTCGCTGCTCGGCGCGGGCGGCGCAACACCGCTCGTGTATGCGCCACCGAGCGCGGCGATCGATGCAGCGGTGTTCGTGATCGCGACGCCGCCTCTCGTCGCGGACGCCGCTACGACCGCGCTCGAAGCGTACGTCGATGCTGGTGCCACAGTCGCCGCTGAAGCAACTGCCACCGATGCCGGCACCACCGCGCCAAGCGTCGCAGAGGCCCAAAACGCGCGCGGCACGCTCGCCGTCACTGCGTATCCCTGGGGTTTCGTCGAAGTCGACGGCCGCGAACTCGGCCGCTCCCCCGTAAGGATCGAGCTGACCGCCGGTGAGCACAACGTGCTCGTCCGCGCCGACGGCATCGTGAAGCGTCGCCGCGTGACCGTCGCAGCGGGACGAACGCGTGAGCTCGTCGTTCCGGTCGAGTGAGCGGTCGACGCGATTCGAGGCTGCGTGCGGTCGTCGGTATCGGCATCGATGTCGGCTCGTGCGGAGTCAGGCGACCGTCACCGCGGGGCCGGCCGCTTGAAGCACAGCCAGATGTCGGTTCCCACAAGGGTAGTCGACACGAGCTCGAAGCCCTGGTTGCCGCGCGCGGCTACCCAACGGGTGGTCGTGGCGATGTCGTAATCGTCAGTGTCCTCGCACACCTGCTCCCAACGCTGCGCTTGAGGATTCGGCGGGAACGACTGCGCGGCGAGGCGCGGCATGGTCGCGCCAACGGCGCAGCCAACGAGGACGGACGAGAACGCTATCAAGAGACGCTGCTTGGTGGTCGTGGTCATGCGTGTCGCTATTAGCAAGGCGCGGCCGGTGTCAACCGTGGCCCGGGGCCGCAGAGCGGTCCCCATTGGCACTCCTGCGCCAAGTCAATCCGCAGGTATCACCGGTACGGCGCGAACCTGTAGGCCCAGCGATAGCGAGCCGCAGGCCAGCGGATCCGCCGGGTCCGGATCCAAATCGGCATACACGCGGAGCGACATTCGGACTTCGTCACGATCGAGCTCTGGATTGTACGCTACGCCAAAATCTAGAAAGTCCTCGACTTTGAGTCGACCCCCGACCGACCCTGCCGACCCGTATCGTCGATGTCAACGTCGGCAGCACCTCTACCGGCCACAGCCGGCCGCCTGGAAGAGGCAGCCCTCCGGCTCGCAGACCCGTCCACGCGCCGATTGACGCGTCTCCCACATTCGGGCAGCCTCGCGGTATGCCTTACATTCCTCGTTTGTTCTTCCGCTCGCTGCGCACTCGCGCACAGCTCTCGTCGCTCGCTCTCTTGATCGTCGCGACGACCGCGTGTGCGGAGTCGCGAATCGTACCCGAGGGCGTGCGCCAGTGTCCGCTGTTGGTCGTCGGTGAGGGCGAGGACACGGTGTCCTACGGCGGCATCGCCGGGCGCTCGGACGCCTTCAAGCCAGGTGCGTGCGTCGAGGTGTACGTCGACGACGTGCGCATCGCGAAGACGAAGGTCACGTCGTCGGGCACGTTCGCCGTGCAGTTTCAGGTTCCCGGTGACGCGCGCTCGCGGCGCCTCGAGCTGCGGCTCGACGACGTCGCGGGCGACACCAACGAGCGCTACTCGCTCGCGTTCCCTGACGAGACCGCGGCTACGATCGAGTACGAGCCGGACACCACACCGCTCCTCGCCTACGCGGGCGGGAGGCTCGATTTCACCGGCTCGCTTCGTGCGTCGCCTGACGCACTGCCGATCGACGACGTCTGGTTCGTCAATTGGTCCAATGGCGCGGTCGCCGAGGTCCGCCCAACTCCCCAGTTCGACATGCCCTTCAGCGCGTCTGTCAGCGGCTCTCCGGGCCACGCCGCGGCGGTGGTGTCCGCGCATGGGGCGAATCAAGCGAGCACCGGCGGCTGCTGGTGGCCCATGGGCGGCGGTGGGTTCGCGCCGCGCTGCACCGCGGAGTCGATCCTCGCTGGGGTGTGCGTGCCATTCGGCAGTGGAACCTGCACGGGGCGAGGTTGCGATGTCCTCGATGTCGACGAGCGCAGGAGCTCGGCGCCACCCCCCGAGCTGCCCGGCACCATCCCGGTGACCTGGCCCGATGGCGGTCCACCCGACGCCGGTCCACCCGATGCCGGGCCGCCAGACCTCGGGCATTACGACGCGGTGTTCATGTGACCCGCGCCATTCACTGGTCTCGCAGCGTCCGCTTCTTCGTGCTCCTCTCGGTGGGATTCGCCGTCGCCGGTGGCTGCTCTGAGCGCGATGAGTCCGAGCCCTGCGGGAACGACTACGGCACCTGCGGCGCGTTCGGTAAGTGCGGTGGTGGCGCCACCTGCAAAGCGTTCCGCTGGCGCTACGGAAGCGCGGACATCTGCGCGCGCGGCTGCGAAGACGAGCAGGACTGCCCGCGCACCGGCGGACGCGGTGGGCGCTGCGTCGACGTAAATCTCACGGGCGAGTTCCAGTGCTTCAGCGACTGCCTCGCAGAGGAGGAGTGTCCACCCAGCTGGGTCTGTCAGCCGATCCGTAGCGCGAGCGGCATCAGCGGCATCTGCCTGCCGTGACTGGAGCTGTCAGGCCGGCCGTGGTGATCGGCGCGGGTGGGGAGATCGTCGATGTCGAGGGCGCGGAAGCGATGTCGGCGTCGCTCGAGCGGCTGCGCGCGAGTGGCAATATCCCGGACGATACGGCTGCGTCCATCGCGCCGAATCTCACCCACGATGCGCAGCTCGCCATCGCGCACGCTCATTGGGCCTGGATCGGCAAGCTTTGGGACGGTCGAACGATGGCGTGCGGCGCGGAGGTTCGGCTGCGCGGCGCCATCCCGACCGCGGTGTTCGGTCCGACGACGACGCGCGCCAACATCGTCCTCCGATATCTCGGGCACGCGCCGTGTTTCGAGGGCGCGCCCACGTCGGCCTGCGTGAAGCTCGAGGCGAAGGCGACCGTCAAGCACTCGGAGCTGCTCGGCGGGTTCGCCCGCGCGGGCATGAACGATGTCGTCGACGGCTCGATCGTGCGCACCGTCGAGCTCGTCGTGGCGCCGAATACGCTGCTCCCGCACCGCGTCGCCTTTCTCGAGGTGAGCGCGCTGGTGCGAGACCATCGCCCAGGTGGGACGCGCAACATCCGCGATGTACAGGAATACGTCTTTCGTTACCTCGATACCGTGGGTGAGCGCCTCGCGTTCATCAGCTCGAGTCGGTATCTGATGACGGTCAATGGGGAAGTGCCGACTCTGCCGTACGTCGCGAGCTGCGCGCGATTCCTCGCGTGCTGCACTTCTGCTGCGATGGAGTCGAACCCGCTCGCATGTATGCCATTCACCGGACTCGCGAGCGGCGAAGACTGCAGCCAGTCCATGGCGGCCATTGCCAGCCAGTACGAAGGGCTGCCGCCCGTTTGCCGGCCTTGAACAGGGGATGTCGCCGTTGGGCCATCGCGGCGCCTGCCCAGAGCGTGTCGATCGCGCGCGATCAATCCGGTATGCAGCAGATACCCTGCGGGCACTCGCGCGGGCGCACGCAGGCCGTGACCTCAGGTCTTCGTCGCCGCTCCGCCCTTGTCGCCGAGCAGCTCCGTCTGGATGATCTCGTCGTGGTAGGCCTCCCCGCGAAAGCCGACGACACGCTCCACCTCTTTGCCCTTGCGAAAGAAGAGGACGGTGGGCGTGCCGCGGACGCCGAGGCGTTGGGCCGCACGCGGAGCCGCTGCGGCGTTGAGCTCGGCGACCTTGACCTTGCCTTGATACTTCTTGGTCAGGCTGATCACGATCGGCTCGAGCTGCTTGCAGGGCGCGCAGCTCGGGCCCCACACATCGAGCATCACGGGAACGTCTGCGCGCAGTACCTCCGCCTCGAAGTTCGAGTCGTCGATGTGCAGCGGCAGAACCTGAGGGCCGAGACCGAGTAGCTTCGAGAAGAATCCCATGCTTGTGAGAGCCAGTCTGCGTCAAAGAGGTTCACGGAGCATCGACGCGCTGATGAGTATGTGTAGGGCCACCGCCACGAGGGCGATCCAGGGAGCGCCATGCAGCACGAGATCGAACTGATCCATCGGCTGGGTGAGCGTCCCGTGGAAAAGGCTCACGAGCTGCTTCCACACGTGCGCATGGGGGTAAAAAGGGGCGAGGCCGAGCGTCAGCGAGCCGACCGCCGCCATCGCGAAGCGGGTCTTGTGCCGGTTCCAGGCGACACCCAGCGCCTCGCGAAATGACTGCGGAGCGGCGGTCATGGGATCGCCGCGAGCACGCTCGACAAGCGCGTCGCGATGTCGCTCGCGATGTCGGCGAAGGCGGGATCAGCGCCGACGGATTGCATCGGGTCGATGGCCCCGAGCACGGCCTTGCCGTCCGGACGCTCGTAGAGGACGACGTTGCACGGCAGCAGCACGCCGATGCGGGGATCGCGCGTCACGGCATCGTGCGCGAAGGCTGGATTGCAGGCGCCGAAGATCAGATAGCGCCCGATGTCCGTGCCGAGCTTGGTCCGCAGCGTCGCCCCAAGGTCCACCTGCGAGATGACGCCGAAGCCCTGCGCGCCGAGGGCCGCCGGCAGACGCTCGAGGGCAGCGTCGAACGGCGTGGCCAGCTCCTTCCAGATTCCGTGGCTCATGATCGCCTCACTTCGTCTGTCCGACGGGCTTGCTCTGAGTGCGTCGGAGTGCCGGCCGCACATTGGCAGCGGTCCGCCTTCGGCACGCCCTGCAGCACCTGCTCGACATGTGCGCCACAGCCACGCCAGCCCGCCTTCTCACACTTGCCGCATTTCACTGCCTGACACATGGGGGACCTCCTGAGTTGAGGGTGAGAGCCATCGTGGGTCGAAAAGGATTCGGCCGGGAGTCTCGACCCTACGGCCGCGCCAACACCGCTCGCGCTCCCACCAAGATCGCCGCTCCCGACGAACTCGTCGAGGACGACTTCTTGCGGATCGAGCAGCGGCTGCGCACGGGCGTAGCGCTGAGCATCGTTTCGCAAACGAGGGTGCAGCGCAGGTGCGCGATCCTCGCGCGGGCGGCTGGTAGTGGCCTGCAGCGCGATGGGTCGCGCTACAGGCACGTTCCTCACCGCGAGAAGAAGACCGGATTCGTTACGCCGAACGGCATGCGCCCCGGATGTACGGGCTCGAGCGGCTGGTCGCCCGCCGCGACGAACACTGCGTACGTCGGGATGCCGCCGGCGGCGGTGACGGGGACGTCGAGGGAGCCGCGGAAGCGCACGGCGGGCTCGAGCGGATCGACCATCGTGTCGTCGAGCACGATGGTCTCGAGGAGCACGCCGTCGACGTAGGAGCGCAGACTCGTGGCGCTCACCCATGGCGCGGCGCGTACGGTGACCTCGACGGTCTCGCGGTCAGCCGAGCCGGTGACCTCGTCGCCTTGGCCGGCGCCGCCGCGGGCGACGACCGTGACGTAGATGCCGCCGCTGACGCTGGCGTGGCCGGCAGTCAGCGGCGTGCGGACGCCCTCCGGTCCCATCGCACGCAGCGCCGCGGGCGCGTCGGTGCCGACCTCGATGCAGGTGCGCGGGTAGCCGACCGGCGAGCTCGAGATGTGGTGTGTGTCGGATGAGCCGACGGCGAACACGCGCCGACCCGCGGAGAGGAACGAGAACCAGTCGACGACGGTCTCGTCGAGGTTCTGGTCGAAGCTCGACGCGTTGAACACCTCGACGAGCGTGAACGCGTCGTCCCAGTTCTCCGGATGGTCGATGCGCCCGGTGCGCGCGTCGTAGCCGGCAGCGTCGAAGTACGCGCCCTGCGGGGCGCCACGCGGATGATTGATGATGATGGTGGGCGCGCCTGCGGCGCCGACACGCGCGCGCACATCGGCGAAGACCGCGGGCGAGAGCCGGCCGGCCCAGTCGAAGGCGCCGCTGTTGATGCGCGCGTCGAGTCGCTCGAGCGGGAACACGTTGAAGTGACCCCAGGTGAAGGTGGTGAGCTCCATCGAGCAGATGCCGAAGGCAAAGTCGGTCGCGCTGAGCTCGCTGATGAGCGGCTCGAAGTCACGCACCCACTCGTGATCGGTGCGGACGGGGATCTCGAGGCCATCTGCCATCGCGGCTTGCAGCTTCACGCGCGCGTCATCTTCGGAGTCTGGCGAGCGCGAGGTGTGGATATGAAAGTCGCCGCACATCACGCCTGGAGTCGCGACGACGCGCTCGAGCGTGGGAGTCAGCTCCACCGTCGCACCGGCCGCGACGGTGACCGTCTGATCGAAGAGGTCGTATTCGTAGCCGCGCGAGACCACGACGCGATGCTCGCCGGGCGGCACGCGCAGCGTGACCTCGCCATCGACCGGAAACGTCACGTGCATGCGTCCCTCGCGCCCGACGCGCGGCTCGCCCCAGGCCGCCGGAGACTCAGTGAAGCCGCCGACCGGCAATACCTGCACCCGCGCGGGTAGGGCGCCGCCGCCTTCGGCGTCGGTGGCGGCGACGTGAATCTCACCATGCGCGCCGAGGACGATGTCGGCGCTGGTCGTGGTCGCGGGTACGGCGCGCGAGACCGTGGTGTCGCCGCGGCGCACGGCCTGAAGGACCACCGCGTCGGCCGTTGGGACGCTGACGGTGTAGCTGCCATCCGCGGCGGTGGTCGTCCGAGTCAGATAGACCGAGTCGGTCGCGCGCAGCGCGTGAACGTGAACTCCAGCGAGCTCGACGCCGTCGACCGCTGTGACGATGCCGGTGATCGTGCGCAGCGTCTCGCCGCGCGACGCTGCGACCGATGCGACGAGCCCATCGAGACCGGCGCGCGTGCCGATGATCACCTCGGCGAACGGCGCACGTGTGCGCGCGCAGGCAGCGACGCTGATCTCGCCGCCGTCGTAGATGGACACGCCGCTTACCGAGAGCGATGGATCGATGTCACCGCCCGGGGTCGCCCAGGCGTAGCTGGTGCCGTCGTCGTCTACGAAGCCAATCCACGGCGACGCCTCGCTGCCACCGCCGTCGAAGCCGAAGCCCGGGACGAACAGCGGCATCCGCGATTCCTGCACGAAGAAGTGAAACGGCTGGGTGATCTGCACGCTGCTCACGCGCGTGCTGGCGATGTCGAACGTGACGTCGACGCTCGTCGCGCCGGGCTCGAGCGTGTAGTCGATGGCGACGGCCAGATCGGCGTAGTCGCGCGGCGCGAGGGCGCGCGCGAACTCGTCGATGAACGGGATCGCGCTGAGCCGGCCAGCCGCGCGTATGACCGCGGCGCCGCCCGCGCTGCCGTCGGCGAGCACCGTGACGGACTCGGTCCGCAGGGTGAAGCGCCCGAGCGCGCCGATCACCTCGCCGAAGTCTGCGGGCTCGACGATCGCGCCGCCCTCGACGCGGCCGAGTCCGATGATGGCGCCGCCCCACGGCACATAGTGATCCGAGTCGCCTGCGTCCTCGATGACCACCGCAATGCGATCGTTGGCGAGCACGAAGTCGCCCGCGCGCACGGTGGAGAGCTCGCTCGGATCCGCGGGCAGCTCACTCGCCTCGAGCCGACCGGCGCGTGCTTGCGTGGCGCTCGCGCCGAGCGGCTCTGGGTGCCCGTCGGCGCTGCCCATCTCGAACGTGAACGTCGTCTCGCACCTTGGTCCCGCATCGACGCCGCCGTCGGTGACCGGCACGGCCTCGTCGTCACCACAGGAGGTGAGCGCCGCGACACAGAGCAGAGTGACGAGCAGGTGACGGGCATGCGACGTGAGCATGTCGGGACGGTATCACGCGGTGACGATGCGCCGCGCGCAGGGGCTTCGAAACCACCCGTCCAGCGTCGCGCTGCGCTTCCCGGCGCCGTCAGTCGAGCGCGAGACCGGGCCAGCTCGGCAGCGGGCCAGCGTCGGCAGGCGGCAGCAGCACGGCGAGCGGATACACGCACTGCGCGCCCGCGAGCACACCGGCAGGTCGATGATTGCCGCTGTCTTTCAGGCCGCCGAACGGCAGTCGGCCGCTCGCGCCTGCGCTGGATCGATTCCAGTGCACGACACCGACGCTGAGCTCGTCGGCGAGGTCCTCGAAGCGAGCGCGTGAGGCCGTGTACACCGCACACGCGAGACCAAAACGCGAGTCGTTGGCGACGGCGAGCGCCTCAGTCGCGTCATCGACGACGTACACCGCGAGGTCCGGACCGAACAGCTCGGCGCCGGTGTAGCCCTGCGCGTAGTGCGCACCTGCGGGGGCGCGATGGACCGCGGGGCGCACGTACCAGCCGCGCTTTCCTGCGACCTCCGTGGCGCCGCCTGGAGCGAGCGGCTCGAAGCCCGCGTTGCGCGCGCTCGCCTGCGCAGCGAGCAGGTTCGTGCGTGAGGCGTCGGAGATCACTGGGCCCATGAAGACGCTTGCGTCGAGCGGATGGCCAACGATGACGCGCTCCGCCGCCTCGGCGAGGCGCTTGCACAGGCGATCGGCGACGCCGCGCTGCACGATCACCCGCGAGGTCGCGGTGCAGCGCTGGCCCGCGGTCGCAAATGCCGAGAACGCGAGCTCGCGCGCGGTGCGCTCGACGTCACAGTCGTCGAGCACGATCGACGCGTTCTTGCCACCGAGTTCGAGCTGTACGAGCTTGCCGGGCGTGTGCGCCGTCGCCGCGAGGATGCGCTGACCAACGGCGAGCGAGCCAGTGAACAACACGCCATCGACGCCAGCGTGAGCGACCAGCGCGGCGGCGACTTCGCCCGTGCCCTGTACGACCTGGAACGTGCCCGGCGCAAAGCCGGCTTCGTCGAAGCAGCGCGCCATCCACACCGCGGTCGCCGGCGCTTGCTCGCTCGGCTTGAAGATCACGCAGTTGCCGGTGAACAGCGCGGGGACGATCTGGCCATTCGGCAGGTGGCCCGGGAAGTTGAATGGCCCAATCACGGCGAGCACACCGTGCGGACGATGGCGGATCTCGCCGGGCAGATCAGCGATGAGCTCGTCTTGCGTGAAGCGCGCGGCCTCGCCGACGGAGACGTCGACCTTGCCGATCATCGCCGCGACCTCGCTCCGCGCCTCCCACAGCGGCTTGCCGATCTCGCGCGCGATGGTCTCGGCGATCGACGCCGCGTGCTCGCGTAGCCGCGCCTGATAGGCGCGCAGCAGGGCAGTCCGCGCTGGTGCGCCGAGCTTGCGGAACGCGCGCTGTGCCGAGCGCGCGGCGTCGACGGCGCGGTCGACCTGCGCGCGAGCGAACGCATAGCGGCCGATCCCATCGTGCAGATCGGCGGGGCTGAAGTCGTCGATCTCGCCGTCCGCGTGGGCCGGCGTCTCGAGTACGCCAGCGACGAAGTCTCCGGGAACGAGGGGCGTAGCGCGCTGCATCGCCGGTGTTTGCCACCGCGCCGCCAAACTTGCACGCCGTCGGCCGTGTGCGCGGCTCGCGAATGAACGGCGCTGGCGAATGAACGCGCATCGCGATACGTCCGTGTCGTGGCGACGCTGGTGGTGCGCCCGGAGGTACGCGTGAGGACCACACGAACGACGCCAGCTGCGCTCACTCTCGCTCACCTCTTCGCGCTGGTCTTCGTGATCGCGACGACGACGCAACACGCTGCGGCGCAAGACGCGCAGCTGCTGATCGACGTCGCGAGCACGGCGGACGTGGCGGGCGCCGACACCCGCGATGCGCTCGCGCAGTCGTCGGGCGAGCTGCGCGTCGCGCAGATGCGCGCGGTGCCGGTGACGCTGCCCCCGGGCCGATGTCTGATCGCCGTCGCGCGCTCGGCCGGCGCGCTCGAGAACATCGACATCGAGGTGGTGCGCGGCCGGACGGTGCTGTCACGCGACGTCGAGACGGGACGCGAGGCGGTCGGTCGGCACTGCGCGACTGCGACCGCGGAGCGACTGCAGGTCCGCGTGCGCGCATACCGCGGCGCGGGGGCGTTCGCGCTCGGCGTGTACGTGCTGCCGGTGGGCGCAACGGCGGCGGCGGTCGTCGCGGCGCCAAGTGGCGCGGGGCTGCTCGATCGGCTTGCCGAGCGGGTGCGCGCTTCGGGCGCTGGGATGACGCCGACGACGCCCGCGGCGCGTGAGGTGCTGGTCGCGGGGCAGCGCGTGGAGCGCGACGTCAACGTCGTGCCGGGACGCTGCTATCGCGTGCTGGTGGCGGCGGAGGCGGGCGTGACCGACGTCGATCTCGCTTTGCGTGCGCCCGACGCGCGCGGCGACGAGAGCCTGCAGACGGACGGAACGCGCGAGGCCGCGGCGTCGCTTGGGCTGCTGCGTCCGCTCTGTCCGCCGACGGCGGGCACGTATCACCTGGCGATCACGCTGGTCGGCGGCACGGGCGCTATCGCGTGGCAGATGCTCGGCTCGAGCGCGAGTGCACCGGTGGCGGCGCAGACGGAGGCGTCGGCTTTTCGTGTCGGCGGCGCCCGCGCAGACTTCGTCGCGCAACGGATTCGCGCGCGACACACGGCGACGGGCGAAGGCCGCGCGGCGGTGACCGATCTGCTCGGGGGCCAGCTGCGCAACAGCGAAGCGCGAGACCACGAGGTGCGCGTCGAAGCGGGCAAGTGTTACGTCGTGCTCGGCGCGGGCGCACCCTCGGTGACGGAGCTCGACCTCGTGGTGCGCGACTCGCTCGGCAACGAGCTCGCGCGCGACGCGGAGCGCGATGCGTTCCCGCGGGCGCGCTTCTGTCCGCTGACGTCGGCGCGTGTTCGCGTCTCGGCGCGCATGTATCGCGGCTACGGTCCCTACGGCGTGCAGGTCTTCGCCGGCCCGCGCTGACCACGTCGCCGACGACCACGTCAGCCAGGCGTGACCGCGCTGCGACTTCGCCGCTACGACTTCGCCGGCTCGTCGACGGATTCGTGCAGCGCCTCGCGCAGCGCTTCGCGCACTGCGTTCAGCGTGAACGGCTTCTGCAGGAAGCCGGCGAGGCCTCTGCCGATGAAGCTGTGCACGGCGTCGTGCTCGCTGTAGCCGCTCATCAGCAGCACGGGCACGGCGCCGATGCCGCGGATCGCGCGGAACGCTTCCTTGCCGTCGAGCTTCGGCATCGTCAGGTCCATGATCACCAGCGTGATCTCCTGCTGATGCGCGCGATACATTGCGACGCCCTCTTCACCATCGCTCGCCGTCAGCACGCTGAACCCGACGCCGCGCAGCATCCGCTCGAGCACGGCTCGCACGGCGGGCTCGTCGTCGACGACGAGCACGGTGCCGCTGTAGCGCTGACCGAGCTCCGCGCTTCCGCTCGCGCGGCGCGGGTTGGCGCTGCGATCGGACGCCGGGAACAGCAGCCTGAAGGTCGTGCCCTTGCCGAGCTCCGTGTAGACGCGGATCGCGCCGCGGTGCGAGCGCACGATGCCGAGCAGCGCCGAGAGGCCGAGCCCGCGGCCGGTGGCTTTCGTCGAATAGAACGGATCGAAGATGCGCCCGAGCACGTCTTGCGGAATGCCGACACCGTCGTCGGCGACCTCGATGATGGCGAAGCGGCCAGGGCTGAGGCCCTGCCCGGGGAAGTTGCGCGCGAGGTAGTCCGCGTCGACGTCGGCGACGTTGGTCGAGAGCGTGATCGTCCCGCGCGCGCCGACGATCGCCTCGGCCGCGTTGGTCACCAGGTTCATCACGATTTGCTGCAGCTGCGAGGCATCGCCCTCGATCGCGGGCAGGGCGGTGGCGAGCTGAAAGCGCAGCGCGATCTTCTTGCTGATGGCGACCTCGAGCAGGTGCGCGATCGCTTCGATCGCCTCGTTGAGATCGACCGGCTGCACGACGAAGCGTCCGCGACCGCTGTACGCGAGCATCTGCTTGGCGAGGTCAGCGGCCTTCTGCGTCGCTTCTTCGACGTTGCGTAGATACGGGGCCGCAGGGCTCAGCTCGCCGAGCTGCAGCTGCGCGAGGTTCAGGTTGCCGAGGATCGCCGTGAGCAAGTTGTTGAAGTCGTGCGCGACGCCGCCCGCGAGTAGCCCGAGGCTCTCGAGCTTCTGCGCTTGGCGCAGCGCCGTCTCCGCGTTGCGGCGATCGCGGTCGAGCATCAGCGAGTGCAGCAGACTCGAGGCGGTGCTCACCAGCGGCGCGATGAGCGCGAGCAGTGCGTCGTCGTAGCCGGCAGCGCGGTTGGCGAGGCCAATCATGCCGATGAAGCGACCGTCGCGATGCAGCGGCACGCCGAAGAACTGATTGAGCGGCGGGTGACCCGTTGGCAGTCCACCACGCCGCGGATCGTTGGCCGGATCGTTCGCGAACACGGCCTGCTCGCTGGTCAGCACCACGCCGAACAGCGTGCGGAGGTTGTGAAACTCGATGCCCGTTGCTGCGTGCGCGTCGTAGAAGGCGCGCGACGCGTCGTCCCACGCGATGTTCGTGATCGCGTGCGTCTTCAGGTAGCGGACGCCATCCGGGCGATACATCGCCTCGCCGATGAAGCCGTAGCCGCTCTGCGTGGCGTGCAGCAGCACGCCGAGCAGTCCCTCGAATACCTCGCTCGGCTCGCGCCCCTCGATGCGGCCAGCTTGGGCCTCACGCACCGCCTCGAGCACCTGGTTCTGTCGCGCGATCTCCGCGTGATCCGCCTTGTGCGCGCTGATGTCTTGGACGATGCCCATCATCCGGAGCGCGCGACCGTCGGCGTCGCGCTCGATGACCTGCCCGCGCAGTGACACCCACGCGAAGTCCGTCTCCGTGTGGCGCACGCGATGCTCGACCTCGAACAGGGCCTCGGGCTGCGGCGCCGCGAGGTGCCGGCGCAACTTCGCGGCCGCCGCTGGGGCGTCCTCCGGGTGGATCGCGGCCTCCCAAGCGCCGACGTCGTTCACCTCGGCGTGCGGCGGGTAGCCGAGGATGGCCTTCGCGCGCGCGTCGAAGATCGCTGCAGCCGTGCGGAGGTCCCACTCCCACGTGCCGATCTCGGCGTGATCGAGGATTGTCTGCAGACGCGTGTGGGTGAGCAACTCCATGGACGGCGACACTAGGCAGAGGTCGCCCGCAGCATCGAGGGAAAAGCGCCCTGCGAGAATGGAATACGTGGCGTCTCGTTTTGATACGCCGCTCGGAAGCGGCCTCGCTTTGATCGCGGCGCGCACTCCAGCGCGCGCCCGGCGCTCGCCACAAAGTGACGAATCGGTGCCCACGACGCGCCGGGAACGTCGCGATTCGCTCGTGCAAACGCGTGTCGCACAACGCGCACCGGTTCGTGATCGCAACGACACAAGACACCGGGAAGCTGGGTGTCCATGACGAACACCGACGCAATCCTGCTCGCGCTGAGCGCGTTCAGCGCCACGGTCTACATGCTCCTCATGGGCTCCTTTGCCTTCGGCCTGCTGCGCGGCCGGGTCCGCGTCGCCGCGCGCACCGCTGCGTTCCGTTCCACGCCGCGCGTCACCGTCCTGAAGCCGCTCGCCGGCGGCGAAGACGAGCTCGCCGAGAATCTGCGCTCGTTTGCCGCGCTCGACTGGCCCGATGTCGAGCTGTTGCTCGGTGTGTCCTCGCTCAGTGATGCCGCAGTGCCGGTCGCGCGCGCGTTCATCGCCGCGAACCCGGCGCTCGACGCGCGGCTCGTCGTCACCGATCCGAACGCCGCGCTCAATCCGAAGGTCGCGCAGCTGCTGCGTCTCACCAAGGAGGCGCGCGGCGAGGTGCTCGTCGTCAGCGACGCGAACGTGCGTGTGCGACCGAGCTACCTGCGCGATCTGGTCGCGGCCCTCGACGAGCCAGGTGTGGGCCTCGTGACGAGCGTCATCGTCGGCACCGGTGAGCGCACGCTCGGTGCAGCTCTCGAGAACCTGCAGATGCTCGCGCACGTCGCGCCCGGAGTCGTCTCGGGCGACACGCTCATCGGCAAACCGATCAGCATCGGCAAGTCGATGGCGATGCGCGCCCATGACCTCGAGTCCGTCGGCGGCTTCGCGTCGGTCGCCGAGGTGCTCGCCGAAGATCACGTTCTCGCGCAGCGGTTCGCGCGCCTCGGCTTCGCGGTGCGCGTCTCGATGGCGCCGGTGGAGAATCGCAACGTTGGCTGCAGCACCCAGCGCAGCCTCGAGCGGCATACGCGCTGGGGCCGCATGCGCCGCAGCATCACGCCGCAAGGCTTCTATCTCGAGCCGCTGCTCTCGCCGATCGTGGTGACGACGCTGGTGTGGCTCGGCACCCAGACGCGCATCGCGGCGCTCGCGCTGCTCGGCGCGATCGTGCTGCAAGTCGCCGGCGCGATGCTAGCGTCGCTGCTGCTGCGCGGTCGCGTGCCGATGTGGCTGCCGCCGATGGAGGTGGTCCGCGCATATCTGCTGTTCTGGACTTGGCTGCGCGCGATCGCCTCGCGCCGCGTCTCTTGGCGCGGTCACGACTTCGCACTGCACAACGGCTCGCGCCTGACGCCGGTCGGCCCGAGCGTCTGGGCGCGGCTGCGCGAGCGCGTACGCACGACGGGCTGAAAGACTGCCGATAGATGTCCGGGCGCCGCGTTACCGCGCTGCTGCGTGGTCGATGCCGAGCGACTGTCACTTCGTGGACACAAGGGCGTCGTTCCCCTGTTACCTTCCGCGCGGAATGTCTGCCACCACCGTGAACCGACTTCTGCTGCTTCCGCTCCTGGGCCGCTTGTTCGTCGCTCTCCTCGCGATCTCGACCGCCACCGCGGCGCTCGCTCCCGCCGCCGCCCGCGCCGACATTCGCGTGTGGGAAGAGAACGAAGACGACATCTGGCACCACCGCTGGTTCGCCTTCACTGGCTTCGCGCAGCCAGGCTTCATCTACCGGCAGAACGATCCGGAGAACGCGATCTCCGACGACCACTTTTGGCTGCAGCGCGCACGTTTCGGCTTCCGCGCGCAGCTGCATCGCTACATTCAGCTGCGCTTCGAGATCGAGGGCATGCCGAGCCCGAACCTGACCGACGTCTTCGTCGATCTGCCGTTCCATCCGGCGTTCTCGATTCGCGTCGGCCAGTTTTTGCTGCCGTTCCTGCGCACTTATCAGATCAACGAGGCGAACCAGGCGTTCATCGACCGCCTGATCTACACGCCGCAGCAGCCGGATCGATTTGCGCTGCGCTACCTCAACCCGCGCGACGTCGGCATGATGTTCACCGGCATCATCGGCAACACGGACCCCGAGGTGATGTCGCCCGGACTGCAATACTGGGCGGGCGTGTTCCTCGGCCGCGGCGCGAACCAGATCGTCAACGACGACAACGCGTTTCTCTATTCGGCGCGGGTGAATTTCCACGTGCTCGGCCCGCCGAAGGGCGCGGACCAAGAGAGCGATCTGGCGAACAACGAGAACCCGCACGTCGCGGCGGGCGCCGGCATCTACACGAACTGCGATGACCGCGGAAACTACAACCGCGGCATGACGTTCGACTCCGAGTTCCGCTATCGCGGCCTCTACGCCTACGCGAGCTTCGTCCGCTTCTACAACGGCGCAGTGCGCAATGACTCGCTCGGCAAGTTCCTCGGCTACGGCGGCTCGTGCGGCGGCGGCATCGCCGGCGCGTCCGACAGCATCGCGTGGGGCGCCAGCCTGCAGGTGCAATACGTGCTGCCAACGATGCTGTTCCCGATCCCCGACCAGGCGCTCGAGGTGCTCGCGCGCTTCGATGCGGTCGCGCCTCTCAACCCTGCGGATGGCTCGTTCCTCGGCGGTGGAGTGTCGTCCGTCGGCTACGCACCGCCGCCCGACTACAGAGACGCCGACAATCCGCCGACGCGGTGGCGATTGACCTTCGGGCTCAACTGGTTCCCCACCCACGACCAGCTGATCCGACTCTCGCTGAATTACCAGCTCAACCGCGAGACGGAGAACGCGATCATCGCCGGCCGCGAGTTCATCGGCGTCAAGAACGACACGCTGTGGCTACAGGGCACCGTCGGCTTTTAGTCCGCGCGCTCGGACACCAGTCGCTCGAGGTCATCCGACACGTTCCCGTTACTTCAAGCCCGTTGCGACACGCCCTGCCGTCTGCGAGAGTCTCACCCATGAAGTCTTTCCGCTTCTTCGCTCTCTGCGCTGCGTTCGCATCCGTTCCACTCGCCTCCGGCTGTGAGGACACCGGCGGGGTCGTCACACCACCTGACGTGGATATGGGGGCGCTCGAGGACGGCGCCGTCGCCAGCATGCGCAAGGTGACCTACACACCTGAGGGCTGCGGCTACGAGGTCATCTCCCCGCAGGTGCGCCGTGCGGCTCTGCACGCCCCGACAGTTGGCGCGACACCGACGCCCGATCACGTGCACGTGAGCTTCAGCGGACCGGCGGCGACGACCTTCGCCGTGAACTGGCGCACGCAGGGCAGCGACACGCTGGCCGCGCAGGTGCTCTACGGCACGGACGAAGCGGCGGTGACCGCAGCAGACGGCCCGACCGCCGACGTACTGGTCCAGAGCGGGCACTCGATGAACTACGACGCGGGCAACGGCTTCCGCGTGCACGAAGTACACGTCTGTGGGCTCGCGGCGTCGACTCGCTACTTCTACAAGGTCGGCGGCACCGGCGCGTGGAGCGGCGTGTTCGACGTCTCGACCAGCCCGACGATCGGCACCGCCGAGGTCTGGCGCTTCGGCGTCACCGGCGACTCGCGCAACGAGCCAGCGATCTTCGCCGAGACCCAGGCGCGGCTCCAGGCCGAGTCCGTCGACATGCAGATCTTCAGCGGCGACGCGGTGGTACTCGGCCCGAATCAAGGCGAGTGGGATGCGTTCTTCGAGGCGAGCTCGGGCGGCATCTCGGTGCAAGACGTGCTCGCGCGCATCCCGTTCATGGTCGCGAACGGCAACCACGACGGACTCGCGGTCAACTACCTCGCGCAGTTCGCGCTGCCCCAGCAGGTCACGGCGGGCGAGCGCGGCGACGGGGAGGAGTGGTATTCCTTCGACTACGGCAATGCGCACTTCATCGTGCTCAACGACACGTCCACCAACGACCTCATCAGCAACCAGCAGCGCGATTGGCTCCGCGCCGATCTGACCGCCGTCGATCGCACGGTCACGCCGTGGGTGTTCGCGATGCACCACAAGCCGATGTACACGTCGGCAACGGCGCACGCGCCCGACGTCTCGCTTAGGGC